>Ga0181612_124426_pt1 | contig 28329 bp, 12 predicted proteins | sample HoacroProtozoa21_FD_119630 | JGI IMG/M metagenome (GOLD analysis project Ga0181612, IMG submission 119630) | Hoatzin crop microbial communities from Cojedes, Venezuel. Combined Assembly of Gp0051906, Gp0051904, Gp0051908 | reverse complement strand
GCTATCTTCATCATTCACTAGTTCACTGAAGGTACGAGGAGTCTCAGAGGCACAGAGTTACCGCAGACTCTAAAGGTCCCTTCAGGATTTTTGCTGTGCCCTTTGGTTTGTGGGCGTCCTGTCCCTTTGCTGAGGTAGCAGTATTGATTCATGTGCCTCTAAGTCACGTCTCTCCACTACGGTTCTTTCAGCTGGCACATGTTCAGTGCTGGATTTTTTAAAACCTGGGTTTAGTATTTCAGGAACCAACCTTTTAAATTACAAGCCCACAAACTTAAGAAGCTCCTTGCAGTGGAATTTGAATTGCATATCCTTGGTGCATAAGGGTGGCGTGAGGCTTACCACATTTCCAGGTGTGTGGTTAGAGAAACAGCTTGTCCAAGGATAGACATCATACAGCAGTGAGCAGCTCTGCCAGGGAACGCTCGCAGATTCACAGTGCTTACTCACGGACGCTGGCCGGAAAAAGTCGTTTCGTACCACATGCCTCAGTCTGGGAATGCCGCTTGCAAATGGCTGATGTCACGTTAATATTTCACTTTGTGAGGGAGGCCTGGTGACCTTTGCAGCTGGATTCTAATAGCCTCTTGCTGTCACATCTGTCCAGTGACGTGGAAAGAAAACAGATCCGGTAATCACGGAGCAGACTTATCTGTATGCAAGCAAAGCCCCATGTGCGTGAAGCAGATTTATGGTGTTCAAAGACAAAAGAACCAAGATGTGTTTCTGCTTGCACGACGGTTCCTAAGGTTCAAAGGACAGAATTCACCATGTGGCTGCACTTCAAGCACAGTTATAGCCTAGAAAATGGGTTTGGTGGTACTGAAGCTTCGGCAGGAGGGTTGGACTGGGTGACCCACAGGGGTCCCTTCCAACCCCTACCATTCTGTGATTCTGTGATTCTGTGATTTGTGCCTGATGTGAATGGATGGCTACGGTGTAACAAAGGTTATTTCTGTGTCACTTGGCATTATTACCAATTAACAACATTACCTGCAGAATCAGAACAAGGGCACTAAAAGTGTTTGCTATGTGCGACTACCACAGCACACCCGAATTTCTCCAGACACTGACAGAAGATAGCATAATCTCCGTCTCTTTTCCCAGCCCTGCAGGATTCGTTCCTGACGAGGTGTGATCTTTGAGTAAGTCAGTCCCGACCTCATGCAGCAGCAGGGAACTCCTAAGTGGGAAGTGTGAATCCCTCCTCCTGTCCCCCACCAGCATGCGTACCTTAGTCCCTCTGATCTTTACTCATCTGGGACTTCCTGGCTTCTTTCCCAATCATCATAAGCAATCAATTTATTATTTCTGTTTGCTGCTGTCATTGCAGGGCAACCATTGATGAAGTGGAAACAGATGTGGTGGAGATAGAGGCGAAGCTTGACAAGGTAAGATGGGACAGTTTAGTGCATTGGTTTCGGGGGGGACTGATGAGTTCCTGCTCAGGAATATGGCCCCACCAGTTTCCTCTAAAAATTGAGCCCATCTCAGGCTGTCAGGAACCCAATGTATAATGCAAGGGGCTTCTCAACATGCCTGGGCCTCCCATTACTGACAGGTAGCTGTCAAGGCTCCTTTGTGACTGCCCAAGGAGTTAGGACAAGAGGTCCAGACTGGGGCTCCTAATGCTGAGTGATGGCTTTCTTGTTCTGGTCCTGGATCTCAGGGGACTGACACTGCTTCTCCTGCTGTGGCAGGTCATTTCAGTGCGGTCTGCTTCCCCTCTCTACCACCTTGCCTGTGATATTAAGCTGTGTGGGGTAGGAGCCTGTGCACACCCACACAGCCTGGGTGCCGCTGTGCCAGCTCAGGGCTGTAAGCAGATGCTGGCAGGTTCTCAAGGAGCCGGATTCAGGCTGATGGTGGTGGTTGCTGTCTGCTGGTCAGCCAGGCTGTGCGCCACAGCTGTAATCTGACACTGGAAATATCCTCTCAGGGACCAGTTTGGCCATTTTGCATTTATACTGGTGATTCTTTGCATCAGGTTGGTAGTTTGGATCTAAATGAGGCTTTAGGATGGAAGGCAGCTTTTTCACCCCCACTCCTCCTGATGTCTGAGACATCAGCCAAGTTGTTTCCAAACGAGAACAGGGAGAAGGGAAGAAAAGGAGCCAGAAGAGCCGTTGGCTTTTTATCTGTGAGATTTCCCAAAGCTAGCAAGGGATAAAACTCCTGCGTTTGATGGAGAAATGGGCTTTGTTGAAGTCACAAGCCCTAGGCAAAGCTGTGTCCTGTAAAACCTATTTACTACTTGCACAAGCTAGCTAGTCTCACTGGTGAAAGCTGCAAAGGGATCTGGGTTATCTGTTTTCCTCTGTGGAAGAGGCTCAGGCTCTAAAGAAAGCATGGGGCAAAACTTACTCTGATTCTAGCACTGCTGCTGTCAGTGCCCCTGTAGTTAGACGCCTTGGTGTGCTGGGAACGTTCCTGGAGCGAGGAGGGTGGGCTGGAAGTGCAGGAGCTGTTCAGGGCCCTCAGCTTTTTATTATTCAGTGCTTTATTGCAAACTGATTTGAGCTCCTTCGGGTGAGGACTGCATTAAAACAACAGCCTCATGCAGTTTTGGTCTTCCCCTGGCAGCATTTACGGGGTAATATTCTGGTGGTGCAAAGGGGGTGGTGGACGTGTTGCTCTCTTTGCCTGCATCATTTCCCTGGCTGCTGCAGACCTGACCGGTCCTGCAGAGCGCGGGCTCGGTCCCTGTCAGCAGCAGGCTTATCAGGTCTGGGTCCAGGGCAAGTGAGGCTGGAGTTTGCATCTGAAGAGCCACTGAAGTTCAAACGAGTTCTCTGGGAGTAACTTTGGACAAGATTCAATCACTCCCATTCCTAATTAATCAGCCTTGGGTGGCCCAGCTCCTCTCCTGTGTACCATCTGGGTGGATGCCCAGGGCGGCCTTTCCAGGGCTTGGTGTAGATGTTGTTCAGTGGCACCCGAGGAGCTGGCATGACTAGTTCTTAAAGAGCAGCAAGCTGCCAAGGACTGACTCTGTTCCTCTGCCTTTTACTGTGCCCCTGATCACTTAGTTCATAAATGGTTAGCCTTTTCACACCTGCTTGAAATGGAGCTAAAGGGCAGTGTAAATGGTTCATCCATACCGGAGAGTTTGGTGGTTTCAAAGAGATTTCCTTCGTTCTGTCCTGTGCTCCGTCTGCAGAGCCATCATTGCTCCCCTTGGGAGGGTACTTGTGTGGGATGGCCTTCAGCTAGTAGTAACACAGCCTTGGCCACGAGTGTTTGCACAGAGGTATGCTAGAAACCGCCACGTTGCAGAATAGGCTGGATTTCCTTTCCAGAGGATCTGTCCAAACCCCCAGTGTATGTCTGGCCTCCAGATGTGACAGGAACAGCATCTGTTTGCTTTTCTTCTCCGGGCTTGGATGGGATAGTACAAGTCTGCTAGCATCCAATGCTGTTCTGTCAAATTACGTGGACAGGAGAGGATGTGAATGGGAAAGAGTGAAAACTGTATATACTATGCATACACAGATACACCACGTGTGACTATATATACATTTATAAATTTGGTTATACTCAGATATATTTTTACAGAACTGCAGACAGAGGCAAGCAAGCTTGTTCTGCAATGCATGCATATAGATTAGAGCCTGAAGCCTTGTGGCTGCGAAAATAGAACAAGCACCAAGCCCCAAAACAGCACACCATGCTTCAGCGGGGCTTTGGCATCGGGCACTACTCATTGCCAGCCTGTAGGTGAGGCTGGTTAACAGGGATAATAGATTTCTAACGCCATTTTTCATTAGTAAGATTAATATTGCTAAAAGGCTCTGGGATTTTGAGAATGGAAAACTTCAGTTCCAAGTGTTGCTCGTTATCAGCAGCTAAAGTTTTTCACTTAGTTAAAAAGCCTGGAACAGTGAAGATTTAAAAAAAACAAAGCAAACAAACAAATAAAAAATTAAAAAATACTCTTCAGTGGCCAGACATTACTGTTGCAGATCTCTTGGGCTTTTCATTTGTGGATTTATCTTAAGTTGTTTAACGTAACCTTTTACAAGGAGCTTTGGCTGAAAGGAGATAGGCTAATGGCCAGGAGTTCTGGCTAAGCTGATGCTCCGGTCTTTACAGCCAGTTCCAGGCGTGCTGAGGCAGTTTGCTGGGGCTAGGAAGTCTGGGAATGTTCCCTGCAGCTGTTAAATTATCAGAAGTTAATAAAGGCTGTCTGGGGATGGATGCCTGTGCTGCAGCAAATGAATTCCAAAGTGAGGAAACCACCCCGTTTTGCTACAAGTTCCAGGTGATGTCACTATGACAGGGCTGGGGATGAGAATCGGAGCATCTGTAGCTTGCTTAAAGTTGTTAATCTTTCTCCGAACAAAGCTCTTTCCAGGTCCATCAGAAAGACACTGTAGCAAGTCACAGGCAGTCCAGAGGTATATGCTGTAATCCCTCACAGCACGCCAGCAAAGTTTCCTGGGGCTGCAGGGTTTGGGGAATTGCTTCGTAGTTACCTACAACCTTGACGGTTTAACCCGTGTGTGAGGGAACACAGATTGTCCCTGGCTGCACGCAGCAGACGTGGCTTTAGCAGTCCTGGTCAGCTGGTTTAGGGAAAACATGACACAAACCCAGGAATCCCCAAGAGCAGCATAATCCCAGCCCGGAGATTCAAGACAGCGTATCGGTTCCACCCAGCCCCGAGGAGCCTCACCTCTCCCCAGTCAGTCTGTGTGATCGGGTTCCTTTCATTGCAGTCCTGATGCCTCAGGATAGAATGAGGTAGAAACCCACTGGGCTACCCTGATTCATCTGTCCTCAGGGGATGGCCTTGGAACCGTTGTTCTTAAGTGACAAGTGAAATGGTGGCAGTGTGACATACCCTGAGAAGCACTGTTTGCCTCCTTGTTTCTGCCACGTGCAGTAAGGGTTGCTCGTGCAGCCACACTGCTGACGTGTCCTGTGTTCAGTCCCCGAGTGCTGTGGTCAGTTTTGGGCCCCTCACTACAAGAAGGACAGTGAGTTGCTGGAGCGTGTCCAGAGAAAAGCAACGAGGCTGGTGAAGGGTCTGGAGAACAAGTCTTAAGAGGAGTGGCTGAGGGAACTGGGGTTGTTGTGCGCAGTCCACACACAAGCTTAAATGTTGAGAAACCTTGCACCATAAGCACATGAAGCTGCATTCTTTTAGCCTTACCAGTGCCCACTGACAGCATCAGGACTCCTTGTGCTGTGCCATGGGCATACAGATCAGAGCACGCCTTCTATCTTCGTTTCTCGCAATCTTCTCTCCAAATGGAGAGCACCCTAGACTACAGAAAAATCTTTGAAATCTTCTGTCATAGGATGGGAGATTAGGATGACTGCAGCAATAATCTATCCATAGTTATGGTACAGAAAAAAGAAGAGTAGGAAGCAGAGACATGCGTAGATTATATATCACAAGACTATTCTGAATAAGAATGAAGAATATTATATTAATGACTTTGACAGTCATTAATCCCTTCCGAATCCTTGGTGTTTCCAAGGGGTGCCACATATAGTCGCAGTTTCCTGAAGAGAGCAAAAGCCTTGGGGGTTTCATGCCGACAAGTCTAATGCATCTTGGAAACATATCTCCCTTGCTCTGAGGCAGTTCAGAGTTACGTCTTCACCTTCCAAAGACCATCATCTTCCTCTAGCTGGTGAATTAAAAAGGCATCCCACAGGGAGTGCCAGACTGATCCTCAGCTTAAGTGGAATCTCCAGGGATTTTCACAGAGAACATGGCAAGGGCCTGAGCTCTTCACCAGCCTACGACTTTGGAGTCTGAGGTCTTTTCTCAGATATTCCTGGAGAATATCAGTAGGTGAATCAGAAAATCAGAGAGACTGTGTCCCTGCATAAAACTCTTATTGCTGACATGGCAGTGATGCCAATTGACATAATGCCCATGGAAATACACCAGGACTGGTTGCAAGGACTTTCCAACTTCTCTGTATTAATCAGCGCTGTGGAGCAGAAAGCATCACGAGAGATGAAATGGGTAGCTAAAGTGCTGACAGAATGCAGCCTAGTGGGAAAGCCAATAGAAAGGAAGTAGCAACATCTAGGAGGGTTAAGGCAAAACTTGTAACAAGCCATATAGGAGAAGGCTGTCACAAATTAGACAGACCACCTTACATTTGGACTATGAGACTTGGCCTGACATGAGAAAACAGCATGTGTAGGATAGCAAAATTTTCTCAGGGAGTAGAGGTCTTGAAGACTTGCTCCCAAAAACCAGGAGGATGTTGACACAATTTAACTGTCCAAATCTAAAAAGCCCCAAGCTAACCTGAAAGGAATTATTAACCTGCTTTTAATTACTCAGTCAATTTGGTAATAAAAGCAGATACTTTCACCCAATTTGGGTTACTATGATGGCTAGGTACCTTATGAAAAACCTCAGATCTGTACAGAAGACAAGCAACTGACTTTTGAACTGGAATGGGTCGGTCTGTTTCTACCATAAGACGTACCTCCTGTCATCTGTTTCGACTGAGATGAATAAGGTATCCTTAAATACAACAGATGAAAGTCCTCCTCCTTTCTGTAGAGATGGGATGATCTCCTCCACCACCACCCTGAACTGTTATGTATGAACACATTCAGTCCTCACTAGCCCAAAATGGGGTCTCATCCCTCCTCCACATCTGCCTCTATGAAAAAACTATTAATCTCAGTATTGATTAAACCTGACTAAAGCAGAAGCAACTACCAACAATAATGGTGTTAGGTGATAAGGAAGAAACTGAGTCATGTGAGCTGAGATCAAGTACCTTTGCTTGACCCAGCAAGCAACATAGGGGCAACAGACTATGGCCTTTCTAAGGTAGCTTCACAGATCTCAGGTTGGTCTTATTTGTGCACTGGGAGATGTGACATGGTATCACACCAGCAACAATCTGTCCAAAAGGTGATGGTGTGCTTTAACTTGTGCCACACCTTCAATCAAGTTAAGAAATGTCGTAAAAGCTTCAGCAAGCCCCAGTGGTGCACTGTGAGCATCCAAACCTGCAAGGGATCACTGATACACATTCCAGGAGAATAAGGAATACCTCAAATGTCAGTGGAAAGCTCTCATTCCGATGATGCTAAGGCAAATAAATCAGTCTAAATAGGCATGTGGACTGTCACTGCCAGACAAGAGCATTTTACGTATTATCATACTGGTAAAGTCTGCCCAGATCAAAGTCACTCCAATGGAATTTATCTGAAATAACATTACCCAGAACTCCTGGGCCCTGAATCATCTGTCATGCAACCATGGATCTCTTGTTTATTTATTTATGCAAGCCATGGAAAGCATGATTTCAAACTAGAATTTCTGGAGATGATATTCCATGATTTCTATGACAATGTAACTGTAAAGACATATAGTAGCAAACACAGAATTTAGTTTGCCTGTGCTTTGTGTAGTGTCAGATTTTTTGTTTTTCTAAATTGGCTTTCATACTTGCAATACGTGCAACAGGTTGCCAACAGTTGGCAATATAATGCCATTCTTTTCCAGAAGTATGCTCATTCTGTTTTAATTTTACTGAGACTGGACCTTGAAGCAGCTTTTTTTTGTCATGCTCAGCCCTTATGGAAATTTAGATTGCTTCACAAAGCAGTATTTTTACAGTTACATATTTTAAACCCAGACATATACTGCAGTTTATGAGCAACCCTAGCAAGAGAAAGGAAAGGACAACTCTGGTTGGTTTATCTGCAGAAAAGAGCTCTCTATCCTCAGCACACAGTCTCAGCACCTTGCTGTCTCCTCTGGGGACACCAAAAGGGGCAAAGCTCTCCCAGCTCTACAGGAAAGGGAGGTCAGGCTCTCCCCTTTGCTGACTGAAACATAAACTTATCAGCTAAACCAGAATGACCGCCCTCTGAAAGAGAATCTTCTTCTGCAATCAGCTAGTCCTGTCATTAGAGTGTACAAATATGTCTCGAATATCACTGTTAAAGCATAACTAAGAAGTTGACATTTTGCACATAACAGATGTTTATTTTCTTTGAAAAATCAGTCCAGGCAAAAAAAAACCCAAACAAAAAATCCACACTACTTAGATTGCAGGACTGAATAACAGAAAACTAGGACACTGTAAATTTATAGCTGTCTGTACAACTTTCAGTCTGTTTCCTTCATGTGTGTGTTCTTATACAGTCAATAAATATGCAATCAAAACTTTTATCCCATCATCTTTTGACTTATTTAGGGTACTGAATAAACATCAGAAGAAATAAAATTAGGACTGCTGCACAAACAACTGTAAATTTAATATTGCTTATTTTTAAGTGACAAACATTTAAATATTTCATTTCTATGTTCAATTTTTCAGAATGCAACAATTGTTATTATGTCCTATCTTTGTCCTTAATGATCCTCATATTTTTCCTTCTCCCTTTTTTTTTCATGCTGTTGCTACCCAGGTAAAAGTATTGGTCATGACCATCAAAACAAATTCTTCAAAATTATGGGCAACTACACAATGATACCATGTAATCCTGCGAATAAATAAATGGATTCTTATCTTAAAACTGCTTTTAAGTTTTAGTTTTCATTACTTCTACCAGGAAGTTATTTCAGAAGCTCACTTTGCTGATGGCTACACAAAGCCACTTCCAATTTCCAAACTACGTTTATTCGTGGCAAGCTTATAAATCTTGCTCTTGGTACAACCGTGTTGTTTATATCTTAAAATAACTATTTCTTCTCAGTGTTTACCCCTTGAGATGACAACAAATTTATTCCCTTCTTTGGCATTATTTTTCCAGTCAGAGCAGGCCGACCTATCTTATTTTCCCACTGTAAGATAAAAGCTCTAATCATTCTGTTGATCCTTCTCTTCATTTATTCTGCTTGAAATTCAGATTTCTATAGTGTATTCAGGATGACAAATTCTACCTGTCTTCTAAGGCAGTGTTAATAGTCTCTAATCTCTGCAGAAAATTATTCACCTGATACAGACTAGGACAGCACTGGCATTTTTCAACTCCCCATTTAGAAAAGCGAGCTCCTGCCTTTTTTCTGGTGAACTTTTTATTTCTGACAGTCCAGTCCTCAAGATCTTCCTGTTTATCATTCTGAGACTCTTCTGTTTTACTTGTCTTATGACTTTACAGCCACTGTAAGTGTAATCAGCACACTCTGACTTTATGCATCACTATTAAAGATGTAAAATAAACTTTGTCCAGAAGACTGAACTGGAGAAACTTCCAGCCCAACAGCAAAGTCTGATATTGCCTCCTCATTAGTCAGGTCTTTGGCCATCTCACTGTTTGCATACCAATCTTCATCCTCTCCAGTTTAATTGTACTTACCCAAAACGCACTATTACTAAACCCAGTAAAAGGTGTACTTACAAATTTTTTACTCTACACAGCTGTCAGAACAATATGTATGACAGGAAAAACTGCCCCGTGTATCTGGGAGGACAAGAGTTCACAAGCACTCCTTCCTCCCTGCACCCATATAGCCTATCTTAGCTGACTGATCCAAAAATAGGTATAAACATTCAGAAAGGAACCATATAAAGTCTGGTTTTACATTTATTCACCATGATGTAGATCAGAAGTAAACACATAGATGTTAAAAAAATTACACTGGTGTAAAACCAGTGCATGTTAGACAAGGCATAGGCTCACAACAAATCTTAAACATAATTACAAAAATTTCTGTATTTCAACTACTAACTAGATTAGCAATGTATCTTACTTGTCCTGTCATACGACTCATGACACGTATGCGCAATTTCAGCTCCAAGCTGCAGATAATGTCCAGCTTTATCATCTCTGGAACCATCTGCGCCAAGGGCAAACATTCCCCCTGCAAAACAGGTCAAATGGCCCATCTTTCTTTCAAGGTGCCCATTCTTCCACTCCCCGATGAAGGTCAGTCCTCCACTGGACTTTCTGATGAGATGTTTCTCTATGGCCTACAAGAAGATTAAGAGAACTTTCAAATACTGTTTCACATGCAAGTTTTACATACTAACTCTTCTCCAAAGAATAAAATACTGTTTTCAAAACAAAAAGAATTTTCTTCTTCAGCCAGATTCATTTCTGAGCACTACAAGAACGAATTTCTATAAGAATACAAATTCAATGCACGCAAAAAAATACCCTAACTGCTAAGCGATGCTAATGAGATCAATCACAGGAAAATAACAACATAGATAACATTATACTTTTAGCTGAGAATTCAGCACATATTTTATGTCTCAAAAAATGTCTGTCTACCTTTTAACTCTGAGAAGTACCTATGTGCTCTGCTGTGTAGCCTGTGCATACTCAGAAAATATATCCACGTTGGATACTTTTGGTCAGTAACATATGTACAGGCAGCACCTGTACTCTCGGTCAGCCTTTAATAGAAAGCGACAGCAATGCTCCAGCCACCTTCTAGCTGCTTCTCTGTAGCAGCTTTCTGATTGCACAAGGTCAAAGGATGGGTGAGGGCAGCTGTTCGCAAAAACCATTATTATTTCGTAGGTAACTGCTGCTTTTTCTTCGCACATTCATACCAATATATGTTGTTGCTTGTGATTTATAAATGGTATTCTTCTGGGAGCAGGAAGAATAGCTGACCTAACTTTCCAAAGTTCGCAACTACATGGAACAACACATTTACTTCAGCTTCCTTCAGAGAGGTTCACAATCCCCACCAGTCCACTGCAGTACTTACTATCTTTAGCATCAGACAGTTTTTCTTGTAACTAGAATCTTGTTACAGTTTGAGTCCTATAATTATAATTATCTTCTTTACCATGGAGACATTATTCCTATCTTCTTTCCAGAAATCGCTTTTGTACTTCCACACATAACCATCTGATGGGTTCACAACTTCCTTCAACGTGCGTCACCTGTGACTGGTCAGAGTACTCCAAGGCTGAGTAGAGTTAAAGGATTAAAGTGCCATTAAACAGGCATTTACTGCTCTCCTTGCCATCCACAAGACCTATTACGGAAGTGAATTACTACCCCTCCCCATTCCTTTTCTGGTGCCTACAACAAACTACACCCCAAACATTTGCAACTGTATTTTGCACTAAAACTAGATACACTGAGAACACAAAGCCAGAGGATCCCACATACGACTAAAGCGGTTATCTTGGATGTGGAGGTCATGTCTGCTGCACGCAGTTGTCTCCTTGCTATCTACACAGTGCAAACCACACGGTTTGCTACAATACAGATTCAGGCAATAAACACATATATTAATCAGCTTGCAACTTTTAATTCAGGTTTAAAAGTGTACAATGAAATAGCGTTTCCCTCTAAATAAAAGTGAGACTGTCTTTTGTTTTCAACAAAATGGACAAATGAAAAGCTTCAAGCTCTTCTGTGACTGTAGTCAGTATTTCAAGCTAACTTCTTTTTTAAGCTGATGTGTAAGTGATATAGGCCTGTTAAAGCAGTTGCACTGAACCCAGCAATACTTGATAACATGGAAGTCCTCTATCCAGGTACTAAAATAACATCTGACAGCCTTCCAAAGTTTTCTTCATCAAAAATCTTTTCTAAAAATAAAATTATTGAAATTACAATTAGAAAAGGCACAATTTGTAGGATTAGGAGCCTCATCTGGGGAAGACAATACAAACAGTAATCCAAAAGAGTTGTGTTTCTGAATATGTATGTGTTTCTGTATGGTTTTCTGAATATGTTCTTGACTTGAGACACTGCAGTGCTTGCGACAAATTTCTGCATGGTTGCAGTGATGTGAATCTACACCTCAGCCATGTAGCCAGTTACGATCTGGCAGTCCCCATACGGCCAAGGCGAATGTACTAGCACAAAGCCAATGCAGTGGATTACAGGGAGGAAAGACTCCAGTATCATCAGCGGGGCCCTGCTCCTTACTTGCACTGTGGACTGACCCATCATTTGGATGATGAAATTTCTCTCCACTGTCCTCTATTAAGCCTGTGGGTTCTGAAAGTGATGAAAGAAGCACTGGGCTGCGTTCTTGGTGGGTTGATTTTTTCACTAATACCACCGACAGACCTGAAGTTTGTGCTTATGGTGGGATTCAACAAGAACACAGAAATAACTGACAGAGCAGAAGCTAACAAGTCTGACAGCTGCCAGAGCGGCTGTCTAACAATCATGCAAATTGGTGTTGAGGACTGGTATGATACCGTGGCTTCTGCTGCTGGGCAGCCCAATGTGGTTAACTGTACAAGCCTCATTTGTTCTGAAAGCACTAGCAGAGGGAAGGTTGGATCTGCTGAAAATTCTGCCACTGAAGATGGTACTAACATTTGCAGCATTAGCTCTGCTGATTCAATTATCCTAGACTGTGACAAAACTGACATTATGATGATTACAGGATTTTTTTGACCATATGGTACATAAAAGTTGAGGAGTCCTTTTTAAAGAAAAGCCATTTTTACTATGAGGAGCAAAAAGGCTTGAAAGTGTTTGGATTATTCATTTCTTGGAGGAAAACATTTTTTTTGCCGAATGTTGTGTGGAATTCCCCTTTGAATTTTATCTTCTTGTAATTTCATAATTATTGAGGAGTAAGTGGTTGCAGGGGCACTTCCAGGGGGACAAAACTGCAGTGGTTGGCACCAGGAGAGCCAGCAAAGGCTAAAATTTATATAGTTCTCCATGGGCTACTCCTTCACTCTAGACTTGCTTTTGACCGAAGAACATCATCTAGAAGCAACATGCCCCTCTTCTGAACAGAGAATATATTTTCTGATCTTGAACATCACTGTCTCGTGTAATGGGTAGTTTTAGAAATCTGAAAATCAAGTTCTGTCAGCAACATAATAATTGAGTTCCATCTAAAGAGCTGCAAACGACGCATCCCCAAAAAGAAAATAAATGCGACCCTCTCAAAACACTTCATCATTCAACAACGCACTGCTTGATAACTGTAGAAAAAGGACAACTAATATTTACAGTAATTATCAAGGAACAGCTGGCTGTTGCTGGGAGCACTGCCTAGCAGACAAGAAAATCTTGTGCAGGTTGGGACAGATTTGACATTTGTATCCTGGGGTGGACAGCTGGGGCCACAGAACACTGCAGTAGGTACTGTGAAGCAGTGGCATCCAGCTGGACCATAAGAGTACACATGCACAAGAGCAGACATGTATACTTCAGCTCCCAAAGAAAAGGCTTAGTTCACATCAACTAGATTAACTGATGGAAGAAGCTTCCTTAGTCTGTGAAATGCCCGAAACAATAGTCTGAGATGTGAAAACAGAATGTTCTCTTTCTGATGTTCATGCTTTCTGTGATATTTATGACTACAAAAAAAGCATTCTTCCAGCTGTTTTGCAGCAGTACTTTCTGTGGTGTGATAATCAAACACACTGCTGAATCCTTCTTTTAGCTATCTAATGCTGTGCGAAAAGAACGAGTGAGGATCCAATTCATGAGCCTAACAGATTAGATTACTCAAGGCAACAGATCAAAAGGAAGCTTCCCTATCTTCTGGTCAATGTGAGAAGGAGAAAAGACACTTTAAACCAGATTAGCTGGGAGGTCCGCATGATGATGCTGAAAGCACAGTTAAGAGGTGCACCCTCACTATTTATCAGCACAAAAAATACTCAGAAAGTTTCATAATTTCAGCTCTTACCACAACAGTGAATCTACATACTAGGACATCGAAATGAAGTGTCCTTTACAGTGGAAGACTGCATTAATGTTATATAGCACACAGAGGTCACCGATACAGAATCTGTTCATGCTCTTGTCATGAAGTATGTGGTAACCTGGGTAAGGCTTCATATGCCATGGACTGGAAATCACGACATCTGAAGAACGGATGCTGTCATCTTTCTTCCTCTTACTGCTTCCAAGGAGTGGGATATCACTGTCTCCTGCAAGACTCGGGAGTGAGGGTATGGTTGTCTGTCTTCCACTCTCTTCCCTGCAGCCAGTTAAAGGAGTGAAGTGTGACTGGACAGATACCTTCTTTTAGACTGGTGGGCGCTGAGAACATTTCCAACTCCGTGCTATGAGTGGGAAGAATGGATTTTACACCCTTCCCCTTCTGCTTGCATAAATTACACAAAGAAATTTTGCTCGAAGTTTTGAAAAACAAAGAATCAGAAGTGTTAGCTAGGGAAGCAGACCTATGGTATGGGCAACAACAAAAAAATGGTAAAGGATTTGGCTCTTAAAAATATTTTGCGATTTTAAGTAAAAATTCAAAATGCAATTACGTAAAACAAATCCTACCAATGATCTGCCAAAAACAAATGCTAAAAATAAACCTTCAGATGAGGAAAAATTGATGGAGCTATACATAGTGATAAAGGAAGTGTCAGTCCTGTAAAATCATTCAGAACAGGTGACAAAATGAGTTTTGCCTAACAATTTTGTTTTAATACAGATAAGCATGAAGTCACACATCGAGGAATCGGGAATGTAAAACACAGTAGCAGTAAAGCAGTAAATCAGAAGGAATATAACCAACTTCAGAGTAAAACCAACTGGCAAGTAGATGACAGTGTGAGGCAAAGATTAAGAGTGTAAACACAGCTCTTGGCTGGATGAAGAGGAGAATATTGTGTAGAAATCAGGCAATGACATATTAGAAGAACCACTACATTCTTGTCTCTATACTGAAGACACTGGAAAGTACTTAGAAAAAAGACAAAGAAATAATTCAAACTGTTTTATATTGTGAGAACAAAGAAGGCAATGCATTTCTCCTTCCGGAGAGAATGCCTATCGTATCTTTGTTAGTAACCAGTTACATGATACAGCTAGCCCTTCAAAACAACGTAGGGAAAGAAAAAGTTCAAGTAGCTGAAAGCCAAATGTAATCAAATTCAGATCAGGAATAAGACATATTACAGCTTCAAAGTAATTTCGGACTAGAACTTCCATTAGGTATCTTTTAAAATGTGAATTCTGGGAACTCCAAGAACATGTGTTTTGCTTTAGGAGACTGACTGCACTAAACCCAAGCTTTAAAAGCTTGTGTTCAAAGAAACAACGGCATGCACAGAGCACGGAACAAGTCAGGCACCAAGCACTTATCCACACCTGGAGAAGACTACACGGTCCCTGCTGCTGTTGGTACCACAGCTAACTTGACTAGAACTAGCTTGGTTACTCTCTACATGTCTTAACTGTAGCACAGGCATGTTGGCGTATGTGACCTTGATGAAAGAAGATGCTGTGTATGGGGAAACTTAAGAAAGTAAAAGCTGGGCAGCATAAAGTTCTGAGCCACGACAAAAAGTCCCCCAACCCAAATCCCACTGGACCACCCTGCAGTACTGCTCTGTTTGGGCAAGCACTACTTGATCTGTGAGAAGGAGCAAGACCATATTGCAAAAGAACTACAGAGCAAGGAATAGGTATGAACTACATTTTACAAGATAAATATGCAATATAACATCTAAGTGCTTTAGTAAATAATTTAAAGAATAAAATAATTCAGGACTTTAACTCCTAGAATGATTCTGAACGTTGGATAAAAACGACTTGGTTGTTCTGCACACATCTTAGGGTTGCTAGATCTTTTTCAAATAAAAGCTTGGGCTTTTACATTCTACCATTTTGGACAAGCTGATTATTTTTAGCACAATAATCTGCATCAGATGTATTCCACAATAATACTTTCTAAACTACTCAGAGTGAAAGCCAGTATTATTCATCACTTGATTTCTTAAAACTTACATAATCAAAACAAGTTCTGCGATTTTTGGGTTTGCTTTTTTTTTTTTACTTATTAAAGATGGTTTTTAAGTTCCACTGTATTGGAAAACTCAGTGAATTATAATCACCTCAATTGCATCGTCGTACATTTTCCTTGCCTCCGTGTCCATCTTGTCTGACATAAGCCAGGCTTTCATTAAATATTCATAAAAACTGTCTCCCAGCCCGCCCACGGATGTGTGATCTGTAGGAGGGAAAGAGGAAAAAAAGAAAGTTGAAGCTGTTACATAATAGCATCCTTAAATTTATTCAAAATATAAACCTATGTTTTTAAGGTCTACCATTGTAGAATTATCAGTATTTTAAGCCTGTTTAGCAGGACAAAGCTGCACTGTATCGCTGTCCCCTCCGAACTTAACTGTGTAGATGTGGAACCTGCTGTATGTGTTCACAATTTGTCATTCTGCACAGGCTATCCCTCATATCAAAAACATAATTTAACCTCTGTTTTTACTTCGTTCCACAGAACCTAACTATTTTGCTGCTAGGGTTTGGGATTTTTGATTTTTTTTAATTACATTAAAAAAGCATACACAAAAAACTGTTAAGATCTCTGTATCCAGGATGCAACTAGGTCATGTGTCTGGCTATAAAGTGCCACGAACTACACAGAATCCAATCTTTCTAGGAGATTTTTATTTCCAGCAGGGTAGTTACTTAACAGACTAATGAATTTCTCAAAGTAAATGTTCTTATTTAAATTCTTTCAGTCAAAAGGGAGGCAAATTGCCTTTGCCATGTACAGCACAAGCCCCGCTCTGTTCTGCCGTGGCTGAGCAGCCGTGCAGAGCCACACCATGTGCTACAGGGCAAGGCTGCTTGACTGTTAGAATCCACCACCACATAAACTGGACTTCCTAACATGCACAGTTCTTTTTTGTCACTTTCTTTTTCCTTGCAGAGGCTGCCTTTCAAAAGTAGTGGCATCACTATTCTGTACTGACAGACCACATGAGTACTACCTACGTTTCTCCTTGGGTGAACTATCATAAATCCCCACAAAAAGCCTACTGATGGTCTGACTCAGTCGTGGAGCTCCCGCTCCAACCACGGTAAGCACTCCCTCAGTATACCTTTCATTCAAAACTCAGTACACTCTATGAGATTTAATAAGGGACTCCAACCACAACAGCACATAACCTTTTCTCTTTCCCAACATTACAGCCCCCGAAACACTGGCACCAGAACAGCCTCAGTCTGCTGAAGCGAGGCAAAGGAAATGTTTAAGACAAACTTTGTCACCATGCCAGAAATTCACTGCCCTAAGCATGGCTGCTACAGTCATGCAAGTTCCCTTTTACCAGGTGGAAAAAAAAGAAAAGATATGATAGTCCCTTCTCCAAAGTACCTCAAAAAAGTGGTATTATTCACAGTCTTTCCAGGATAAAGGTGTAAAAGAGAGGTTGGAGCTCTCCTTCTGTTCCTTCCTCCTCCAAGTACCGTCCTGCCCCAGCATGTCTGCTAGTCTCTGAAGATGTGAGTAGGAGGTTAGAGCTGGTAGATGCTTCTGTCCTAACTCTTCTAGCTGCCTCCTGACTCCTCTGCTACTTACCAATGGATTTCTAAACAAAGAAAGGAGCAAGTGGAAAGCCTGTATCTTTCCCATTTGGTTTCAGGTTATGAATTTGGAGCAAATTAATTCATGCCCTTCTCTTATATCTCAGTATCTCCTAGACAGCCTTTTCACACCCAGGTACTCAGTGATTTAACTACAGACAGTGGGCTTTCGTAAGCTTTCCAGCCCTGAGCTGTAAGACAGCATTCAGGTCACGAGTCACTTTCTTCCACAAATGCAAGGGCTAGAAATTACTCCTTCAATGCACAATTACATTCTCAAGTAGAAACAAGAACTAAGGGTCTGTGGTTTTCAGAAAAAAATAAACAAACCATCCCAAGACTTCAAAGTTCCGACTCGCGTCAGCGCTACTCGAGGATTGTCATTACAAGAGATATGGTTTAAAACTACTTCTGTTAAGCTGCTGCCTCTCCCTCAGCTGAGCTCTGTCACTTTGGGTAGTGCTGCTCCTTTGCCAGATTTCTTTCACAGATGCACTCAGTCCCAACCAGGACAGGGCTGCTGAATACCCCTCAGTAGTGTTAATCTTCTAGCAGCTCCAGCTAGGTTCAAGGAATGAAAGAGCAGGAAAATGAGTGGAAAAGGTTTATTTCCTGAACAGAGAAATCCATGTTCCAGGTGAGTTTCCAAAGGCAATTACCAGAAACACACCCCATTTCACATCTACTTCTTCAGGCAGTCGTCTGAGAACTGCCTTTCTCTCCTGTCAGCAGCTCTTCTCCTCCTCCACATTGCTCCTTTTCTTAGAAGAAAGTACAGGGAACACAGGAACCAGTAGCATCGGGACACACAGGACTCAGAGCCATTCCGAGTCAGCCTTTTTTGCACCTTCTTCATGTGCTCAGAGAACAGAACTGCACAAGCCTCTCAGATACAGATATTCCTCCCACTCAGCAAGTAAGAAGCAAACATGGTAAGGCTGAGGGGCTTCTGAGGGCCTGGCAGCTCCTAGCAGTAGTGTTTCCTTTATTCCCGTTTCACACACCCCACTTCAACTCTGAACTACTAGGAATTTTCAGGGTTCCTCTCTCATTAAACAGTGGGCTCTCCCATTCCCCAGTGGATGCCCTTCACAGATGGACCAGAGGGTAGACCTGTCAGACAGGGCAAACTGAGTCTGTTCTTTCTCTTCAGCAGCAAGAAAGGAGAGATGAAATATTTCTGGTGGTCGCACACAACAAGACATCATGGATAGGTATCTTTCACACATAAGAGAAGCAGTATTTCACAGGAGCTGACTGCACTGAGATACAGCTGCCTTTATTTCCTTGACCTTTTCCATTTGCAAAAAATGGCAGAAAGAGAGTGGGAGTGAAAGGAAGGCCATCGCAGCAGCTGCGCTGAGGTTTGAGCACAGCAAGTCTTCCAACTTCTACAGCTGCATTAAATGTACCCCTGGAAAGATCTGCTTCTGGTCTTCTGCTAGTGTCAGAAGGCATTGCTAAAGCAGAATTTGTTGCATTTTGCGTAAGGGCCATAACTAGAAATGACTTAAAATTGAAATACTTATTGTGAGGACTGCAGAACTTTGACAACTTGCTCTCATCTAGAGTGGAAATGCAAAAGAAGTATTTTTCAAGATTCCTTGGCAAATATGTAGCTGGTGAAAACTGTAGATTTGGCTCATCACACACCATTCTCTCCTACAAACAGAGCTCCCTACCCAAACTTACCATCCGAAGGTCCACAGTGATTATCACTCTCTCCTGCTATTTGAACTACAGCTCCGATGGATTCAGAGATTTAATTCAGCTCAACTCAAAATGTTTTGCTCATAAAAGTGTTTTGCATGTAAAATATTTTGAAGTTTTTCAATCAGTCCTAACCTTGCACGTCGATACAGAATACTAAAAAGAACAACTCGTGATTTGAATAACTGAGTTTACAAAAGTGTCTTGGCACTGGGTACTCTTCAGTAGACAGCTGTGAAGGTATTATGTTTACAATGTTTGTATTTTGCAAATTAAAAACTGATTTAATTTTTCACATATTTGATCTACAGGAACTATTTAACTCACTCTGTCATTTAAAGGTTTTACTGTGAAGAAGTATTTCACCGTGAAATCCTGAAGTAAAACTCTTTACAGATAAAGACAAATATAGCAAAGAGAACAGAAGTATGAGGGCATATCAAATATGGCAGAAGCCACACAGTGATTCTGTTCAATGACATATATACATTTTTAGAATATTCATCCCTTCTAATCAAGACAAATTAAAAATTCTTCTTTCATTTCCCATTTTGTCAAAGGTAGGCCCAGATGACTGGGCAAACATGAAAGATTTAGAGTCAATGATTCTTTGGGAAGTCTTACTTTAAAGACATAGTAGCTGCAGTTGCAAAGAATACTTTAAACTACTGCAGTCAAAAGCAATACAAAAAGCACGGTATTTTTTCTGGTTTCCCACATACTGAAAAGCACATTGCGTCCAAACCTGTCCAAGTCTGTTTGTACGCCTCTTCCTTGCCAGAAAAAGCCAAATAAAATCTTAATAGAAAGACGATGATATTTACAGTTTATAGCAACATTTTTGCTCAGATACTTCAAGAGACTTACATCCTGTTAAATACTGGTATTTATCTTCTTAATAAACAGCACACAATTGAAAAACCCCAATCAATTTCATAGCAATATTTTAATGAGTTTTTAATTTATTGATAAAAGGAGGACTATATTTAGTCAAATATTGTGTCTCAGCTAATACTCCAAAAATCACATCCACGTCTTTCCCACAGACTGAGTGAAGGACCTTCTTTTGAATTCTTGCACCACCATTATCTAATATTTCTAAAACCAAATTGACTCTGAATTATTTCATGAGTATCAGCAATCCATTAGCTCACTGCTGAAGCAGTCTCCGATGATGAAAAACAGGACAATGATTTCACAGCAAACCACAGAAATACGCAGCAGGTCAAAAAGGAGCGTACACGCTCTCTGACTGAAATGACAATGAATCTCATCTGCAGATAGGAGGGAGAGTCTGCGGCTCTCCAATGACTTGTTCTCTGTAAGTGAAATTGTTTCTTTACAAACCTGGGGAGACAAATAAACTTGTTTTTACCGAGCAGCAGGGTTCCTCCTCCTCAATTTCAGCTGGGGCACTGTGACAGATCTGGCTGTTGTTCTTCTCCAGGACTAATTTTTGGGGGATAGTAGTAGATAACTGGGATACTAGGCATTCACATAGCTCATCCTCCTTTCTCGCGCCCAGATCTACCTAAGGGCTGTAAATAACTTCCTCCGCAGCAAGCCACTTTCTAAATGACCAGCAGTGGTTCCCAAGAATACAGTTACAGCAGCAGACTGCAAGTTACAAACATGTGCCACACTTCCTTTTGTTTACAGGGAAAGTTTGGTTCAGTGAGCAATCAAGTATTTTCCACAACAACTGAAAGGCCCCTAATGATAAAATTAATAACAAAACCTGCTCTAATGAAGGTCTACCTGCTCTCTAGAGCAAACTTAGATGTGTAAATTATTTTTAAGCAGATGGCTTTATGTAGTTAGCAGCAGCTTAATGAAGCAAATTAAAAACAGTTCATGATTCGCTAAACCCTCTCTGCTTTGTGCCTTAATTGTTCAATTGTCATTTCTTGGCAATGAGCAGGAATAAAGAAGCCAGACATTGTTTTAAAAGCAGCACATCATGCCAGAACTGATGCTGCAGTCACAGCACCGGAGGGGTCAGGCTTCGTGTTCCCCATGAGCAGATGGGAAGCGAGCCACTGGCCCTTCCTGACCCCAGGACATGTTCTCCAGCTTACGCGTCATTTGCTGCACACGGAGTCAAAAAAATGAAATAAAATGCTGGGCAGAAGCATGTTTAGCACACACAGGCTGCTGTGCTGACAACCGGTGCAGTAAGGTAACATTCTGCAGTACATAAGCACAAGCAGGAGATGAGGATCAACTACGTCAATAGTACTTTTAATTAATGAATTTGCAACTATAACACTGATTCAATATTTTTAAGCACAGACAGCTAGAGAACAACCAAGGAAAGAATTAGAAACCTGGCAACATGTAAAGGAAACTCAAGTCTTAGTACTGGAATTGTTAGTTATGACTCTGCAGTAAAGGAAAACAAACTTAAACCTGTCTACAGTGCTACACCCAATCAACTGGAAACAGCAAGATGAACAAACTACTGATTCATTTCAACCAAAAGATGAATAGTACAGAACCACTCCATAAGAAAAGAACAAGTAGTAAAAAGGGAGGCTGATTTTCCTTAAGGAGCACAAATGCTACATCTTTGACAAAGTGCTATTATAATATGCCAGGAAAGGAGTTCAAGAGTGAAATATATAAATAACTGGGAGGGAGTAGTGAAGTAATTAAGCTAATATTAACTTTCATTAAGAAATCCACACACCTCCTCCCCATCAGTTGTTCTGGGTACCAACTGGCTTTACACTGCAAGAGCCCTCTTTCTCTGTGTAGCAAACTTACAGAATTGCTTTTCTGTTTGTCTTCAGAGTGGCTCTGATTGAATTTCAGTTCAATCTTTACTTCATATAGTTGGGCTTAGTGCCCTTTAGCTGCTCTATATAGGTGCAAGGTCCCTTTCTAATCCTTTAATCCAGAAAGCCGAGGCCCTGGAAATTGCAGCTGCTGCAATCCACAGTGGAAATTCAACCTAAGGATGCCATAAGCCATAGTGGATGGCTTAAAAGTGCAAACACTTGAAACTTAACTGCAGCAGAGGCATCCCCCATAAAAGGAGATGCAGGTGCAATGTTTAGTCACCTATCAATCATTTATCACTAAGGAACATGTTACCATGAGAATTTTTCTGAAAACATGCAGGTTGTCACATAACAGAACTACATTCAAAGAACAGTTAAGGTTGCAAAGCCAAGCATTTGTAAGTTAGGAGGTAGCTGAACAGACATTGCTTCCAGTTCCACTGCCTGCTGCCACAACAGATTCCAGCAACATGAAAAACCCAGCTCAGCTCCTCCCAACCTGGGGACACGTGATCACGCCTGCTCAGCACACACAACTCTAGAGAATGTAGCAGCTGAACTCTAAGTACTCCATATGGAGAAATTAGACGTGAATATTTTTCAAAGGCTTGAAAAAATATGGATTGTTTTCTCCTCAAGCAGTCCTGAAACAAATAATTCCTGCGGTATTTCATATCCAAAACATGATGGCTCTTGAGTTTCTTAACGGTACACTTAGAAAAAACAAACTTTAATCTGGGTAGAATCACACTCCACCTCTAGCTTTATTTAGAAATGGCTGAAGCATTTTTGCCAAAGCTGTTCAAAAAAAACCCCTAACCAAAACGGCCTGAGGCAGACAGAATATTCCAGTTGGAAGAGGTGACGTTTGGCAGCTACAAGAAACTGAAAACACAATCATTTAATGGAAAGTGTTGAGCAATCTTAACTGTGAGTGCTACCAGCTTCTTGTACCACAAAATTAAGCAAAATAGCTCCTTAGAACTGTAGTGATTATCAGACTAAAGGTTAAAATTCTCAAACTTGCACAATTCAAGCGTGCACAAAGACAACAGAAATACTGTGAAACAGACAGGGAAGTACAACTAGCCCAACTAATACATATATCTAGGTAACTCAAGTTGTTCGAACCAAAAAAGAGTCTTCAAACTGAAGGCAGTTTATGATTCTGTAATGTCAAAGGAGTATCGCAACTTCGTATCTTAAAATAGGCTCTCCCTTTCACACTCAGGAACTCACAGCTGGAACAAGTATTTTCCTTTTTGTATTCAAACTTCCCCGAAACTTCAAAACATTCCAGCCATTATTTATAATTCTGGAAAGATTTAGGTCATCTCTCAGAAGACATGTTCACGAATTAAAGACTAATCAACTAAATCTGTCAAGTCCATGTGTGAAAATTTAAAACATATTAGACCTTCACGTCAGTGCTTTTACTGAAAAGTGGCCTTTTACCACCTAAAATTGTCTTTTCCAGATTATTGCACCCACCAACAGACACACCCGAATGAAGCACACCTACCTCTCTGCCAAGTTTGGAGCCAGTGTAAATCCTGCCTGCGCTGGCAGCTTTAACTAAGCTGCTGGAATTCACAGTGGATTGATAGGAAGTCAGGTACTTGTTTATCTCCGATTACTTTTTTAACCTGACAAGGTGGCTGTGAAAAAAACAGCTAAAGAGTGGTTTAACACCTTCTGCTACAACTAATATTGCTGTAGGTACGTGCTCAGAACCCAAAGAGTCCCTTTTGAATAAGAGTTTCTACATAGGGGGATTGACAAGCTCTTAACGTTATTACAGCTTTTAGTTTATTCACCTTAGCCTTCCTATAAGACCTCAACTCTCCTCTTATAGACTAAAAACAAGAAAATGGGAGAGAGAAAACCTTCATTAGATTAAATCTAGCCCAACATCCATCTATGTTAAGGCAACGACGAGATTCTACAGGAGCTCAAACTTTAAAAACTCACAGAGCATGTGTCAAAGGATACCTTTTTAGTCCCCAATCATTTTAAGTTAGCTGCGCTCAAAGCCAACAATTTAAACTCTCAAGAATACCAGGTGGTACCCTAAGACATGCTGAACTTACAGTCAGGAAAATAAATGTTAAAGCTGTTGTGGGACAGATTTCAAATTCTAAATATTGATGCACTCCCCACCAAGACCATGCTCTAAAAGTACAGTTTGGTGGTACAGCAACATAAAATATTCATCTCTTTCCACAGCAATGTGTGTAAGCACTTTCAAAACCCAGTTACGCTATACCCAAATCCTATCTTTAGGAATTATTTATAGACTCTCTCTCTCAAATGCATCATTCATATCCATGTTTAACCTTCCAGTAACACTAGAATCTTCGACACACTAAACTAAGCTTTTATTTGTTTAGCTTTTTCAGCATCTTGCTCAACAGACCAGCAAAATGTCTTAACCTTGTAGACTTATAAAAGCATATTCCCTGTAACGCACAGCTCTGCTGTATTTCATTTAAACAAAGTTTTAACAGATTACCTTGCTCTTGGCTTCTAATGAGTAATCAAATTTGAATGCAGCCTTTTCTTGGAACACAGTTAATTACATTTGTACATGGTTGTAAAGCAAAAAGGCAAGAGAAATTCCTCATCACGAGGTTACACAGAATATTTTATATTCAAAACACATGCATGTTCCTAAATACAGAGCAAGACAGAATATTGTGGAGACAACATCTGCCAACATAGCAAAGAAAACTAAACAGCAGAGAACCATCCCCACCTCCTCTTCTGCAACTCATACACGTATGCCTAACTGCTGGAAATCTAGAAATCAATGCCTTACTGCTGGAAGTTTAGAAATCACGTTGTATTTTCATTTGTTCATTATGTACTCAGCCAAAAGCAGATTAGAAATAAAAACCCTCACCACAATAAATGCCTGCAGCAACCCCCAAACTAACCACCACATGCTCCAGCTCTATAACTGACATTCCAACCACAAATCAAAAAAGAAAACTACTTGCTAAATAAAATAAATGTGCAAAGATGAAGTCAGGATGGGAACTACTTCTACAACTATTTTCACAAGAAATAAAATTAATTATTGTAGCCCTGCACCATTTCCGTCCACGAGAGAGAAAAACTTTTCCTTAAGCCAAAGCAGAACCCGCCCCCCACCCAACAATTAAAGCATTAGACACTATTACCCACAAGTCCCAATGGAAGGTAATTATCTGAAAAGTTTTGGAAAACACTTTTTGGAAAATACAGGCCTACTTGACAATTCCCTTCACTTCCTTTTAGGTTATGGATGTTTTGCCAGGACTTGACATTATATTTCACACTGTGATTTTTCGGAGCTTTTGGCAGTGCTGGTTTCTTAGTGTTGCCTATAACATGCAGGGATATCGACAAATATAATTTAAGAGACTAATTCTGCTAAACAAGGCATCGAGTAAATAAACAAACAATGTGAGGGTGGGGGTGAGAAAATGCAAAGTACTTTCATAGTTAAAGGAAAACACACGCAGCTTCAGCTGGCAAAGACAGGAGTTTTCCAACACTAGCACCTTTCTCGCTACCCATAACTAGAGTGTCAACCTGTTAATTTACACTACAACTATATTTTTATCTGAAATCTTCATCTGCAATATTTTTTTAATCTTGTGAAAGACCACTTCATTCTTCAATATTATTCACCTCACCTTGCAATTTGCAGGGGTTTTAATCTTACGGAGGTGAATGTAAAGACTAAGAGAAAGCGTTTCTTGCTTAATTTTAACAGTGAAAGTCCTGATAACAGACATTCAAATAGTGATTTATTTATCAATCTCTGCAGCACCTTTGAAAGATTGCATTCAAGAGAGCCCCTTTTCCTATATATTAGATAGAGCTCACAGTGCCAGGACAGTATCCTGCAGCTGACATACTGATTATTCCCAGTATTAGCATTCCGATGCATGGGGATACGCAGAATGTGAGAGCACCTTCTTCACCAAGTTATCTGGGCAAGGACTATTCAGTATAAAAGAAATAACAAATGACAAGGAAATTGGTAAATTAAACACACAGACATTAATGAGCAGGTGGTAACAGACAATAACACAGATTAGAACTCTTCAGCTACTGATTGATGGGCCATTAAAGGAACTACTCAGCCACAGCCTCCAGAGCCAACCTGAATTTCGTCACTGATAAGAAGGAGGAAATATGATTGTCACGAGCATTATGAGGCATTTGAGACTTGCAGGACTGCACAAAATCTATTTATGGGACAGTAGAAAGGGCCTGTGGCTTTAGATAAACCTTACTATGGGCTATTCAGGGCCAAAGGGAGGGAAAGGGAAGGATCAGGGCAGACTGCAGAGGAACAAGCAAGGGAAGAATGGAGGAGAGGTGAGTTAAAAGGGCCTGGTCGCATGTAAACAGGCTGCCGATCAACACGCTTGTCTGTCTGAGCCCTGCACCCTACCAGCACAGTCTGCCCTAGCTTCTTATTAAATCCTTTATTTTTTTGCACGTAATCCCACTCCCTATTCTATGTGTGAGCACTGCACAGTGTAAACATCAGCAGCTGAAGAAGAGGCCATGGATTGCAAAGCCTGCAGGTCTAGGTGTCAGCATTTGGAGAGATTGGCATGCACGAGAGGTCTGGGTGCCAGTAACTGGAGGGACTGGGATGCATGTTGCAAGGTCAGAGTGCCAGCAACGTGAGAAAGGGGCTGCAGGTCACAGGGGCCAGTAGGTCCAGGTGGCACTGGCTGGAGAAAAGACAGCAGGTCACAGGGCCCTAGGTCTGTGTGTCAGCAACTGTAAAGACCCACGTATGCTTGTTCTTCCCAGTGAGTTTAATCCTAGGTGCATGTGTGTATGTGGAAGTCGTCAGCAAGCTTCAAGCTGGACAAGCTGGTGAGTAGAAGGAGACATGCATGTGAAAAGCCCAAGCTCTGAGCCGATGGCTGCATAAGGGTTCCAGGGTTCGAGCACGGCTATTATGCTGACTGAGAGCCTTTGCTAATATCTGAAGAATCCGTGAGTGTGAGGGTGCTTGCGAAGAGTGTGCGAACGCGTGCATCTATCTGGCAGTGAACATCAGGAAGAGGAGCAAGACCTGGCTCACTATACTTATGTTTTAGGTGAGCTGTGGCAGCACTACATGTGGGTGCAACAAAGGCAGTGCTGTTGGTGCCAGTCTGCGTGGGTGGCTGTGTTAGAGTCCTCTTAGTGCACCTCTCTAGGATACATCCTCAGACTTGCTACTGGCCAAACCTGCAAATGGGCACAGCAGCAGCCACATCCATCGGACTGGGATGGACAGACCTGTGCCTGGCTAGGCTTCCATAGCTGGGAAGGAGGAATCCCCAGGTCTTAGAGTCCACTGGGTGCAGTGGTTTTCTTAGAATCTTTAACAAAGTGCATTACAAACATTTAGATCACATTTATTTTCAATTTTCCTTTAAATGCTGACAAATAAATATAGACAGATGGTGCTATGTACTCAATAGTGTCATATCACAAATAAAAATAGATAGTGTGTGCTACTCATGGTTTGTCTATTACCTGAAAGAGTTTAAATGAAGCAGTTCTGTTTATTACCTAGCTCAGCCCAAGAGCATTAGCCTAAAACCAGCTGTACAGGCAGGCATAAAAACTTAGGAATGTTCACCCAGTATTCGCACTGATTTAACGAATGTAATCTAAAATTGCTTTTCTTGCTTTTCCTACACCTGAAAATGACACCATTTTAACGGAAGTGTAAATATAATCCAGATAAATTAAATCCACAGAAGCCTTCTTTAAATAGTATTTTAAAATTAAAAGTACTTGGTTTGGTTTAAATTAAGTATTTATTATTGAAAAATCAAAGACCACCTGAAAAAACTGAAATATGCACATCCACAAAGGCATTTGCTTTGGTTTATTTAAAGGCCAGCCTACAGCACAAACAACTGGGAAACAGAGGATCGAAATTCCTCCCATTCAGCCACCTTAAGTTGTGCCTCTACTTACTCTGTAGCAGCAGATGCAGGGAACTGCGAGAAAGTGGGAACATCACCAAAAGGTGCTAAGGCAGTGCGTGTAACAAGGCAGGCTAAATACCTGAGTGAGTTCTCCTCTTTGTCTCTAGAGGATAGTCATCACTTTGTACGTGAAAGACAGCATTTAAATTCAGTGCATTAAATACACACACGTGGACCAATATCACATTGTCAGTGAGTCCTTGTAAACAGGCTGACAGAGTGCCCCTCACCAGGCTTTTAAGTTAGTCTGCTTGCTAATCTGACTAAAGGGGCTTGCTTTCGGTAAGGAGACACGAACAAAGCAGTGCAGAGCAGACTGCAGTCTGAATGTTCACCACATCAGCATTCCACGATGGCAATTTCAGCACCTGCTATTACATCCCTAATAGCGGTGCTCAGGTCATGCACCATAAATTCACATACTGGCTTACTTCACAGTAACTTGTTAATGGGCTCACGTATCACTGAGGGGTAATAAACACAGAAGGCTAACATAGAATAGATATTTCTGGTTATTTTCTTGCATGTGGAAGCCATAAATAGTCTAAAAACGAATTTTAGTTAAACTGACACAACTTTTTTAAGTAACCAACCCAGATAACGCTACAGGTAGCCGC
>Ga0181612_177849_pt1 | contig 28331 bp, 11 predicted proteins | sample HoacroProtozoa21_FD_119630 | JGI IMG/M metagenome (GOLD analysis project Ga0181612, IMG submission 119630) | Hoatzin crop microbial communities from Cojedes, Venezuel. Combined Assembly of Gp0051906, Gp0051904, Gp0051908 | reverse complement strand
CTGAGCATGATGCTAAAAGTTTTGAGTTTCCTTATTAAAAGTCCACCCAAAAAGATCAGTAAGGACAGACAAAATGCAAGCAGATATTAAAGGAAAACATGATGCAAAAATCAAAGTGGAGCACAAGTTGCTGGAGAAGTAAAAACCTCATGATCTGAAAATTATATTGAAAGAGAAATGAAACAAGGAAAACAGGAATGGGAGAAGAAAAACACTACAGTAAAGGACAAAATGAAAAGGGATGGGGAAAAAGAAAACCCCATTTCTTTCAAGTGTGGAGAGAGACGAGACCGTCTGCAAGGAAACACAGATTTTCCACATGGAACCTCCTTTTTTTGTGACCCTTCTGATATAATCTGGTAGTCTAAATGTGCAGATACAGCTAGAACAAAATGCTAATGTTTCTGCCTTTTCAGCCTGCTGCTCTTACTCCTGAGATTCCCTCTTCATGGATCCTTGACAAAGTGCTGGAAAAAATGCAGTCCTGTCCTTCATCACACAAGTAAGGACCACTGAAGTGGTTCAGAGAACCACCTTGCGCAGTGACTATGAAACACTCAAAATATTACAGATACATAAAATGCAGTACCTTGACTGAATACGCTGCAACCTCATGTAGCACGCTGCAGGCACCGTTCAGGACACTCCTGATTTCTGTGGTTTCCAAATGCTCTTGACTTTCATTCCTCTTCTTCAGATTTTCACTTTCATGCTAATTAATGTTCTGTATTGCATTTTCGCAGAAATTCAAAGGCTGGCCTTTAGGTTTTGATTACACGATAGCATATAACACAGTGGATGTAGTATGAGTCACATCCTAAATACAGTCTTGAAAGCTAGTATGGATGGCCCGAGGCCGAGTCAGCGTGCTACCGGTGTCCCCAGTGAGCTGAGACACAGAGACGGCCCATTCTGGCATCCTCTGAGCAAGACCTACATAGACGGCGCGGGAAGAGGTAACGGGCATTCTGAAAGTGCAGAGTGACTCCTCACTGTGATTTTTTGCTTGCCCTCCACTGGCATTTGGAGGAGAGGACACCGGGATGCTTGGCACTGTATAAAAGTACAAAAATGTTCAACAGAACTTATATAAACCTGTGCAATGGTGATGGAGACCAACACGTACTCTGCAAGAGAATCAACACAGAGATGCAGTACTAGACAAAGCACTCAAAATTTTATAATTACTGAAATGCTAACAGGTTAATGAGGTCACTAGGGGAGAGAAGCCTTCAGTGAAACCTGCAAGAGATGCCATAACATACACAGAGAAAATTGTTCCATTTACACCAGCCCAGCTGAGAAACTAACAGTGACAGACTTTACAAACTGCTGCCAAATTTCCTAGGAATGACTGATGTGCAAAATAAGATAAGCAGTCCTGGAAAGCCATTCCCTGCAAAAGACAGACATTAGGGATCACCACACATGCTCAACCACTGTCACGCTTCAGAAACAATGCTAGTTAATACAAGGTGGAGTTACTCACTTCCTTCTGAAACGAAAACAAACTTAAAATTCAAAAGAAATGTAAAATTGCTTTTAAAGCCTTTCCTCTGTGAAGAAACATGGTCTTCACAAATCATTTTCACATAGCATTGTATTCATTAAGATCAAATATTTTTTCAGTTGTTATTTCTCAAGGTGGCTACAACTTCAGAATCAACCAAGCAGGGTGACTCTTTTCTACAGTACAGTAAACCCAGCCAAGCCTACAAAATCAGTGGTCTGTCACAGGTGACTGTTAGATACGCTATGCAAGCATAATCTCACCTGTCATGGTGTCTTTCCTAGAAGTGTGTTCTCCCTTATTTCCATGGTAAGTGGCGTTTGTTCCAGTAGATTCATAGTCTGTTTTTCTTTCTTTTAGGCTGATCATTTCCCGAGGTGAGGCTGGGGCACTTGCTAGATCATAAAAATGGATTTATTTTTTCTCTCCACAGATGACTGAATGTTATGTTTTAACTCTAGAGTAAACATTTTAGTAAAGTTTATATTTGTTAGCATGCTAACATTAAGCTGTTTGTAGAAACACTACCCCATTATAGAAGAAAAGGTGCTGTTATTTCAAATACAGGACAAATGTATTAATGGAACAATGAACTCCAAACATCATTTTCTCTCTGAACATTTTACTTTTTTCACTTACACCCAACATCTAAGAAGATCATTAAGAAAAAAGTACAATAATAAGGATTTTTTTTTTCCCCTTTAGCTTTTAAAATTCTTTAACTTGTCAAAACTTTCTGGTATAGGCACTTCCATTTTTTTCTCAGAGTTGTTAATTTATGTCTGTTGAAAAGACTATTAACTTTCAACTGTGTGGAAAAACCCTTATAAAATGGTTTCCTCCTTTCTCTGTTGAAAATAAACAAACCCATTAAAGGATCCTAATGGAGATGGGAAGAAAAGAAAGGTGTGTTCCACAGAAAGCAAAGAATGCTTAACACTTACAGGTAACTCAGTTTCTCCTTCTTTAAATATCTATGTATGAACAATTTTAATTAAAACAACAACTGCTACTTTAAGGTATCATTAAAACGAAATCCTTCATCATGAATACTCATGGTATTGCTAAAAGGAAGAAAGTACGAGGTGACTAGGAGGAGACCTGTTTTTGTACTTGGTTCTCACACGCTGGAAAACGTGAAGGTGATCACTGGCATTGATCATGAAGGCCTGAGAGCTTGCAATGCTTAGGAAAAGGAGAAAAGCAGAGCTAAAAATAATGGCTTTCAAGTAAACTGACTTAAGATATTTAGGTGTTGGTAGTTACAATGCACTTTCTCTGTTGTGGAGGGCAGGGGAAGGAGTACAAGGTGCGTGGCAGAGCACCCCAGAGCCTCGTGAAGGCACAGTGGTACACAAATAACTAAGGTGCTGGTACTTACTTCCGCTCCCTCCTCTGCCTCAACCCAGATATTCGATATGTCAGAGGAACCTCGAAAGCAGTAACAATGGCCTTGCTTAAAAAAAAGGGAAAAAAATTCAAAAAATATAAGACAAGCTCATTTGCGAAGCTTGATTGTGACTTGTGCCTTTCAGAACCTCTAAGCTATGTTGCATTTTTTAGTTGAGGAGCAGGGAAGCACTTGTACTTAATTAAGGGGCAGGGAAGCACAAGTGATGTTGAATTCTGGTTAGATTGGATCTGCTGACCCTGGTCTCTGAATTTACAGCGCAAATGCGGGACAGATGTTTTTTCTTATTAAGTCATTAGAATTGGGAATTGCTTTAAATTGCTTGTCAATAGTGACGGAATTCTAAAACTGATAATCCAGCAGATATCAAGAAACACGACATTAAATTACCAAATCAGCTAATGGCAGCTCGAGTCTAATAGGGAACAAAACAGAATGCAAACGTTGGAAACATTGCTAACACAGGGATGCATTTTGTTTCACATACTCTGGCAATGCTTTTAAGCACTCTGGTGTTTTGAACAAAATTGACTGGTAAAGACAAAACCATCTCTCTCTGCTCCCTGTGGGAATTATCTCTCTCCTCCCACACGAGAACAACTGCTTTCCAGCAAGTGTTCAAATCCAGAAGTGCCCTCTTTCAGAGGTTTTACTGGCAGCAGACATAAAATCATTGGTTGACATTAGACTGAGAAGTGATATCAAAGTTTTCTGCTCTTATTCTTAAAGGACACCGAAAAGAAGACAGAGCTCTCTATGCTAGTTAAAGCATCTTCTCACCCAAGTTGTAGGGACAGATGGGACATTTACTTCAACTATTTACCCCAAGGTAGGATCCAGTATACCAAAATAATTCTTGACAGATTTTCATCTAAAACTAAAGATCTCTAACGACAGAGACTGCATAACTGCTCCAAGCAGTCTGTTCCAGAGCTTTGTTTCCTTACTGTGAGGAAATGTTCCCTGATGTCTACCCTGACTCCTTGCTGCTCATTATTTCCATTTCTCTGCTATGAAAGTAGAGAAAGTTCATGCCATTCCTCTTCACAGCTGGCTGTTAAGTGCTTCAATATGTGGTGCGTACCTCTTCCAACTGCCCCCATCTTGTGTTTCTCTTATTGAAGTTAAACAATTACAGACCACTCCATGTGTTCTCATATCCCGATTTCTCCATCTCCTGGATCATGTGTGCAACTGACAAAAATCCCTAAATAATTTCTAAGAACTTTTGTCTAGCCAGATATTCTCCTTACAATTTATTTGTAAAGGATTGGATCTTTTTTCCCCCTTTGGATAGTATCTCAAATTTCTCAGGATCACTCTGAATTCCAATAATGCCCTTCAACGTACATGAGCCTCTCACAGGTTTATGTCACCGACAAAGGTAATAGGTACCCTTTGTATATTACCTGGGCCATTAATGAAACCACTGAAGAGCACTGGGCCCAAGGCAAATCTCCAAGCAAAGCATTCTTCCATTTTGGCAATAAGCATTACCCATTCTTTGCGAATGGTTTTCAGCCTGTTTTGTATTTACCATACATGACATTTTCTGGACCATTTGCTAGCTTGCCTATAAAAATCTTGTTTGAAATAGTCTTACTGATTATAGCAGATTTAATTTACTGACTATGCTTTCCACAAAGCACTTCAACTATGCTGTAGCAGGAATTCAGGTGGATTTTATAAGAACAAATCATATCCAGCCACTGTCTGGACTTGATACGTCCACTACCAGACAGATAGCAACTTATACTACTATGCAGAAATAGAGACTCCTAGAGTTAAGCACTTATGTTCCTACTATCTTTGAGGTGCTCAGATTGTGATTATTTGTTCCAGCAAACTTCTAAAATGAAGTTGAGCTGACTGGCCTGTAATTATATTGGCTTCTCTTCCTTCAGAAACAGCCACTATATTTGTTCTTCTCCAGTCTTATGATAACTGATAACAGCAGTAAGATTTCATCCAAAATTTCTTTAAGTATGCTCTTTAAGCAATGGAGTAACAGAAATAAGGAGACAGTTCTGGCAAGAGACAGAACTACGATCTCAGGGCCAGACATTTCAAGTGCCTTGCACATACAGTCAAAATGAGATTTTGGAGAAGAAAAAAAGGAACACGAGCTCTTTAGGGACTTGCGTAATGACAGATTTTTGAAAACTGAATGGCAGGTCTCACTGTACTTCAGGCTACATTTTCAAATTTCCTCAGTGGTTGTTCTGCAGCACTATAGATGCAGCTTGTAGACAATTAACAACAAAGTTTTCTTAAAAACAAAACTACAGCACGACGCTGACGGCAATAATCAGTTTGGCCAATTTTAATCCTAAACTCTTGGTATACCTGTGGAATGACAGCATTTGATCGAACAAGCAGTAAAAGGCACATTGAAAGTCTGACTGTTCTACTCTGTTTATCTCAGAACATTTTCACTGGGAATAGCTTTATTTGACCAAGGTATGTTCTACCTCAGAATAAGATGAGGGGAAAACGCTCAGATTTCTGAATAGAAAAATCAATTAACACTGCGGCATAAGTTGAAATACTTACAACAGTTCATTGTATGAATCATACAGAATCGATGATAGCTGGTGTAAATATGCCATCAACGTTACATGAAGACCTGTAGGCAAACTTCTGTGAAACTTACATACGCACGTGTATGCACACTTACAGACACATAACACATCTAACCAGAATAAACGCTGACAAAAAAAAATGTGGATGCTTCAGCTTCTGCCAAGTGTCCAGAGTAGTCAGAAACAACACAGCGGTTTTCATGACTGGCAAAGTGAGTAACAGCATTTCCTCATGCTACAAATGGGCACCATTGCCCAGAGATCTATTCAGGTAGTCCCAATCAGGAAAACACTGCATAAGAATTCATAACAAAAAGTTATGGAATATTCTTTCTGCTGTAAAACGTTGCAAGCTGTTAGTAAAAAAAAATAATTCCTGTTTTGATCATATGATTCAGGTGAGAGTAAAGAATATATTTTGTGCCCTTCCATCACAGTTAATGACAAATCAAGACAGCAGTGACTTTGATTAAAGCAGGAATATGAACAGTGGTGGATTACCTCTGTCTTCACTTCAGTGCTGGAAGACTGGTCTTACCTGAGCGGTTGTTAGGAGACATGCGCACGGGAGAGATGGAGGGCGTGCGTGATGAAGAGTAGGGTCTTTGCCGATCCCTTTCTATTGTTGAAGATGAGGCTACAAAGTGATACTGCGACCATCCGTCCTGCAACATCAAACGTTGCGACAGCAGTCAGCGAAAACGCCACACAGTTCCCCATTTTAAGCACAGAGTATTTTCCTCTAGTGTTTTCACTACGTGTACACAAGTAGGCTGGTATCTTTTTCCTGCCACTGGCTGGGAAATATTCTAATGGTGCAGGATACAATGTGCTGACTGTACTGGCCCACTAGGAGAAACATTAAAGTGCAAAAAGTTCTGTAAAATAACACATTTCAGAAAGACTCAAATTATGAAAACACTGAACAACTTTTTAGGCTCTTTGTTTAACAGTTCTGTCTTTTCCCATGCCTCTGTTTTCACCCTGCAAATGGCATTCTGGCTATGAAAACATTCCAAATCATAAGACTGCTTGTTTCCACAGCAAAGATCAGTTTTTGCTTTAAATGATTTCTATCTTACAATGAAATTTTGGAGTAAGTAGATGGGGAAGCTCCAGGATTACCAAAAGTATTGTAACTATTTGGGTATCTATAATCTAGATACATTAACTGCCCATTTGTTCACACACGAGGGAAAAAGAATCAATGCATTTTCCTCGTTGCACTTTTCTCCGAGATCTACAGAAAGAAATTCTATTCCAGCTATTTAAAACTGTGGTAATGGTGATGTATTTGAAAAAAAAGAAACAAATACAAATACTAGAAACAGCTAGTTCAGAAATAAAAAAGGAGAGTTTAAATCGTTCAGGTTTAGTTCCTGTATCACAGTATAATGCAATAATGCAAAGTAATGTACTTTACATTTTTAAAAGAATATTAAAAATAGTTTGAAACTATCATGAGAGAATAAATTGACTTGTGCTAGTGCTCTTATTAAATGACAGTATTTCAAATGTCTTAAAGTATTGATAAACTGTCTTTATTACTGCTTAATGTTAAATCAGTAACACAGAGTTTTCCCAGTCTCGCACTGAAGGCATAAGCCTTTTAAAAATGCCTACTTTCTGTTGGGCTCAGTGGAAATTGAGTCAAGCACCTGGCATGGTGGTAAACAAAATTTTTGCAATGAAATGCTGAATAAAACCAAACACAATAAAATATTACCAAAAAAACAGCTGGAATTTTCCTCTTGCTTACAGAACAATAATTCCCTGTTGGGTTGGTAAAGAATATTCCCACCCCTGACCTCAGGCTACTCCAGATATCCAACCCTGAATTCCACGCTCTGCCTTTGCCCAAGGCATCTCTCTGACTTTGTTCCCTCCACACAAACCACAGGCACATGGCTCTCAGAACTGCAAGAGAAAATGACCTGAAAATCCACCTTTCACTCCACTTTTAAGAAAGAGAACTCAGCAAGAGTGTAATGCTTTCTCTTAAAAACAGCAGGAGGAAAGAAGATACTTATACTTGATGTAGAGGGAAATGTTATAAGTAAATTAGGATAGATAAATGTGACACCTAACTACAGATTCTGAATATCTCTACTCCTTACAGAACGCATCTGTATAAACACGCGTCTATCTCAGTCGTACTTGGGAAGGGGAAAAAAGGAAGAGTGAAGTCCCCGCCAGGGCTTTCACAGTCGAGTCAGGACTTTCCCTAGAGTGAACAGTGAGCGTTTGTCCATGGACGTCACTCAAGTTTAGGACACTTCACTGAACTGCACCTCATACTTTATGACCGTCATATAAGAAAATATAAGGGAGAAAACCAGTTCATTAATAAAAAATAGTAAGAGTAACATAAAAAAAGAAACAGTTAATGTTTAATAGCACTTGTTTCAACCAAAATTCATTTCCAACCAGCAGCCGCTACACAAGCCATGTCCTCCAACTTAGAGGAAGGATCAATGGGAATGCAAACAAAACCACCTGTAAAGCCCTAACTTCTTAACATTAAATCAAATTTGAATTTATTAGAAACTTTTCAATATATACACATATATGTAATATGTATATATAATGCATATATATTTTTAAAAATAACTAATAGCTTATGGTTATAATGAATAGCTTAAGTCCAATAATCTTATCCAAGCATCAAGATTGTAAATAACATAGCATTATTTTTACATCTCCTGTTAACAACAACTTGCATGGTGATTTCTCTAGTATAAAAATGAAGCAGCAAACATGTGAGAAGCCTATGCTGTTATCCTGCTGAAGAAAAATGGTTCCCTTCTTCCTCCTTCTCTGGGGTCAGAAGTTCTTACCAGAAAGGTGACTCTCTATAATTCACTCTGTTACAGTTCTGTGATCATTTATTTTCTGTTAAACAGACTGCTGAAGAGGAAGACACCAAGAGGACAGGCTCTATATCTGATAAAAGGAGAAGGAATAGACTATGTATTACTGTCTGCCTGCAAAAGGAGGAGACATCAGCCACGTTTACATAGCCCTAGTCAGAAATGCTTCCAGCTTTGTGGATCTGGATGCATGCAGGGCCACGTACACTCAGATTTTGGACTCTTGCTTCGCTCAAATAAATCCCTGGCACGTGGGTCAGAAAAAAAGTGACCTGAATCTTCCCCTAAACCTTTCTTCCTGTTGTCTGTCCCATCTGTATTGTTTACATTAATACCTAGACCCTGGCTCTGATGGGAACTAGATGAAATAAATCCCCATTATCGGCACAGTCCCACGGACTCTGCAGGAATAGCGCGTGGCACCAGTGTTGCTCTGCAGAATGCCAATAGGTACCCTGTCAGCACTGCTTCCTCAGAACCAGCATCGCCAGCTGCCTCAGCAGTCCAGGAGCAAAATCCAGCTGTAGCTGGGACGCTGGCAACAGCGTTCTGCTGTGCAGCAGATATCTTTCCTTCTCCCCCTCCCTGCAAATTTATGTTTTTCTCTCTGCTGAGAGTAGTGCCTATAGTGAGGTCTTCAAATAAAATGTGCCACAAACTCTCAAGTTTGGAAGCCTGATCACCTCGGTAACCCAAGTCAGGCAAACAATAAACTCTAACAGAAGTATCGTGGTGACTTGGCATTGCTTTTGACTAAACCAGGCATACTGCTGTCACTGTATGACAACCTTCGCGGTGTTTTTCAACAGCATTATGGGCAGTTCCCAGACCTCGCAGTATTTGAAAACCCTAATACTTTTAAGTCATCTATCTTCAGCTCTCCTCTGCTGCAAGGAACAAGCTTCTTTCCTTGGAAAGGTAAACAGTTTGTAACAAATTCATTAAAACTATCCCCATCAACAATTCCAAAAGCTATTAGCATTAAATATTGAAACTAATTTTTAAGAGCCTAAAGGGAGTATTTTCAATTTAATGCTGAGATAAATACCACCTGACGTGATGGCTGCTTTCATTAGTTTGTTTCAGCTCTAGTGCTTGTAATGAAATTTAATTAAATTGATTTGAGTACTTAAAGGTACAGTACATAGCAGTATGCTGCAGAGAAGAAAGCTAACTCAAAAGCAAAGTGTGTGAGACTGCATTTCAGAAACCAATTTACCAGCCACAAACATGATCTAGGAGAGGAAGAGTAAGTCAAAAAGATCTGACAAGTTGGAAAGAAATTCAATGCAATTCTGTTAACGAATGGATGCATTTGTTAACTGGCAGCAATTAATCAACTGGTGCTAACTGCACACCATGGGAGGACACAGAACAACCAGACTACAGAAATACCATCTATGTCCTTGTCGTCTCTTCCAAGGTATCTTCTACTGGGCATTTTTCTATATTTTGACTGTAACAACTATATATGTATTCTCTCTCAGCTATACTCCACGAAGTCCAAATGTTCAAGCTTGATTGGCAGTGACATGTTTCTGACAATACATTTTTGGGAAAGCTGCCAGGATTAGATAGGGGGCAGGGGTAAGATAACCACTGTAGAAAACAAAAGTGATATTGTAGTCTCACTGCTCACCTTTTAGTGGACTTAAGGAGTGAACAGGTCCTTTGTCCCCCTGCTCAACTTTACGTTATTTTGAAAATAAATCATTTTCTTCAGGACCACGGGAAATAATTGTTTTGTCAGGGTGACTAAACTTACTGTGCCAAACACCACTTGCATAGGTATCTTCTGAAAACATTTAATGTGGGTTTTCCACACTATTCTGTTGTGTGTGTGAGAAAGAGAAAGTAGTTTTCTATTGTGCTTGCAAGAATTTCAAATTTTCAGAACTCTCTGGTGGCGGAGTCCTTGACTTGAGGAGATGATTTGCGGAGGTGGGTGATACCAGACACACCATTTTCTCACTCGCAGTACAGTAACACTATGAGGACTGAATGAAATTAAGCCCTGATGGGAACTGACACCATGCTGACACCACAGGAGACCAGAGCTCCTGCCTGAAGAATTCACAGATGAGCGAGAAAAGAGAGGGGACCTGACACGACGTGGTGGCCAAGCAGTGTGTCGCGCAGTTGGGAAGGAGGACCGACATCGCAGCCTCGGTGGGGTGCCCAGCCTGGGTGACCTCATGGCACCCAGTCAGAAAGGAACCCCACGGCAGCTCATGTGCTAATAGCCACACAGGAAAAATAAGGAGCAGCCCTACCCTCTGACTGATTAAGCTGATCAGCTGCTGGGAAGACAGTGACTTAAAAACCAGAGTGGTTTAGAAAAACTGTACCATAGCTGCATGCACACGAATATCTTTCAATGCTGAAGTGCAGAGTCTGCCCTGACCCCTGGCCACTGATGTCCTCACATTGTCAGGAAGAAAGAGAGCAACTTCTCAAAAGCAGAGAAATCCCACTAGGGAAAAGAAACAACAATGATGCAACAAATCCAATAACAAAACAGCTAAAACCTAAGAAACTACTGAGAGTGTTCTGACCTGCCTTGCCCAAGTTTACAAACTCTCCAGCATGTTACTTGTCTCAGGTCTGATCCTCTTCTGACTTGATTTAACAGACATTTTTCCAAATGACCTGACGCATACAGGACCAGACTTGTTTTGTCATTCTACTCCCTGATCTGTAAGCCAGCATTTTACTGGTTCCAGGAATGAACTGTAATAATAACTGCTCCTGTAACGGTAATAAGCTGTAGAAATGTGAAGTTCTGATAGCCAAGCACTTGCAGGAATCAGTAACTAGACGCACCACGGTATTAGAAGTAGGTGATACAGCACCAAGGCGAAGTGCCTGTAAGTATGTAACGTAGGATCGCGTTGAAACCGAGCCAGACATCGCTCTGAGTGGCTGGTGTTGCTTCTCTCGCAAGCTGAAGCACTGCTGTCAGGTTAAATGAAACGTCCTGACTGGTGCGCACCAGGGTGATGCTGTCTAGAGTAAAAGATAAATCTGATGTGAATTAAGTCAAGGCTCATCAGACTTAAACAGGTCTGGGCAGTTCTTCACTGGGAATCTGTTGTCACGACGCTAATAAGACATAGCAGAAATTAGAACTGGATCAAATTATCTACATGCATTGACATACAAAAGTTATGTGCGTGACTTGACTGCGGTGAGAAATCTAAAACGGTAACAAGGTTGGGGTGAGGCACATACCTATCTCATGGAGCTCTTAAATAGAGTTTTTAAAAAAATGTAGTTTAGATCTTCACCAGCCACCACACTTACCATGAGGCTTTATAACCTGGGATCATACTATTTTTTTTTCAAACAAGAGGAAGAATAAATAACATTTCCCAGTGCTTCTCAACAGAGATAGCAAGCCTGACTTCTTTCCCTCTGCCAGCCCCATGGCAGCAGAGGCTAACCACCCTCCACCAACACACCCGAACATTCAGGCTGCTGCAGGACTGCTCCCTGCGTGCCACCAAAGTAGCCGACAAGGAAATGTCAGCTGCTGAAGGAGAGATGGAGAGACGGCCGTTCTCTAAAAAAGTCCATGCCTTTGGACTGAAGTGTGTTTACTCGGGAAGAGGGATTTCAACTAAATTCTTACAACTTCAGCAACTCTAGAAACACTCTTGAAGAACAGAACAACTAGTTTTAGATAAAATACCTATATTAAAAATATAGGTGTTCTTTCATTTTTTCCTTTGATTGCTTACACTGCCAGATCCTATTATCACTAAACAATTCCTGAAACGACTGTCCTTTCTGGATTTGCTTGCTTTGCTCCCAGGAAAACTCAAAACCAGCAGATAATTCCTGGGCATTGCTCTGCTTTATGATGTATTCTGATTAAATCTACTTCACTAACGGTTTTTTACTGCCGTCAGCTAAGCTACAAACAATTATAAGCAGCATATTGACATTTTTACTCCCAGGATTTTGTCTTTTGCTTCCAAACTGGGAACTCAAGGTACGCTGTCAAAGCGAGAAGTAGGGATTGAGCCTGGCAGATCTTGGCATTCTCCTGGCTTATACACTAGCGGTTGTTGCTTGGGTTAAAACCTCCAAACTGATTTAAGTCTGCAAGAGGAAATCTGGAGTAATTTCACTGGCTTCAAAAGACCAAGGGCTGCTGACTCCATTTCTCCTGTCTCTCCTCCTCTCCCAAAGAGTTTTGAGCCAGGCCCTCAAAATCAACAAAGTGAAGACAAGGATCACTGAAGCTCGCCTTGATTTGAGGATTTTAGTGTTTATGTTTATAGTCTCATTTTCCACAGCTTATGAAAGCCAGAAAATATCTTAAAACAGAGAAAATATTCAAGTTTGGGGAATCTAAAATATTACTATAATTTGGATAAAAGTGCAGGAGTTGCTTACAGTATGACCACTTAGCTGAAGTGGCTAAAGGAAAACACAGTTTGCTTCCCACGCCTCCTGATGACACTAGGGATGCCAGTTACTCACTGGTTACAGGTTAAGTTGGGAGCACGAGACCTGCCGCTGTGCGAGCCTGGGAGGAAGGCCACTCATGCCTCCCTTGCACAGACATAACCGAGGGGAGAGGATGGTGACCCCGCTGAGAGCACCAGGAGAGCTCCTCGAGCCAAGGCAAAGAGGATCGGTGGCTGGGCTGGGCAGGGAAGGACCAAGCCAGCAGGGCAGCAGGGCTGCCACCGGAGCAGCTGCCACTACCCGGGGCTCATGGCCCCCTGCCTCCGTGCCTGATGTGGGGGGCTGCCTGGCCAGCGCGGCTGTGCGATGCATGCATTGCTTTCTTACAACGAGCAGCGGGCTTGACCTCAGCACTTCTCTCCTTTTTACTCTGAATCTCCATGTACAAATGGCTTTCACTTATAAGCGACCGTTTCTGCATCCCAGGCACAGCAGAAGTTCAATTGTTTAAGACGCTGGAAGGGAAAGACGTACTTAGGGCAGCAAGAGGCTTAAAAAGGGACTCCTAGTCAGTCATTAACCACAGCAAAATTGTCTGGCACTGGATGAGGATTATTAAGTTTTCTGTAGGCTCTCTGAAGTGACATTTTCAGAATCAGTGGTTAAACTCGTTCTTTTTGAAACGAGATGCGTGCCTCCCAGCCTCCACCTCAGCTTCTCTGAAAGCAAAGCCTTTATTCTCCTATTGTCAGCGTTCCACCCCAAAATCATTTGGAGTATTTTCTCTCCTTGTTTTTCTCTTGTCACTGCAGAGCCTGAGGTACTATATTGTTCTGAAAGTATCAACCATTCTTTTTTCTTTCAAAATACCACAGACGGTGTTGGCCAGTTTTGTCTTTTTCAAATGCTTTTTTTGTGTGCAGTATTATCATCTTAAAATCACGTTATCTTCTACCGTAATTTTACATCTCATCCCTTGATTTTAGCTATGAAGAGACACATGGTAAGGGAGAGATACGTTGATTACTTGCCAAATCTATCCAAGAGAGAAACAGCTAGGTAACTATTCCCGTTTGTTTTACACAGTGTAACTCTGGGACGTTTCAGGAAATCACTGAGGCATCGCTTTACCTATCCATAATTAATTATTGATTTCCTGTTGTGTGAGTTGTGAAGATGACAAGACCTAATTTGATGAATAAAATGGCTATAAGAAAAGGGAATCGTATGTGAGGCAAAGCATGAAGGACAAGACTTCAGATACAGCAGAGTTCATTATTCATTTTGCTGAGGTTATATGCAGCCAAATAATAAACCTTGCAAAACATTGCAATAAAATGAAATAAAATCATTTTTCAAAGCACCACTTTGTCTCTTAAACAGAAATAAAATTATTTTAATATATTTTAGAGGAAATGCAGGCAGTATTTGGCCCTTCAGCTAGAATTTCTGTTCTTGTCCTATTTTCGTCTGCATAACGCATATAAGCTATAATTTCAACTGCTAGAATCACAAAGAACTATTTTTGCTTCCATCCCATATGCACAAAAAAACTTGCATCCAAGAGTTTACAGTAATTTTTGACTTGTATTGTCATTTTCATTCCAGTAATGCAGTTTCACCTATCTTGATGTGTTTATGCCCTAGAAATGCAAACTCTGGCTCTTGGCCACAAAATCACAGGGGTAGGACAAACACTACTTTATAGTCAGAATCAGTTTCTTCAGCCTACTGTCCTTACAAAGACTAGAAACCGATCAACACCTCTGACTCTTACTTTGTAGGCATTAAGTCATAAAATCAACCAAATACAACTCTTTTAGTCTACCTGTGAATGTAAACCATGAAAGAATCATTATCAGAATAAATTTGCACCATTGTCTCTGCTGGTGAAGAACACAGTAGGACTGACGATACTGACTGTGATCAAGAGCCGCTAGGACTTGGTGCTTCCTGAAGAGTGGCACTGTGGCTGAGAACAGGGCATCGTTTTATTCAAATGCGTAGCTGCCTGACAAACAAGCAATCAGTGCCCATTTGGAAAAATCACTAGATAAACTCCTGCTGTCCTTGGTTTTAGATCAAAAGTTCTTGCATAAATACACTTAAACTAGTGAGTTAGAGATCCCAGTGATTATTGCTAAGATGCATATGGGTTTTCAAGATATGCTGCTTTGAACACATTGTTTACCAAGACATTTAGACATTAATAATGAGACATGTATATTCTTTTTTACTGAAATACCTTTAAGAGTTTTTGATTCGGTAAATAAGAGCTTTAGTATGGTTAACTCAAACAGGAACACGTTATTGCACCAAAGCCTACAACTCTCATGTTAGAGGAACCATAACTTTCTCTAAAAGCACTCTGTAAAATTAAAAGTAATTAAGACAATTTAGAAACTGTCAGTGAAACTTTTCATTTCTACTTTCTGCAGGAAGAAGAAGCTATAGCTCTTCTATAAGGACTAACTGTATCAGTTAGTAACTGAAGTAAACCAATTCAGAACAAAGCACACATACTACAAAAGAGACTCCTTTCAAAATGCACAGTTTATTTCTTCAAGTCTGTAACGGCAGACATATTTAGGCCATTTTTGTACTCTGTTAGCAGTTTTAGGAAAAGAAAAGGGAAGAAATGAGAAGGACTTCCCAGCAATTTTTCCCCCACCCATTACTTGATCATGTAGAACATCAAAGAACTGCAAATAGGATATTGATGCACCAGCTTAATATCTCATCAAACTTTGATTGAATTTACATGTACTGGCCACATTAAACAAACAATTTTAATCTTCTTATAGGACCCAGAAGAACAAGGATGATAGCATAGGTACACCAACACACAGGAGCATCAGCAAAAGATGCCCAGTGTTCTGCATCAGACCATCACAGCTAGACCATACACCTCTGAAAAGAAAACATGCTTTGATTACCATAATAATAAACTTCATTTCACTTCCATCCCTCCGTGCTTCTTGCGTATGCTATTGCTACTAATAGAAGTTCTACTCATCTGATTAATTTGCAAAACTATAAGCAGCCATTCAACATTCATCAACAAGTTTGCTGGGAGAAACAGAGTTTCCTACCCATACTCTTTACTACACGTGCTTTTATCTGTGTCTGAACCTAGACATGCAAACATCAAACATACAAGTTAATTAAAAATGCTATTTAGTTCTGAATGGTAGAGATCATGTTCCTTGAATGAATTTTGGAGAAAAAGATCGACATGAATTAAAAATTATTTTTAGCACATATCTTTAAAAGACTTTTGAAAGTCTTCAGGAATACTTTTGGATTCTTATCAGTGTTCTACATCTGAATCCAGCTAAACTTTGTTTGCATTAATTAATGTTATTTATATTTGTTTTAGAAGTTTTAATACATTATTTAAGTGGACTAAAAATGTTCCCAGTCCCAAAAGACCTGCAGTTAATTTTCTTAGGTATCTACTTTGTATTCAAGTATTAAAACCCAATCTTATTCTGAGGAATTGTACTTTTGCAAAGAAAAATTCTGCAGATGTGACCTTCCACTTACGCATAACCCTCCAGATTCTGGATGCCTACTTGTATCTCTACCCTAAGGATATTTCAGAAACTTCAGTTATACAATTCCCTTCAGAAAGAAGTCTCTAAGTCAAAGATACTGACTCCTGGGCTGCATGTTAAATTTTCTTTTCTTCAGAGAAGTTCAAAAGGTGGAGTACTATAGAGACAGACTTTATACAACTATGAGATTAAATTTCTCTCTTCTAAATCTGTACTTAGTAACCTTAAAATGGACTTGGGTTTTCAAGTGAAAAATACCCAGTGGTTCCCACATAAGTGAGCTAGATCTTACCATGAGGCTTGCTGTCAATGCTAAGGATGCTTTAACATCGTGTATATGTATGGCTTATCCTAGAGAACTGTTTGGGCAAACTTGGAATCTTTTCTTATTTGTTTAGCACTGCTTGAGTCTAGTAGGTTTTGGATGCAAATGGTGTCAGCTTCCACACACCCCTTACTGATGACTGAGAAGAATTGCTGCTAAAGTCTGGTTGTTGAATTTCTGCTTGCTACAATGCTGAATGTTAAAGTAAAGCACTACTATGCCTTTAAGGCCCTCACTGGAAAAGCAACAGCCAAGCATAGCTGCAGATACTTTCTAAGCTCACAGCTCAAACTACTAAGGTTTATTTCTTTAGGTATTCCCAAGCTCTCCGTGTTCAGACATCATGCTTAAAGGCAGTGCCTTCTAGGTCCATGCCGTGTTGTGAGTACATTTTACATATACACATCTGCATTCATGTATACATACACATACATGCACATTTACCAGCAAAAAAGCCAATACGTCATCACGCATACATAGAAGTATTTGCAAGGAGTTGGGTGATTACTGTGGCTTTAATTCAGCTTAGTCATCACATCTGATTTTTTTGCATACCATTCAGTAAAAATCCCTCACCAAAATAGTGTAAGGACGAGCAAGGTCTTGCTTCAGCTACACAGGACTGCTCTCATGAAAATACTATCGTCAGTGTGGAATCTTCTATTCAGTGCAGACTGTATCTTAGATTACTGCTAATATTTTAAATGCAACAGTAAAAATGAAAAATTTTTTATAAAGACACATATAAATACTGAAATAACTGAAATGTGACTAGAGGAACGGTAGGTGATACTGCAGAGTAAATAAACCTTTGTCGAGAGTATCACAAAGAAATTAACTATGTAAAATGCAAGATGGTTAAAATAAATGAAGTCTATTCTACAGTAAAAATGATGGAATTCATAAGCATAAAATATTTGAAAACGTCTCCCTCTAACAATTGATGCAGAAACCTGAATTTTGATACTTCATCATGTGTTGTAATTGTCATACAGGTAAGAACGTTAATATTTTGGATTCCAAAAGATTTTCTACCCTCTTAAGGCCACTTAAAATATAAAAAAACTTGTAACAACATAATGGCAATCCCTTCTCTTTCTAGCATTGTCTGGTACTGTAATAAACTCAAAGCAGTTTAGAAGGAACTAGGAAAAATATTACTTGATAGATGGTTAAGCTAGGAAAATCAGAACTTGACTGCACAAGTGAAAGGATAATTATTTGTATTAAAATAAAATTGGAATAACATTCAATTCGACTTAACATTTGTAGCACTTTAGATATATTGTTTTTTCTAAATTGTTCTTCTTAAAGCTAGCCAAATGATATAGAATGATAATGCAGCTAGTTGAAGACACTTAAGATCTTTGCATTATGCCAAATGCTGAGAATCTCTCTCCTCCTCCCTCTTTCTTTCTTTCTTTAATTCAAGCACAGTTTATACACCATTTTTTCCATGTGTGACTACTTCTGAATACTTTTCCATATGCCAAAATTTTTACCTGTATAGCTCAGCTCAAATTATTTACTCAATTTCCTCTTCATGATTCTGCTCATGATGTGTAAATTCCTTTTGTATAGACAAATAAGATCTTATTTAAGCAGACAACTGGCAATGAAAAGACCAAAAATGTTGAAAATTAACTTGACAAAGTTTTGAATGATTCTTACTAACCCAACACGTGGGAAGGCATATGCAATCAAAAGAGGGGGTAGGTTAAATGATAAGTTTATACTATACAGTGATGCAACCTAGCGCTAACTGTGTTGAAAAAAGTAGCATCGAGGTAAAAAGAAAAATAAAATTCCAGACTAATGTATTATTCCTCACTGAAGAAGCTTTGTGTCTCTAAGAAAGAATGTGAAAAGATTAACAGATTATTCTTTGGTCTGCAGCTACTACCTGTTATTTCCTGCAGAACAGAAAATATGCCTTTGCTATAATGAAGAAATACATAAACATAAGGCATAAAACGTAGAACTAATAATAATTCAACATACAAACATAAAAATCAGTAATACTAACTTTTTCTCTGATACGGAAACCAGTAACAATTTCATGATTAAGTATTTAACAAGATTGCCATTTGATAAAAAGCCACATTTAAAATGCTCACTTAAATGTGAATAACATGTTTTTAGGCAAGAAAGACTGAAACACAAAGCAAAAAAGAGAGAGAAAGTACATATTTGAAGACTATAATTTTTTTTGCTATATTGGTTATACAATCTCTGTTTTCCAAAATTACTCAAATGATGCTTTAAAAATGCTTCAGTATGTTAATTCCACAGAAAATTTCCACACTTGCTTTATTTAAAATCAATTTAGGAATTTGCTTAAATCCCGATTAACAAAAGAAAGTAATGTCATGTATCAGATGATGAAATGCTGGGCATTTTAAATATCATATTCCTGTTAGCTAAAGATTAAAAGGATTTACCCTAACCTTGAAAGATATTTATGTCTAAAGTATTTAAATGAGTTCTTCTCTGATGTCTTCTCTCTTCCAGGCAAATTTAGTAGAAAAAAAAAACCCTGAAAGAAATAGCGTAACTAGTATGTCCTTTGTGACCAGTAAAACCATGTAAATTCCTATTTTCTCTCTACGTATTTTATCACAAATAATACAGAGACATATCTATGTATACAGAGAGAGACAGAGGTTTCTACATGGATTTACTTGAATGCTGTGCATAGGTAGAAGTTACGTATTTTTTGCAATAATACCACAAAGTCACATTTTAGTATAAAAAAATATTAGGAGGAAAACAAAGGACTACATTTGGTTAAGGAAATGGAATTTCAGTAACTAAAGCTAAATAGTGCCTCTAATAAAAACATGTCCAGTTTTGCTAATTCTCATCAACTGTACTTATGTTTGAAGTAAATATTCATTGTTCTTATTAATAGAGATTTTGAAAATTAGCATTTTAAGAATTTAATTGACTCCTGGACTCTGATTTTTCTATAGATATCCTAGTTTACTTGGGATCCTCTTACTGAATCACACAGCTGCCACTGGGCCAGAAAAGCAAGTAAAGTGTTTTATAAATTGAATTTGCTATTGCAACATAGTGCTTATCAGTAACTGCCCTTCTGTTTGAAAGGTTCAGACCATCAAAAAAGAGATTACAGAAGTGCTAGAAAGTTTGTCAGGGAACTGAATGTAATCTTCTTGCCCCTCTCTCTGGCAATACGCTGTCCTCAGAGAGAGTAAAACTCGGCACACCTTCCTCACATGGCTGAAATGAATGGGACTGCTCTCCTGTGTGAAGCAAGATGCTTTCCATCTAGAACCTACAGGGTTCAGTCAATTAAAATGCGTAATTTTAAAATATATACTCTAGGCAGGCTTTGTTACTTTTGATTCAAATGTGTCCTGTAGAACTCTCTTGGGTACAAATCTCAGTAGGCATGAAACATAACAATTCAACACTGGTCAGCTGACAGCCAGAATACCTGGGTTGGGGAATAGATTCTGGTTTCTTGGCTCTGGGAGAGAGTATGCTGAGCGTGCCATGACCCAGAGTGGTGGGTTGGTGAAAATCCTCTGTCATCAGTCACAATGAAGCTTGGGGCCGCCCACTGCCATAAATCAATCAATCAGTCAATCATTTATTAATCAGGTACTTGCATTTTCACAATTAATATAAAAATGGGCTCCAGACAATGCCTTCTCTATAATGATAATCTAGTTTTTCATGAAATTGGGAAGCTTACCTTAAATTAATACATCCTTTTTCCAAAAGGGTGACATATTAATCTGAACAAGGCCTTGCAATATTGTACAGAAATAATTAAGCCCCGCTGAAAGACCAGCACTGCAAAATACATATGCTCATGAACAATCCGAGCACATGAATAGTTCCTTCAAATCAAGCCACTTTTTTGAGGAACTATTCTGTTCTGGATTTTGAATTTAGATCCTTAATGGAGGGTTTAAGTTCTGCACAGACCTTTTCACTAGGTAAATTTAACCTAAAGACAGCACCTTTTTGGGAGATGTCTGAATGACGATAACCTTACCAGAAGAAAATCCAAATGATGTGTTCCAAGTCTATACAATAGCATGATGTAATTAACATTTTTAAAGGGTGAATAGGTATATTTTACTCAGGAAAGGACTTTAGATTCTAAAACTCCTTGACTAGAGTTTTGAAGTTTATTGCTGGCAATTTTCATGGAACATTTAGCAATAAAGGACCTTCTTATAAAGTCATCACTCTATTATTCTGAAAGTCACATGAAAAGAGAGTCCTCTTCTAGATCCAGACTGGCTTAAGTGCTTCTAAGGCTTCAGGCAATTCTAAATAACTTTTCCAGCCAATGACAGACAAGGCCATCCTCAGAGTGACTACTCTGACTTCATTAAATGCCTACCACCATACTCTCTCTGTTGCAAATGGCACACTACACGCTGCAGGACAACCACCTCTAACAGTCTCCTTCGTTTCAAATAACTGGTTGTATTTGTATTCATTTGGTAGGTGAATAGGACAAATGCTTCTATTAATTCATGCAGAACAGAAACCTATGACAATAAATGGGACAGAAAAATAATTTCTACAAATTCATTGTGATCTCTACTTAGAAACTGAAAGACAGAGTAAGTGTAAATCTAACAACAGAATGTAAACATATTTTACTGGAGCCTACATGGTTAGGCAAAGTAAACCAATTAATAGAAAACATATTCTTCCTGACAGTTCCGCCAGCTCTTTTAATATTACACACATTTAATGCTACTTGCAGCTTGTTTCTAGCTAACAGATTTTTTTTCATGTTAAGCTCATTTAGCACAACCCAACCCTTTTGCTCAAATTTCCTCATGTAATTTAACAAGCTATCTGTGTTTAAGAGTAGTTGGCTATTTTCTTGAGTATTGAGACAGACAGAATTTACCAGCTAATGGAAATCTGCTCCCTTACAGTCATATCCGCATTCACCAGGGTGTCCTCAAATCTTCAGTCAGCTAACACCCTAGAAACTGGAGTGGGGTCCAGTGGTCCTCCCTTGGAAATGGATGTCTTTAAAGAATCACCACAGTAGCTGCTTTCACCTCGCTTAGGTGGCTAACCAGAAATGGGACAGGACCTCTCTGCAGACTGTAAGCAGCACTTACTTCTCCCGCTGACTGTACGAGATACTGGAAGAAGAGGGGTGTACCATAAGTTCGAAGGACAGGGACAAGCAGGATAGCTCCACTACTTGTTTTCGGTAAGTGCTGAGCCACTGACCCACCCTATGGGGGCTACAGACCATGTGACCATCAAGCACCTCTGAAAATTGGACTTTCAGTATTTTGGAATGGACTCATGAAAACAGGCAGATAAATGACAATTTATGAAAATCTAAGTCTTACTTGCAGGGAACAAAGAAGTTTGAAAATGACATGACATTAAAATCACTCTTTGGGAGATAATATTTAATCTACTGATGAAAAGCTGTGGTGATCATTTCTTTCTTACTTGCTAAGCTCTAGCAATATTTAGAAATTAATCCCACTACATCATCCAAACACTGTTTATGCAGGGCTGACTATGAGCCTTGTTTTCCTTTTGGTGGGAAGTTTTCAGATTAGGTTTCTGTTTCAGCCATTGCTCAGCAAACTAAACCCTATTTTCCATGATGAAGTACCTGCAGGTTAAACTTCTGGGATGACTGGAACTCTTTCACTTCAAGACTAAATTCAATGCTTCCTCTTGGTCTGCAAAGCTTTTTTTTTTTTTCCCTATAATTTCATGACTGGGAACATTTATGCTTTTAATAACTTTTTCTTGTTGACTGTGTTAGGACAGTTCCAAATTAACCATACTAGGGAATTAAATCCTCTTTTTTCCCCAAAGCACAAGCCTACGAAGGATGGTAAACACTGTCACTTCACTTACAGATCTGAAAGCTGACTATTTACCGCCTGTGCCTTTTCAATTCCAGCCCAGTCTAACAGGACTGTGTGTCCCATTAAAGCCACAGCACAGCTATGAACTGGAAATCCTAGTACAGCGGATAGAACCTGTCAGTGGAGGGTACAGGGCGTGACATAGCTCTGCAAACACAGTGCATAATGATCGTGGACTTGCAGAGCTTTCCAAGTGGGAACTGAGACAACAAAGCCAACATCCCCTCCTCTTCCTTGAGTTTGCAGCTCAAGCTGTAAGAAGTTAGAAATCTATCCATCATTCCCCTGCACCAGAAAGGCTAGTCTCCACCTTAGCATGCTTTCTATAGAATAAAAAGCTCTTTGAGAAGAGACACCAACAGTTCAAAGAGTGCAACTACTGTTATATTAGCTATTTATAAACAGGCACAAAGTTCCGGCCCCAGCAAACTGAGTGAAGGCAACGCACTAACCTTCAATCCTTACTTACATCTTGGGAATCCCAGGACACATCAGACGCTGCAGACTACTTAGCCTGTCTGCCCAGTAAAGTTCAACTGGCTGCAGAAGTTTCAGCTCTTGCTTTTGAGGCCTTACAGAAAAGACCTATGGAATCAATAGGGCCTTCCCATTGCTTTCATTGTGTGCAGGATCAGCCCACTGCAGAGAAGTTCCTGGGTACCAGAACTCTGAGCTCCGGACTGTTGGAGCTACGGAGCTCACAGGGCTTGTTCTGCCCATCTACTCTGCCTTTATTTTTCTTAACACAGCACATGGGCTAGCCTAAAACTCCTTTTCTGGAAACACTCACATCTCTATCTTAACTTGGCTTACCAGATTTAATTTTGTATGTTTTCTACCTCATTGACTTGTGGAATAATTTTGCATTTTTCAGGATAAAAAAGATGGATAGGACCTTACATTTTTTGTGTTGTCAAAAGATACTGTTTGTATTCTCAGCCAGATACACTACAACCTTGAGACAGGGTATACTGCTTGATGTGGTCAATGAAGTTAACTGAGTCGTTTCAGTTGCCGCTGCAGTTTTTGGCTTTGAATAGACCAGAGAAACGGACAACATCTGTCAGACACTGGGTGGCACAATTAAATTTGTGTATGCTACTATTCTTCTTAGGCAACACAACTGAAGGTGGAACCCTGAAATCTGTTAAATTTGAGCTATTTTTTACGCAATAGCTGATTCTGGCAGTGTCCTTGGAGGCTGCTTAATTTAGGTTTCACTACACAGGCATATTGATGTTACAGCCTTGGTTAAAGTTTAAGAGCTTGCTCACCCATGATGGGACGTAGCTCTCAGGACGCACTGCACACCCTGCTTAGGGCAGCCCAGCTACTGGCAGCAGGTGGAGGACCAGTTTCTGACTCCTGCACTTCTCGCCACTTCACAGCCAGGAGTTTATTGGAGAGTGCTGCAAGTGGGAAATTGGTGCCTACACACTTCTTGGCTTTTGGTCCTTCACAGGTGTGGCAAGTCACTAGGTGACCACACCAATCCCCAACTCTGGATGGACTTTCTGTCAGTGTAGTTTATATTCTGGCAGCTATACGATGATTCCTGTAATGTTGAGCAAAATTAGAAAAGTGAATGAGGTTCTGATGTTTTTGCTGATGCAGTCATATTTGGACTACATATACTGACTACTACTGTACTAGCAGTAAACATATGTTGCCTTGATTCCCCGTTAATACAAAGGATAATATTTCTTTTTATCTCTCCTTAGTTCATTGTGAACATGTAGCTCCAAAATATACCACAATTCGAACTATTTGTTTACACTGTTTCTCAAACCGTAAGGGAAGTGCTGCTGCTTTTCCTTAAATGGGATGTAATGCTTGTAGTTTCGTTGCACTAGAACACAAAATTGTGCCTCTCTGTGGGCCACCAATTCTTTGAAAGTAATTGTATAGATTCTTCGGTACTTAGGAAGAAATTGCTGATGATTATTCAATGAGATTTACCTGCCCTTCAAAAAAAGGCCGTGCAAGTGTAAGATACCGCAGAGTGCTGATCTTATTATGCTATTGACTATATGTTCACTCGTTTTTACTAGCATATGTATTTTGATGGGACAAAATAAAGACCGCATTGACTCAGTATCTTTATATTACATTTTTAGCTGATTATTACCTTAATGCAAACTTTGATAATTTTCCTATCATAAAAACTTTGTTTTCCCAACAGCGGTGAAACTCAGCCAGCCAGCATAACAGTCAGCCTACTATAGGCAAGTTTAATAAATATTATGGACTTTATAAAGATTAATGTACATCTTTTAAAACAAACAGGAGTATCTTTAACTATCTGAACATTTTGATTAAAAGAAACCGCATTTATACAATGCTTAGCAGCATATGTAATGGCATATGAACATATATATGAACATATAAATATATAGTAGAGACTGACCTTCATTTTAAGATTTTGTGAAGCCTGTAGGAATTAGCCAATATAGAGATTAATAAAATGCTTCCTGAGAATATAGACAATCTGTCTGCTATGAGTGTCCTGGAAGCTACCTCAAAGGCTAGCTTGCCCTATTTTCCATACCACAAGTACGTATTTGTGGCTGCAGAAAATGTGCTTTTAAGCATGCAAGGTACTTAGTACCCAAGCATGCTTAGTATGTAAGTACATTACCAGGCATTCACACTGGCAGCCAACAGAATGTCCTTTAGGTAGCAGTATACTCAGAAGCCATACAGCATATAGATTACCTCATGCATGGAGCAACCCCAGAAACTGCTTTTCCATCACAGTATATATATACAGACAGAAGGTTGGAAATGAGCCAGACATTGTAAGAACTTCTAAGAGATTATGGTGCAATAAAGTTCAGCCTCTACGGTGCAGCCACCCACATGCACAGAAGTCAGGCTACGCACACTTCCAGTGTGTTACTGCCTTGCGTCAAGAAAAGCCTCCTCTAGCTCATGTTTGTTCCCACCTCCAATGGGACAGTTGAGTATCAGCTTGTTACTTGGAACGTCTTCGCATATGGTATCCCTAGGGCTGCCAAGGATGACTGAAAATACTGGAAGTGAACAATGGGAGAGACTCAATAATCATCTTCCCTACTCCTCAGACTCGACACAAGCAGGGCTGAGGCATGCAAAAGAACAGCATTTCAAACAGAAGGTCAGCTTCTGCCAGTTTGAGATTTGGTGCATAGCTAAGTTCTTTTCTTGTGCAAAACACATACAGCACAGACTACGCTGCTGTGAACCTTCCCTACGTCACAATTCTTCTGCCTCAGCCTTAACTAGGACCTGAACTTTTGTGCCACATGAAGTCTTAGCTCTCTTTGCTGCGATTACAAACACAAGTATCAATTAGATCAGCTGTGAAATGCCATGTAGCAAGAAGATCTTTCAGAACTACATCTGCAGGCTGATACTCACATGGAGTGTAATTCAGTTTGGAAATATTCAGCAAGAATGACTTTAAACATTGTCATTTACTAAGTAGAGACTTATGTTTTAAACGCTGTATTGGATGTTGTTTCACAGGATCGTATCACTGCATTGCGATTAATTTTTAAGAGGTTAGCAGGCCTGTGGGAAAGGTATGGTACTACAGAGTCCATAGACTGTCTGAAAACCACGTATATGATCCTACTGTCTGCCAGCCAATTGGAGGTGAAGCTATCAAGTTGCAGCCCAGCTCCACATGTAACTGGTCCCTAAGCACCACTCCTTCAGATACTCTTGTTTACAATCTCATGAGGAAATTTGGGAGCTGAAGGGCTGGAAATCTGGTAATCTCCTCAGGGCAGGGTGGGGAGATGTAAGAAGGAAAGGCACAGCAGGAGAGCTTGCAGAGCTTTGTTCTATGAACAGAGGACTTCACTCTCCAGGGCTGTCAGGTCCAGCAATTTCTGTATGAATTCTTTTGAAAATCAAGTTCACATGCCACCACATGACTTTCAAAAGGTATTTCTATGTTAAAAGTAGAAATAAAGGAAAAACCCATAGCTCCAAGTATCTTAAATTTTTAACTATGTGAATTTCCAGTTCATGTAAATGTTTTGGTCTGAAGTCTCTCAGCCCCCAAATTCGGGTAACCATATGACAGATGACAAATCTAGAAAAAACCCAAGCCTTACCTTCTTGTAGAGACTTCTCAGGTCTCTGTACTGCCACATACTATTGAGGACCTGAGATGCTGCTTTCACCACTTTTGGCGAATGCCTGTTACACACATATATTAAAAAGGGAGAAAGAGAGAAAGAAAGAGTGAGAAAGAGACTGTCAAGTACAAGACTCCATCCATCCCAATTTTCAAATGCATTGCTATGGATTTAAACCCACAACTAAAGCGTGTTTTAAATGTACCGTAAGATCTTTGGTTTCTATCTTGAAGACCAATGTATTTTTAAGCAAGGGTAATACAACTTATTTCTACAGTACAAATTACTCAATGAGGAGCAAAATGTGTGGTCCTCAGCACACTGAGAACAAGGATTCACGCTGAGAGCATAATAAGAACCATGGGAGTGGCAGCAATTGGCAAAATTACTGAGGACCCAACTGGTATTACGTACACCTAAAAAGATGTCCTGGCTACAACTTTCGGCATAAAGGACAAGAGTTTCCTTCTCTATAAGCTGCCAAACTTCAACTCGAGACAGCGTGCTCAATGCACGCAGCGCCTCTTAGCAGTGGCCAAAAGAAACACTCAAGACGGGTGATGAGTGCCGTTTCTGAAGTGCAGAGCCAAGACACAGAAATACAGCTGATTATAAGAAGTCATGACAAATTTCATTAGGAATCCAAACTAGGACTTGCGTCTTGCTCGCACCCCTACCCTTTAATGATTGCAATATTATGTCATGTTGAAAACCATATATAACTTCACATGGACTTTCTCTTCAGAAAGGTTTTGAAAGAAGCTCTAAACTATTGCTACAATCAGTTGGAATTATATATTCCTCTTGGGATAGGTAACTTAAAAAAAAATGTAAAAAAAAAAATTAAAAATGAGAGAATATTGAGCTCAATCAATAAGGGTCAAATAAAAAATGACGGCCAAAGTCTGGAGTAAGGATTGCTGGAGTTCAGGGCAGTATCTGAGGTGATTCCTGTTTCACTCAGAAAAGGCATATGGATTGCAAAACCAAAGAGAAACGAGAAAACCAGCAGCATATGTTACTGGCTTGGGCAGGAAGTCTTCTCAGGGGTCAGGCTGTGGGGCATCCTGTGACCTGTAAGAGGGATCCCTGGTAGGCTGACACTCAAGCAATGTTCATGACACAAACGATACAATTTACTTACACAGTATTTTCCTAGTAATTTATCTGGTGCCTTTTTTTTCCTTTTCCTCCATTACTCACCCAGAGTACAGCAGGAGGTGGGTAACTGGTGAATAAACAGGAATTTGATAAACCCTTTCAAACATAGTTTTCTTTATTATACTCCCAGCTGTACTGGCTAGTGGGGTGCTGGTAGCATGGAGTAACCAGAAAAATAACTGTACCAACCATACTGAGGACAAATAGGAACTATGCGAAGCCAGTATGGGCTTGGCCAGTATGGCCTTATGACCAAACATCAGCTCTCTTGTGCTGTCGTACAGGGAAAGTGCTCAAGCCCTGGGCATGTTCCAAAGGCTGTCGGGGCCAGCCCCACACTCCTGGCACTGACACATACCAGGATGCATGGCCAGGCTAGCATCCTGCATTTGTAGAAGCAGACATTTCATACTGGACAAGATAAATTAATATTGAAGTGTTCTATTGTATTAAAGTGAGCCTGCCAGAATTT
>Ga0181612_183305_pt1 | contig 28332 bp, 21 predicted proteins | sample HoacroProtozoa21_FD_119630 | JGI IMG/M metagenome (GOLD analysis project Ga0181612, IMG submission 119630) | Hoatzin crop microbial communities from Cojedes, Venezuel. Combined Assembly of Gp0051906, Gp0051904, Gp0051908 | reverse complement strand
AAAAACAAAACCTGGTGTGAGTGGAGTTAAAAGGTTGGGGGGGGGGGGGAATTGATGGTAGAACAGTTGACGTCCAAACATACGTCAAGCTACTTAATTATTTCCTGATCAGTTTCTTGTCTTAGTGTGCTGAAAGTGATCAGGATGTTTGGTGATTTCTTGCTGTTGTAGAGTGACTTGGTCCTTTTCCTGGCCCATGTCCTTCCCTGAGATCTGCAGCGCTGTAGACATCACTCTTGTGTGGCATGGTTGTTATAAAGTTTGTTTACCTGCTAAGATATTAAAGTCTACACGAGACCAGAGTGCCTCTACTAGAGTAATTACGCTGACAGAGCCTGCAAGCACTATAGCAACCACTCTCTCAGTGTACTTCCCACAGCTTCTGTGCCTGAGAAAGCCATGGCAAGGCATCGGTAACTACGTCTGCAGCAGGTGTTCTACAAACACAGGTGTCTCGGTCGTGTGGTGGTGTATTCCTTCACCTCCCTTGCTGAGCCCGTGCTCTGAGGAGTGGCTTGGGGAGCTCCCCGCTCCAGCTGCAGGGTGTGTGTTACCCTCTGCTGTGCTGGCAGAATTGTGGGGTTTCGTGCTGAAGCCCACGCTGGATTAGCTGGGTCGCTGTCACTGGGCTGATGAGCTGGCCTCTTGTGTTTAACTTTCCTCTGACTGCACTTGCAGAACTTGAAGGCTCTTTACTTCTATCTCTCCCCATGCCTCCCCGCCTTTGCATTCCTGAGCTTGACCACAAAGTCTCAAATTTTCTGGTGCTTTATTCCCTCCCTTTCTTATTCATTATTTGCTTCGGATCACCGCCCTCCTGACAACTGTCCACAGACCCCGTCTCCTTGGAAATGGCAGAACTTGTTTATGTGAAAGTGGTAAGGAAACTAACTGATGCGTAGCAGCTGCAGGCATGCCAGGGAGCTGTCTTCCACGGGGGCACGTTGGAAAAGCGAGTCTCTGCTTATGAGGCCTGCCAAAAGGTTAGATGGCATCAGCAAAAACCATCTTCTTCCTCTGGAGTTTCCAAAGTTGGCTTCCCTCGCTCACAGCAGCAGTAGGAAGCTGGTTGCATGCGCGTATGCGTATTGTTATGGAGCTTTTTTGCTAGTCTTTTTCATCACTAACGTGTAGGGGTTGAAAAGCAATGGGAAAATTGGTGAGTCTTGCTCATTTCTTATTTTGTGGAATAACATGCCAGTGCACCACACCATGCCAGACCCATCTCCTCTCCTGTCTCGGCCCCGACTCTCCCTGTGACAACAGGACTTTCCCATTCGTATCTTGAGATTTCTGCTGCTCCCTGATTCGTGCCGGTCACTGCCACTGCCCCTTGTGCTGTTGGAATGGCCGAGACGCCTGGCCAGCTGTTGGAGTCAGTCAGATGTCCCTGCGTGGTGTTTTCCAGTCCTCCAGGACGGAGCTGTGCAGGCCTATAAACTGCTTGTGTGCCTGTAAATGTGGTAGGGTCACCAGGTGGGACCTCTTGCCGGAGATGGTGGCGTGCCTGGCTGCCTGCAGCTGCTGATCCAGCACCGAGGGCTTGTGGCCGGAGCTCCGCCCATTGGCATGGGCAGGATGGCAGCGGGGCCCCATGGGGAACTCTCTGGAAAAGGCCTGTGGCACAAGGGTAGCCTGGGGAGCTCCCATCTTATGGGTCTGGGGGGCCGTGCTGGTGCCAGTGGGGTTGCCCTGAGCTGTGGGACCTGCCCCGGGGGAGTCAGCACACAAAAGCAGTGGTGTCTGGGATGCCCTGGTGATGAGATGCTCGTGTGGATGTCTCCATGATGACAGCTTGGAGGAGGAAGGAAGTATTTCTGAGTCCCATTGGTTTAGTGTGTATCTTGAAGAGGTGGTGTGGATGGATGCTGATTTTTCTATTATATACAGCCTCTGACACAGCGCTGGGAGAGCTGTGCTGGAAACTTTTCGCTTCATTGGAAACTTTTTTCCCTGCCCACCCAGTAGGAACGGCTTTTCCTGGGGTGTGCTTCATCAGCGGATTCCAGCCTTGGTTTGGTTTTCTTCCTGCTGTTACTAGATCCCTCCTTTGGGTGACTTTCCTCGGAACTAGCGTCTGTAAATAGCCCTGCCCAAGCGGGAAGCCCGTTCCAGTTGTGTGCCCTGTATTTTAAACTCGAGTGATATCATAATTGTTATATCATTGAGCCTTCAAATAAGCTGTTTTTCTATCAACTGAAACTGTATATATGCTTCGTTACTTACACTATACCCAGTGGAATGCTTGGTACTACTCTGCTAGGTTGCTGCAGTGCTGTTCCTGCTTATGTAGGGCAAATAGGTGAGTAGAAGAGCAAATAATACAATGAAAAGCTTAACAAACACTGTTTTTACAGTACTAGTAAATCGAAAGTTATTAAAGACCGCTTTAATGTTAGTTCTTTTTCCACCTTTTTTCCTTCAGATAGCCTGTAGCCCTCCTTCAGATGACCTATGGCCTATGGTTGGTTGTTGAAGCATTCCCAATGTGAGCAACCAAATGAGGCTTGAACGACTTGTCCTAGAGTGCATGTGGGCTGATCGCTGAGGGTCTGCTCTCCTAGAGGCTGTGTTAGACTGAAGCGCGTTCTGCAAGTTTCACTGTCCATGTCTTGTGTATCAAGGAAAATCACGATTTGGCAGAGTGTAAACTGTGTTCAAATTGCTGCTGATAAAATAAAGAATGTGAAAGGGTGGGGTAGAAAGGGAGTGGAGAAACAGGACTTAATGCATGTGCTTAATAATAGGGAGAACGCTGGGAATATTGCATTTTAAATATCCTTTTGTTATCTCGACACTACATGTGAAGAACCGTGTCTTTATTATGTAATAAAGCCATATGTAAAAAGATAGGTGTTAGAGCACTAGGGAGGCTGCAAATGAAAACAGGCTGTAAAACTTGGAGCGCTTACTCTGCAGGGAGCACTGAGAGGCAGACACTGAAGTCCGTAAAACAGGTAATATAAAATGATGTTAATCCTTGGCTTCTAAAAGGACAAAAATCAGCATAAGTTATTAGAAAGCACCAAGAAAAATCAGAAGTTTTGAGTGGTGGAGGAGATCCATGTCTAATGTTGTGAAAGGCATTGTTTTGGAATTGCATTAAAAGACAGGATTCATCTGAAGAGGGTATTAGTTATTATTTTGGTGTGCATGATCTGGTTTGATAAAAACACAGCCAGGGACTGCCCAGTGACATACTTTGAAAACTGTTACATAGTCCGTTAAAGAGCTAATGGCGTTAAATAGCTCTCTTTACAGGCTATGGATTCTGAATCAAAGAACAGTTTTGTAGGAAGCTTTCTTCAGCCGCCAGATAAGATGCTTCCTGCAGCCTTTGCTTATATAGAATCAAAGAAGTTGGCAGCTGTTGGTGACAAGTCTTCTATCCCCAATAACCAAGGTAAAGCCAAAGTATGTCCTTAAAGTGATATTTTTAATTGTTCTGTGTGAAATCTCTTGAGCAGACTGCCCGTTCTGTTTTACTCAGTTCTATGACTTGCTGCGATTATCAGACTGACATTGGTACAGGATGTATATGTGTCCTGAGGGAGTAGTCTCCCTGAAGTCATACGTCTGGAATGGAAACTGCTGCATGTCTTCTAACATCCTTATAAACTTTGGCTTTGAACATTGTTTAACTTAAAATCGTCAGACTTCCTCTAAAAGCAAAGGAAAATGCTTCAAACTCAGCAGAAGCAGTTCATAACTTTGAATACAGCGATAATTACTATGGTACAGTGGCTTGAAATTGGCTTTGTGTAGTGCTGTGCAACTCCCTCTAGCTTAAAATCACTTTGAAGTTTTTTTTTGTGTGTGGTATGATTCCTTGGGAGAACTTTTGAATAAAGCAGACCCTCAAGAAAGTTAGCAGCATATTTGTCTGTGTGAAATATAGGTCCGCTATGGTTTTCCTGTGGCTTAATGGATCATTAGTCTCTGGAGCTCAAAGGACAAATGCTTGGTGGCTTAGCACGTCTGGAGATCTCAGGGAATCACAAGGGTACCACACTTGGATTTACTATCGTGGACAACTTTGCAATGTGATCATTGTTCTTTACTTGAAGAATCTGTGACTTCTGTAGTAATTTCTTGTCATACAGAGTTTGGGCTTTTTGGATTAAAATGTTATGCAGTTAAGTATGGAAGTGTTTGGCATGCCAATAGAAAGATAGAAGAAGTGGTTCCACTTCATCTTTCTGCTCTCTGGTATCTGCTTTTTGCCCCTTTTTTTTAAACAACAAAAAAAATTATTCGAATAGGGCTATGATAAGCTGATGAGACTTGTTATGGAGCTAACAACATTTGCTAGGTATTCCTTTGCTGAGAGAATTGGTATAGGGAAATTATCAAGGCTTGTAAAAGATCAGAAAAGAAGCTTGACTTGTTACGGAACTTAAATTTCCACAGATGTGTATACTTTTTCGAGAGCCAGTAGACTTTTCCTTGTAGCTGAAATTGCAACTTTTATTTTTGGCGTAATTTTGACACATACTGATTTGAGGCTAAAAGCAAAATCTTTCAGACTTGTTTCTGTGGTTTAAAGAATCATCAAATACAAGAAACTAAACATCGAATCACTACCTTCTTAAACACTAAAGTTTTTAAAATGCATCCTCTACTAAAACGTCCCTTTGTATCTGATTTCCCCCCTGTCCTGAGTCTGTTGGTTTTTTTTTAATCTGTCCACACCAGTTGCATTACACCAAAACTTGTGACGTAACTTGGATACCTGTGTTCCCAGCTTCTGTGTAAACAGAAGTCACAGAGTTTGTTAGATTTGCCACAGTTTCTTTGTGCTTGCTACCGTTTGGAGTGAAAATAGTTTTGCTCATAGGACCTGTGCTTTGTACCTCAGCTGTACAGTAAACATGTCCATTTTCTCCCAGATGTGTTCTGCGTATGTTAGTGTACTGCTAGAGAATATCATTAAATTTAGGGGTGATCCTGGGAAGAAAATTTAGGTAGCATTTTGCTGTTTGAAGTGTTTTGTAAAAATAATAGTAATAATAATAATAGGAACTGTTACTTAAGGTGTAACTGTTGTGTTGTTTGCTAGCTGTGGTGGTGGCTCTGAAAACTCTTCAAGAAAAGATCCGCTGTCTAGAGTTGGAGAAGTCACAGGCTGAAGATAATCTGTGCAGCCTTTCCATAGCAGCTGCTCAGTATAAGAAGGCCTTAGAGCGTGAATCCCACAAAAAGGACATAGCACATCGAGAACTGATGCAACAGAGCAAAGGTATTGCTCGAGTGATAAGCAGCTCCAAGACTATAATCTGGGGAGTGTTTGTTTGTTTTGACAAATTGCTAATTTATGCACACCCCCCCCCCTTTCTTTTTTGTTTCAAAATTGGGGAGGGGCAGGAGTCTGATAATTCTAAATCGAGTTGAGATCTTGTTTTTAAGTATATTAACCAAGTATTGCGTAACCCATAAAGCTCTTTTAAAGAATAAGCAGATTTTAGGTGGTATGTTTAACTCCTACAAAAGCAAGCAGCTGCTTACATGTATAACACTGCTAACTTGAGAAAAGTGAGGAGAAGGGAAGAAACCAGATTCTGGTTAGATATCTGCTGATATAAATCAAAGTAACTGCAGTGCTCACACCTTTGGAATTCATATTAGGGACTAGGTCAGGAAAAACATCTTGATTCTCATGTCTTATTTATAAAATATATTTTAACCACGACTTGCTCAGACTAACAAAACTTTTCTTGCGTGTGTTGAAGATAGAGAGTTCCTCAATGAGATGACAGACTGGCTAAACGTGTAGCTGCCATTGCTGTACTAAATGTCTTTGTTTCTCTCTGTAGATGTAAGTGTGCAGTTAAGTGCAGCACAATCTCGCTGCTCCCTGCTGGAGAAACAGCTGGATTACATGAGGAAAATGGTTTCCAGTGCAGAATTGGAAAAGAAAATGGTTTTAGAACAACAGGTGAAACCTTTTAGCGTACTAACAAGGTAGTGATATAGTTAAAAAGTGTAGAAATGTGTAAGATCGGAACTTCTGCATGGCCATCATTCTTCCTCAGCTCTTCTCAGGGTGGTAGCAAACAGAAACAATTTAATGTCTGACTGACTGATGACAACCGTTCAATGAATTGTATGAAAAGACTCCCTAGGTGGAACTCCTAATGAGCAAAACCATGCTAATACTTGCACATTTGGTAGACAAAAACGCTGCTGGAATCTGAAGTCTTCTTTGTCTGCCTGGTATTTTTCATCACTTTGCAATTTAAAAATTAGAAATTTAAACTATGTAAACACCTTTATTGTAGTGTGTGTGGTTTTTTGCTGTCTGAAACAATTTCACTCTGCTGCCAGCTCCATTCCTGCTTACTTTTTTCCAGGCCCAGCTTCAGAAAGAGGATGATCAGAACCGGTTAGAACTGCATGCAAAACTTGAAAAGCTTGAAATGCTGGAAAAAGAGTGTCTTAAACTTACTGCTACTCAGAGAATTGCAGAAGTAAGCATGCATGGAATGACAGTCTGAAAGCCACTGATTTGATATAAGTTGTATGGCGTACTGTTAATAGTACTAAGTTTTGCAAAAGTTTCCTCTGTTAAAGCTAAGATCATAAAGCATACCTGACTGAGTGCCACCTTGGCTTAGTTTGCAAGAGTCTTCAGTGTGGGCTTTAAAAACTCGTACAGTCCTGTTTTATCCCAGATGACATTTGGAAGCTACTTCAGACTTCTGATTCAGGATGTCGAACTGAAGTGTGACTAATCATTCTTGCCTTCAAATTCAGGACAAGATCAAACACTTAGAAGAAAAGCTTCATAAAGAAGAGCATCAGCATAAGCTAATACAAGATAAAACTGATCAGGTAGACTGAAAAGGTTTTATTTGATATGATTTTTTCATTACTGAAGAGAGCTAATCTCTTTGTCTAGAATACCCTTTTTTTTTTTTAATTGCATATAAAGGCCACATGTTTATTACCCAGAAAGAACTCTTGAGATACTACCTAGACCAGCTATAAACTATGTAGTAGAAAGATTGCCAGGTGTGTTGCATATCTCAATCAAGGAGGATTCTGCTTGGTTTTGTGTTAATGATGCAGGTCATCAGCCTCAAAGCTGCTAAGTGATCTGGGGAGAGAATGAATTTCTAGAGAATCTTCAACTTAATCAGATTACCTTAACTTACAATAACTAGAAAGTGGTCGTATCAGAAACCTTATACGCCAATGGAGGTTGATAACTGTTTTCCTCATTTTGTTAGGATCTGCTGAAATCTAATATACTGGTCTACACTTGAAAAAGTCTTTAATAAGTGATACTGTTACATTGTTCATTAAGTGAGAGTTTGAATAATTTATTATTCTGTGAAGCCATAGTCAGTTTGTTGGGCCGCCATCCATGTGAGAGAGGAATATTTGCCAGAGAGAGCAAAATCAAAGAAACCTTTTGTTAAAGAGGCCAAGTAACTTCAGGTGTTCCAAACCTCACTTCACTGAGAAGTAGCAGCCATTATGAAAGAGAGCAGTTGTGGTGGCATCCCTGTGGGGCGGGATGGGGGAATGCAGAGCTGAAGAATAATATTGAAAGAATGGAGCCATAAGCGAAGCTGGCAGCTTATGTTATTCATCACTGCTGTCAGTTTTTATACCTCATCCAAGGATGATGGGCTTTCATCAGTCCCGGAAGCCTGAAAGAACATGCAGATTGTAGCCCAGGTATCTGACCACCTCCAGAATCCAGCAGAACGACACAGTTGAAAACTTGCAGGTTGTTGGTTTTCTTGCTTAAACTGCTTGCTGCCACAGAGCAGAAAGCCTAGTATGGAGATTTTATCTTATGAGAAACATGGTAAGAATGACTTTCCCAGAGCAGATAGTCTGACCTTAGCAGTATTATAAACATTTCCTCAAGAAAGGACTTAGGTGAAGTAAACTGAGTCCTAAACTAGTACTAGTGCCATCTTAGTTCACTGCAGGATCGATTTAGGTCTGTTGGATCTGAGTTGGGAAACACAGGGTGTTGGGGTGGTTCACTTCCTTTTGATGACAGAAAAGCCAGAATAATCTCGCTTTTCTGATGGACCTCCAGCATTGTTTAGGTGGAACTGTTACACATGCCAAAACAAAGTCCTTGTCCTATGTTTAATTGGGAATGGCTATTATCCTGTTTATCATGGGCCTTTATCTCAACTTTGAACTACAGAGCAATCTGAGGATTGTCTGGCAGGTTTGACCTCAGTGTTACTCAGATGGGCTCAGTTCTCTCTGCTCCCAGATTGTAAGATCCAAATATTCATATTCTTTGGATTTTATGATCAGATCCCCAGCATGCAGCGGGATGGGCTTATCTTAGTTGCTCTTTTTCACAGTGGAAAAGTACAGCTGCTGCAGCTGAACATGAAAATGAGGATTTCTAAGACAGAGCTGCAAGATCTGCTTGATACCCTGTCATCCGTGTAAGCTGTTGAGTTTTAAAGTGTAGCTTATGCCTTCTAAGCAGGACAGTTAATAGTGCCCTTAATTGGTTCTCATCCATGCATAGAAGAGGGAATTAATTTAACCATGTGATTTCATACTTCTAATATTACATTAAATGGGTGTTTTCTCTTATTCCCACAGCTTCAAACAGGATTTGAGATAAACAGAATTTTGAAGTCTTTGGTAACATCTCAAAAAGAACCTAAAAAGGAAAACGAGAAGAAGAAAAAAACTAAGAAGGTAACATGTTTTTGTTATTTTTTATTAGTATACTGTTGCTGATAGCATCTGACTTGCATAGAGATTGGAATTTGTGAAAAACAGTGATGTGAGAGGCACTTGATTTGTCTGCTGCACTTTACTCCATTTCCAAAGTGATGAACAGTGCTGAATACCTCTTTTTTTTATCTTTGGTAATTAAAATGGTGCTGGTGGGATGACAGTAACCTGTGTTACAGTCTTACTGCCATCCATCACGTCCTGTCTTAGCTGCTTTTCAGTTTATCTGGCAAAATTAGTTTCCAAAGCAATTTTAACTGGGCATCTTAAGATGGAGTGTTTTGGGGGGATTGCTGAAATCAAGAGAATTCATTTTGCAACACATTACCAGTCAGTCAAAATTTTGCAACTGTGGTTTTGCAAACTTAAGTAAACAATGTTCAATTTCTTTAGTGTCAACCCAATTGTCAAACTATTTGCTAAATGCATCTGAAATAAAATTTACTTGTCTCATGTATTGGAAAATCCTACTCCTTCCATATACCAGAGGGAAATGAATTTTTTTAAACCAGAGGGAAAGTGAGGTGACACATTTCACTGCTTGTTTATATGAATTTTACTTATTAAAAAAAAAAGTTTAAGATTGTGCTGTTGAGTCAGCAGATTGGAATTTCGTGTCTTACTTTTTCTGTCTGTCTTATGGCAGAGAAATCCTACAATGAAGAAAATGCACCTTTCACAATTACATGTAAAGGCTGGTGAGCTGCCTTTTGTGGCTGGGAAGGTGAGTGAAACCAAACGTTCTCGCCAGATTGGCATCTACAGTTTGAATAAGTCTCTTCACTGTAATTTAATCACTGCTATAAACCACTTAATAATTCTGCTTTAAGTCTGTCAGCTCCAGCCATTCTGTTAGTGCAAATGTACAAAGTGTGTTGCATATTATGAAGCACTGCAATCCACATATCTCATCACGAAGCCAAGGAGGATCTGCATCTGGGATTTCAGGACGCAGTGCGCTTTCAAAATCGTTATCCTCTTGTTGCACATCACCTACTGCCACTAGAAGTCTTTCGGACCTTCTGTTGGCCATAGAAGATGAGCTGGGCCAAATGAGCTCGTGAGTACTTATCCCTGGTGTTGCGTCACTTCGGTGGCAGCCCTGTGAAGCTACAGGCGTGCTATAGTCAAACCCAGCCTGTCTTTAGTATAGGACTACTTGTTGATAGAATGGCTTGAGCAAGCCTGACTGGTAGGATTTTTCTCATTCAGAAAATTCTTTCTGTCCTGGTGTTTAACTGATCCTGTGACCAAGCAACATACTCTTCAGCTGTGTTTTTCTGATTCCACACCTTGTACTTAACCTAGCTGCTACTGAAGTAACAGCTGCAGCAAATGAAAAGTCTTTCAGGCCTGTGCTTTTTAGAAATTTTAAACATGTTCTGAGCTCTACAGAGTAGACCAAGAATGTTCTCCTGGAGAAGACTGCAAAGGTGGTGTTAATGCTGAGTAGGCCTGCAGCATGCAGTCGGTCTGGGTGGTAGAATAGGTTAGTACAGCTGTGGCAGGAATAGCCCTGTCACAACACCTAGCCTGTTTCTTTGTACTCACTCTTTCTGTGTTCTCTCTGTATGTGCATACCTGATGGGTCTTTGTGCTGAGACATTGATACCCTTTCCTTGTTGATCACAGGAGAACTTGCCAGTCCTGTAAGGGGGTTGTGAAAGAGGGACAGTCTCATGCCAGAAAATGGGCAGGGTGTGGAAGAAACTAATGTGTTAGATGGGAGTGTATGTATCTTGCTAGCCATGCAAGTAAATGTGGATTGCAACTTGTGTTCTTAGGCATCTTCCCATTAATGCAAGCTTGTAGAATTGTGGGCCAAAGCTGTGTAGCTGGTTGTAGAAGACATGTCGACGTGATGAGCTGTGATTTGAACAGAGGAGGATGTGTTGGTTAAACCAGTTAAGATGTTGACACTGATTTGAAATCCTTGATGTGGCAAAATTTAAACTGGCAACCAATCTCTTCTTCAAAAAGCAATATTTGTCTTACTCATGGCGATTCAAGGGCAGGCATTTTTCTTTTTTTATAGCAACAACCAGTTGCTTCAATTAAACTGTCAAGGAGCGGTAGTTACTCAGAAAACAGAAAAGAAGCCATGACCTTTGTAAAGAGATTATTTGTCTGCGAGGGCCTCTGTTTTTGACCAGTTCAGATATCTAGGTATCGAGTAGATCTACACAATTTCTTTTAATTAAGCTGGTTAATTTAATTAACCAGAACACTTCACTGCAAATCTTTGTGAGTAGAATATTTGAATTTGAATAATCTGTCAGAAAAGCTATAACTTAAATGTACTAGTTTAAACAATACTATTCTGTATTACACTGAGCTTTCAAAGTCTGCACTAAATTGGGCAGGAAGTGACAATACCGTACTTGCATAGCTGCTGTTCACTTTCCAAATTCTCATTTTGCACACTATTGCACATGCAGTTGTTAACTGTGGCAAGAGGGCGGAATAAGATGCACATCAGCTATGAGTTTGGAATGAGAAAATCAGACCCACTGGAAAAACTTTTTCTTTTCTAGTGTGAATATATTCCAAATTAATGTGTATTGTGCAAGAGGGTGAATAATGCTAAGTTGCTCTACTCTGAACAAAACTGCTAGCAACTCCTGCAGTACACAGAAAGTATTGGAAGAAATACTGAAGACTATATCATGAATACTTAGTGTGCCATTCTTGTCTTTAATAGTGAGCATCAAGAACTTTTGAAGCAGGTACAGGAGACTCAAGACTTCAAAGTTCGTGAAGACCTAGAACGGGAGCTGCATTGCCTTGTAAAACAAATGGAGATTAAAGGAGAACAAATATCCAAGCTGAAAAAGCATCAGACTACTGTAAGAATAAAATGTAAACTTTCTAGCTAGTAACACGTTAGTTGAAAGGCTGACACAACTCTGCCTCCTGTTGTCATTAGCTAGAATGTCACTGGAATGCTTAAGCCAGGATGTTCCAGTATGGGTGATTATAATTATGCTGCTAGCTCAGTGTTCTTGTATCTCAAATTCCCTCTTGTGATCAAGAAAAAGTGCTTAAAGCTGGCACCTAGAAATATATGCTAGTGGGAAAACTTCCTGCCCTGTGGCAGTTCTGCAATACAGAGCTGGGTTGCTCAGTCTGTCACTTCTGCTCGCTGCATTAAGACAAACTGTTGAGATTTTCATTCCTTTGCGTCCTGTCCCTCTGGGGAATGAGAACATAGAAGCTATAATTCCTGTACAGATTGCATTAAATGCCTTTTATATTAACTGTAATATTGAAGCTTTTTATTAACCAAACAGTCTGTTGACCACAGCTTCTCCATAATGGTAGCCAGACAAGCCTTTCAGTTTTGTTTAACCCCTAACCTGTACACGTGCTGTCAGTATTTGTTTTAAAGCCATCGATAACCACTTTTCATGCATGCCCATATGAAATGACTCTTCTGTAGATTAGTAGCTTAACCCTTTTTTAGCAATTTGGTTTGGAACATATGATAAAAAATGCAGTCCATAGTTCTGTCTGATAGTTTTCTGTTCTTCCATCTTATGTTTCAGGATAAATAGACTCACATAAGAACTTTGCTTATACAGGAAACAAAACAAAGCTCAGTGTGAGACCTTATGAAAGGGGGAGGTGATAGTTCGTTTAAATATGACCATTTTTATTTATGTTAATTGTTTGATAGAGTTTAGTCATTCAGACCTTTTATTGTCCGCCTAATTGCAAGCACAAAGGTGCTTATGTCAGAGTAGAATTGTCAGAGTTGTGTGTTAGCAATATGGACAAAGGACCTTGGCTGTTGAGTCCTCACTGCCTCTCTTGGCAATGTCAACTGTTTTTTGGATAAATCTCTTATATTCTTGAGGAGCCAACAACTACAGTGTTATTCCTTGCCTCAGAATCCTGCTGACTTCATCCTCGAGGAACCTTAGACAATGGACAACAACTGCACCATTGTTTCTTACTTTTGCATATCTTTATGGCTACAGTCTGCTTCATTTTGGGATGATGAGAAGAGGAATAGCGCATCCCAGGTGGTGCAACCTTGTTGTCATCCTTGCCTATTATCAGGGTGCAGATCTGCTGGCAAGTCATCTGTGCTCTGGTGCAGCCCTGTCAGAGCACACGCCTTAGGGTCATGATGTAAATAGCACATTCTTGCTCTTTGTCTGTTTGATTACTGTCCATCATGCCCTGGTTATCAATGCAGGCTGCTCCTGTAACCCTTGGCCTATATCGCTTTTTTTCTGGTGCTTTTGCACACAGACATTTCTCTTTGTATTTTGTACAGACCAATCTTAATATTTCTGATGCAGATTTCTGCTTTTAGAACCTGTCACACTAAAAATGCTATAGTTATCTGTTTCACAGTTAATAATATGTTCTAGAATGCAATTAAAGTTAATTATTTTTAGAAATAGACTTAAATCCGAAATTGGCATATGGAATGCTTCCAGCCTTACATTATCTTTGGGAGTGACCTTTTCATGCCAATTGCAAGACTTATTATTTGGCATTTAAAAAAACATTCTTTAGCAAACAACCCTATTTATTCTGTTTTCCAGTTTTGTTAGAAGGCTGCAAAGTAAACTGCTTAGATACAGTAACCGGTAATAAACAGTATACATCTTAGCAGTTTGGTGTTTTGTTTTTTTTTTTTTGTTAGGGTAGTACAATCTGAAATGCAAAGAGACGTTGTAAATGTAAATTGGTAACAGATGCTATTCTGTCTCTCTCAAGCAAGCATTTTTACCTTAGGGAGTGATGGGGTTCAAAAACCTATCGAGTGTGGGTGAGGTCAGTTTTCTGTAATGCTTTCTATGTGGGCGAGGTCAGTTTTCTGTAGTGCTTTCTGTTACAGCAAGACAACTGTGTGCAAGATTAGTAGGTTGGTTTTTTTTTAAGGTACCTTAGACATCTTTAGTTTGGAGTTTGGTAGAAGTTCAGTAAGCTCTACAGCTGTAGATCTTCTGAGTACATGACATTCTAATTAGTAATTTTTCTTCCTAGGTGCAGAAATTAAAGAGAAAAACTCAGAAATTCAAGCAAGGGGCAGCTCATGTCAAAGTAAAGTGTGGTGACCAAAAGGAAGCAAAAGAAATTGCAGTCACTATAAGGGAAAGTATTTCTAAATCTTGTCCTGGGCAGAAAAGTAGAAGCTCTCTTCAGCTACTAAAAAATGTGCGGGAACTTCAGTCAACACTGAAAAGATGATGATATGACATGGGAATAATAATTCTGAAGTTACCGTTTTAAAAGTTTTTGAAGTTGTCTGGCAGCTAGTAAATTTTTAATTTCACACAATACCTTTTAAAAATAGTGTATATATATAGCATAGATACACATTCTAAACTGCCTACTTACTAGTAGGTCAGTTTGTTCATCTCAGAATTAACTTTCATGCAGGGTAGCTATAATTCAACTACACTGACTTGTAATAAAGTGTTTTAATGGATTAATGAAATGCTTGCTTGTTAGCTTGTCAAATAAAAGTTTCTACCTTTTTTTACACTTAAAATAGTGTGTGATCTTTGGTGTCCTGTTCCCCCCAGTGCCAAGGAGATACTTAGAGCTTGCTTTTCCAGAATGACTTGGGCTAGTGCTTCTGTCCAAATAAAAACAATGGTTTTCCTTTTCTCTAATAACTGAAGATTCAATTCATTGCAACTGAGGCAGAAGTATTAGGGACAGCTAGGGACTGGAAGCACAACCTGTGACTTGGTTAAACCACGACAGCATGCGAGTGTTCTTGGTAAGTGTGTGGAAAGGGCCACCACCAAAAGCTAGGGTGCTTGTCTTCTCATCAACAGAACACGCTTCTACCACAGTATAATAATTGAGCTGTCATAGAGGAGACCTTGAACTGCATACCAGTACATGTTGTGGAATTTGTGTACTCATATAAATGCAAGACGAGTCTTTATGCTGATGGTGAGTCCGCTCTTATCCATCCCCCACTATGTACAGATGGTAGAAGACATAACAGTTTGGACACTGGTTATATAGTTGCAAGAAGTTCTTCTCTTGAGGTTACTGACCGATAATGATTTTTCAGTGTGTTTGCGTAAGTCAGGAAAAAATAACTTCTTCAGGAAGTGTCAGTGAAGTTCTGCTGTATATCTCCAGTGGGAAGAGAATGTAGTGGTCTTCTCAACCCGCTGTGCAGGTATGTATAAAAACTGGAGGCACGCTCTGTTGTCAAGGGTTTTGAATAAAGGCTAGTAATGATGTATGGTTCTAATGGAAAGTTGGGCCTTTGGATCAGTAAGTTTTGCTCTGGCAGCCTTCAAGAGAAAGGATTAGGAAAATTTTCAGACAATTAATGTAAATTTAGAATAAACTGTTACAATCTTTGACAGGAGTTGTGTGTGTGAGCTTTTGGGGGCAAGGGGAGTAGTTGATATGCACTAAATGTCTTTATCAGGACTGTCGAAGACCAGGTTGTCCAGCTGATATTCGGGTGTGGGTTTCCTATGCTGTCTTAAATTGTATTGGCATCTTTCTTTCTTGTGGATTATCTCTGGCTTAGAAAAGCACGTTGCATGCTTAAAAACACTTAAACACAGTTCCAAACATGGTATTTTCCTGGTATAGATAGCGTTTCTGAGATAGGTTTGTGCATTTCTGGACACTGGAATCGCTGATACTGGAGATGAAAGAAAAGCAAGTATTTCTGCTATTAACAGTATCAGATTGTAGGTATTCTGCTGCCAGGAGGTAAGCCTTTGCCGTTCCTAGGGGTAGTTACATAATCTCTGAAGCTCTGTACCTGTGTGTGAGAGAGCATGCGAAAGGGGCTTTAGCAAGACTTAAGGAGCCTAAAGCATTATATTATATCCATTCCTAGACAAAAACCATCAGGCATGGGATTGAGAGAGAAAAATTGTCAGCACTTTGACCCGAACGCATGATAACGGGTGGAACGGCTTTGCATGGCGGCAGTGGCAGCAGTGAGAGCAAGAAGCACCCCAGGCTTGCGGCTGGGGGCCGAGAGGCCATCGCAGCTCCTATAGCTTGGGTTTGCTGTAGGGACAGCTGGGCCTGTCCGGGCAGGGAGCCGGCACATCAATCACCTGCTCCTCTGTGCCTTGACCTGGTGTTTTTGTTGACTGTAGAAACCTGGGGAGAGGGGGCCATTTTGGAGCTGGAGCTGGAGAAGGGGGGCCCCAGCTCCTGTGCTGGACAAGAGGCTGCGGTGGAGGGCAGCAGCTTTGGGTCGGTCCACAAGGTGTTGGATGGGGCAGTGCTTAAACACTGGGAGCATTGAACTGTCAGTCTTCAAAATGCCTGTGCTGACAGGGGCTGTCCAGCCCCAGAACAGCACTGCACCGTTTGCCTCTCTGCGGGGCGAGCGGCTGGGGGGGCCGGGAAGCGGCCCGGTGCTGTCAGCAGCTGGGCATTCCGTGTCTCTGCCTGCTTTGGAGGGGGACAGGGAGCTGGAAAAGCTATCTTGCTCACAGCCGGGAGCTGGGATTTGAGAGCAGAAAATCGGAACGGATGGTATGTCAGCTTACATTAGTTGACAGGGGTGTATCATTTGTATTTCAACTCGGAAGATTTCATTGTATTTTAAGAAATCTTTTGTGCTGCTTTTTTTCTGGAGCTTTTATTTCTCTGGCACGTGTGTTTTCACACACTAAAGCAAAGCAGATGCGCTTCGGCACAGGCTGAGAGTCAAACTGGAGACAAAGGAAGTGTATCCCAAACAAGTTTTCTTGCTTGAAAAAACACAGAAAATTTGTTTCCAGATTGTAACTTGGGAGGGGGAGGTAGGGTAGGAGATCAGCTTATGTATTTATTTATTAGCATTTTCACGGTTAGAGGCAATTGTCAGTCACATAAAAGAAGTCTTCAAAGAAATGCACAGCAAGGAATAATTCTGCAGAAACCACAGTGGTGAAATGAAGCTTGTGCGCAAGTGTTGGCGAGGTTCGGCTCCATGAGAATTAGGCAGGCGGATCGCAGTGAGTTTTGCTGGGATCTGAATGCTTCATGTCTTCTGCTCCAAAAATGTCCTGGCCTAGAGCTCTGTAAACGTACACTTGGAGAAAGCACAGTGGTCAGAGCAGGCTTCTTCACAAGAACAATATGTTTTGGCTTAGTAAGCGCTTGCTCTACTCTTTTACAGATTCTTGTTTTGATTTATATCCTGCATGGATTTATTTGTCTTCTCAGACGGAACTGTATATTTCTTTTTTTTATGAATGTTTCAAATCCAGCTGTACAGGACAGTGGACAAAACCACACAGTGATCCCAAAAAAGACTAATTGGTTTATTTACTCAAAATTTGGGTTCTTTTACGCTGAGTTATGCAGAATTGCCACAACAGGTTTTGTTAGTATTTGAATCTAGGGTCATATTTTATGGCTGGACATTAAGGAAATTGGACAAAAGGTGTAGGTCAAACAGTACAATTAAAAATACAGACCAGCAAATTGTATCCAACAATAGTTCACTTTTCTGCTGCTAATGAAATATGCTAGCACAAATTTATGGCTTGTTACTTAAGCCTGCTGGAAAGACTTCGTCCTAGTACAAAAGGCATTCATTTTGAGCGTGTGTATTATAATCTTCTAACCAGCAAAGCTGGAGGTTGGACATTGCTACAAATCCAGTGTGTTCTGGGAACAGAAGCTGGCAAAAACACTCCCAGCAAAATAATCAGGGCAAGATCTTGCTGGGATTTGGATACTGGCTAGTGTAACTAAGTGCAGATGTTTATGTGGACCAGAAGACATTCCGAGAATAAGAAAACTGTACAAACACACGATGATTTTTATAGCAGAAAAAAACAAGGCAGCGGGGATAATAAATCATATGCTCTTATTTTTGATGAAGCATTTTCTGTTTTCCTCGACTTGTGCCCCCTGTGGGGTCCTGGTGAAGCTTCTGAAAGTTGCCTGGGTTGCGGCTCTGGTGCTTACCTGAAGGTCTGCATGAGCTCCCTGTGTGGGTCCAGTAGTCCTCTTCCATCAGCAGGAAGAAGCAAGCGTTTCTGAAAGTGTTACCCTAAGGTAACAGCTCAAACAGGTCAGATAAATCTTATCCCAAATGCCTGGTTCTCTCTACTGACTACAAATGGAGTCTGGGATGACTGGTGAGCTTAAATGATGATATTTGTATTGTACAGGGTTTGTCCAGATAAATTCTGATGAAAAGCGGGAGCTCGCTCTTCTGATTTCTGACAATCCTGTATTAGCTCTTCAAGATCTGTGATGATGGAAGCACTGGGGAAGGACTGGGCTGCTGACAGCCTGGGAATCCTGTGCGTTGCCCTGCATACAACCATTTTTCCTCCTGTTTTCATGTCAGCCTCTCGTGTATTGGCCTAAACGTGGGTGCCTGTCCTGAGAACACCTCATAACTTCCCCATGATGAGTGGTCTCGCTGATCCGAAATGTGGAGATTGAGGGCTCAGTGCTCTGTGGTTCAGGAAGACACAGACTGCTAGAAGATTTTGTGTTGCTGGTACTTAAGATGACTTCTTTTTGCAACATGAATTTATTTATGGGCAGCTTTACTATTTTGCCAGAAGTTTTGCTTTATACCTATAAATGGTAATGTATATTCCCACTGCATCACTCTGCTACCCTAACTTTACTTCTGTGTTCTCAGAAAGCTGAGCTAAGTAATTACCATTAGTTTTATGGTCTTAGCTGAATTATTTTTATCTGAGTTCCCCTGTCTGCATAGTGGCATCATTTCTTTTTTCTTGGTTCCCTCTTATTTATGTAGCTGAAGAACTGCCTGCTTTTTATTTTCCTTAGAATTTTTGTGTTTCTTGCTCTAGTTCCAGGCTTCCCAGCCCTCTGATTTTTAATTTTTTTTTCTCTTTCCTTTTTCTTTTTACTATTCTTGATGACTTTTTGGTTGGCTCAACCATTCTTGCTTCCAGACTATTCCCCTTGCTTTTATTTTGAGGGCAAGTTTCAGTTAGCTTTTTACCATTGATCTAAATATTCTCCAGCTTCCCCAGTGTTAAAATCTTTGAGAGATTAGTTGCATGAGTTTTCTAATTACTTTTATTAATTTCTCTAAATTAGCCCATTTGAACTTTAACACTTTACATACATATCTGTTTCTATTTTTCCATTCTAACCCAGATTATGATTGCTTTTTAATGTTCTCGCCACTTACCAAAATTGTCTGAAATACCATCTAGGTTCAGTGACTAATTGAAGGCATTTGTAGAGCATGGCAGACTTTTTTTTTAGTGCTAATCTAGTAAAAATCTTTAATTTCATTCTCTAAAGTAAGTAAATCTATTGCAAATAGATTTCATTTGACCTTTGAATGGTGTGAGCCATTAATAAATGTCAATTCATTAAAATACCAGACTATCTCATCACTTTTTACTGTAAATTCAGTCTTTCCAAAGCATTCATAACCTGCTGCCAAGGTGTGATTGCTCTTCTGCCCTGTTTATGTCATTCTTACAGTGTCAGCTTTTGTGCCTTATGCCATTAGTTCAAGCTCTCACTTAGGAATCTGTTTGTAGCGTATGAGTAAACTGGCTGCTTCTCATTGATTTCGCCCAGATTCCTGGCTGGGTTTGATAAAATCTTTTAGTCTGATTTTTTTTTTTTTTTTTTTTTAGATAACAGTTCGTTCCTCATTGTAGTCATCCTGTCCCTGGTGTTTCTCTGTGTCCTTTTTTACCTGAATTTCCTCTTCTCTCAGCTGTGAAATTCAGGTGCAGAGATCTGAATTCTCCGATTCCTTCCCACAGTTGCTTAATTTGTGGCTCTTATTATCAGCAAGGCCAGTCCCGTAGCAAGAGACAAGGATTTGCCCCAGACCTTGGGGATACCATCAACCAAGAGCCCCCAACAGGGACATCCTACGCTGCTGTATTCAGCCTCTTGACCATCTCCCATGTTTGTCAAGTCAGACCTGTGACTGGACCAAAAGCTTTTTTCTTTCAATGGTCTCTCGTGATAGAAAAAAGGATAAACTATGTGCCCAGAGCAGCCAAACAGATTCTGCAAACCATTGAGAAACAGATGCTATAGATGGTTGCTCTGTGACTGATTACAAATGAACTAGCGTCTTCTTCCCGTTTGCCCCCAAGAAAGAAACCCCAAATCTTTCCTCAGTGACTTGCCTGTTCCCTTAAAAAGACATTTTTCTTTTTTTTTTTTTTCTTTCTAATTGATTGTGCCCCTCACTGACAAGTGAATAGAGTAACTGTAATTCCAGATGTTGGGAAGAAAGCACGACTACTGTAAAAATTCTCACAAAGAAAGTGTGTCCCCTTAGCAGTGAGGAACTTTGGTATAAGTGGATTATTTGTAGACAGTACATTTGTCAAAAAGTGGCATTTCTTGCAAATTCTTTCATTCCTTTTATTCTGGTCAACTTTAAATAATAGTTTTAGGTGAGAAAAATGGGAAGAAAATAGATTTTGAATGTCAGCGTATTTTATTTCAGAAAAAAATGAAAGCAAAGAGTTTTTAATTCTTCTTTTGTAAAACGTTTTACTCAACACATCGAATTTCATGTTTAATTGCCTAAAGTCTCTGAAGTGTCCTAAGAAACTGGGTGAAGGAGGGGAGAGCTGGCATTTGTTAATGGGATGCAGGAGGGTACTTGAAAATTTTTGGCTCAAAATAATTTTTTGTCCTATTTTCCTCAGGCTGGCAAACAAAATGGGAAAAATCATTCACCCAGAAAAGTCTTCTTGTTATAGGAAGTGCTGAATAAACAATTCTTTAATGAAGTTGCTACATATTACATATTCTCTATATAGGAGTGGGAATTTATGCTTTTTACATGGACAGTTCTCCAGGCCCAGAGTTCACAAGTGATTTTCTCTTGAGAAAGGAGCTCCTTCACGACTGCTTTGTCCTTTGGTCTGCCAAATTGAAATAGGCAAAATGGATGAAGTATACCAGATCTCCTCTACTGAGAAGGTCCAGCAGCTGGAATGACAACTAGCAGCACAGCTAGCAGAGCTGAAGACAGAAACAGAAGACAACAGGATACTCCAGGGAATTCCCAGCAGGGCATAGAGGTAACAGGAATGAGGGAGACAGTGAGATTATAGCAATGCATTGTATCTCTTCTTGTGGTTTTTTGGTCGTGATACAAAAGTCTTATGTCTATATAGAATTTCGAGACCTGAATACACACATGGGAGCCAGGAACAGCAGCTTTTTCACTGAGTGTCTACCACGGAATGAAGGTTGAAATGGAAAAGAATGTCAAAACATAAACCAAATTGATTTCATGCTGTATATTGTAAGCAAAACTATAAATCTCGCTAGCATGTCAAGTATTTCCTTCTTACAACAAAAATACCTTCAAACATAATGCTGGGATATATAAACAGAATGGTCACGTATAAGACAGCTGCTCTTACTTTCCTCAACGATGATGAGACAAAAGCTATGACAATGTACCCAGATTTGGCATTGTGCCCCAAGGAAGCTGTGGACCAGCTGGAAAATATTTGGAGGAAAACAGAGGTCAAGAACACTTGACTAGGACACTTGAAACAAAAAGGAAAGGAGCTGGACTTGTGTCTCCACTCCATTTTCTCTAGGTTAAAAGTCTTCAAATACATAGAAGATTGCTGTAAAGATGAAGGGAACAGGAGACAGAAAATAATAGGCTAAAATTCAAACTTGCCAATGATTGTGTTAATTAAGCACCGATATCTGGACTAGGAGATTGCTGACCATCCTTGAATGAAGGTCCTTATAAGAGGATAGACAAACACCTTTAGGGAACAGATTTACTTTTCCCTGCCTTAGAGCAGTGGAAGTGGTAGACGATGACAAAACCCCTCCTGGTCCTACCTCCTTAGGGCTCTAAAGTGTTCCAGCGGAGTTTCCCTTGTATTGCTTTTGGACAAGGTTCAGCAGCCCTGTTTTTTTAATGGTCCAGTTTTCACCTATGTTTTTGATTTGCATGCTTCATTTTATTCAGTTAAATAAACATCTTGTAATGTGTGCTTGCTGTAAGTATATGAACACACAAGAATTAAAAAAAAGTTCTCCTCCAGACGTTTTCTCAGCCTCTCCTTCTGTGATACGGGCATATTAGGAAGGAAGTTGTCTAAATTGTGAAGGATGCCTGTCAAGGAGCTCCACTGCATAGCAGTGGGTAGAAATATGTGCCCATAGAACCGACAAGCATCCAGATGGACTTTTTAAGGGCTTTGACTGAAAAATGGAGATGGAAGGAAAGAGTTTGCCAAAAAATGTCTGCTAATGTAATAAGTTCTGCTGCTTTAATATAGGGTTTTCATACCAGTAAACTCGCTTACTGTTAACTTCACCATCTGAGTCGTATTGTGCCTGACAAGTGTTTGCTTTATAGCAGCTTGTACATCCTGTTAAACATTTTTTTTATTTGTCTGCAGTTCTGTTCCGATTCCAAAGGATGCATCTTATTTCAGGAAAGAAAGGGAAGTAATACTAAAGAAAGGCTTACAGGTAGGTAACTATAACATACACTGGCTTAAAGAGGTTCTCTTTGCTCTTTACCAAGTAGCTACTGAAAATTAAAATCGGAGAAAGTGGTATGTTTTCTGGAATCTGGGCCTGTAAAGACAGAATGGGAAGGGTCGTAATGTTTGCACAGTAGTAAAACAGCATAACATTTCTTTTATTTGAATAATAACGTGGACCTGGTTCTGCAGCATTTGTTTCTGTGACAACTTCCAATTAAATTCAACGCCTAAACATTTTTCTGTATTTGCCACCTTTTTTTGTCGTTGTTGTTATACATCCTGAAAAAGAGGTCTGTTCAACGCGTGCTCCGTTTGCAGGTGACAGGAGCAAAACCTCTTGTTGTTCAGGCCGATGTCGTGCAGAGGGAGGCAGAGAGCTGCTGGAGATGGGAGCGAACGTCCCGCTGCTGCTGCTGCACCCGGCGGGGCTCCCGCTCGCTGCGGGGCTGTGGGAGCAGGCCCCTGGCCCAGCAGGTCGCACTGGCAGCGTTTGAAAATAAGGAGAACGGTATGAAACTCCTTTCTGAAACAGGCACGAAAGCGTTAGTGCTTGCAGTGTCCTTGCGCGATGGGAAAAATTCCTCTTCTCGTTCTTTAAAGGGCAGGGATCTAAGCCAGGTCAGGTGGGCTGGGACAAGGTTCTCCCAATTCCCTGGTGCTTTTGTGCTGTTCTAGTACCTCTGTGTTGTGGGTTATTCTTGTTTTCGTTTTTTGAAGTGGAGTTCAAATTTCTAGGTCCAGTGGACTGAATTCTGCCATTTTCCTTGTATTAATTGCTTTTTTTTCATTCCCACAATAATACTTCCAGTGGGACAACTTAGGGGGAGCACTCTTCATCGATAAATATAACAGCACAGTGGTCTTTGGTGACTGATTAGCTGTTATTTTGGTGTTATTCTCTGATGCTAATGATGATCTATACACTGCTTAAGCTTCCTATAATGTTAAGCTGCTGTTGTTTACAAATGACTGATTTGTTGGTTATTTCTGATTTTATTCAAGTTTTTTACAGACAGAATTACTCAGCTAGTCCAGAGTAAATATTTGCACATGCTTAGATGGAAGACATTTTGTACACACAGCAGTGTTATTGAACAGCTTTATCCTCTCTATCAGGTAGGAACCAAAACCTAGGATCTAGAACATACATACCTAGCACAGTGGCTGTTCATGAAAAACAAAATGTTAGCAATGGCAGTTTTCCACCCAAATAAAAAGCTATTAACCTTAAGGGTAATTTATCTCTGGAATTTGTCTCTGGGCATTCACTCTCAGTTATCTGCTTGTGGTCAGTATTAGCTGCTCAGAGAGATTCGCTGTTTGGACTGGAATTCCCTTTTCCACATTGGTTTGGAAATAACCATTCGTAAGCATTTAGGAAGGAAATAAACCTTTGAGATTACTTTCAAACTAGGATTCTTTATGTAGTGGAAATTCAATGACTTTCTAGTTAATAAGGGAAGAAGATACAGAAATGCAAAAATGACAGTGTCTCTTTTATATACATAAACAGAAGCGAATTAGTCACATCATGGAGCAATACAATGATGCAGTTCAGAGGGCTGCAAGGCTCTCAGCAGCAAGGGAAAGTTTCCCGACAGGAAAGAAAAATCCGGTAAATGTAGTGATACTGGAAGATCTAATGATTTACACACGGTGGTTAGTGTGTCACTTACACTCTCTGAAGGGCATTCACAATTTTCTCCAGGTAAGACGAGCGTTGTTTGAAAAGTGGAGTATAATTATGGAATATTTAAGTCTTGGATAAGAAAGTAAACTGAGGAAGACCAAATTCCATGTAAAAGAAATCTAGAGATTTGTAGGTAATGAGCTAGACTGCATACATACGACTTTCAAGTCTTTTAGCAGATTGATATTACTAGAAAGGAAATTCTACAATGATAAAGCTGAATTTAGGTGAGTGGAATAATGAGCTCCCTGGGTGCAGTGTAAATCGTGTTGGGCTACTTGGATTTGAAGACGTCCAGGATGAGAAGGAGAAAGCTTGGAGAGATTTTTTTCTGTATTATTACTGTGATGATAATAGAGCAGGATACTATCAAGGGACTAAGTCATCTCAGTGAATTGTCTGTAGACCTGAGGAGTATTTGTCTAAGTGTCACCTTTTGAAGACAAATCTGAGTACTTCCTTGTTTTATCTAGTTTCTTTAGTGATTTTATTATATGAGTGCTACAAGTCATTGACAGTGAATAAACTTCTGGAATTATACACAATGGATAACTATGGTTTGTTTTTTCTCTTTTGTGTTTTATTTATTACTAGATTTGCAACTGAACAGTTTGTGTGCTTTCTAAATGACTAAGAATAACAGCAGCTATGTTCTTAACTCCAGGTTCTCCAGCATTTGCCTATTTGTCACAGAATGAATGTGGCTGATAAGAAGCATCCTGATGTGGTCCAAGAAAACTGGGACAAATTATGAAGTGCTTTTGACAAGAATTCAGATGTTTTTAATATTGATGTATTTCCCTTTTCAAGAGTTTTAAGAAGAAATGGTGAGAAATTATCATCTTTCCTTTAAAACCACAAGTCCTACAGATAATCTATTTGTTGATGTATATTCTTTGAGAAAGGTCAGCAGTGCAAAAGTTGCCATCCTTGGTCTGTATGCTTGATGAACTTGGAGTGTGGCGTTTAAAGTCAGCAAGAATCTTGGAAGTCTGGCATCCAGATCCCAGAGTGTGGAGCCCTCAATGTGCGGCAGTTGCTTCTCTGGCCTTACTGTATCCTGGGCTGCAGAAACAGGCGGTTCAGAAGGATACTTGTGGGATCAACCCAGTGGGGAATCCAGGATGTTGTCCATATTATGCCAAACACTGAAACTCACCCTTCCAACTTTCTGCAAGAGTATTATTTAAAATATTTCTGTGGGTGGCCTGTTTCTGCAGAAACTAAGAGAAGAAAGCTAGTGTTTTAAGACTTATACTGAAGTATCTCTAGAAAAATCTCCTTGTGGTTATTTTCATGTTCCCTTTCCTTTTGAAGGAAGGGAGGGAGTGATGTCGCCTATGTAGAGTTACCCATGTGAATGGTACTTGGCAAGCAAGGCAGCATTCCTGTTGCAGAGTGTTTAAATCTTATGATTTAACCCATGCTTTTACACACAAAGTGGGAACGGTGTGGAACTGTAGGGGCTCACAGGATTGTCTCTGGAAAAGCACAAGGCAGGGTGTACACCTCCTCCTTGCAGCTGAGAGGTGGGCTGGCCAGGGTGGAGGAACGAAAAGGGGCTGCAACTTGTCCTCCCCGTCTCCTTTCTCCACTGAAAACGTCTACCACAAGAGTTGTACCTGTGGGGTCTGCACGGGTGAGCAAGGCGCAGCCCTGGCCTGGAACGGCACTGCCCAACCAGTGACGATTGATCGAGAACACTGCTAAGGAAAGTGCAGATGTACCTGGGACAGATAAGGGGCCTTTAGCCCTTAGTTAGTGGTCTAACTAAGCTCTGACTGGTCTAGCTGTCTGTGCTGGTGCAGCCGTCTTTCACTCCTTAGGCCCAAGTGGGTCCCACGGTGGGGGGATATGGCAGCACTGCCCCAGGAGTACAGCACTACCAGTGTTAAGGCGCAGGGAGAGGAAGGTTAAACTCTTCTCTCCAAACAAAGCCCCTTGAACAGGCTATGTTTCTCTTATATGAGCGGGATAGAAGAGGAAGGGATGATCCGTGATCTTGGATGCAGTGGGCTAATAATGTATGGAGAAGGGCACGAGACCTACAATGTTACAGAGTTCACCTGAGCCATTCATTTTGCCATGGAGTAGACCCTTATTGGTATTAAAAAGCAATTCAAAAGTGCTCTAGCTCATTTTGATCTTCAGTATCTAGTTATCTAATATTTGAGGAACAGTATCAGATTACCATCACAAGATTCATTCATCTACTATCTAGATCTGAGCTTCATAGATGAAACAACAGAATGATTAAACACGACATTAAAAACAAAGCTGAAGTAAAGCATGGAACAGAAACGCAGATGGCCCTTTACTGCTGAAACAATGAGATAATAAATTAGATTACATGTAGTTCCACTAAACCCCAAGAGTGCTGCTGAACTTTAGCAAACTATAACTTCCCTATTAGGATCTTTGCACGTATCAGCCGTACCCATCAGTACAGGGTAAAGGAGAATCAGTTGACACTTATTTGGACATTCAAAAAATCTTTGGAAAAGTAGTAGCAGAAAAAGTGCTACTGTTTGTTATGGCTTAGCCTTAAGGCAAAAACCAACCAACCAAAAACCCAATGGTAAATATACCTGTCAAAGAGCTGAAAAAAGGGAAGAAATTATGACAAAACTTGCAGGAACACAGTAGTTTTGGCTCTTTGAGGATGAAGGAATACTGATATCCTTCAAAGCCTTGAGCAAGCCTAAGACAAGGTGAAGAAAGAGATGAAAACATTTCAGTTCTTCTAAAAATGGGTGCTATGTTTCCAACAGACTCTTCAACACCGATACCAGGCCAAACTCAGCCGTTCCCAGTACACCCTTGTTTCAGAAGTTTGAGATAGCAACATCATGACAGAATTGGATACCGGAGTAGTGATAACCCTGAAATAGTAACATACTTGAAGTTCTTGTGGCATGTGAAGATTTGGGAGGTGTGTGTGTGTGAGAAGAATGTTGTACACCCCTGAGCCAGGACTCTGTTCAGGCAGTAGGATTTGTTAGCTGGCATCCTTTCCATGCTAGAAGATAGGCACTCCTCCAAGGACCGTGGAGGTGCCCCGACCTGCAACAGCTGTTAGTCTTTTGGGATCTGGCAGAAGGCTCTTTCTTAAAAGAGAAATGAAAACAATAAAAATCCATACAATGTGGGTTCCCCTTTGCCATCACATTCCATTCTCTGACATATTTCTGCTTCAGGACAAAAAAAGGGGAATTACATCACTGCGCGGATGCAAAGCAAAGGGCACTGACAGCGTGCTTACAGTCATCTTACAGTCGTGTTACTTAAAGTGTTGAAGTTCTCCACCTGGTCTGATTATGGCTTTTTGCAGAATCCTGCCACAGGGACACTGGATTCACTCTGCCACGGCACAAGACTGAAACTGAGGAGCTGAAACCTCGGCTCCAGCTTCTGCTTTCTCACTTTGGTATTGACTGCAACCTGAAGGATTTCAGGGACTCAGCTGATGATATGGAGCTCTTTTCACTGGTAATGGAAATGCACTTGTCAATACTTAAAAAAAAAAAGCGAAGGAAAAAAAAAAAGGTCTTTAAAAGTGTGGAAGGAAGTTCCGTTTATTACAAGTCAGTGCTTTGTGTCATGGAAAAATAAGATTGTGGGCATTTTCGCTCTTGACAGGAAGCAGCAGAAAGGCCCGGCTCGCTCTCACTAAGCTATAGTAGCTGCTGACATTCGTGTTTTTAGCATCACAGCTCTGAGTCCGTACCTTTGTTCTCCCAGCTCTCACTCGTGCTTTTTGTCTGGGTTTTTCTCGAGTTTTCCTGCCCTCGCCTGGTGTCCCCGGAGCTGTGGGGCTTCCACTAGAGGTCGGCTGCGACACGCCATCGCCCAGCAGCTCACCCAGTCTCCCCAGCTCAGGGCTTACCAGCAGGAAAACTCTGCTTTTCGTCTGTTCTGTCATCCAAAAGGCAATCTCCACCGTCTGTCCAGGGTCCAAAAGAGATGCATAACTGTTAAACAGTGATAATATACTGCTTTTAAATACATGGCTTGCCTTGCAAACCACGCCTTGTATGGTAACAGGTGGTACAGCTGAAAAGGACAAAGGTTTGGTTGCATAAACTGGTCTGTAAGCCTTTCATCAAATTAACATTTGACTAGTCCAGCTGAACTCACTGAACTACCCGAGATAAGCACAGGCAGGGGTGTTTACACAGCTAGGCAATGACATAAACTACCTTCATTGCAGGTTAGCAGTAGCTTATTCCTTTTTGAACGTGATTATCAAAGAACATCTAGGCTAATGCTATTCCCACCAAAGTGAGCGATAATAAATTTGCCATTGATTTTGACTGAAAGACAGTGTTTTTGAAAATCCTCGTTTTCTTTCTGGAGGCTCCAGAGTTAACAGCAAGGAGTTTCATTGTGTCTGCTGGCAAGGAAAGAAAACACAGGACCGGAATGTCTGCTTTGTCACTTTATCACTGCTTTTTTTTTTTTTTTTTTTTT
>Ga0181612_165651_pt1 | contig 28334 bp, 9 predicted proteins | sample HoacroProtozoa21_FD_119630 | JGI IMG/M metagenome (GOLD analysis project Ga0181612, IMG submission 119630) | Hoatzin crop microbial communities from Cojedes, Venezuel. Combined Assembly of Gp0051906, Gp0051904, Gp0051908 | reverse complement strand
TTTTATGTATAAGTGACTTTTCTTTTTAGTGTGAGAACTTGCCTGGTGTCATAAGTAAGGCAGATTCTTTCTCTGACTTGCTCTCTTTCTGTTGTGGAGCTGAGCTGGCTTCAGTGGAGTTGTCTATGAGGGAAGAATATGGCCTTGAGATTTTGAGAGATTATTCTATTGGATGCGATTTTTAAAGAAAGTGGATTGGAGTCTCAGTACATCCAGGGAGTGAGCAGATCCTGTGGGTGAAGAGCTGCTGTCTACATAGGTTTATTCTAGAGACCTGTGGGGCTTTTTGTGTTTAAATCCTATGGCAAACAGAAGACCCAGGCTGGGAAGAATGAGTAGGTGAAAGATGGGCCTTAAATCTCTTGCTTTGTGGAAGTGACTTCCTGCGTGATATCTTTCCGTTCTTGAGCAGTAATTACTGATATTGGTGTAATCGAGATGAAATGTACGGCTCTTCTGCGCTGCAAAGAGCAGACCAAGACTGAAGCCTAACGGGCAGAGGTTGCTTGCTTCCCTCTGAGCTGTGCTTAACGTTATGCTGTGTTTCTTCACCTGCAGAAGCAGAATGTGATTTTAAAGCAGACATTGACAGAGTAAAGCAGGTTTTGTTTGTCATGTAAACTAAGGACATGAATGCTTTTAAAAGATACTTTGCAAAAATTTAGTAATAAATGAAAGAGTGAGTGAATCTGAATGATACTGATCAAGACTGCTTTCCCTCCCATGCCTTTCTGCCTGTCGCAGAGATGAGATAATGTTGTGAAGGCATAATAGTATTGTAACAGATAATGACAAAGTGTCATTGGGCTTATTATATAAATTCGTATTTCTGCTTTTATAAACTTTTTTAGAATCAGTCAGTCTGTCAGGCGGCTACACAAGCTGTGGATAATTTGAACCAGAAAAAGTTTGTAAATAATGAAAGAAGAAACAGCAAGTGGACAGCAGAGGTGGAAGAGCAGAAGGATAAAGGTAAAAATAAATGGTTTTAGATCAAAGCTTTTTTTGTTTGCTAGGTTTTATTACCAGCCTCAGAATTTATTCAAGATGGGGAAAATTACCATAAGTAATAGTGCCAAACTAAGATAGGTTCAAAGTAGCAAAGGTATGGTTGAGGGAGAAAGTGCACATTTTCCTGCTTTGTGAATGTGGCTGAGAGCTGTCCTGTCAGCTTTGCCATAACTAAAGACCTTTGGTTCCTTTAGCTCTGGCAACAGCAGAGGCATTGCTGTTGTGTATTTATGGTACTTGTGCTCCTTAGTCCCTCTTAGAACATGTAATGCCTTCTTGAATGGTCTCACAGGGACTAATGCTACCTGTTTTTCAGTCCCCAAACATCTGAAAACTTGTTTCCTTTAAAAACTTTATTTCATCAGCAATCCCAAAAAGAATGTTGATGTAGAGAAAGCTCTTGACTACAGTGTCGTGATAGATTTTTCCGAAGTGCACAGCATGTATATCTTTATCTGTTTTTTGTGATGCTCTGGGTTGTGTTGCCTCTTCTGAAATTAGGTTAAAAATCCTGTGGTAATTAACTGTGCTTCCTTCCGAGTGTTTTGAGATTCCTGTTGGTGCTTGGGGAATTGGCAGTAATTCTCATGATCAATATTGTTTTAATTTACGTTGTTGTCTAGTTGTGAAGGTGCATATACTAAGCTTTTAAAAAGTACATATCTGTTTACTGGCTACAGTTATGTGCATGAATTTGATTGACAAGCAGTGGTAACCAGTTTTGAACATAAGCTAGAATGTGAAGAACTTGTACAGATCTTACTATGTGAAGATTATGCCATGACTGTTTTAAACACCTTCTCCCCCACGAAGCGTTTGTTGGTGCTTGAGAAATAAAACTTTCTGCATCAGTCTGAAAACTTTCTAGATCTTTTGAACAATTGAAGCCTTCTAAATTGATCTGTTAGTCAAAAGTAGGTATGACTTTAAACTTCTGTTACCGTAACACTTGAATACAGAAATGCAGATCAAAACATTTTCATTTTAATGGAAGTACAAACTTCCATTAAAAGGAGGGAGGGATTTGGGATGAATGATATGCGTTTAAAGAGACAGCTGCATTTCTTTCCTGCTTCCCTGAAGCATCACCAAAATGGTCAACAAACATCAGTAAAGAACTCCTGTAGAGCTTTGAAAACCCAGGTTGAAATAGTTGCTCTGTTATTGCCTTAACTGTTTATTTTAGGATGCTTTGATCTTTGATAAAAGTTGAAGTTTACATTTTCTGAAGTAGTATGTGCTGAGGTAGGCTTTGTTTTGAAGGTTTAACTTAGGAAAGACAAACTTTAACTGGCTTAAGTTGTGGTAGCCATAAATGGTGTAATGGTTCATTTACTAGGTTATGTCTTGGTGTTACAGAGTCAAATTCCAGACAGATCCACTTAAATCAGAAGCTTGAGCCAAATTCATCTGAGGTAATCTTAAAGAAAAGACCACATTTTTTTTTTTAATGTTGTTGCTTCTCTGATACATGATTAACAGAACAATAGCTACCTTCAGAGCTGTGATTGCTGCTGCTTTACAGCTTTTAGTGAAATACTTCTAAGGTTGGAGGCTTGTATTGCTGTCAGCTTTCCTCAGCCCCTGTAACCCATACTTACAGTCTTTCTCTGCAGTCTCAGTTCTCAGATCTGGGCTATCGAGAGCACTTATGAACCTGGATTTGTAATTGCTTAGTACAGTCTGTACTTTCAGTATAATGGGACCACAGAAGATTTGATGTTTACTAATAGCTACTGTGCTAACAGACCATGATCTCTGAAGTTCGGTGAAGATTTGTGGCCTCTTGTTTGCTTTTAACCTTTGCCGTCCTTTCAATGAGCAAAATGTTACACTAGTATAATAGTGATCGGGTACTCAGCCCGATTTGTGCGTAGTGTGGTTTAGTATCTTTGAATGCCTCTTTGAAAAGTAAATCTTACTATTAGACCAGCTGTGTCTGTTGTTTTTAACTCTGCTTTAGAAGAATAGTCAAGATGAGAGTTACCCAAAAGCTTCATCTCCTTTGGAACAAGTAAAACCAGATTCTCCAATTCTTGCTGAGCAAGTAAGGAATGTTTGTTTGATTTCAAAGTTTTCCAGTCAGGAGACTTCAGACAAAGGGGAGCTTCATCACAGCCACGTATGTATTATAATACTGGCTTTTAATTATGTAGCCATTTCTATGGTAATAATGCTAAAATTTGGTATTTAAGGTTAGGAATCTGTTATGTCCAACATAAAGAATGTAAAAGGACAATGCTTGATAAAAAGTAAAGGCATATCCTTTCTCTTCTGGGAGAGGGGTTATTTCATATCTTTCTGCTAAGATAATAGTGATTTTCACTTTAAATTCTTTACCTTTGCTTTTTCAGGTTTCTCCAAGGTTATTGGTAATTGTTTGTGAGGAGGGTGGCTTTTCTTTTTGGATGGGAGCAACTAAATTTAATGCGTGTGGAGGTGGTTGTAACACTGATGGCTGTTTGTGGTACAGGCACATTCTGGGTAGAGCTCAGTGCAGTTCTTCACACAGTGATGCAATGTATCTCAGATCTCTCTTATGGATACAGCCTGGTATGTCACTAGTTAATATTTTGCTGTGGTGATGGTGGTAGTCTGGATAATACTGAGTCATCAAGCCTTTTCTGGTAGAAGTCAGACATATTAGGGGTCACCAGAAAAGGTGATTTGGAATAATTTAATGTGATGTCTTTGTTTTTATAGAACGTGACAGAATGTTTACCAAGCATAACTCCAACACCTTCGCCAGTCTTTTCTGAGGTGCATTTACCTCCAGCAGTGCCTTCTGTACCAGCCATTGTGCCAGCTTGGCCGAGTGACCCAACAACCTATGGACCAGCAGGTTTGAAGAAATATTAACGTAAATCGGAAACTACTAACCCTGAAAAATACTTCAAATGTCTTGCTAAATTGAAGATGCTTCAGGAGACACTGTTTCGTATAACTTCATATTCCAAAGGCAGTCACTTACAGGAATATAGTTTCTCCCTGCTAAAAGCTAGTGAGAGTTCTAGTAGATCTTTGGTCGCCCACATACGTAGTTTGCTTTACTCCCTACCTGAATGTGGAAGAGAGATGTGTACTCGACTCTGTTTTTCTCCTGAGTGGGGTAGAGTTGAGTTTTGAGGGGGCTTATTCTGAGGATCTGCTTGAGGTAGAACACGTCATCAGCATGTCGAAGATTGATACGTGTTTGTGCTCTGTGTCCCCTGTAATAAGCTCCTTGATTCATTAAGGACTCAGCTTGGGTCTGGTATGTCTGGAACTAATGAGATCCATCTGGACCTGAGCTACAAAGCCAGTATAAAGGATTTCTGTGCTGCGCCTGTCTTCTGTTCTGATACATGGAATTAGCTTAGATTCAATATTGCTCGTTAGATCAGGTGCTGTAGTTTCTCTCCTGCTGTTGTGTTTCTCTACAAGAACTAACTTTCAAATCAGTGTCCTGTGTTCTTGTGATACAGTAATAATCCTGTCGTACTTGACCGCATCTGTGACAGAAGATGCATAGTCCAGTTAATCTGAGCTCAGATTCAGAATTGACTGTAAATAACTAGTCAGAATGAGAACTGCAGAGATTCACATATAAGTTTGTTTCCTCCTTTTTTTTTCCCCGCTCCTATTTCCTTCTGGTATTCATAATTCTAAAAATAAATATGGGAAGGGTTTAGCTATTTCTGGAAAGCGTAACTGTTTCACTCTTTCTGAAAACTATTCATTGCATTTAGTGAAGTCTTCGTTTCTAACTTGTCAACTCAAGAAATTCCTCCTGTGTCTTCCTGAATACCTTTTTTCTTTTTTTCCCCTGTCTTTTGAAACTTGCTTTCCCACTGTCATTTTCTTTTGTGGTTGTATATAGTTGACGTATATGCTTTTTTCCCCTTAGGTATTCCAGCCCAAATACCTGCTTCTTCATTGATGGCAGCCACAGCAACGGGACCTGACTCTATTGTATCGCAGGCTCAGGTAACATCTGCTCCAGTTGCTGGAGTTCTTGTGTCGCTACAAGCAATTAACCAGCCTTTAATGCCTTTGCCTCAGACTCTGAATCCTTATCAGGATCCGCTATACCCTGGATTCCCTTTTAGTGAAAAGGGAGAAAGAGCTGTTGCACCCTCTTACTCCCTGTGCAGTACTGGGGAAGACTTACCTAAAGGTGAGAAGCTAGGAGGAGGTCTGGATTTTATACTGTTTTTCCTAATGGGTTTTCTTTTCTTAAAATGTAGATAAAGATCACTTATTTGGTCCTGTTGTCAGTCTGTGTCAAAAGATCTAGTGGTTATCATTCCATGATTTAAGGCGTGGGAGGGACTAGTGAATAGAGTTGTAACTCTTCAGTCTGTGTTGCTAACATTGTGATTATGTTAGGTGGTTACACCTGGAAATCTGATTACAGTTTTGTGGTTCGTAGCTTGACCCACCGTAACTTGAGGCTTTGTGAATGTAAAGCATTTTCTTTGGGGAAACTGCTTCCTTTTACAGTAGCACATTTTCTCTTGTAATCAGAAGGTTGGAAATTGTTGAGCATTTCCTTACTGGTCTGGGAAAGCACAGGTTTTGGCATACTACAAATGTGGAATGTGCCCATGAAGAACGTATCATGTCTGACTGCACGGTGGTGTTTGTTTACTGAACTGTTTCTTTAGAAACCAGAAGTTCAGTTTCACAAACTGTTAAAACTGAAATTTAAACTGCAGTTGTGTTCTAGGTAGCTTGCTGTGGCAAAAAAAAAAGCCCCCAAAACAACCAACAAACAAATTAATCAAAGACATGCAAGTAGCAACTTAATACCAGTGTTTCTCCACTGAAATGGAACTTTATGCAGGGACTAATTTTTCAGTCGGATTAAGGTAATATTTCAGGTTGTCATAGATCTTTTTCTGCTTTTTTTTCCTAGATAAGAATATTCTTAGATTTTTCTTCAATCTTGGTGTGAAGGTAACTCTTTGAGCTTATGTTTTTGTGTTATACTGTAAAATTTGCTTGTATTTGGTAGTACTTGGAGTGCAGAAGTTTGGTTCTGCAGCTGTAGACTTCAGGTTCATCTTTAAATTTGAAATACTTTCTTATTTTGTCTTCTGTTAACTGGGATCCCAACAGTAGTCCACATTGGGGTTCAAGTCAACAGAAATAAATTTTCTCTCTACTGATAGTGAGAGCTATTGGCTTCCAACTGTGGCTCTACAGTCTACAGATTGTGCTTTACAAATTCACAGGTAGACCACTGTGAGTTTGAAAATGCATTCTTTCAGAAGCAGCATATAGTAAAAGACAAAAGGCTCTCTGACCATGTCTGTGTACTCGCAAGGCCATTGCAGTACCAATGCCTAGTATGTCTTTCCCTGTGGACGCTCCCTGAAGTAATCTGCACGTGTCCTTTCTCCTCGGGTTAGGGACAACAATTGTTTATTTTTAATGTTCTAAGTAATTATAGTAGCAGTTGATGCGTATGTGTGGTGCAAATCTGCGTGTGTGGTTGGGGAAGAGGCTTATCCAAAAAGGCAACATTTTCCATTTCTTGGTAAGGGGCTAGTTGTTTGCTTAGTTTCTCCCTTCCGCACATAAAAATGTTCCTTCTTTTACCTTCTCTTACTCCTTCTGTCAGGCAAACTACTTTGGAAAAGGTGCTGAGAGCTCTTAGGCTTATTCCACATGACTTTGGCCATAAGTAACGATTCTGTTTGGTGTCTGTGCATGGAAAGAGGGAATGTTCAGCACAACTTACAAAGTAAATTTAGATTTGAGAACTGTGTGCCTAATACAAGTCTTTTTGCTTAACAGAATATCCAAAAGTCATTAGCAAGTGTCATTGCAATGTATTTAAACAGTGTTTGTTCCATAAGCCTACGTACATTTGGGACTCTCCTTACTGGTACTTTGTATTACTTAGGACATAGTCCGTGATTTTGGTGCTTCAGCAGCACCTACTGGTCAAAGTACCATGTTCTAGTAGCTGTGCTCCTCAGCTGGTGACCAAATAGTATGGTAGACCTGGGAACTACTTTCTGCATGATCCAGTCCACTGCTTGGGTCTCCGATCCCGCCACGCTGTTATCCCCACCCTTTCAGCTGCTTGGTGGGAGTGAACTGGCTGGTTCCTGTTGAGAGGAGGTCTGGCTGGGCTTCTTAGGACAGTTTGCTCCAGGGACTGTTTCTACAGGTGTCACAGACAAGACCGTGCCAGGTTTTGGGCTCTGCCCTCTGCCTACTCCAGTGTTCCCTTAGGCAACCTTGTGCCTCCAGCAGCCTTGCGTGGTGTTCTGTATGGCACATTGTATTATAAAAACATCTACAATGCTGCTCTTGGGCCAGCTGCTGTGTACCATAACACAAACATGAAGTCTGTGTTTATCAACTCAAACTCTGAGCAATGTAACTGTAAGCCAGTGTGTGCCCGTTGGTTAAGACGGAAGTAAAGGGAAGGGGTTCACCACCTGAGATGGGTGACTTCAGTGTTGTGAATGTCGCTCATGTTCACTAACAGCACGGGAAAGGCTGCCGCTGAAAATGGCGCGTGTCCATGTGTGTCTCCCACCGGTATCCGGACAGTGTCTTGCGTATTCTAAAGAAACCTACCCCCCCCTACTTTATGAAAGGGCTTTTGAGAAAGCTGATCTGTGGGTTGTGTGAATATATGGATTTCAATCTTTATAAATTGTCCCTGGGGCAATGATCTAACTTCGGGTCTTGGTGTAGTCTGTTGTGTGTGTGTTTGTTTTTTTTCTTTCTTTTTTTAAGTGAAAATGTATGTGTGGTATGACTCCTAGTTGTTTTGATTGTTAACCCTTATCATTTCGAAAAGTGAGCTAGTGGGGCAAATTGCTGATTAATAACTGTGATTCTGGAAAATTAATTTGAAATGTATGTCTTCAAATGCATAGCTAAAGCTTGACTTAATAGCATCACGTGTTTAAATTAGCTATATAGAAATCATATTACCAAGTTTTCTTACTGGTCATAACTGTTGCCCATCTGAACTGCATTTGGAAGAAAGACTAGAAATTAGAACATCATCCTGGACTCCTGGATATTCTTAGGATTGAGGGCAGTCACTGTAAATAAAATTAACCTTTACTTCCTGTGATTAACTGTTTCAGAATGGTAAACGACGTGTGTGCTATTACGTGTGTCTGAACACTCAAAAGACCAAATACTTTTTCTTCTCCCCTCCCCCCTGTCTTGCAGGCATACAGTTGCCCCATGTGGGCACCCCATTCTTACTTGTACCCGCTGCACCAGGCCTATTTAACTGCTTGTAGAATGTACCCAAACGTGTCCGTCCCTGTGTACCCGCACAACCCCTGGTTCCAGGAGGCTCCACCGACTCAGAATGAAAACGAAACTGCACGGACAAACAGGCACTTTGCTGTTCCGAGCGAGACCAGATCCAACGGTCAAATTCCACAGGTTGACAGCAGATCTCCATCACTGCCTCTGATTATGCCTACAGCTCAGGTGTCAGAAAGTCAAGGACAGGTCTGTGTAGAATCGGAGAATCCAGTGCAAGCTCTTCACGCAAACTATGAGGAGTCCCTGCGAGGGAAAAATATGTTCCCACAGCCCCCCTTTGGACACAATCACTTCCTAGGAGCTGTGCCAATAGCACCTCCTTTCTTTCCTCACTTTTGGTATGGGTACCCAGTTCAGGGTTTCATTGAAAATTCTGCAGCAAGACCTAATGTTGTCATGTCACCTGAGGACAAAGAGGCAACAGCTGGCACCTCTGCAAACATGTATGTGGCTAAAGAATGCAGCCCTCCAGTTCCTGTAGTAAACTGTGCAGAAGCGCTTCAGAAGGCTACCAGCAGCGGTGGCTCGAACAGCGTGCCATTCCTGGTGGCTGGTGCAGGCAGTGAGTGCAGTGCCCCAAAAGAAGCTTCAGCTAGGGCACCTCAGTTGGAGCAACCTTGTCCTTCAGCTTCTTCTGCTAAGCAAAAAACAGCCGGGCAGCAAAATCATTCTCCGCAAGTACAGGGGATGGAGAGGCAGGCAGCGGTGCCCAGCACTCCACCACTGTCGGCAGAACCACTGAAAAATGAACTGAAAAACAGAATTTGCAGTCGTAAGGAGAAGATGGATAAAGGTTCCAAGGGCGCTGGTAATCTGCAGGCAGAGAGAACAAGGGAAGAGAGCTCTGAAGATGAGAGTGAAGTTTCCAATATGCTGAGAAGTGGCAGATCCAAGCAATTCTATAACCAGACTTACGGAGGAGGCAGGCGGCCTAGACTTGAGTGGGGTTATTCCAGCAGGGGAGGATACCAGTTCCAGAGAAATGAGGAGGCCTGGAAAGGACCACCCGGCAGAGCCAGGGATGATGGCTACCAGTACCAGCGAAACTTCAGGGGCAGGCCATACAGGAATGACCGGAGAAGGGCAACGCTGGGAGATAATCAGAGGGGGCATCAAGCATAGAATGAATGGATAACTGAGAATTTTAAAATGCAAAAAGTAATTTGAAGTAGCAGTTTAAAAATCTTAATCTTTCTTTTTAGTGAGGTTCAAGGATATACTGAACTTCTGGCGAGCAACGACTAGGAGGTCGTGAACTTGTGCCATGTGGTTTTTGGGGGATTATAGAGGTTGTTTGGCTTAGCATTTTTTCCTCAATCTCAAATTAGAAAAAAACAATATAGGTTTAGTGTTTGGTAACTTCCCCCCCAGGGTTTGAGTTTGTGATAGAAGATGGGTATGTACGTTTACTAGAGTGACAAATTACAGCATTGGATGCGATCTAGATTTTAAAATTGACAGTAACATTGCACCAAATATAAATGTATATTTTATCATACAATGCCTTAGTTCTGAACTGAGCTAAAGGAATTCTCAGCCTACTGCACTGTTGTCTTTGATATGCTTCCAACCCAAAGGCCTTTCATCTCAAAAAGGAAAAAAAAAAAACAGAAAAAAAATCTGTCAAACTTGAATGTTTCTCTTCAGTGTGTTACATGTACGGCAGCCAGCTAACCCTGTGTCTTAGGTATGTTGTATATAGTTCTTTTAATATTCATAGGGTATATTTTTGAATTTTAAAAAGCATTTATTTGTTGAAATCAAAATCAAGACAAGCAGTCAAGAAAAGCTGTGTATGAGTTAAGAATGGCTGTTTCCACCAAGAATTCTTAATGCTGGTGTGACTAGAATGGTGCCTATGCCAACTAAATAATTACAAAGACAATAAAAATGTAGATGCTATGCATTTCCAAAATAATTCTGCATCTGTTATAATAGCAGAAGTTTTTTTAATGCCACTTTAACACTAATGCACTGACAAATCCTAGATATTTTGTGAGGAGAGATGCATAAAGTACACGTTACGTTTTTTAAGGTTGTATGATTGAGCTACTGTTCAGTATTCTTTTGTTGCTGCACTGTTGATGCAAATTTATGTTTTGCATGTACAACTCATTGCTGGAACTACTTTTAAAAGCAAGATGGAGAGTCTGTGTGCTCTGCTCTTCCCTACAATTCAGAAGAAAGTGGCTTCTGCCTTACATTTTTACACTGTGTCAGAGTTCTGATGCTGTTTCTTCTGACCCCGGTAAAGATCTCTGCAGTGTTCCTGTTGCCTTTGCAGTTTGGATGATCAGCTGTCCAGACGCGGAGAGCACAGCGTGCACAGTATTCACTCAGCTCTGTTGCTCTGTAAAATTAACTGTTGTGTATATTTTTATATCTGTGTATATACTAGTGTGGGTGATGGTACTCTTTTGTTCATGTCCGAGATTGTATACCCTTGATCAGGAAACTTGATAGTTATGTGATAAAGAATTTCTTTTCAGATGCATGCCATGTATAAAACCCTACTTAAAATAAATGTTTGTCTTTTCACTTTCTTTCTAAATTATATCCATGTCTTTGAAACTATTGCAATGACTTAAGTGTATGGTTTTCTTCCACTAGAGCCACTTGTAGACACAGCAGAAGTATAAACAGTAAATATGTAGGCAAGCTGCAAACTTGAAGGGATGTAAACTAGATTTCTAGTTCGTAAAATGGTAGTGGGTAGGGGCAGTACTGTGGGGTTTGGGGGTCTTTTTTTGAGTCTAAATCTTTTTCCATTCAGAAATGTATTCAGGATTTCAGAAGAGGCAATCTTCAGCTTTTCAGGCTGAGAATTAAGCAAGCCCTGAGGGATCTTAAAAGGAGCTTCTTGTAATCTTTCCTGGGAGGTTCTAAAGCGTAACTCCAGGTGTAGCCCAGATCTGTCCAGCAGTCACCAAAACAATCATTCCATACTGCAGCAGGTATTTAATTGTGAGCTTTGCTGCAAGAACCAAGGCACTGTCATTTCCACAGAAACTTCTTGGAAGAAACAACGGGAAGCACAGGCATAGCAGTAACTGGTAGGGCTGTGCTTTTAGAATTTACATTTAAAAATTTAAGCTGGGCCTATGCCCTGCCTTGCTGCTGTAGGACAGTTATGGACTGAAATGTGCAGATGTAATATTTTCTCCACCTTCACTGTTGATTACTTATGGTTTTCTCTGTTTTTGCTGAAAGACTTTTAGATTGATTGTCTTTTACCTAGCACATGATGTTTTAGACTGCAGGATCCCACTGGTTAGTAGCGGACTCTATGTAATATTTAGCATATAACTAACAGATGTGCAGCTTCAGGTATCTGCTAATCTACATCTTTACCTTTCCCTAATTAGGACAGAAGATGCAGAACCTGAGGCCACAGGGATTTCTACTCATCTGCATGACTTAACTGTAAATTTTAGCTAGCCTTTGGAAGTTTTTGTCTGAACAGGCGGTGGTGGTGGTGTAAGGATGTGTTCATTACCTCTACTTTTTCATGGCATACCTCCGTTGGCACAATATGGCTGGATTTCTGTTGTCAGTTAGATGTAGCTGGGTACGTAGGAGGGTATGTAACACACAATACTGCCAAGGTTATAAAATATCCAAGTTACTAACACACATAATGGCTTAAAAAAAACCACAGACCACTGCCTTGTCCTGTAACTTATGAGGCAAAGATGTAAAAAACACCAAATACGTGTTTTTTCTGTCATCTCTCATAACATCTTGCACATGCAAGTAAATGCAGAACAGACAACTGTTGCATGGAAAATACATTCCTTCCTTTTGAGATACATACCTGAAAGTTATTTTGACACGTCTTTGAAACTTGTGTAACATTTGTGTAGGAATACTTAAATATAGGCACTTTTCGCTCTGTCTCCCTGAAGTACCTTACTTTATATGGAAATTGATTTTTAACAAGCTATTTTTTATTTACTTTCATTTTTGTCTATAGTAAGCATCAAAGCTCTCACTTTAGGCAAAAGCAGTTCTTGCATCTTAACCTTGTAAAAACTTCTTTTCATGGGAAGATGGTGGGTGCCAGCAATTACAGATGGAAGGAGGAGCTGGTCAGGATTCTCACACCTGCTAGTAAGTTTGAAAGGATCAGTTTTGTCTCAGTTTCCCCACCTAAGAGAACCCTTTCTAATGAACCACAGCTTTGCTGCTGGAAATACTGTGTATCTGTTGATGAAAATGGTAGTTTTAGTAGGATGTTTAATCTGCTACATGATGCTCATTTTAATGTGCTTCTAAAAACTGAGATTTGATCGCGAAGTAGAGAACAGAATACTACTTCATTGTGTTACAAAGCAGTGCTACTACGTGAAAGTGAACTCTGTACATAAACAGGATGTTTTATTCAAGTTCACAAGCTGTCTGCAAGGTGAAACATGCTTGTTTTCTTTTCAGATAATCAGTACAACACCAGGGGATCTCTTAACCTGCAGGCTTTGAAACATCCAATTTGGTTTTGTAAATCCCATTAGGTAGGGTGCTATTAGAGCTGTTGGAGAGAGGATGCTTTTCTGTACACATAAAAACTGAAACCTTCCTCTGTTCAGAAAAGGCCTAGATGTAAGGTAGACCCTGTGCTGAGGGATGAGCTGCCATACCCTCTTCAGTCCTTAACAAAGCTGTATATAGATGATCAGTCCATTACAAGCTTTTAGGTGAGCGTTCTCTCCAGCTCTGTGCAGCGCTATCACAGTACGGGAGGAGGGTGTTGTTGGTAAGTGTTAGTACTTTGTGAAACAGGTAGCTTTATTACTCAAAACCCTACTTCCCATAGCATACTGTCAAGTCTGTAGAACAAGCAACCAGAGAAAACAGCCGTTAACCTTTCTTTACTATGCAGGTCTAAGTCACGGAAGATTAAAAGGATTTGATTATTCTCCTGTAACTAGGTCTGAAAAGATGCACAGGGACAGACGGCTGATAAAGGTGTAGATCTCTTCCTTTATGTTGTTATATGTATTTTGTACTCCATCTTTTGTGTGTTCCTTTCTATAGTGTGAGAAAAGGTGTGCATGACAACATCATATACATACTTTTGAATTAGTAATTCAAGAATTTTTGCACTGTGTCACAGAAGAGCTTTAAGTTACGAGGATATTTATTTACGAACCCTCAGCCAGAGAGATTCAGCCTTTTTAAAATAGGAGTTGTTTCTGTATCTTGACATTTCTTGGTAAGGGTCCCTCTTATACATAAAACAGCTTCAAAGATTTTTAAAATGAGGAAGTTCAGTCAGTACTTGGTACATGAGTGAGATACATGGAATTGAAAACCTCCCTTAAATTTTGAAAAATCTGGAGACTCGTTTGCAGAATTTTGAGGTGGTCTATTTTGAAAGTATTACACTGAAAATAGGGCTGTGTCACCAAAATATAGAAAGTGGCAGTTTTACTCAGGCTAGGATTTACACTGCTACTGGTCTCAGACGTTACAGGCAGCAAGAGATTTTAAGCTCCAAAACATGAAGTGTTCTAAAACCTGATTGAGCCTTCTCATCCACAGATGTTTGGATTCCAATATGCATTTCTATATGCCAGTTACAAAGATGCTCAGATTCAATATTTAGTCATCCAGGAAAAAGTAGTTTCCACTTTTCTTTTGTTCCACATCCTTGGGAAGAGAAAAAAAGGTCAATGTTACTTGAAATAGTCTTTGGCGGACTTGAACATGGCTGAAACAAAAGACACTTATCTGAACTCCTTTCTACTTGCCTTAATATAATACTCTTACTGCTGTTCTCAAGCACAGCAAAACTACCACGTTAGTCTTCATTTTGTTCCTTATTTTAAAACCTGGCTTCATATTAAAGAGTCATGGCTTCTTTACTGTAAAGGTGCTTCTGTCTTACCTTGATTGAATTGAGTTTGTTTATTCTTGGTCTGTAATTGTTGGGATCTCTTCTAAAAGTGATTTCAAGTTGAGATAAAAACTTATTCATTCCAGCCAAAAGAGTCTGCGGACTGTTAAGAGAGAAGAACATTGTAGTGAAGTTTTCAGAAGTTCTGTACTATGCCGATTACAGGCAGCCTTGATCTCCATCCTGAGCTCATTCCAGTCTGGTAATGCAAACGTGAGCCGTAGTTGACACACCAGGACGGGCTACATTTTCAGTCAAATGGTGTCTTGGACAGAAAGTCCTAACTGCTGCTCTCCTCTTTCAGCACTATCTCAAGATGGCACAAGAAGTCTTCAGCCTGCTAGCTTTACATTCTTGTTACTTTGTATCTACACACGTGTGTGCTGGCACAGTTATTTACATTCAAAGAAAAAAAAAAAGAGCTGCACTATGAGTAAGGTACAACAACGGTCCTAACCATTTCTCAGCATCAGTGTATGTTACGTGATCGTGACTTTTTTAATCCAAACAAGTGTGTTCTTAGAAGGAACACCATCAAACCCAGCCTAGCGCTGTGTTGTAAAGGCAGTACTAGACCAACGTGTTTACTTCATCTGGCTCACATTAAGTACTTGCTACTTCCACTGTTCTAAAAGCCTGGTTTCTAATAAGGCTGCTGCTCAAAAGTTTCTGTAATGAAATTATTTACAGGAATAAAACCAGATATATCAAAAGGGACAGTTTTGACAGAGTAAAAATCATAGATACTGGACACATTACATGTTGCTGTCAAACCCTGCACTTCACAATATCTGCATACATGTACCCCTAGTACACTGCTTTCTCTTAATACAGCTGGAAGTTATTTTCATAAGCATACCTGGTTTACCCTTGGCCCTTTTTTTCATTCCTTGCAATCAATGCCACTTCCTTGTTCTCCTCTGATTGTAATTTAATGGGTGTGCAGTTGCTTAAGGCTAGTTTAAGCCAGGAGCTGGTCTAGTTTTTGAGGGCTTGGTTACACTCTCCAGCTAGGCCTCAACTCTGTGTCTAGGCAGCCTCAAAGTGTGGGTCAATCCCATTTTCTTTTCCTTGCTTTGAAACAGAAGACAGAACCCTCAGGACACTCTTGGATAACTTTAAATGCAGATTAAATTTCCGTTGGCAAGGATGCTTCACCTCCTTATTTTTTTTGATGCCTCTGATAAACCATTTATGTTGTCCTCTTTTATCTTGCTTACTAATCCAAACAGGTCTCTTACCTGTTCGCAAGGGTGTTCTTGGAAGGAATACCATCAAAAACAATCACACGATCAGCAAGATACGTTGCCATGATAAAATCATGTTCTACCACAAAAGCTGTTTTTTTAGCATGGAGAATGAAACTGAAATAGAAATACAGAAAGTGAGAGAGCTGATGGTACAGTAAGTTTTACTTATTGTAAAACTACTGAAAATATCAGGGACTTTTCCCATCATGTATACTTTACCGTTTAATGACTCTAGCCGCCATTAGACGTTGCTCAGAGTCCAAATATGCTGAAGGTTCATCAATTAGGTAGACATCTGCAGGTTTACCAAGACAAAGAGCTAATGCGACACGCTGCAGCTCACCACCAGACAGTGTTTGAACCTACAGGGGTGGGGGGGGAATAAGACCATATTTAGTTCAGGTACAGGTTGAACAAAAGTTAGGATGTTGTCTCAGGCAATTAATACCTCCTGGTCAATGATGTTTTCTATTTGAAGAGGTTTCATTACATCAGTTACAAACTGGGGGTGCGTATAGGCATCTCTGATCTTCTCATGCAGTAGCTGACGGACACTTCCCTGTTAAAAGACAAATGTTGCCACTCAGTTTCATGCACCACACCACAAGGAAACATGAATAGAATTAATAGAGCTTTTTGTTCCGAACATAAAGAAATTCTGCCTGTGTACCAAGAACATGCATTTTGTACCAAACACAATACTTAATAAATAAGGCTTAAACGTACGGTAGATTTAGGACTGATCTTCTGTGGTTTGTAGCTGACATTTAGAACTGGGACCTCACCTATAAAAAGATAAAATTTATAATGAAAACAAGCCTTTCCAGTATCTTCAAAGTAGGTTACAACTAAGGTGTTAAGCAGTACCTCCTTCATCAGGTGTAAGTCTTCCTGCAAGCATTCGGATAAATGTAGTTTTGCCAGTTCCTAAAATAAAATGCAAGTTACACATTACTTCAGACTTTTTAATAACAGCCCTTTAACAACTGAGTCACTGATACAAAAAAATGAAGACCACATTTTAGAATTAGACTGCTTTGAGAATTCCTATATTCACTTCCAGCAAGCAGCACTTGCTAATACTTGCTTTTTCAAATGGAAGACACATCTACAGCTACAATAAGTGGCTAAGCTCTGACTGGCATGACGTCTTCTCTAGGAAACAAGCAGTTCAACCTGACTCAAAACCAGTAATTTTGAAGCCTGACTCCCACAATGAAAAATGGCTTTAGGATCCTATTTAGAGTTGTAGAACCAGTTTCCAACAAGAATTACACTTACCATTTTCCCCTAACATCACCATAATTTCAGAATCAGTGAATTCTCCAGCTACTATGGATAGTTCAAATTCTCCCATCTTTTTTTTCATTCCTGGATATTTGTACATACACATCTTTTTAACCTCTTCTTCATTAGCTGTCTCAGCCACTTTAAATACCAGAGATGCATCTCGAAATCTTAGATTTTCTGTTGGAACATAGCCATCTAGGAAAATGTTTATGCCTATGAAGGGAGGAAAAAAGATCATTAAAAAAGGTCTGCAACAAAGCAAGATAAGATTAATTTCAATTCTTGGCTGTAAATTCCAATCAAGTAAGGAGAACAGTGGATTTTAAATGGCATGTTAAAAGAGGCAACAAAACCTCCTATTTGAAAGTGTTTACATTATGCAAATTGAAGCAGAAAAAAATCTTACTAAAGTTACAGAAAGGCTACAGAAGCTCTTCCTGAAAAACCCGGTGTTAGTAATGTGTGTAGGGTTTAAATAAGTTACTACTGCTGGACCCATTCTCACAAAAACATTTATTACTGAGAGTCTCAGTGCTACAAGCGTGGTCAATTCAGTGAAACACTACATAACTCTGTACTGTGCAAACTGTCTCCTGCCCATTCTCTACTATTTATAGGGTCTTTTGTGTAGCTCCACTGTTTACAAAACACCTGCAAGTATCAAAATTACGTCCACAGCAACAGACAAAGGGCATTTCATAATTAAGACTTGGGGTTGAGTTATAAATTCAGGATCATGTAGAAAAGAAATTCTGCGCAAAATAAAACAGTAGTTTTTTAGATACTGAGCTGTAACAGGAAGAAGACATGTTGACATAAGAGACAACTAGCATTTTGGTATCTTTTTCTCTTCCACAGATTTTTTTTTTTTTGCTATGTTTAAAAAGAGAAATATGGCAAGAATTACCTTCTCTTACGCTGAAAGGCATAGTAACAACACCATAAGCACTTGGCACACCGTACAGGCAGCAGATAAAGTCAGAGAGATAATCTAACACACTTAGATCATGCTCTACAACAATAATGTACCTGAAAAATAGAGCCAGAGAGATGCTTTTATACTTCAGTGCAAAATGTTTTTTCTTTCTTTCTTACTGTAGTCTTGCATAAGCAAAAGCTGTCAACATGATTTTCATTTAATATGGTTTCTTATCTTTATACTAAATACGGACTTCAAATCTCTGATAAGCATTTTTTTAAAACTGTCCAGTAAACAGATGTTGTGAATGACAAGTTGAAAGTCCATCTTCAGTGTAAACTGGCAGCTTTTTTACGTACAATAAGTGGAAGAATATTGATTGACTGGAGTGAAAAATACTTAGCACATTTTAAGTTAAAAAAAAAAAAAATCTTTGTGAGAAGGGGATGGAACAGCAATATTCACGTGAAAAACAGCCACCTATGTTTTCACGTCCTTATTACAAAATACTGAAATAGTACAGAAACTACAGGAAAGAAGTTTCCAAAATGCAAAGGAATAGATTACTGGCTTAGAATATTGTAAACACTGATTAGTGTAACATACTGACAAGTCAGCACTGCTAGGGAGATGGATCGGATGTTTCTTCCCTCTGTAAGTCACCTGTTACTGCAGTCTAGCAAAACATTTAAATTTTGTATTTACCTGTCAGGGTTTATTAGGGATCGAATAGTAATGGCAGCCTTCAGGCGCTGCTTGACATCTAGGTAGCTAGAAGGTTCATCAAACATGAAGCTAGCCCCAAAAGAAAGAATGAAGTCTTAGTGAATGCAAGCTTTCTACATATTCAAACCTAATACTACCATTTCAACCATTAAATACACAGAAATAAAAAGTTATCATTATTTATACTGAGAAAGACAGACAAAAAATGAGAATTATATACTGACACCTGCCTTGAGTCTCTCACTACTGTCACATGAAATTGCTAAATTGTTCAAGTTAAGTATTACTTTGCTAAAAGCTCTGACAGTTATCAAAAGTTACAAGAAATCAGCAATCAGTTAGGAATCCCATGCACTCAGTTCTGATTCAGGCTGAATTTAACAGGAACTGAAAAGTGCAAAAATACTTTAGGAGACTGGAAGAAGGACACCTTCCAAGAGAAAAACAAACCAACAAAACAAAGAAAAAAAACAACCCCAAACCGACACCAAAAAAACCACAACCCTAACAAAAAAAATTTAAATAATTTAAAAAATTTTAATAATTTTTTAAAAAATCCAAACAAAACAACAAAAAAATGAAACCCTGTATACTCTTCTGATCTTGCTTTCTTGGTCCAAAGGAGTCAGAAACAGCATAGACTAAACAGTAATTTTCTGGTTGCAGGACAGGAGGAGAGGGACACAAGTCCCCACAGGTGAGGAAGGATCTGTCAGATTTAGAGAGGCTAAGTGAGGTATGCTGTACAAACATTTACATGGGCGTAGGGAAAGGTTATCAAATTATGATGCTGAAATTTAACACTGGCCTCTGAAATTAGCTATTTCCAGTCAGATGAATTAAAGTATCGAAACCCCAGAGATTCTATAGGGACTATATAAGGATCTTGGCTACTGAGTTGGTAAAAAGAATTTTTTTCAAAAAATCCTTTTGTTTAAGTATTTCAAACAAAATTGGTATTTCTAACAATAAATGTAAATTAGAGGATCATATTCTGAGATAAATTCTGAAGTAAATTAAACGTACATATCAGCCTTCTGAATGCAAACAACTGCACAAGCAAATCTCTGAAGTTCTCCTCCTGAAAGGTCCTCAACATTTCTTTCTTTCAGATGGGTTAAGTCTGCAAATAAGTGGTTACTTTTAGATATTATAACCAATACAACAGTTCATATTTTTATTACCTACAGAAACATGTATAATCACAGCAGACATCCTGCTCAGAGGAAAAAAAAACAGAAGTAAAGTAAGTGTTCAGTTTACACAGAAGTATCATAATGCTATTTAAGTCACAGCAAGTTACAGCTTCTCTGCAGCATTAGCCAATTAATTTGTATGGCTGTTTCTTACCATGCAGAAGGATTACACTTCTATTTTTTTTTTCCACCACGTATTTGGCTAAGATTTCTGGCCCTAAAAAGAAACTATACTAGTTTTAAAAGTGTTTCTTCTTAGACCTGGCTGAAGAGTTCTGATTTGCAGGAAAATCAAGTCTCCCAAATGTTACAGCAAATGGGTGAAGTCAGTATTTTCTCAGCAGAATATACTTTTCAAGAATAGACTGTTTCACTAATAACTGAGACCCAAAGACCACACTCTTGGTGACACAATGCAGTCCCACCTTTACCACCCTAGTCTACCAAGAACCACACTGTTGTTAAATTAGTGACACCTGAATTAACACCTGAATTTAGTAACCGAATTCAAAACACCTACAAAAAATTTTCAGGGGTAGACTATGCAGATGTTCTTCTCATTAATTGCATTGTTCTCAGAAGTCAGTACTACTCCCGTTATAATTAGCTTCATACAGCCTTTTGGGGAGGGGGGGGGAGAAGTCTTTTTGTACTTGGGTAACATGTTCTATATGCTATGGTTCTCCAGGAGAGGATACTAAGATTTCGTCAGAGTTGTAAGCAAGCAAGAACAGCAGATGGTAACTGGAATCTTTCCAGATTTAAAAATAAATACTTTCTACCATCGAACAGAGACTGCATTAGATTCTGTTAACTAGTCATGTATCAATTAGTTTGCCTTTACCACTAGAAAGTATTATTTGCATTGGTTCAGATATGCTTACAGCAAGCCCCAGCCTTTAAACTAAAGCATCTTTACTTTCTCTCTTTTTTTTTAATCAGTATAATGTAAGTCTACTATCACATTAGTAGTAACATTATTTTTTTCAGTAAATAGAAGGTTCTCAAAGGCTTTCAAGTTTGACCTTACAAAATTACTTACCTAGCTGCTGACATACAACGGTTTGTGTCTTAGTTTCATCCTTCCTATCCAGAATTGATCCCACTGTTCCCTGCATGATAAATAATAAAAAACCCCACAACATTATTTCAACATTGAAAATTTCAGACATTAGTGGATTTTTGACATTGAATTATGCTGGTAAATAAAATATTTAAACACAAGAGAAGTATCAAGGGAAAAGCTCCCAACTTTCTATCAGCTCTTGAAATTTCTGACCTTTGCAGCTTTAGGGATCTGGTCCACGTACTGAGGTTTAATGATAGCTTTCAGGTCATCTTCCAGGATCTTGGTGAAATAATTTTGTAATTCAGATCCTCGGAAATAAGTCAAAATTTCTTGCCAGTCAGGTGGATCCTGTGAGAAAATTAAATGCTGTGTTTACTTATACCATTCTAAAAACATCATTAAAAAAATATTTAATTTTAAAATTCCAGTCAACACAGCAAATCGAGTATGCTTCAAGGTTAAAAAAAAAGCCTGGATAAAAGCTAGTTACCAAACTTATGTTGCTTCTGCAAAGTTTCCATTAAAAGAAAAAAAAGCAAAATTATTAAACTGCAAAATGGAGGGCAAAAGTTCTGATTTTTTTTCCCCAGGTGCACTGTCACTAGCCCTTTCAAGAAAAAGCATTTTAAATTTGCACCTAGGATATCCAAAACTGACCTTAGACAGCTATAAAGCTCCAAGTGAAACTATTTCATGGGGAGAATGATAGTAGGGATTAGTGTAACTGCATTTATTAGCCATTTGGTCCAGATAATACAAATGAAAATGGTTGGACTTGCACAAAAGATAAAAGTTTGGTCATTTTCTCTGTCTGTAGCAAACATTTCCAATACAAGAGAAGACAACAAAGGGGAAAAAAAAAAAAAAAAAAAAAAAAAACCCGTTCAAAACCCCCAAAAAAAGCCCAACTCATACAGTTTTGTTTTACATTGCGTACTACTCTGCATGGTGCCAAGTTAATTATTCTGATGGTGAACAGTACGGAAACAGAGCAACACAGCCATATTTCCAAACCAAGCAAATACACAGAGGAAATGCTTCATAAGAAGCAACACGGAAGATTCAATTCATACCACGTGTTTCTGTGGTCATAATGATTTGGCTCTTCACAGGAAAGTCTGATTTTGGAAGCATGATAATTCAATTAAGTACACATTCAGAAAGTCAAAAATTTTGGTATTTCTGCAATACTACCACCTGAAACAAGAAGTCCACGATATAATACAAACCAAACTTGAAAGAGAATGGAAAACGTAGCTGGGAAATTATTATTTCTTTGTAGTTTTAAGTGGCAGCCTAATTTATTAAAACATTACTCTTTCAGGTAAAGAAACTGATGAAGAAAGTTTGAACATGCTTGTTCCTACAAGTCCTTCTCGAAGGACAAAACTGAGCATCAGAATTCAATTGTCATCAAGTGATTTGAGGGTGAGAAGGTGGTAACTGAAATATTGTCTGATAAGAAGAGTCACCATAGTTATTATTTATGTCTTTCATCTAATAATATTTACTCTTTGGAGTAGTGCTAGGTAAACAAACCCCTGTAAATTATTTTGCTTGCTAGCTGCACAGTTTGACTTAGTGTAAATACATAGGAAAATGGATTATGATCTCCCATGAAGACCAGCGGATTACAAGTTGTTCTATGTCTGGTTCTCAAAAAATACTATCAAAATTTCTAAGTATCTAGCAACATAAGAAACCAAGGTTTTTCAGAACTCAGTACTAAGTTTACAGTAGGAAATATCTTCAACAACTACCTAGGATAACAACATATTTTATAAGAGATCATCTCCAAAAGAATCAAAGATAAAAAAGCCTATGAGATCACAAGGATACACAGTAAACGCTCATAGACACTAGAGCTGTTCAGATAAAAACAATATTGAACTTCGAAGAAACGCCAAAACTTGAGCTATTTAAATCCCTTGATGGGGAACAGGTAAATTGTGCAGGGGAAAAAAGTTTACGTTTTTAAAGACAGGTATAAAAAAACCCTTAAGTGTGACTTAAAGACCGATTACAGTTTTTTGTGAGCTACAGTTATAATTAGTATCCTTATCTTTCTTGAAAGATACACAGAATTTGCAAAAAAGCCTTTGTTAACAACATCCTTCTACTATTGTTTCTGTGTGGAGTAGGTCACTGGCTGTTAATAGGGAAAGTGCCAGCATCCTCACAAATTCCATCATGTTCACAGATACGAAAATTCAGTGAAAAAATATAACCACAGCTACCTCTAATGCCAACTCTATTTTACTACTGATACCTACATCATATTTTCCAAGATTTGGCTTCTGTTTTCCTGCTAAAATTTTCAAGGCAGTTGATTTTCCAATACCATTGGTTCCAACCAATCCCAGTACTTCACCTGGACGAGGGATAGGCAACCTGTAAACATCGACAACTTTGGATTATATTAATGCCATCAGACACCAACATTTGGTGGTAAAGTAAATGTTACAACTTGTTTTCAGACTTCCTGATAATTTCAGCCTACTTTGTTAACTTGCCAATATATAGTTCAAATTAAATCAATATTCCTTAAATATAGAAGATCATAAGAAAGATTTAAGAGCAGTCTGTTCTTTAAACGGGAGCTCTGTAAAATAAGCACTAAAATGTTATTTCATTATAATATTGTTTAATAAGAAAAAAGTAATTAACATTCAAAAGCAAAGCTACTGAGGTAATAACCAAGAACACTTTGATGTGCACTATGTTTAGACTATCAAAAACCTTGGGTTTTTTCATCTCTTTTACATTGATTTGAAAAATAAAATACCTGTGAAGTTTGAAGGCATTGGCACAATATCTATGCGTTGTTTCTTTCTCCAGGTTGCTAGGTAAGTTAACAATTGACAAGGCTCCAAAAGGACATTTCTGTAATTGAAATAAATTTATAGATTACCAGTGCACACAATCTATTAACAAAATGCTGTGTTCTGTATTGCACCCAACTGTGCATTTACTTTTAAAAGAACTTTTACCAAATTACTTCACTTTCATTTACATAGTCCAGTTTCCAAAAAAAGTTATATACCACATTTTTCAAATTAAACAGTCAGCAGACTGTCAGTCTACAATACAAATAAGGCAGACTGCAGATATTCTCTAACTCTTTTACAAAAACGTCTTTCTACTGCTAGGTGTCTGTAGCCACAAACAAACCCAAACAAAATCAAACATTATTAACATGCGTTACTAAATATAATAGCATAATAAGGAAATGTTATCACTCTAAATAAAGCAGCCTAACTTTTACCTTGATGCAAATACCACAACCAATACAAAGTGTTTCTGAGATCCACGCTATTTTGCTCTGTGATGTGACTTCTATGCAAAGTTTTCCTGGTGAAAAAGAATAAGATTAACTCAGGAAAGTTTCTGATGAATCAGAATTCTTGCCAGTACTACTAGATTCCACAGAGGAACATGTAACTGATTAACGTTCACTGCAGCTTCAGATCATCCGAAGACCTGAAATGTGGCATTACTACTATGAGTTGTTCATGCTTTCAGTGATAATTCTAAAGGCTTTATGAACCGAAGCATGCAATTATAAAAAACTAGTTCATTCTAGCAGAACATAATTTAAAACTCTCCAACTGCTTAAATACTTTGTAAAGTTACATTTCTTACCCATTCGAACCACAGGACAACTCTTCTTGCATTCTTGACGGCATTTCTTTGGCTTACACTTGTCATGGTTGACAATAGCAATTCTTGTTAATTTGTCTGCCATAATGCACAATTTAGGGTTAAACACATACACCAATTATGAGGAGGAATAGTGGGAGTCTTCCAGATCTTAAGAAAAAAAAAAAAAATCCAAAAGAGAACAAAATTAGCGACAGCAAAGAGAAGAACATATGTATCTGAAGTTACTACTAGCATAGTTCAGAGATTTTTTTTTTTCCTCTTTTAAGCAAGATGTCAAACAGGGCAAAGTCTCAGATACAAGTCGTAAGGATACTGATGTGTAAATAACTGCACAAATCTTCAACAGCAGCTTTCCATTACTATTTCTCCACTGTAAAATAAAACTGTGATTATATTCGAGAATGTACTTGTTTCCAAGAAAAGCATGTTATCATAAGAACAGAAGAATATATACTGCTGCAAATTTCAGCTTCGCAAGCTGCCTTATGTAAAGTAACCTTGTTCATGGTAGAGTGTCTGATAAAATTGTGACTACAACTATTACTCCAAGAATCTGGTTACAATATTCATTTTTCAAATTGTATGCCAATATTCTTTATTAAATGATTAAGATAGTGTAAAAATTCAACCAGTTTTCAAAGTCACAATTTGTAGTTGCATATAGAAAAGTAGTCCAGGCAATGGGAACAGACATACATGATGATGTTTGATTTCTTTTACCTTGGGTGTCGTTAGTATTTGAATAATTCTGCATTTCCTAATATGGTATCAATGACTCTAATAGATGCCAATAAAAGTAAGCAAGATTCTTTATAAAATGATTTCATTTTTAGAAGAAAAAAATCTTGGAGTACTAGACCATTAAATATTCCTGACATCACAAATAAATGCACTTGAAGAAGGGAAATTACTACTTGTATTCCTTTACATAACTGTCTCTTCCCTTGCACATTTGTAATGCACACTGAGAAACACTGGGCTGTACTGGGAATTTACGTCAATAATGTAGCAGCAGGGAGGGAAGGACAAAGAATTTTCAATTTAAGTCTTGACAGATAAAAAGGTGGAATGTATTTTAAAGTGCATTTATATTTCCTTTACCATATTCACACATGGTACTGAGAATAACAATTACAACGACATTATCTGCCTGTGAGCAACACACAGCTAAGGACAACCCCCTCCACTCACTCCTGCTCCAGAACAACAAAGACAACTGAATTATGAGGCTCCGGGAAGTTTACAAGATATTATAGAGGACAAACAGATTTTTTTTTTTTAGGTCTAAAGAGAGACCATAAAGAAAGCACAAAGCATTTCCAGTTTAACACCACTAAATAAAGTGATGGTGGCCCTACAGATGATGTCAATTCAAAACCGTTTCAATTCAATGCAGTATGTTATCAGTAGTTCAAAGACATAACTGGGAAAGAGTCTTGAAATGCTTCAGGTTTCCACACAGACCACACGTGCACTTCCTTCCAAGTATTCCAACATTTCTTATTAAAGAAAATATTTTCTGTTGGATGTCCAGTTCATCCTTCCTCCACCAAACTAAAGTATCCTGCAGTGGTTTAAAGACTATTTACTACATATGGCTATTATATAAAGAAAGGCTGTACCTTTCAGTCTCCTGAAAGAAGCAAGAATAAAATATGCGTAAGGCGCCTTTATCATGTTAAACTCCTAAACTCCTAAACCCACCCATAAACTTTAGTTGGAAGGAATCCTATGGATACTGTCGCAGTATGAAAGAAAGGAAGACACTGGCATCTAAAAGGGAACAAAGGTCAGAAATTAAGATGATGTTGTATCTTTAAATCCATTACTACCACAGTTCTGAATATTTTAAGTGGTAGTCTTATTTCTCTTTTGAATTTCCAAAATATTTTTAAATTAATGTTCAAAGATCTTATTGATCAGATATAAATTAATGTAATTATCAGTCATGCTTCCAACCTTATTGTGGCAGGTTTTACTTTTAATATTTCAAAATTTTTTCTTTAATATTTTAACATTTCCTAAGCCAAAAAGTCTTAGTAACATAGTTGATGTTTTCAAATAAATGACTGAATATTTAAAAACAAATTTAAAAGTTATTTTACAGCGCCGTATCATCAGACCAGATTGGCAAAGTAGGGCTGAACACTGCAATTACATCCACAGACCAGGCCAACAGACATGGAATAACAGGTTTGCAACTCCCACTTTAATACATTTTTCTTTCATAAGAAAACATGAAACTGAAAGTCTTATTCTTAAAAACTACAAGGATGTTTGAGTCAGGGTAATCTTCTAGGAGACAGACACTGGATTTTGTCAATGCTTCAAATCTAGGTAAGTTCTTTGGGAATACATCCCAGAGGTTTTCACAAAAGTCCTGTAGTTTGCAGTGCGTAGAGTATTTGGGGGTGAATCACTCACTCTCCCGTCTCCCAAGGGGAGTGCCTCATGCGGGTCAGCCCTTTCTCCAGCAGCACCTGTTTGGCTGAGTACCCTGAGCAGACAGGCCACACTGTCTATCTTCTGGGCAGGGCTTTCCCTGCTAGTTATCTTCGCTCTAACTAGCATGTAAAATATTTCTATGGGTTACAAAAGCAAGCCCTAGAAGACTAAGCTGCCATACTTCAGGAGCTTGTCTCTCCCACCCAACCTCCCAAACCTCTGGTCGAGGTTACTGCCTGAGCAGGACAGACAGCAGACCAGACAAACTCTCTCCTCAGCCATCCACCCTTTCAGTCAAGTGCTTAGCTTAAAGCATCAAAGCAGGAGTGTGGAGTGGGGTTTGCTCTAAAAGACCAAGTCAAATATGGCTTAAAACAATTAGTTTTTGCCCCCTACCTCAGCAAGCTTTCCACCCAGTCTTCGTGGAACAGACTAAAAAGTTTAGACTACCCATTGCTGAATCAGACTGTGGTTGGCAAGTAATAAAACACCGTAAGATTTGGTTTTTTCTTCTAACTTACGTGGGAAAATGTCCATCTGTGGTGAAGAGTTTTGAACGCACCACAAAGGCAAGTACACCAAGCATTTATAAAGTACTTGGTAGACGGGAAACAGAACTCATGAACCAGCATGGACACACACACTTGTGCCCCCCTACTCTCACCTGCGTAATGGAAGTATCAGTTTATGCAAAACTCTGCAGTGGTCTTAAACCATTTTCAGTAAAAAAATATTTGTGACTTCTGTCACTTCTGCAGTATTTCCCAGACTGTTCTGATGTCCATGACGATAACTGTCCACAAAAGAAAATAATAATTTCTATTTAGAAATGACAGTCTAGAGCAAATTAAACAACACTGTCCAAAACCAGACTGAACTCCAGTTACATATTTATATACAGTTACATTGGTGGCACTTAACTTGACATACCAAATAGGATTGTCTGATTTCAGGGTGCAGACAGCAGAACTCTCAATACACTGAACACAAGTCCAGTGTTACATATTTATATACAGTTACATATTTATATACAGTTACATTGGTGGCACTTAACTTGACATACCAAATAGGATTGTCTGATTTCAGGGTGCAGATAGCAGAACTCTCAGTACACTGAACACAAGTCAGCAATGAATACAATATGCATACGCTACAACACAGCATACCAGTAATTGTTAAGTACAGTCAGCAGTTTAAGGGCAGGAGAAACTGGTATTCAGAAACATTTAAGTGCATGTCTGTATTTCTGCTTTCCAAACCAAGAAGAACAGAACAAAACCAGTGTGAAAATATTAATTTGTTAATAACTAGAGAGTAAAGCATTATTTTGAATTAGTGAATTTTGATGCAGCGACAACAGAAAATCTTTCCAGAACGATAGACTGATGGCACAGGAGAAAGAATGAGAGGAGTAACAACTGCTAGCCCCCTCCCCCCCCCCCCCAAAAAAAAAGTTCTAAAAACCTTGACAGAATCATTTTTTGAAGCCAAAAGCTGACCACTAAATCCTATTGACAAAATAAAAACAAAAAAAAAAAATACAAAAAAAAACACAAAAAAAAAGATAACACAAATATCTACA
>Ga0181612_174199_pt1 | contig 28335 bp, 10 predicted proteins | sample HoacroProtozoa21_FD_119630 | JGI IMG/M metagenome (GOLD analysis project Ga0181612, IMG submission 119630) | Hoatzin crop microbial communities from Cojedes, Venezuel. Combined Assembly of Gp0051906, Gp0051904, Gp0051908 | reverse complement strand
TTCAGCCAGTTCTTTATCCAGTGAAGAGTACACCCATCTAAACCATGGGCAGCTGGTTTCTCCAGGAGGATACTGTGGGGAACAGTGTCAAAGGCCTTACAAAAGTCCAGGTAGATGACATCCACAGCTTTTCCCTCATCCACTAGGCGGGTCACCTGGTCATAGAAGGAGATCGGGTTAGTCAAGCAGGACTGGCCTTTTGTGAACCTGTGCTGGGTGGGCCTGATCCCCTGGTTGTCCTGCACATGCCTGGTGAGCGCACTCAGAATGAATCGCTCCATAATCTTCCCTGGCACCGAGGTCAAGCTGACAGGCCTGTAGTTCTTGGGATCCTCCTTCCGGCCCTTCTTGTAGATGGGTGTCACATTGGCAAGCCTCCTGTGCTCTGGGACCTCCCCTGTTAGCCAGGACTGCTGATAAATGGTGGAGAGTGGCTTGGCCAGCTCCTCCACCAGCTCCCTCTGCACTCTCAGGTGGATCCCATCCGGCCCCCTGGACTTGTTTTTTCTAGCCAGAAATTAGCATCATCTGGAATTCCACTCTATTTGTTTCTATGCTGAAAAATAAAAAATCCTATCCGAATCCAATCTCAAGTAATTGAATAGGACATTGTGAGTCTCTCTTGTGGAAGTGGGAAGAAATACTTTTCTTGCATCCAAGGCTGTAGTACAGACATGGAATCATTTTAGAAGCACTCGTGGACCAGAATGGTGAGAGCAATCTCCCTGTAAAGATGAAAGTGCTATGCAATGTATCTAATTGGTCTGAGGATCACCATGCAATTAGGTTGGCTCATGCCTTCACTCAGCTCTGGCGAGTGAAGCAGTGGAAGTTTGATTTGTATTTAAAGTGCTTTATACCTTCAGGTTAGGATAGATTTGTGCTAGTGAAGTTTCAGGGTCACTAGCTGTTAACTAGTAAAACTTTGGTGTAGGTTGGATTTTACGTATTTTGTGCGTTTTGTTTATTGGACTATTTCATACTTAATGCTACAATTGATATGTTTCAGGCTGGATCTTGTTCCAATCAATCGATCAGTTGGTTTGAAGGCTAAACCCACCAAACCAGTAACAGAGGTCTTAAGGCCTGTGGTTGCAAAATATGGTTTAAATCTTAATGAACTTGTGGCAAGACTAGTAAGTATCTTTTGATGTAATTCAAGCTGCAGTATTTTTTGTTTAGAGAAGATCATATGATAGTCCCTCAAATTATTCTTATCCTTATAATTAGGCGTTAAAATCTGTATTTATAACTAAATGTTAAGATGAAAATGCATAGAGGTCATAACCATTATGACTATCTCAAAGCTTTAGTCTGTACTTGTTTTATATTCTCCTTCAGAATAAATCTAACATCCTAAATAATAGAGCCTGAATTTAGGTTCTTCCAGAGCTTCCATTATTAGCCAGGTAAAGTTGATTGAGATTAGTTAAGGCTATTGTTCCATTATCCTAGGAATCATGAAAATTGCCTCAAATTTCCTTGCAGAAAATTTCTGCAGAAGCAGACTGATTCAACTTCTCTACTTCTAAACACTTGGCTAGCATTTTCTCTGTCCTGTTATGATGGAATATCAAGGAATGGGAAGTTACTTTTGTGGTGTTTCTAGAATGTGTACTGTTTTGGCTGAACTAGTCCGTGTTTTTAAAAAAAAACTGAAAACCATGCTGGTATAAAGATGACAACTTCAGTTAATAATATTACAAAATTAACAAAGTAAAACCAATTTAGAATATAAAATAATATGATACTTCCTCTGAAAAATATGATTTGCTGAACATACACATAGTCCTAGCGTGCTTGAAAATTGGATGATTGTTTTCTGTTGTATCTTCTTTTCCCCAAATACCATTCTCCTCACATAAATGAGTTACTCATTGTAGTCAAGGTTGTTTTACACAAATAGAATAAACAGTTTTAAAATGGTAGAAAAAAGATAGTTTGAGGCTACGCTGGAACATAAAAATGCTTTGCTCATTTTCTTTCAAAAAAAAAAATGTCAAGACTGCATAAATTTGTTCTGAAAACAGCTTTCTCTCTTTTACATACAAACTGTGATCCGACTTTAGAATGGTGAGCAGGAACCACTTGATCTTGGTGTCCCTATATCTAATCTGGACGGTCAGCGAGTTGTTCTAGATGAAAAAGAGCCAACAAAGGGTAGAGGTAAGTTGGCATAAAAGCTTTTATTTATGATGTTAAGTCAGTTTCATAAACCCTGACTTCTGTTAGGTTCTTTTATAGATGCGATGGGTGAGGTAAATGTGATTAGATTTGGGTATGTGACATGCAGCATGTATTCTTTTTAGCTAAAAAGGAGTGCAGTTTCTAAAGACTGAAGGTCAAATTCATCTGTTGATACCAATTCTTTACTGTTGCTGTAAGACGTTTTGCAGTAGTAACACCTGAATACTTTTACTCAGCCATAGATACACAAACACATTTAGGGACGTAGTGCCTAGTAATAATAATGAGAATAAAATGCCAAATAACTTCCGAGAATTTGGCAATTAATTCAAAAGAAGCATTCTGTAGAAGTAAAACAGATGCAGTTTGTGCAGCAGCTATATATACTGCTGCGATAACCCCCTTCTTTAACAGAAAGTAGCAGAGCCTACATCTCCAGTTTTAAGTGATGATTTCTGGAGATAATACTAAAAAGGATATAATTTGTGTTTTCCTTGGACAAAAGAATTTGAAAAATAGATGTTAATCAATGGAACAGCTGGCAGGTTTTGGCACAATTAACACATTAGATTAATGTAAGCAGCCTTGAGAGTAAAGATTCAGTTTCATTAGGAGACCTTTTTATAGATACGGAACACTTAGTTTTAAAAATGAAGTTAGATATGTTAAATTAAATTGACTTAGAGTAGAGATCCTCTTTGGGGAAGAACTAGGTGAACAAAGATGGAGGGGTTTATTGGGGACAACCAGATTTGTCATTTTTCTAGGAAGCAGAACCAATTGTCATTTTGAAAAAAGGTATCAATCTAAATACTCTCACAGATACTTAGTTTAAGGATTACAAATAAAACTGTAGTCCTGTGTGCTGCCAGCTGTTGTAAAGGCCTAAATCATAGAGGGTCATTCCAGCAGTAGGCTGATTCTGTGGCAATATACCAGTGAAAAAGGGCCATGGTTCTGTGTTTGTGGCTCAGTCTTCAGTTAGTGTATGCATTGCAGGCAGATGGAATTTGAAGGAGTTACTTGACTGCATAGAAGTAGACAAGGAGGATATGGCAATGTCTAGAAAATGACTGATACATGAAACAGGTTGGAAAAGGTTCAACATGACATTTCAGTGGTCGTTGCTGCTGAATTTTTTTGTTTTGGTTAAATTCTGAATTATTCTGGTAGGTTTTGACTGAAAAGTGTCAGGGATATCAACTGTGCTCACTCTTTATTTTGTGAGTAGATCTCTGAGAAATTTTAAAGCAAAAAAAATCTGTTTTGTGCATCATTGTCACTTAAATATTACTCCTTTGGGAAGTTACAAATTTGTAGTTACAGAAGGTATGTTTATGTTCAGTGTTTACAGATAAACAAAAAGGTGCATCAGTAAAACAGAGTGCAACTGTAACTACTTCAAGAAATCAAGTATCTACTGTAAGTCTCCTGCAATGATTTTTGTACCTTAGATCATCTTTTGTTTCCTTCTGGAATTCTGTGCTAAAAGCTGCATTCATCCATGATTTTGAATCAGCCAAATTATGTAACTGGACTGAGTATAGCTATAATTCATCTGATCAACAGCATTTATTTGTGAGAACTTTGTCTTCATGATGAATCAAGTAGCGCTTTCACTGTGTTGTTTCATGTCTCATTGGCTTACCTATATTTGAAAATGATTTAATTACTGTGACCTTCCAAGCCATTTCTGTAATGTGAATTCTTCAGAGTAAACAATGTTATATTTATTTATACATTTTTGAGAAGTACTATGGCAAATGTTCTTTGCAATAATCAAGACTAAACTAGAACATTTGTTGTGGTAGTGTTAGAGAAATGTGTTTTCAAAATAACTGTTTTATTCAATTAGACCATATTACGTACTCAATGATATAGCCTAAATTTAAGTAGTACTTTAACTTTCCTTCTAATGCAGGGAGAGGGAAGAACTCTAGGAAAGTCTAATTCTATCAAAATGAAAGGCGAAAATGGAAAAAATGCTAGGGAAGTCCGGCTGTCAAAGAGAGAAGATTCTATTGCAAAGATTGGGAAAAAAAAATGTCAGAAAATTAATTTGGATGAAGCAGAGGGTATGTGAACTTTATGTATTTACATAAGTAGTCTTAGAAAAATGAGATTTTTTTATCTGTGTGGGAGAAGGTACTGAGATTTTAATACTGAATTGTGAAAATCATAGTCATGATCCTTATATTTTTGTTTGATGCTGTGTTTGAATTGTAAAGATTTTGAAGCTGAAGGTAAAATTTTAAGAATAACTGAAGATAGACGTAGGTGCCTGGTGGGATTTTCAAAAGTGAAAGCTACTTAATTCCAGGTAAAATCAAAAGGAATTAGTTACTCAACTGCAGGTGAATATCCCATTCGATACCCTTTGTAAGCCACGTAGGAGCTTGCCTTTCTGTTCACCTGTACATAATAGTCTTTAACCCACTGAACGGCATTCTGCACAGTGGTGTAGACCCTAAATTACTCAGGTAAGAATTTTTGAAATTTTGTGCTAAAATCTGTAACGGCATTACAATCTGATGACTGTGGAGGAGCTGTGATGGGCAAGAGTAACAGCTTAGTTTACATTCAGTACTCTGAAAAGATGGTTAGAAGTAGAAATATGCAAAGAGGTTATTGGCAATTTTGTATACTCTGAGTCCTATTTTTACCTTCAATTACATCTTAATAGTTCTGGTGATACCATTGAAAAAGAACTCATAAGAGAATTTACTTTCTTATAGAAGATGTCTGTGGGAGGAAGAGGAATAAAAACGAGGTAGCAGTAGAAACCTTGACATACAACCCTCTGCCCTAGGGCATTAACTGAAGCAGTTACCTGTTTTGTCAGCCCTACACATGGCTCCCTATTTTCCCAAGCAGAAAAAAATCAGAAGACATACTTACCAACAGATTAAGATTTACTCCTGGTGTTACTGAATATGCATATCCAAAACCTGGTTATGTGCAGTTATACAGCAAATGAACGTTCATGTGTGAATAAACGTCTACTGACTGGAATGGAAAAAAATGCAGTGACTAAAACTTTTATTGCAAAATAGGTATTTGTTAATATAAGTGTTATTACAAAATATTAGTGCATTTTAAATTATTTTCTGTTGCTTACTATTTTGTTAACTTGTTTTCCATATTTTAATATTTTCATTTTTCTTCCTAGGGCTGAGTAAATCATTAACATAATTTGAAAACTTCAGAATTCGAGGCTTTCACATTTTCTTTTGAATTTTGTGAAATTTGTCCAAGTTTGGAAAATACGTACCCAATGTTGTAGACTGTTTTTTAATGAAAAAAACAAACAACTGTTCTAAGAAGTTTGACATTTCAGAAAGGAACATTTTTGTATGACACATATTAGAAATGTTGCATGTTTTAATATGCAGACCACCATTTTGCAAAACTTTGGCAATAAGAAGCATTTTGAAGCTTCCATCTTGGCTACATTCAGATTTCGTGGCGTTTGACAAAGCATGTTAAAAAGTCATTTTTACAAATATATTACAAAGCCTGCCAAATGCAAATGGAGGATTAGGAGTAAAGTCATATATGTGCAAGCATATGACTTCATATTATGCTAAGTTAAAACTGATAGTAACATTCTGCGCTTTATTTTGTAATGGCTTTTGCTTCAAACAATATTTGTAAGTTGGGCTGAAACTATCGATTTTAATTCGTCTGTTGGAGATGGCCTTTTTAAGCATCTTTAATATTCCATAGTCTGAATGCTCTCTTCTTGAAAAAGTACGACATGCTGAGACCCTATATTACGAGTTACATATTTTTATATTTATGTTTTGTACCAAAGAGTGAGTTTGTTGTTTTGATGCTTCTTTTTTGAGGAATGCTATAATTCTTGGCTTACGACTGAGAAGTTTCTTGTTGCCAAGTTTTGAGACTTTCTAGAACAGTGTTGCTTGATTATGAGTATTATTTATATATAGAAATATATTAAACCATTGGACATCATTAAGGACATGATCAGAAAATCACTGCTAATTGTGTTAAAAGCTCTCTAAAAGAAGCTGCCCCATTGCTTTTAGTAATGGCTCCTTTGATGGTTATTGACTGACTGTATGCTACTGATTCATTGCAGTGCAAAGTAAAATGGGGTTACTTAAATCATCATCTGATCGTGCCCTGTGATGATAAAATCCTGGGTTAAAAATACACAATGAATTGAATTTAAACTGTGATAAAATATTATTAAACTGAGAGAAATTCAGTATAACAAGGAAGTTTGCAGCATTTTGGATCTTCGAAATGGCATGGCTATTTTTGAGTTAAGATGGGTAAAAACCGTCCAGAATATAAAAACGTGCACCCATTGTCAGTAAGACCAGAGCCTTGTTTGTATAAAGAATTAAAAAATCCTGTGTGTGTGTACAGATTTATTAACTGCATAAAACAGAAGATGTGTTCAAGGCTCAGTGAATTGCAGCTGTTCTAAACTGCAAAACTCTTACAATAGCAATCCTGATTGTCTTAATTATAGTGATGCTAGCGAACATTGCTGCAATTGAAAAAGTTCCTAATTAACATAGGATCTTATTTCAAGGCAGCATTGAACAAATTGAAGATCTTCATGGGAAATAAATGTGCTGAAAATTTACATTGTAATGACATTGCACTTTCTGACAAAAACTTGTCAATTTTGGGTTTTTCCCCAATAGAATTTTTTGAACTCATATCCAAAGCTCAAAGTAACAGAGCAGATGACCAACGTGGACTGCTAAGGAAAGAAGACCTTATTCTTCCTGACTTTCTTCGTTTACCACCCACTGGACCAGAGCCATCCTCCTCTACTCCCGCAGGCCCTAAAGGCCTCAAGAGACGAGTTTCAAAAAACGATGGCAAGGATGGATGTACATCACCAAGTGGAAAACAGGAGTCCGTACAAAACTTTAATGAAAGTTCAGTTAAGAAAATGGGTTACTCAGAAAATAAACATAAATCTGCTTTGACAGCACTCCACAGTCAGAAGACTATCAGTGTTCCTTTTAACACTGCATTGTCTCCAATTCCGCATGCGCAGGAAAACAATACATCAATATGGAAAAGGCAGTCGAGAGAATTACAAGCTGAAGGCATACAGATGGTAGATGATGAGAATGTGGCAGACTTGACTCTTGTGGCTGAAGGAGACATTAGTAGCCCTAACAGCACTTTGCTACCACCGCCACCACCAACACCACCGTCAGACATCAGTAAACTCACAGAAGCCAACTATCCACCCCCAACTCCTTGTGCAGGTAACCAGGAAAAATCTGGATATCAAAGATCCAATTCAGGTATTTCTAGATTTTAATAGTCTTTCATTTCATGTAAAACTACTTTTCCTTGGCACTGTTAACCAATATTTGGCACCCATTAAAACAAGAAGGAAAATTCTCTCTGCACCTTAATTTTTTTTACAAAAAAAAATCATTGCCTTAGTCTGTGCTAACTGTAATATTTCTGGTTGCCTTTAACAATGTATTTTAGTTTGGATTTGGCATGTGGTCAAAAATGGACACATGCGGACAAACCTTTAAAAGACGTCTATATGCTATAATTATCTCATTCTTTACCCGAGGAGCACATCAGCATTTTGAGCTGCATAACACTGTTGCGTTCCAGATTTTCTGACCCATTTGTCATAATTAGATACGTGATTAGGGTTTGGAAGTTGAAGTGCTTTAGCAGGAACCCTAATTATGTGTTGAAAATTGCAGCACTGTTTATGATTAAAATTTGAAATGCATAAACCTTAATTTAAAAAATATTTCTCTAATAAATTAGGTATTTGTGACTAAAAAATGTTACAGGTTTTTTTTAACCCATACTTTGCTACACAGAGAAATAGATTGCATCTGTCACACTTTCTCCCAGAATATTCACATGTGAAATAGCTCTTTCTATTAGATAATTTGAGAGAAAATATGTAACTTTTTTTTAGGATGTAAGATTCATGGTTGTAGCAATAGCACAGAGCAATATTAGCCCAACGCTGAAGTATGGAATTTCTTTATAAACACGGACTCTAATAATAATTGCTATTACCAGAACAAGATTTTGAAGACGATGGGTGTTGTGACATTGACGTTTCACAGTCATTGTACTGTACATTTTAATGTAAAATAGAAGAAGAGGTATCTATGTGCTACATTTATTTTTGATGTTTCACAAACATATGGTGCCATAATTTGTATGATCACATTTCTTTGTGATGTGGGAATATACATTTTAATTATTTATCTTTTTACACAGAGTATTTGATACTGTTCTTTATCTGTATGGTTGATGATTTGTAAATACTTCTTTGGTTGTTGGATGCTTATAAATGGCAATGCAAATTATTTCATCCTCTTGGTATTTTAAAAACAAATTCCTTTACTAGTAGTATTTGAGAAATGTTCTATAAGCGCTACCACTTAATTTCTGAAACTGAGTATTGAACAGACTTGTAACCAGTGCCTACAAATAACAAAACCACAAAATGTACTGCAGACATATTGGTGTGTATATGCATAGATTTGTGTTGGTGTCTTTCTGATAATGTGGCAAGTGTACAACATAGGTATCAATTTACATATTTTTCAGTGAGAACTGTTAAAAAAACCATTTGCACTTAAAAAAAACTTCATGACTTTACAATATTTTAATGCATGCCATACATTTCTGTGTAACCACTGAACTGTAGCTTTCCCTTTTCCCACTTTCTACTTTTTACTTTGTAGAAATCTTTGTGTAGTTTTCACATGTATTTTGTATCTTTGTTCTCTCTCAGGAGTAATAAATTCTAGACTTAGTTACTCAAACTGGTTTTAAGCTTTGATTTTCTTCCTTATTTAAAAGTGGTTGTTTCAGTGCTGGATTAAGAATTCTGATTGAAATTATCTTCTAAAAAGAAACAGATTAATAGATATGAACTAGCAATTACGGTGAGATAAAGTGGACAAACGTTATATTTGTTAATAATCTGGGTATCAAAGGGCAAATGCTGTCTTGAGATGCTGATGGGTCACATGTGAAATCCATGGCTTGGACATGTGCACCAGGAGGCAGAGAAGACAGGAGATTTCTTTTAAATGAGTCGTAACAGGAACTCCTGAAAGGAGAGTCTCTTCTGTCTTTGGGTTCTTGGGCTGAACTTCATTACTTTCCTGCTTATTTTAAACTAAAGCAATTCTTCCCTGGTCTTTAAGAAATGAGCTGGCGATCTCAGTTCATTTGATGTGGAGTAATCAATATAACAACCTCTCCATCTGGTAGTCTTGGGTAAGAAATGAAGGGTTGGATGGGTGCTGGAGACCTCGCTACCCTTTTCTTTCTTAGAGATGGGTCCTACATAACAGTACTGTGAACCCTAACTAGAAAAAAAAATATTACAGAGAGGCTTATGGTGCTGTTATCTAGGTCTCGCTCTGTTCTGGAGGCTGAAAACGTTGTCTCTCCAGAAGTCGCTGTGTTCCCACGCAGTTGTGGGCCTCCATGAAAGAAAATGAAGCAGTTGAAAGTCCTGTAGCAGTTCCCCTTTGAAAGTTACTCAGACTTTTCCACAACAAATAACTAATATCCTAAATATTGAATTATTAATTTTTTTTTACAGATTTTAATTTTCACGTATTCAGTCTGGTCTACTCTGCTTGCACTGGTGATTGCTTTTTATTTTTCTGTCATACTCACCTATGAGAGACCTTTAAGTAATCAAAATAATTTTGCAAAACTAAAATCTTAGTTTCTCTTAGCTTTGTGACAAACCAGATTTTATCTTTTCTTGAGGAGTGACAGAAATGTAAAAGAAAGATGTAAAACGCCTTGCTTTTTTTGCTACCTTATTGCATACACTAACTCTGTTCTGCACTCTTCTCACAGTGCACGAGTATTTTGTGGGAACTGTATTCTACAAAAGGACGGTGATTTTATGGAAAAATTGTGGGCCGAAACAAAACTTTTCTGTTTTCATGATTTCATGGAGTTTGCATGGGAAGACTATTCAATGATGTACAGTAATTATAATATAGACTGCTGGAAACTATCTCCAGTTAATAATCGATATTTCAGAGGACTAAACCATTAATAATGGTTGCTTTTTTAAGTGCTTTAATGGTTCTCCATTCATAGTCTATCGATGGAAAATGCATTTCTGATTGGTTTACTGAATTAAAACACTGGGATAAAAAGGAAAATAGTGACTACATAATTTAAAATGGTCTATAATCTTGGTTTCAAATCATTGTGAAGACAAATGACATTTATGCTTACGCGATGCACTGGGCTCTTATATGCTGGATTTATATGTGCTGGGAAAAGGGCTGGGGGGGGTGTGAAATAGTCCCTCACATTCTGTAGGGGGCAATTCACTAACCGCAGACTGATGTGGCAAAGCCAGGCCAATATCCATCCCTGGAACGGGTAACTCCTGAGGGTTTTTTCATTTGAAGATCTAGAAAGCAAAATACGAATAATGGGAAACAGCAAAATGAGTTTTTCATCGCTGAGAGCTTTTGAGAACAATTTTTCACACACAGATCTTCACTTTCTTAACCAAGTGCAATGTCTTTATACTGTAGTAATATTTAGCTATGAAGTACAGATCAAATTAGCTTGCAATACAAGAATCATTACTGATTCTAGTTGTGTTACTCATCAAGAAGAAAATGTCTTTATTTTTGAATAAGCCTGCTAGTTCTGGCAAATTTCCCACTTTAAAAATCCGGGGTTTCTGGAACCTGAACACTATTTCTGAAATGCACTTACTTCATGTCTCTGCGTATGATGGTGTTGGTACCCATCTGTGGAAGAAATAGCTGAATTATTGTGTGGTGTAATTGGTCTGAAGTGATGCATTTGTTTTTGAAAGTGTTAAAATACTGATTTAATCTCTTCAGGTTTATTTTTTTTTTTAATTGTGTGGCATAATCTGGGTACTTTGAATGTTCTCCAGTTTTTCCCAGGGGCTTAGGCACATGCATTATGCAAGTGAAAAATAGCTGTCATGGGAGAGGCCGTCTTTCAGACCTTTAGTCCTCTCAAGAGCTGTGAATATCAAGCCAGAGGCCTTGCACTAGGTTATTTATTCATCCATCGATATTCCACTGGGGCCTGTGAGTTGTTCACTGTGACTGTTGCCTCTGCTGCAAACTAGGTGAGCATGTAGTCTGAGTAGCAACTGGGCTTTTTCAGGGAGGACCGTTTCGTCCTTAGGTAGGACAATTTGCAGCAATCCAGACCGAAGGTGCGCAGGCTGTGGATTTGATTCCATCAAATTGTTCTTCCTTCTGTTATTAAAAAAATTGTCCTTTTTCTTTTTTGGCTTCTAGGATGAGAAATGCTCTTAAAATGAAATTACAATTACAGTCAATGGAATTATTGCCTACCAAGTAAGAAGGTATTCTTTTGAGTACATGTATAGACTGGATCCAGCGATTCAGTCAAATAAAGAGGTTATTCAGAACTCCCTTTTAATAGGTATAGAATGTCATTAGTTAAGATAGAGAGCCAGCTACAGAAAATAAAATCATGGTGGACTCTCTGGAATTATACTTTAATCATATGGCTATGGAAGATAAAGGGTGAATTTAGACTATAGAATGGACTATAGAAGCAGTTACGTATTTTGTTCTGAAGATACCACTGTGTTTCTGAAATAGGTGGGCAGTTGTATCCTCAAAATAAACTTGCTTCATTTCTTATTGGAAAGAATTCTTTCAGAAATGGGATAGTTAGTACCAGTGCTAGGATTTTTTTGCTTTGAAAGAGACATTATGCCGAAATAAAGTGCAGGGTGGACTCTCATAGCCTGGGGCTCTTTTTTATTATTCAGAGAGGACACAGTACACTGCAACCAAGGAACAGAGATCAGATAATATCAGTGGTATTTCTGTGACTTTCACTGTTTGGCTACTAAACTTTTGAATTATAAGGGTAACGAATTCCAAGTGCAATAAACTTTGTGATAGTTAAGGAATAGTTAAGGATAGTTAAAAACAATAATGCATATATCTTCAAAAATTCAAAAATTCCTTTACTTTTGTAATAATTTCTATTTTATATAATTAATATTTTACATAATCTCTTAATTCATGTGGCATATTTTAGAGAAAATCCAGTGGTGAAACGTAAATAAAAATTGAAGAAAAGCAAGGAGTTATGACTAAAAGATGTAATAATAATACTGTAATCATTATTTTCAACAGAGGCTGTTGTCCTGCAGTTAATTATATCCTTACTGGCTCTGTGTCATTTTATAGAAGATATTTGGGTTCTGGATCAATAGAAAGAAGTACTCGTGGGGATCCAGTAATACTAAGGCCAGAATCTGTTAATCCTCTTTTAATCAGAGCGTGATTAAATGGAAGAATTACATGTAGTACATGACTGAGATCAATAATAAACAAAGGAGAAGGAGAGTTACGTGGAGAGTAGACAACCGGGAAGCGAGGAAGGCCTTGAGGGATAATTGTTTGAACTGTAAGCTTATTTCAATCAAACAGCAAGATACACATTTTAGGGAGAATTGCAAATTTTATCACTGGCTAGATAAAATGTTAGAAAAATTACAACTGCCCTTTGAACGAAATGCACACAGGCTAAAGCCAGATCTCTTCAAACATATGACTTAGATTTGGATGATGAAATGAACTTAGTTGCATTACTAGTTGAAAAGTAACTGGTAGCCCTGCTAAACCACATGTTAGAATTTCTTAATTGAAAAATAACATAATGAGTGGCAGATTAAATTAAAACTGATCCAAGTAATTCAATCCACGATTTCCCAACATACTACTCTCCACAATAATTAAACCTGCTGTTACCAACTACTGATGGAAGAGCAAAACCTGTGTTAGCTATAAATGCTGGAAGATCATGCTGAGGGCTGAGTGTTTGTAGGCTGTTGCAGAGATGTTTTGTTGTGCCTGTTGCTTGGAAAGTCTTCAGCTGAAAAGAATTTCAATTTTAGCAGTGGAGAAGCAGAAAACTTAAGCAGATTGGCTAGTAGGTCACTCTGGATCAACATTCAGAACTTTTCATTTTATTTATTCTCGGACCATTCCTGGCTCTTAAATGATGTTGTGTGCAGTTCTCTTCAGCAGCTGTTATAGCCAGGTACGCAGAAGGTCACTGCCTGCAGCAAACACAGAGTGCAGTGTTTCCTTTTTTGATTATACATGCCACTGGTGAGCAGCAGTAGTCATACCAGCTCCCTCTTCTGTGTAATATTCAGAATTTGTCTTTCCCAGTAATGTTTTGTGCTTTGTTCTTGTGAGTGCTTTTGAGATGAGTGCAGTGAAAGAATTTCCATCCGCCCTGTGCTTCTAAACTTAACGCTGCAAATGTATTCCAGAAATTCCCAGGACTAAAGTAAATAGGCTGGTAATGAGAGTATTGCTGCTTTGTAGAATAATCTGCTTCCTAACTCGATGCCCTCATTGTTACTGAGTCAGATTTCAAGGCACTGAGCATATGCTGCAGTTGGCGTTTCATCATGCAAGTGAAATGCAGCATACGAAGCCAAATTTCATTTGAAAAGATTTAGCATAAACTGTAGGTAGGAACCTTTATTTAATCCTCTTTCTCCTCAGTGTTGTAGCATTTAAGAGATAAAAGGAAGGAAACTTTTGAAGGGAGTTTAACCTGCAGAATTCTAAATTTTAAATGTAAAGCATTCTTTTCCCTTCGGAAGCATAAATCACTTTACAAACTTAAAAAAAAATTAAAATGCTTACATTAGTAATAGTACATCAGTCAGTGTGGAAGTCATTTGTCCACCACCTAAAATTTTGAAGTACCATTTGAGAAGAGTTTAGGACAGGAAGGGAGAAGTGTCTTTCCCCAAATGAATCTGCCAGATTACAGGTATGTTAAGGAAAAGAGTTACCTGTACTGAAATATTTCCAGGACATCGAAGTGAACGCCACTGCAGAAGTGACCATTGCAAAGCTCCATTTTTATAGCCTCATGTAAAAAAATGCTCTCCCAGGCAGCATGCTATGGCCTGAGGACAGGATGTCGTATGGAATCAGAGGTGAGAGCAGGATCTGCCCATTATCTCACACACGAAAGGACACACCAGTCTGTGAAACTGGGAGACTGATTGCATTTGGAGGTGGTACTTGCCAGTAAATGACCAATTCCAGGAGATGTTCCTGAAAACTTCAGTGATTTCTTTTCACAAGAGTTGTATTGTAACTTCGAACAGATTCTTGTCTGCTCCAAGTCATCACGTAATCGTTAAAGTGGAGCTCATTCTCTTTAACTGAGTATCTGATCCTCTCTGACATGGGAAGCTGAATACCTTGGCATCAGTGGTATAGAAATCACAGAGTATCCTTGGTACCTTGCAGTAGAACTGAGAGCCATCTGTATAGTAAATGATTTTGACAAGAACAGTAGGATTTTAGCAAAGCTAGAATGCAAAGTGAAGCACTGAATCTGCATGGAAAAGGTCTGTCTGTATGGAAAAGGTATTGGGAAAATTACAGAATAGAATTTAACATTCTGTCATATATGAAATGCACCAAGTGTGGACTTTCAAATGCAGAGCTCGTCTCTTATACTGAAACTCAATGCACATCTGCTTGCTTTTGTGAAAAATAAAATATGGTGTGAATGGAACTAGCTTGAGTATTGATCACTTGAAGGTGCTGAACTTCAGATTAGATCTAAATTATGCTTTAACAAGTGAATCATAACTAAAGCTGGCACATTGAAAATAAATGGATGTAATAATTATGGTATGGAAACAATATAAAAATACAGAAATGATACCTAGAATGCCAGAAAAAGAGAAACGTTGGTAATCACAAGATCAGCTAAAACCCTGCCTGATAGTTAACTTTTTGAAAAATGCGGATGGGTGCACTTAGCCTTCTATGTCGTCATTTAGCTGTGGGTCTGTAAAAGAGCAGATCTCCAGTTTAAAGACAGCAGAAGACACACATCATCCCAGCTTTAAAGCAGCTGGAAGATATTAACAGCATCAGATGCACAAGAAAATTCCCTTAGAGCAGCATGGAATGCTTAGCAGTGGAGCTGAAGATTGCCAATAGCCATGATTATTTATTTATGCTAGTCTGTGCGACTGCTGCTCTAAGAACTGGCTTACTTTCCCTTCTGAAGTTAGGTAGGACATTGGACAGATTAGATTTGGGAAAATGTTATACCACCCCTGACATACTTTGTGGAAGGCAAAGCAATCTGCAGAGAGATCCATGGAGGTTTTCATCACTGAAGTGCAAGAATATGTGCAGAGAAATTTTATCTCTGAAAGCTCTCTGCACCTTAGATGGTGCCCTGCGTAGCTAGGTTTGCTCAGGTATTTGTTACTGAAAAAGAGAATGTGAGGAGGAGACCGGTGCAGAAGTGTTGTAGGCATCATTCAACCCTTGTTGATCCACTGAGTACATGCAAATCTTGAGTCTATTTTAAAAGTTGTAGGATACATTTATACCCAAGCTGTTTTGGGGAATCTCTCCTATGATTTGCGCTAAATAGCCTTGCTTCATAAATGCTTTGTTTTTAAAAATGAGGAAAAAAAGCACATTAAAATATTTTTTCAGTGTAATGCTACTCTTGAAATCATCTTCCTGTTTGGTGTAGATGAGCCAAGATCTTTTCTACTCTGCCAGGAAAAGAGAAATCATCTTCACGGTACCATCCCTTAGTAATTCCCTATTCTTTGGAACCAGTGTTTTAGATGAGACCTTCTCAATTCCTGTCCTGCCTCTAGTAGTAATTTATTAGATGCTTCAGTGGGATTGCTCCTAAGAAGGGCATTAATAGAAAAAACTGCCAGTAGTTTTATTAGATTTATTCTAATAAATAGAATATTCTCATATTTATAATAGTAACATGATATTCTAATAATTTATTCTATTACAATAGCTTTATTCCTCTTCAGATGGGCTTAAGTCTTGTGAAGCCTGAGAGCCAACATTGACCTTAGTTTTGCTTTGTTCCTACTAGACAACTTGCAAGCCTGATTGCTCCGTGTGGTGACTCAGTGATGCCGTAATTCCAAGAATTAATGGCATTTCTTGTATTTAGCTGCAGAAAGACTTAGCAGCCAGTAAATACAGCAATACTACACCTTCCGTAGCATTCCTCAGTAGGAGTTCCCAGCTCCTTCATCTGTTGCACCCTGTTGATGCAGGCTGTGTCTTTTGACTGTGGAAAGGGTTTCCAGCTTAGTGCAAGTCAACAGGGCAGTGAGACCTTACACCACCGTCGAAGGTCGTTCTTTACATTACATTTAGTAGAAGGATGGGACGACTGGATGACTCATGCGCTGTCGATTCAAACTGGTGTAATTTGTCATTAGTATGGCTTTTTTAAAATTAGTATCTCTCTTAAACCAACTTGAAAGGAGAATTGGAGATCTTCCTCAACGGGCATAGAATAGTAGATTAAAAAGTTCAAGAGTACCGATCAGTACATTCATGCAAGATAAACACTTTAGAATAGAAGAATACCAGTTTACATGACAGCCCTGCAAACAGCAGTTAAAATCAAGCCAATGTTTGGCTGCAGTAGGAAGAGGTAAACATGAAGCGTGATACAGTCCCGTTAAATGCTAGCTGTAATTTAGTAGGCCGGAGTCGTGCTGGGCTAACAGGGCTGAGAAAGCTTTCTGTCTTCTCTCTGCTGATTCGTTAAGAGTTTGATCTAATTCCTCTGGATGTGAAATAGGCAAGTATTGCTGATGTGGAATATCCAGATTATTAATGTGGGACTGCACTGTAGCTAAAGCACAAAAATAATATTGCACTACTTAGAATTTTAACATATTTTCATTAAATAGAAAGCTTTAACGCTTGAGAAGACCCTGGAGTGATTCGATTGAAACAGTATGAAATTGCTTTTTTTGTCCTTTTCATTTGCTTTTTTCCCTGCTCCACATCAAAAAGTTCTTGATTTCGATGATTATACATTGAAATTTATTTTTCTTGCAAAAAACTATGTATCGCTTTATGTTACTAACACGAAAGATTTCAAAGCCAGCTAGGGCATTTAACCACACAATTCTCATGGGATTTGTGTGGCTAAGTGCTAATCAGATGCTTGTGAGTACGTGGTTTAGGTGAGGCATGTTGGACAAGCTGGTATCTTTTAAAAGCCCAGCTGGTATACATGGAAAAAAGAAACTAAATCCGAAATGGAAGCCCTTACTCCAGTCTGCTTTGTGCCTTGAAAGTTCTTCTACTTTTTTCTTGGATATCAGTTGGTCTTATAAAAGCAGTTCTCTCTCCCTGCAAACGTTGCCCCTTTTTATCATATTATGGTGTGGGCACCTCGACTACAGAAATCTTGTTGATAACCATGGTGCAAACCATGAGATCAGCTCATTCCTCAGCCTTCCCTTGTTGCCTGTTGCAACAGCCAAACCAGCTTTATCTGCATTTGCCTTCAGAAGTGCCTGGCGGTTTGCCGTGTCACACCTAAGGCAAAGCTAGCTTTTTGGGAGCTCAAGGTTTTGATCTAGGATTAATGTGGGATAGTAACAACTTTGTATGAGTAGTTCTAGAGAATAGGCCCGAATCCTAACAATTGTGATTTTAGAAGCGCTGTACCAAAAAAAAACTTCAGAGTTAAAAAAAACCACACAGAACTCAGGTGTTTCATGAATGCTTAAAGCCCATCAGCAGATTCAGTTATTTCTTCTTGTCCTGTAAACCGTGGCCTGTAATTGCTCGGTTGCAGTTCAGGACAGTGAACTGCAGTGTCAAGTCATCCTTTCTTAGTCTGCTTGAAAATGAATCTCTAGCCAGTTAAAACTAATGTCTGAGCAGGAATCTGGTATTGGAGGCCAGTTCAAGTCAAGGAACATCTCCCATGGTGCCCCAGTGGAAGCTCTGTATTCTCCACCTTCGCCTTTGGGTTTGCTGGTGTCAGAGTGTTTGTTCCAGAGCTGTACAAATTTCTACTAAGTAGTTATTTTTAGTGGAATCTGTTTAATAACTCTGCAAAATGCTACATGAAGACAGATACACGCTAACATTTTACATTAATCTTTGAGATCTACTGTTCAGTTACCACTTGCTACATCAAGAAGTCTCCTTGGTGGGGGCAGAGGAGTATCCCAGCTGACTATCTACCACTAGGACCTCAGAGGAAGCTGCAGTATTGAAAACTGCTAAAACCAGAAGATACGTAACTCTCCTGTTTTGTGTTTTTTGTTTTTAATTCTTCCGTTAGGGGCAAACCACAGAAAGAAAAAAGATTCACCAGCGACTTCAGGAAACTCTTGTGAGCAGACCTCTCACAAAGCAAAGACCTGCAGAAGCTTTAATCCTCCTGGTGCGAGAGAGAACCCTGGAATGGAGCTCCCTGTAAACAGGATAATTGATGTGGATGGAGTCAAACTGGAAGGCACTGGCACCCGCTCCTGTGATGATTCTGAAGGGAACCTCAGCTTTGAAGGCTACATCTCTGAACTGAGATCTTGCCAAGGGAGGATGAGGACTGGAGTTTACAGGACATCGGATCTTCCATCTCTGATTACTGTCAAGAGTGAGAAGAATAAGGGCACTGAGAATCAGTATAAAGCTACTTTTGTTTAAATCTCTGGTTTTAATTAAGAGTTCTGGTATTTTAACTTGGCATTAGCAGCAACAGAGATATGCCTTAGAGACATGTTTCTGCAAATTGTAAGTTGTTTTCAGTACCCATGGCCTTCATTGAGCCTGACAAACTGTCTCTGCTGATACGAGTTGGAACCCGTAGAACAAAAAAATAGTATTTCAACAAAAGTATTGAGCTATTTGTTCTTGTTCTCTTACCATTTCTATATAATCCTCCCTAGGATGATTCCATTGCACAGTGCAATTAAAATTATTATTTCCACCCCTACCCTTCTTGTCTTTAATAAAGACAAACTCACTTTAAATTCCCCTATCCAAACTTTTTATTCGAGATAATTTCCCTTTAATCTTCTGATGTTTTTTTCCTGGTCTGCGGGATTCCCTGTGTGTCTGTAGACTGTTGAAGTGGAAGTAAAATCAGTTACTGGCGTAAAAAGATCAGGATTGGTTTCTTAATATCTTCCTATCTGTCTCATAACATTTGGGAAGAGGTCCAGGTGGAATTCAGTCTTGTCTGGATGCATATATGCAATATAAGCGTTGTTATACAACTAGTAAGAAGCGAAAAAAAGAGCTGTAAGTTTCCTGTGCTGGGAATAATAACTGCTCCTGTAGCCAACACTGGTGACATTGCCATACCAGAAATGTACAGACTAATTGCACAGTGGTGGGAGGGTCATCCAGGTCCCTCCTCATCACTCCTCTTGGTGTCTTCTAGCTTTGGAGGAAGACAGATTTTGTTATTGCTCTTTCAGTAAGCGGTTAAGTGCCCCTCATTCTTCTTGTTGTCGATCCTAGTTTCAGTTAATCTTCTAGCTGTGGGCAGAGTTTAGAGAAAGGAAACAGACTTAATACTACTGAGTGTGTTGCTTTTGCCACCCGCTCCTTTTCCTTCTTTCCCATTTCTTCAGAAGAGATTGTGAGTCTGGACAAGTGAAAGAGTACACGAAGAAATGTGAGCACCGGTGTGAGACTCAAAATGTTGTATCGCGTAGCTTCTAGACTGCAAATCGACACGGGCAGTAAGGCTAAAGCTGTACAGTAATTATTCATTTACTTTTTCTTTGGTCCTTCTTACAAAAGCCTACCATGAATAGTGAATTTTCTGAATAGCCAAAAATACTGGAGGCAGTCACTCAGTTTCTTAAGCCTCTAAGATGAGAAAGAGGTACATTTGATTTTACAACAGTAAAGTAAGATTCCTAAAGCTTATGAGTTACGCATGAAATACTCCAGTGATATAAATGGACACAGCACCCATTAGCTTTAATACTTTCATTCTTTCCTACTGCTAAGTGATTTTGCTCTTGATATTGAGGAAAACACTTGTTAACATTAGGCTTGACTCAGTGTGTGACTGAACAAGGTTATATGTGATGAAAATAGCTGTTCTTTTAAAAACTTTCAAGATTAAAACCAGTTTGGGAATCGTGCTAAAATCTTAGTGGTGTAACAATACTGGAGACTCGGGGAAATACAGCGGGCAGCCGCTGAGATCTGAACTAGGAGTGAGTGGGCAGGCCTGGGAACTGGTGGGACTGGGTGCCATGCTGCAGCGGACGGTGCTGTTCATGCAGCCGTAGCACAGTGTATGCAGCCATAGCAGTGTATGCAGCCATAGCAGTGTATGCAGCCTGACTTTGCAAGCACTCAGACTGTACCCGTGCTGAGGATGGAGGGGGAAAGCATCTGTACTGAGCCATAGGATATGTGGTTTTGTGTTGTACTATGTATCATCTGTGTGGGACACAATGGAACAAAGCAGTTACAGCCTAATTATGTGAAAATATTTAAGTAACTGTGTATTTTTAAAGTGTTTTTTTCCATGTTTCTTTTTTTCTTTTTTTTTGGTAGTATTTTGCTAATAGTTGCCTGTGATAGGATATTTCTTTGCACAGATAAATGGCCACAATTTTTTCCTGTTTTCCAGAAAATTAATAGCTTTGTTCTAACCAAGAACAACATTGCACCAGTCAAACTGAAGAGAGGGCTTTTTGACCTGTGGTATGCTTTGCACTTTTTGTGTGTCTTGGAAAATAAAATCTTAATATCAGCCAGGTAAAAGCTTGAAATTCAAATACAATCATTAGAGTCCTTATTAATCTCTGATCAGTATTTTAGATGGAACAAGGTTGTGTATCTTACATTGTGCAAGTGCGCTTAAGTGACTTTTAGTGAGCAATACAGAATTCTTCAGCTGGAAAAAAAAGAGACAGCAGAAGGAAGATGTAATAAAGTCTGAAAAATCTGGAGTGTCATGGAAAGGGATTGACTATTCACGCTTCTGTCTAATACAAGAATTAGGGACCATCAGATGAAGCTACCAGGTTCAAATCGGAGAACTGGTTCTTCACCTTCCCCTGTTTTCTTTCCACAAGCTGCTGTGCTCAGAAAAAAAGTGAACAAATATACTGTCTTTAAATTCTGAGTGCAGCAAACTGGATTTGACTGTATCAGGGATTCAAAGGGAATTTGACAGCATGGGAGAGTCAAGCTGTGTGCGGGAAAATGAAGGAAGTGAAAGCACAAAGTTTTCTTTAACATAGGGAAAAATCTTGGCAAAATGCCTGGAAATCCTGTAAACAAAGGGACATGGGAAAAACCGTTCCTCCCTACGCTGCCCTGTTATGCCGGTTATTGGCATGTTGTTTAAAACAATGGCTTCTTAGCTGGGACTCATGGAAATTCATTGCTTAGAAATAATTAATATTAGCTCTCCTATTCAATATCTGGAGAAATATAAAAGCTAAACCTGCTGGAATCAGTTGCCATGGATGATAGAGTTAATAAAAATGAATGTGGACAGCCTGTCTCTGGCTGTTGTTTTCCAAGATTTTTGTAAGGATGTTGTCCAGTTTTAATTACTGAGTGACTTCAACATTGTAATATGATTTTAACTTGCCTCATTATGCTGTGATTTCCACTACTAATGAAATCTACTTGCAATTAAAAAAACAGCCCAATTGAAGCACTGCATGATAACTTAATCCTTTAGCATGCCAGCTAGTTCCTAAAGATAATCAGATTTTATGTGGCTTTATTTCACTTTTACTTTTCCCAGTTTTCCCTTGTTGAAACTCTGCTTGGATAGAGAGTTACCCTTATGTCTCCTTAATCCCAGGATAATAACTAAAAGAGGGGTTTGGTCTTCCCATCCTCTTAAGTGGAAGAGGGAGAACCACTGACCTATATCAGTACTCAAGCCTGAAACTGTAACTACCAGAGATACAAAAAAAACCCCAACACTTAGAAAATCCTGCAGCATTCTGAATCTTCTTTAATAGCCCAGTTCTCTCATATTTCACTTGTTGTGGTATCTGATTTTCAAAAGGTAGTGGTTTGAGCCTCATAGACTCTGCAGCAGTCACAGTTTTATTGGTTTTTTTTGTTTTAAAGGCTCTGTGAAGAATAGAAAATATACACAGGCAAACTTGCAAGGGGGCTTCCCCATTGGGATGAGCATAGCAGTGTGTCTTGTCAAGAAGTTGGTGATATAACACACATGCAAAATAAACCACTGTGCAATGTAGCGCTGGGGGACTGCATGACAAATCATCCGTCTTCTTTGAAGGCACATAAACAGGCTTTGCAAAGAGACTTTGCAAGAGATTTACTGCTCCGTGGGAAGGAGCCGATACCTGACCATCCATGTCCTTTCTCATGCCCCTGGAAGTCTTCTGGGGGCTATTTAATGTCTTTCAAGGATGCTGAGTCCTTCATGCACTACTTCTCCACCTGAAAGTTCTGGCCTCTTTTCTTGCCTTTGCTGTGGCCTGCATTGCTTTATTCCTCCTTCTCTTCTGATGCTGGAATTGACTGTTCTTAATAGAAAACTGTTAAAGGACATGGCTCAGCTGGTACCTGCCTTATCTCATTGTAGCAGAGATGATCAGGACTTATGAGCTTATTTAGATTTTTTGGAAGTAGCCTGATTTTCTCCACAAAACTGAAATCTTTGCCAGTAGTTGTTTCTCAGTAATGTGCTGCTGCTCATCCCAGGCCTCTCCAACACAGTATCGGGAGTGAATGGTGTCGTTTAAAATGGTCTCTCCTAAGGCGCTCAGTATCTGGGAGACTGGGCAAGTGTGCGGCAGTGTGCCGTAGGATCCCTGATGCAAACACTCAGAGGCATCCTTTCACCATTTCTCACAGATTTTGAGAAGCTTCCAAAGGCTCGCTTAGACAAAGGCCATGGCCCAACGGCAGGTCCTTATCAAGAGGTGTGAGAAGCCAAAACCGTTGCATGTCCAAGGCACTCCTCCTAATTCTCATTGTGTTTGGTTTAGAAATGACTGTATTTTCTGCATCAGCAGGCAGCTTTCCAAGCTTGGCGGGATTGCAGCAAACCCGTGGGACAACAGCGTTGCTCTGTGGTTCGTGTGGGCGTTTACCCTGCAGCAAAAACAAGGGGCGCATCCAGGTGCTTCTCTCTGCCTGTCCTCCCAAGCGTGGCTTTGCAGGGTGCTGAACTACCTAAGCTGATGCCAATTAAAACACAGGAAAAGCTGTCCTTGATCTTACTGAAATATTTCCTTGCTGTAGACCAACTGTCACTTTTAGCCGGGTTACTCTTGAATTTTTTCAGAAGACCTTTCTCTGCTGAGAGGTGCTGGATGATCAGGTGTCTGCAGATCTTGCCTGCATCACTCAAAATGTTAACAAATTGAAAATATTACACATGAACCAACAAGGTTTCCGAATTGTTTGTGTGGAAGAGAAGGAGAGAAAATAGTTTATGTTTTTTCATCCCAAGTGATCATTCTGTTGCACAGTCGAAAATGTTGTTGTACAGAATTTGATTTGTGTTCTTGTTTCATTTGTGGTTTTGTCTTTAAATGCATATATAATTACTTTCTGATATGAAAATGCACATTGGATTCATTTCTCATGCCTTGTCTCCCCAAAGTATTGAGAAATCCTGTACTGCACAATAATGTTTATAGAAGCTTAAGTGTGTCAAACTCATTTAAATGTTAATCGTGTATGTAGTAAGTAAATAATTTATACCACTGGAACTGATAATGTTTCACTGATATCTAATTTCAGTGTAGGGAAAAGATATGAAAAAGGTTTTTTTGGTTATTCTGGGACCTGCTGCCATTTGGATATCACAGAGAGACAGTGGGCAACTAGCCTGCATTTTATGAGATTTTGCAAAGAGATCTTAAACCTAGCTTACATAAAGAAATTCCTTTAAAAGGGGCTTGTTAAGAATTGCTGCCAAATATTTATGTACCTTAAAAATAGCTCTTCCTCTGGAATTCAATAATAGTGGGGTAGGTTTTTAGCCTTTAATTAATTCCTTTTGCTCTATTCTAGCAAAGGGATTGCAAACCCAAGGTAAGGCAGTAGACGAATGTTTTCCAGGTACAGTGTAATCTTCCTCTGCCTTCCCTTCTGCACAGTCTTGGTGGGTTGTCTAGCTCTGTGGGTTCTGAGTGGACAAATGCATCAGAACTGCTCTGCCCTTGCAGCAGGCATTGCTACAAATTACGAGTGCTCTATCCACCAGAGAGCAAGAGTGGAACAAACTGGGGGGGCCTGGTGGTTCAGTGTCTGTGTACACTGACTTGGGTCAGTGACATGATGCTCCTTAAATGATTCTCTGCTCATTCACCATCCACTTCATTTGTGCTTTAACATTCAAAACATGCTCAGTGCAACGGGCAATGCAGAAGTTTGAGTACCAACAACAGAAAAGAACAACAGATGTGCATGGGATGAAATACAACTCTTCCAAGTCCATGCCAATGCTGTATTGCTCCCCACAATAATCTTGTGCCACTTTGCAGTGATGGTGCTGAATCTCACCCCTGCAAGCACACAGGGCTGCAAAGCCACCAGAGCATTTCCGAGTGCCTGTAGCCTGCAGCAAGTCTCAGGGCCGGTGCTGTAAAGACCACTCATCTACCTCACTGGAAAAGGCCCTGAAGTCCAAGTCTGGGAAGTGTGTTCTGCAATACCTTGGGTCTGCTTTGCACCAACCTGTGTCTGCTTATGCACCGACCTGTACCTCGCTGGCGTTCTCTGCCTGCAAAGGTCTGCTCACAGCCTCAAAAGAGTGTACAACTCAGTTATTGTACAGCTTCAAGCCTCTATTCCAGAGCAGGCTGATAAAGGAATGAAAGGCCAGCTAGAAGTTCATCTAGTGAAAACTAATCTTCTTCAGGTGGCATTATCTTAAATCAGGGCACAAAAATGAAACTAACACCTCTCTGGTTCGCTGCAAGAGGTAACTGGGGTCTTTCTTAGTGATTTGAGTCTTTCCTGGAGAGATGACACTGTGTGATGAAGGGAAACTTCGTCATCATAAAGGGAAAACCTTTAATTGCTATTCTCCCTCATTTATAGACTTGCAGAAACATCCTCTTCAGTAACTGTATTTGTTAGTATATGAACAGCATGAAGTCAAACACCAGCAACTTCCACATAACTTCAACTTCTTCCATGCTTTTAAAATTTGCAGAGATTATACTATGGCCAGGATGAAGCAATGCCTGGCTGAGATCAGCCCTCTGTATGCAAAGCAGTTAGCTGAAACTTGTTTGCAACCAGGAGATAATTGGTGATGGGAGCATATCTTTGAGCTTGTCCTTGCTCGTTTGAGCGTTGAGTAAAACGTCTGCATGTGAGGATTAGAGAATCCAGAACAATGCATGCCACAACTTCACCACCTGGCGCGAGGGTGAAGGCACAGACAGGCAGACGTTCATCGTCCCGTTGGAAGGTGCTGGATGGCTAAGCACAATCCATCGGCCTTGCACCTCCTCAGTCTCCTGGAGAACGTGGGTTGTCCTGTTGCATCTTGCCTGTTTGTTTTGTGCTTTTGTGGGAAAGGGATGGAGACAGAGGTCTGAGATTTTTGCTGCCATTCATTGCAGCAACATTGGAATAGGCTGCCCAGGGAAGTGGTGGAGTCACCGTCCCTGGAGATGTTCAAAAAGCACGTAGATATTGCACTTCAGGACATGGTTTAGCAGGCATGGTGGTGTTGGGTTGATGGTTGGACTTGGTGATCTTAGAGGTCTTTTCCAACCTTAATGATTCTGTGATTCTATGATTCTAACATCAGCTTATACCATGAAAAGACCCACTCTGTGCTGCCATAAGATGTAATTTTCCTTGCTAGACAGCTGTGTAGTTAACAGGATTGGTCCTTGTATGAGCAAATGGAAGTCCGGTTTAATTCCAACTAGACTTAACAGAGCTGATCTGAAAGTCATGATTGCTCTTTTAGAAGAACCCAGTTGGGATATTCTTGCCTAACTTCAGGTGTCTACTCCAAAGCTGCCTTTGTATCCTAAACAGGTGTTACTTTATATATTTGTTAGACGTATAGTTAATACTGTTTGTGGATATAAAGAATTATTTGTTTAATGCTGTCCATGGATACAAAGAATGATTTGCTTCATCCTTGAGTTGAAGCATACTTTTGGACAGGTGACTCGTACCTTGAATTTCACTCTCCTGTATTTTTTAGGTCTCCATTGCTTACGCTGGGAGCCTTCATGCCCACCTCAGATGTAAATACATATGCAGGAGGTCTCTGAAGCTAGGTGGGGTGACTCTGATCTGCCAATTTCTCCCAACGTGTGAACACTGCAAGTCAATGACAGCTCAGATTGTTTCTGCAGCAATTACACAGAGCAGCAATTATGTTTTTGCAGCAATTACAAGGAGTGGCACTGGAGGAACAGGGAAATGAGGGGGAGAAAAAGAGAGAGAAGGAAAGATAGCATGGGTATTGACCACACCGTGAAATCTTCAGCCTAAGTCTATTCTTGAGGCCAGCACTGAGGCAGTGAGTGGTACACAAATGACTTCCAAAGTCGGGATTTGTGCAGTAGGGAGGGGGCTGCTCACTGGAGGGACCCACGTTCTTCCTGGGACATCTCTGCCTGCCTCACTTTTGGGAGTGCGGGAAAGGGGGCCTTTAGGTTTTATCAGGGACAGAATCCCTATTGATTTGGTGAAAAAACTATGCAGCAGTCTCTAGCAGGATGACACTACGGACAGGTGAGAGCAGAGGGAGGTAATAGCGAGGAGGAGGCTATTAGTAGTGGGGCTTTTGTACACAGAGAGAGGGGAGCCCTGGTAAGGGACATCCGTGTCCATCCCTCCAGGAGGTAAGCTTATCTCTCTGCCCAAACACGCCCCAATGCATGGGACTGAGGTCCAAGGCTCCTGCTCCTGCATAGGAACAAGAGCTCGGCAGCAGGGAGACCAAGGGGAGAAGCTGGAGGAGTCCCTTAGAGGTTTACCACCAGATTTGTGGTGCAAAAACCACAGGGAAAGCCTGGGCAAACGCTGTGCTAGATTAACAGATTGACAGTACAGACTGATAAATATAGGTGAGTATCCGTATGATGTTATTGCAAAGTCCAGTGTCCAAGCAGCCCTGCTGGCCCTGGGCAGCTGCCGCCATGATGCGGTGTGACAGGCACGCTCGCGGTGCAGGGTGCTGGCGTCACAGAGGGCACCTCGTCGTGTGGGCTCCGCTGGTCACCACAGCCGAAAGGCGATCAACGGGTGCCACCAGGCACTTCCACCCCTGGCAGGTGAGTTGCCTGCAAAGCAGAAAGTGAATGCTTAATAAGACATCTGCTTTCCGTACATATATGTATGAAAAAAAAATATGGAAAATCTATATGAATACATATATACACACAGATTTCCATACAGGGTATTATTAGGGCTGCAATCAGAATAATTAGAGCATGGTTTGTGAACTCTGCTTTCCACCTCGCCATAGTAAATAATAACCCCAAAGTCGAAGGCGGGTTGTGGGGCTGGCCCCCTTCCCGTGGGATGGTCTCTCCCTTGTTCGTGCTCTTCCCCACTTTGGAAGGGAAGACTTCAGCTGCCTTCAGCTGCAGCAGCGGAGCCACCTTCCCTCACACATGCCTGACTTATGGACCATTTTAAAGTGTGCCATGGGGGCGTCTAATATGCTAATGAAGAAAGTGGGTGGAATAGCAGGAATTTGAGCACAGCTAAAAATGTACGTGCCTAACAATTGCAAATCAGCCTGTGCTGAAGTTACCTAAAAGGGTTGGCATCGGAGGAAGGTGGGTGCCTCTACACCTTTTCTTGTCAGTTCTCAGTGAGTACACGGCTAAAAAAAATTCACACGCCTCTGTATATGGGCCTACTGTTTCAGCCAGGGTTATCAGCAAAGGTTTATTTCAAAGTCCTTGAAAAATACAGTTACTTGCTTTCCGCTCTTCTTCACATACAGTAGGAGAAACTGTCTCTTCATGCAAACACGTCCTAGACTGGTTGCAGGCATAGTATTTTAGATATGTCATGAGATCTGGGTGTATGAACAGAACCAAGTATCGTCTTGAAACCGACTTCTAACATCTTGGTTAGTTTTTGCAACTAGATCCGTGTTGAGGGGGGGGTATAAATGAAGGTTCTGCATATTGTGGCGTGTAGCAGAGCTTTAAATCACTCACAGATTTGCGTGATTAGGAGTATAAAATCACAGTCTGGTTTTGTTTCTGCAGCTCAAGCCCAGCTCTTCCAGTGCTACTTATATATGACTTGATTTTTTCAGAGTAGAGCTAAAGATTTC
>Ga0181612_165502_pt1 | contig 28335 bp, 13 predicted proteins | sample HoacroProtozoa21_FD_119630 | JGI IMG/M metagenome (GOLD analysis project Ga0181612, IMG submission 119630) | Hoatzin crop microbial communities from Cojedes, Venezuel. Combined Assembly of Gp0051906, Gp0051904, Gp0051908 | reverse complement strand
GTCTCCTTCTCTGGAGATATTCCAGCCCCGCCTGGACATGGTGCTGTGCAGCCTGCTCTGGGTGACCCTGCTTGGGCAGGGGGTTGGGCTGGTGACCCACAGAGGTCCCTGCCAACCCCACCATGCTGGGATTAAGTGAAAAGCTGAGGCTGCCAGACATTCAGTTTTTTTGCAGACCGCAGATACGATCAAGCAGCGGCAGAGTCCTACCGCAACATCAAAACCAGAGGAAAAGGATAAAGAAAATTTGAAAAACGTAATTTAAAAAAAAAAAGTTCAAAATTTACTCCAGAGCAGCCAGGAAGGGCTGATCAAGTGTCAATCCCAAACCTGACTTTCTCTTGCAGGAGACAGAGGTTGCCTAAGGAGGGAAACCAAGAATCTCTCCGCCTCCAGAGCTCCGCTTGTTGCTGGAATTACAGATGGGGAGGGAACGAGGATTTAAGGAAAAAAAAAAAAAAAAAAAAAAAGAAAAAAGGCAAAAAAAAGATCAAAGCCAGCTCCTATTTCTGACTGGAGTGTTCTCTTCCCAGACATTTCCAGTTGCAAGAGCATGCTTATTTTTGTTCCATACATGGGAAAATGAGATTAATGGTGAAACCCAGGATTACTCAAATCCCAGTATTTTTCAGAGCAATACAATTTATTTCTTATGTTGTCATCAAAGAAACATATGTCCTGATGCAAAAAGTCTTTGATCTCTCTTTTCTTCCTATGGTGACACTTCTGCATACCCTTTTGACTGACTGTACTGAAGCTTCTTTTTTGGGGTTCCTCCCATGACTATATACAACTACTTTAAATTGATTTTTATGCATTAATTTACTATTTAAATTATTCATGTCTCGCTTTGTTTCCTAAATGAGCTGACTCCTTACCCTTTTGTCTTCAGAATGACCACTTTCCTACATATTGTGGCATGATAAGACTGCAAAGGTCCATGTCAACATTTTCTTCCACTTGGCTGGTGTTAATAGTTGCTGTGTAGATTAAGAAGTTCAACAGAAACGTATAATTATGAATATGCAATACATGGACTACATACAATTAACTAATGCAGTGAAAGTTTTTAAGTCTTGTTAACAGTATTAAAATTAAAGTAATTTAATTTCAGATTACCTAGCTTTAATAAGCAATTTCTTTTTAAACAAACCCTGCAGTAGGGTTAGTTGCTTGCTGGCAGCTTCTCCTGTCAGGTTGCTTTTCTTTCTTCTTTCTTAGCCAGTATTCCTAGAAATTGCATTCAGAGACACTTTTTTGGTGTCCATTTCCACTAAGAATTCTGGTTGTGATAATTTCATGGTTTTGCATCAAATTTAGTTCATCAAAAGATTCTGAGTCTTTGATTTTGTATATATTTTTGAATTATTTGTTCATATTCCCTTTGAAATGAAAGGAGCATTTAAAATTTATGGCTTACAATCGTGTGCAGAGTTAGATAATATTACACTAATTTTCCCTTTCCTTTCATTCTTCAGTGATGCCTTTCAGCTGACCATCTCTGAAAGCTAGCTTGCTGCAAACTTAGTCTTAATATATTCAACAGAATCCAAAACATTGCTGTAGTTTCTCATTGCTCTTCTACCTCAAAATTAGGAGACTTCCCATAAAGGGTGTAATTTGTTGTAGCTGAAGGAAAGCTGCCAGTAAGTGGGTGTGTTGTTTGGGTTACATTAGTCCATAAATATTTGATTTTTATTTTTTTTAAGATCCAACAGAAAGTCTGAAGCTTTGCTATTCAAATAGTGGCTCCTGCTGTATTTGGAAGTGTGAGAATATGACTTTTTTTTTTTTCATGGAGATGCTGAGCTTAGATAGTTTGCTTGTTTGCCAGTGAAGACCACTTAAGACCACAGCCATTTAGGTCCATTGTAGTTGTGCGGTTGCCTGTTGAATCCTTGCTATAAACTGTTTCAGGAGCCAAATGAAAAAATTGCAGCTGTAATAAATTGAAGATAAACCTGATGACTTTTGACAATGCTGTGGGTACTGGTACTACACTGATGCAAGGCAAGTGAATACCCTGAGGCTGAGAGAGCTGGGGCTATTCAGCCTGGAGAAGAGAAGGCTGGGGGGAGACCTTATTGGGGCCTTTCAGTACTTAAAGGGGGCCTACAAGAAAGCTGGAGAGGGACGTTTTACAAGACCATGTAGTGATAGGACTAGGGGTAATGGTTTTAAACTGAAAGAGGGTAGATTTAAACTAGATATAAGGAAGAAATTTTTTACAACGAGGGTGGTGAAACACTGGAACAGGTTGCCCAGAGAGGCACCAGATGCTCCATCCCTGGAAACATTCGAGGTCAGGTTGGACGGGGCTCTGAGCAACCTGATTAGTGGAAGATGTCCATATTCATTGCAGGAGGGTGAACTAGACAATTTTTAAAGGTCCCTTCCAAGCCAAACCATTCTATGCTTCCATGTACATTCTGCTTAATGAAATTTATATATTCTGGGGAACTCCAGGGACCAGGCTGCTTCCATCCCCTGCATAACCATAGAAGGTTCTTCCCATCTTGTGTGATGTTGAGCCAAACGCAATCAAATAAACAAATCCTTATTATTTTAATTGACAAGGGACATATCAAAGTAACAGACCAGCCAAATAGTTTGAGTGCTTACTACTCAGATCTCATGAAGCACCTTGAGTGAAACCACATCATCTTCGTAGTTGTTGGTATATTCAATGCAACTACAGTCTCTACCTTGACCTGACTAGGTATCATCTAAAATGTTGAACAGCACTACTACACAGTACATACCCACAGTGAGAAAAACTCAAAGATGCTCAAACGCTGGATGAGATATAGAATTCTTTACCTGGGAAATTCATCATCTGCTTTTGACAGTAATGGCCATGTTCCAACTGGACTAGACTACATTCTCTGAACAAATATAATCTCCACTACATCCTCAAATTCAGTTACATGCCATTTTTTTTCAGTCACCAAGGATCTTTTGTGGAACACATCCATGTTATTCTATTGCTTTGTAAAATCTTCTTCTAACAGCATCTCAGCTTGTGACAATCAAAACAGCTGTAATACCTCTCTGAGCTGCTGGTCCCCTGCTGTCCTTACCCCTGTGTGATAAAAAAGATTTCATTTTGTCTGTAGGCACCATGTAAGCAATGATTCTCACTAGCACAGCGTTGCAATGAAGTCCTGAATGTTTACAAAGACTTTCGGAAGGATCATTGGGAGGGTGTATGTTTTTGGATGTATCTCTGCTAATAGAAGAGGGAGACACATTGAGAGCTATAGGTGTGATGAGGCACTCGTCACAGGATTCTGTCAGTTCTGCACTCGGAGCAAGGAATGCGGCAACAAGCAGGCTTCATCACGTAGCCAGCAGACAAGAAACTGCAGAAACTAGTGCTTGCAGTAGGGCCCTTTCTCGTTTTAGGGAATGAAGTGACACTTACGCATATGTCCAAAAAAAGACACTGCATTTAAAAGAATGCGGTCTTGTGCATATAGATTGTCAGCTCACTGAAGACTGTCACTCTAGGAAGATAGGCTTGCAAAAGGTGGTGTTACCTGGCACTGACAAGTCTCAAGGAGATAAATTAGATGTTCAATTATTTTTTTTAATGTTCTGCTGAGATTATATTCTAAAACATGAGTGATCCAAAAGAAGTTTCTTTACTTTGTGAAAACATTTTTACTAGAGAGGAGTGCACAACTCTGTATGTTGTGCAGTAGAATTCTAGCTGAACCAAACACTGGGAAAAAAACACACAGGCTATTTCCACTAGAACTTAGAAGCAACAAAGAATAATGAGTATTATCTTCATAGTAAGGCAATGCGTGTGCCTCCCTCCCTCTTGTGATCTGATTAGAAGTTTATAAAAACCACAGAGGAGATCCCCAGACAGAAGTCTGGGACTGGCAAACCAAAAACCACTTACATATGAAACCCAAACAGAGAGTGAGTATCTTCTGGTATGTTCATTACTGTCTTTAAAATCAACATACAATTTTAATCATTCAAGAAATCCCTATTGTATTCACCAGCTTCTACATCATATTAGAAAAAATGGCAATAGTATCATTGTCCTACTGTTTCCATTAAATCAAAGGTTTTGCACATCACAGCTTCTGTTCTAATATAAATCATTTGACTCTATTATCAGGATTAAAAATAATTACTTACATGATGCCCATTAAATAGAATAGTGTTTCTTCCAAGCAGTTCAAAAATCACTTTTTTATCACTAGACAATGCAGACTCCTTTGAATCACCTTAGCCTGGTTTTGAGCTACAATAGCGGAAGTGGTAAATAAAAAATCACAGACTTCTTATATATTATGGTGCTCCACATAAAAATTTCCCCCATGAAAGCAGTCTTCAACCTCCTAGAAATCTCACCACACGCATACACACAAAACCTGCATGATTGGCAGGCTCACTCTACCTTACTAAAGCTCAACTGTGCAACTGTGGGAGGTCTGTTTGGGCTTAAAAAAAACACACTAAGACTAATGGGAACCTTTCCATTAATTCCCGTGGGCTCTAATTCAAACTGGTTAAGCATCAGTAGTAAAAAACAAGGAATTTACACCCCACCAACTTTTCTTATCAAACAAATGAAGATAAATTCCCTTTTATCCATAGAGTTCAGTAGACACAGTAGGTTTTCCACGAAACTTTTTTATGAAAGGCTTGCACATTTGTATTCACAACAATTATTTCTGGCAATAACACGCACGTTTTAACCACCCCCCCAGATTATCCCCAAATTAAAGTGATTCTGAAATCAAAACAAAACAAAAGCATCAATACATGATTTACCAATTCTCAGAAGAAAAACCTTAAGAAAATAATACAAAAAAAAAAAATCAGTAACCGCACACAATGCAATGTTACCAAAAATTGAGGCTTATGGATGAGCAGAGAAAATTCGAGAGTAATTTTCCCTGCTGCAGAATCCATGTCATTAAGCTAAAAAGTTAAGATCTAGAAACTGTTTACTTAAACATATCACTTGATCTTCCCTGCAGCACTGATACAGCAGAAGAAAGGCAGACTTCAGGTAACAGGCAGCCAAACGCTTGATTCTTTATAGAAGTGTGCAGCCAGAAAGAGAAACACAAAGCTGAGAAATGAACCATAACTTCACTGCAGTAAAACTTTTCTTTGTGGTCACCGCTGCTTCCCACAATCACATCTTCTGAACTTTCCTCCAATGGCCTTTTTCCAACTGTCCAATAGTTTCCTCCTTAAAGGAGGAAATACTCAGGTCACACCAAAAGCCTGAGCCTACTGCATGCTATATAAATTATTGTTTGTCCACTAAGGCAATTAGAAACAGATGCCAATTTGATGCTGAACTTGGTTAATTTTCATTAAACTAGAAATAAAGAAAAGGCTTAGACAAATTAAATGTTTAACTTCCATACATTTTTAATAAAATTAACATTCCGGTAAACTAAGGGTTAAATACGCATGAAGATGTACCTGACAAAATGAGAGTTCTTCTCCCCCTTCCAAAAATCTAGCCAAACACTGAAGATATGTTTCTGGGCTTCGGTGACCCAAATTCATGCCCTGAGTTACTCTGCTTGTTACAAAGATTTCTGAACCGTGATCTCCTATGTTTTGGGAGAGATTTCTCCCCAGAAGACTGTATGAAACGCTAGGATGGAGGTTTTCTCCATATTTTCCATTTCACATCGTATAATACATACAAATATTTTGAATAACAACAGAGAAAATAAGCCTTTGACTTGGTGATGGGATATCTGGATGAGTTTGGATAATTTCAATTTCCTCTCATATCAAATTTGTACATAAAACTTTGAATTTATATAAGAAAGTAAGCAAATTTAGTGGAACATTTGGAACAGATTCTTCACTTTTTACTGTTTCTAAATTTTAACTCAATCATGTATGTGTTTTTCTGGCATCCATAGATGCAAAATATTCTGTATTTTTCTATAGGTATTTTTCTGTAGGCACAGTGTGATTTGCAGGCAGTATGGTCTACAGTTTGATTTGCAGGCCGTCTACAAATACATCCAAATTAGGAACTCTGTCTTACACCATAAAAACCAGAATGGTACGTTAAAAAAGTATCCAGATCTCTTACAGTATTTCCTAGTTTGGAAGTAAATGGATTTGGGGAGAACAGACATAAAGTGGCAGGAAGGATTAATGTGGGAACATAAGAACATATGAATACCTTTCAGCATATACCATTTCTAGTGAAGGCCATTTTAGCAATTGGAAAGACATAGTTTTCACATTGTTCAGCTGCACACATAATACAAGTAGTTTGAATCTACGGACTGTGTCTGAAACGACACTGGATTTCCATTTTATTTTAATTTCTTTGCTTTATGTAAGCACCAACATGCTTTACTTTACCATGAGACTTTTTTTTTCTTACTAAATATGAGGAAATAATAAAATGAACATAGCTGAACTTTTTAATATAGACAATAGATCACAGTTGTTATAGCACTAAGAGCAATGGAAGCACTACATTTTTCATTTCTATTGATAATCATTAAATCAAGTCTCCTCCAAACTCTCTGAAAATCATGACATAATGTAATAATACAATTTATACAGTTCCTAAAATCTTTAACCAGCCAGATGAATCAACTATTCACCTGCAAGATAAGACTACATTTTCAAAGAAAATTGTATTGAGAAATAAAAAAGGAAAAGAACAAAAGGCATAGTTACTATTTTTACAGTTAGGAAACACACTTAGATCTTATGCATCTTCTGTTTATAAACACAAGGTCTCTTTAACTGCCTCATTTGTTTGTCAACAGCATGGAAACACATGGCTGTTCTCCATACATTAATAAAAGGAATCAGAGGGGAAGAGGGAGCATTTCTCTCCCCTATAGCTACAGAAGCATAGAAAGTCTTAGATAAAAGTAGGCGAGGATTCCCAGGCAAAACTATCGCTTGCCCATAAACAGAAAAAATTGCAGTGTTTCACACAGATGCATTAGAAACTTTGTAGATGGTGCTGTACTGGAAACTTATTTTTAGCATTTTATACAACGGAAATTTCATGACCAAAATGACCTTCTGCTAGACTTGATTCTGTGAAGCAGCCTGTTGCTTAGTTCTAATCAAAAAATGCACAAGACAAAGCTAACTCCAGGAGAAGTTTTTAGAAATTCTCCTTATTGCTCTAGCAAAGTGCATATTGTTATCTTGGCATGAATACAACTCATGATCCTCCTGCAACTGATTCAGCTCTGGGATCCAATGCACCTAAGACAGTCAACTGGGGTATAATCAGTCCTGGCTAAAAGTGCTGACCTCACCAGGATCCATTCAATCCTCTGCAAATTGTCATAAGGTCTTTATTGACAGCTGCTGAACTTCAGCAAATCTCAGTCAACGAACTGTTAAAATGAAAGTAGAGATATCTTCTACAAAATGCAGGAAAATTTTAAAGCTTCCCAATTACAAGGGATAATGCTATAAATGTCTAGCCTATTCTTCCTTGGGATGTATGATTTGAAGCAACTTCATTGTATTTTGTCTGAATTAACTCCTACTTCGACCACTGGAATTTTGGGAAGAGATGGAGAAATAGGAAGAGATGGAGAAACAGGCAGAAGAAAATTTTATGGATACTTATCATAACACTCACAGTCACCATCATCAACAATAAATCCCAAATTTAGAGCTTACTGCATGTCTCAGAGAACACATATTTTAAAGTTTTGAACACTTGCTGTATTAGAGTAGTAGCTGTTTTACATCCATTGCAAATTTATTCTTTCTGAGACAAAATCTACAGGGAAATATATAGAAAAAAATATTCTTCTACTACAGAAAAAATCAAATATAAAAGTTTCCATGTCTTGATTTTCATACATATTCCATATTCAACATATTTCGTATTCAACAGCACTCTGAGCCAAAGCAGATTGTTTAGATTGAAATATCTAGCAAAAACAATTCTTCTACAATAGAAAAAATTAAATATCAAAGTTTCTGTGTCTGATTTTCATAGATGAAAAACACTCTGAGCCCAAGCAGATTATTTAGATTGTTTTAAGGAAAGTACACATAAAAGCACTTTATTTCCTAACAGACTGTTTTTGCATAGACATTGCTTTTTGTACATTAACAAACCTATAATTAGTGGGTTATTTAGTGCTTCTTAGACTTTTGTCTTCTTATGAAGCACCAAAGCCAAAAAATCTCATAGAAATCAAAGCTGAAAATTACAAGGCAGCTTCAAATAGCACTGTCTAATTCAGTAGCATTTCCCCTTTTCACAGTAACAACCAAACACCACCAGTATGAGAGAAGAACAAGTTCTTCACAGTTATTTCTAGGCCCACTGCAGTGTTTTAGACAACCGTTGTTACTGATGGTCTGTGCTACAGAAAACAGACAACTCTTCTGCCTATCGGAGAGAAAATGTTACATATTTTTTGCAAAGGCTCAAAGTCACACGATACACCTTCTTCCATCTATATGTTTACCTCCTCACACAGACAAAGTCAATTTGGTTTTGCTTTCCTTCTCAGTCTTTTAAAGCCTTTTAAATCTTTTAAAAGTCTTTTAAATCTTTCACAGCTTTCCCTTCATCTTTAAAATGAATAAATAAAATATCCTACAGTGTTTCTAAATGACAGGTCAACAGTCAGTAGCCCTTTGAAAGTGGCGGCATTTCCATTTCAGTTGCATCTGTATAACCTTAGTCTTTGCTCATTCTCACTCTTTGAAAGTTGCACATGTGTTTGTAGGTGTGATGCTTTAATTAAGGTGAGAGTCCATGAAAATGTGCCAGAAGGAAGGACCAGCCTGCTACAGCCACTTCGAAATGCAGATGGCTCTGTGGGCTAACAAGGCCTTTGCATATATGTACTTTTAACTGATTTCTCCTTTATTGAACTGTGATGTATAAAGCAACAAGGAAACTCGGGAAATGTCAAGGGCTCTTCCAACCTATGCTGCGACAATGAATTACTAAAGAAATAAAGGTTTTTGCTACTTCACTGAGGAAAGACATTTTGTGACCTTTTGCTGCTTTATGGCAACAATGAGTTTCCTACAAAACTCTGAGTCTTTCTGTTACTTTATTAAAATAAAAACTTTTGAGGAATAGCTGTGACCTTAACCTTGGAAGAATGAATAGAATACTGATCTTGAGGAAACAGATGAGCCCTGAGATACTATAACTTCCTACCGTCATGTTGACATGGCATAGGGCTGTTGCCGTAGATAAATTCACCCAGTGAAGCTCACCTATCTTCATTCACTTAGATGAACACTGTGAACACATAGATCAACTATTATCCTTTCTAATTTCAGCTTTCTCATAGTAATGTTTGATTCCAAAGGAAAGATTTATACTAGAATATTATGCTCCGTTTCTTATACTTCAAAATGCATACTCTTTTTTAACTCAATAACAGTAAGCATACAAAAATACTCTTGTTCTTGTTAATAAGTATTCATCTTGATTTTTACAACAGATTATATCTTTACAAAAAGCAGACCACACAAACTATTCAGTAAAATCCAGAATTACTCATGGCTGCAAAAAGTCCCTCTGAACATCAACAAGGCAAAGTATTTATCTAGATTATTACATTCTTCTACAATTACAGAATAAAAAAAATTAAAGCTATTGTAAATAAGAGCAAAATTCTTAATACAGTCTACAAGGTCAAACCTCACAAAATGAGAGAGAGCAAAGGGAAATGATTGACTTTTACTTTTGCTGGAAAAAATAAAGAAAAAAAATTCAAAATCTTATTTTTTCCAGAAAACAGGTTTGAACTGAATGGAATAGTATTTAAAATTATAGAAGACATCAAAGGTCACGTTGTGGAGGCCTTATATGTGAAGCGCCCAAGTGCGACTTGCATCACTGTAAGGTAGCAGTGTTCAAGGTAAAGAGAACTGAGCAGTATATAACCCAACTCTAACATCCTGTGCACCATTAAAACTTTACAGGTTTCCAGCTCAGAGATATTTCATTTGAAAAATGTAATCTAACATTTACGTCAAGACCTGCATAAAAATATGAAATGTTAGTGTTACGTTCAAATAGGTGTAGGATATAATGAAGCATAAAAATGAAGCAGCACCGGGGGATTTCTGACTTCCCATCATGATACTGGCATTAGACACTTTATCAAGTAACTTAACATTTCTAAATTCTAAGAGAGATTATCTGCATCCCAAAGGAAACATGTATTTATGAGACTCACCAGAAGTGTAATTCCCATACCCTTAGTATTGAACACTGCAGTGATGGATGGTTCACAGGAGGGCTGAGAGCCAAAGCAACCTATAACCACAGGCCAAAATTTCCGATAGCAGGAGCTACACCCCAGAAACTTCATATAGCCAACATCCAAAGGAAAACCACCACCTATTTCTGACGTGAGCAGCAGCAGAGCTGGCTGGAATGGTGGCCTCGCATTAGGGAGCAGACCTGAGCTCTGCCCAAAACTGCCAGACCAGCATGAAAGCACCGTGTGAAGTGGTTGAGGACCACGTGCAGCTCCGGGGTCACATATTGGTGACTCCTGCCTTGCAAACTTACATGGGGTCATTGCAATTTATGATTTACTTCTAATGAAAAGATGACAGAGTACAGGTGGTCAGCATGTGGCATGTTTAATTTTGCAGAGGAATGGAAATTCGGAGAAGCGAAGACTGTATCTGTCGTCTTCTCCATTTTTGACTATTCTCCCACTCTAGCTGTCACTATGTAAGCTCAGTTGGCTAAACATACTGGTCACTTTTCTGTACATTTTGACTCTCCGAGCGCAGACTCCAGGTCTTAGCCTGGCACAGACATAGAGTATATCTATCCCATTCAAAGCCCACACAGCACATTCATCCATGCGTACCTAAATCTTTGGCTGCTACTGAGTAAATCCATTACCAGGGATTATTTTTTCACTTTTTTGTTTTTTAATAATTCTAAAACAGATAGCTCATCAGTAATAAAATCAGGGAAGAAATCTCTTCTTGTCTGCGAAGTCCTGGAATCATCTTTCACCTGGGCAAAGTAAGTAATAAATGGGGCTTATAGGAGCCTAGAGTGTCTATTCCTTAAGCAAGATGAATCATTTTAGTATACGTATAGATATAACATATAATGCCTTAGCCATTATAATGCAATTTTAATGCCCATGAATGATACATCAGTCCCAGAACTGAAATGGTTTCTCTATTGTGATATATCATATATTCATTCTGCACACAGCAGATCTAGCTTTTTATAAGCAATCATTTATTTTGGCAATTAATAGTGCAATATATGAGGTAATGCCTTTTTTCAAATGTCAAGGAGACCACTGTAAAGTCTGATTAGTTTTGCTCAAGGAAAATAAAAGTTTGGAAAAAAATCAGAAAATGTTTTTATAAGTTCTCTGTCTTGGATGTCTGCCTCTATGAATAGATATCTTCAAAATAAATTGACTACAATTAGCAGCCTACAATTTTATTATGCCTTTGAAGTTTTCGTTTATGGTTAAGTCTGGAATTTTAAATGAAGGTAAAAGTTTTTTCAGCCTAAAACAGCCCCACCCAACAACATAATTATTTTGAATATGTCTTTCTAACTTAAAGAAAGTAAAATCCTTTTTGAAGAGAAAGTGATGCTACATGTGTAGTCTACAAGATTTTGTGAAATTCACTAAATTCATTAACAAATTTAGCAAGTCAGATTAAAAAATAATACAGTGTGTACTGACAGATTCTGATTAAAAACTCTGAATTAAAGGGTACATCTTCTTTCACCATGTCATTCAGTCCTGATTCTCAAAATAAAATTGCCTTCTGTGGGATATAAAGTTTCAGTACTGCTTCAAGACAGGACATCTAGCAATGACTGTGTGGTCAGAAATATGTTTGGTTTAGCAGCTAGGGGAATTTAGACTCAAATCCAGTTGGTTTTTAATTCAGCTGAATCACCAAAACTTGATGAAATGCCATAGGGCTGTCTAAAAGAAAACAGATCTCTCACAATGGAAGAGCTGACGTCACGCACACAGCTGCCAAACCATCAACAACTTGGCCTTTTTTTTTTAAGACTAAGTTACAAAAATGGGGCAAAACAATTTTGGGTTTTTTTTCTTCCAACAGTGTAAGTCAGATTTTTGATTTATGCAACTGTTAAGTTACTTTATGCATTTTATTTGTGCTTTCTTAACCTATACATTACAGAGAAAATTGTGCTCTGTTTCAACATAATTTTATCTTTCTGTTTTTAATTTTCCTATTTTACTGTAAAGCTCTTAAAACTAACAGAAAACGTGACTGTTTCAGACCCAAACCTGGAAGAAAGAAGATCTTTCATACCAATGTACTGCTTTTATGTAATCACAAACTCTCTAATAAATTACCAGTCTACACTGAGACACAGCAATTGAGACATATATTCATCACTTTTTAAAGTAATCAACAGGGTGATGAAGAAACCACCAGAAAGACAAAAGTGACAGTTTTTAGCAAGGACAGAGAGGAGCAACCACTTCTGAGCAGTGTGGGTCCAGGTCTATCTGCAGAGCTCTCCAGAATAGTTCAGGGCAGCAAGGTCCAGCCAGAAGGTGTGGTTCCCCACTCCTTCCCCCTGGGGCTCTGGTTCCAAGAGCTCTCCAGACAGCACTAAGAGGGTTGGCTCTTTCTGTCTCCTGGCTTCCAACCACACAGCCCTCCTCGCCCCCACCTTGCATTGCCTCTGGCATCCATCAGTCCCTTCAATTAACAGATTCAACCCACCTGACAGAGGAAAACCAAGCTAGTAAGTTGGATCAGTCTGCAGAGGTATCCACGAATGGCAGAATGGATGCAAAAGAAGCATCAGGAGCTTGTGGCTGGGAACGGGGAGGGGAGGAAGCGAAGTGCATCCCCAGCAGGAACCTGCTGGATCACTTCATCACCTTTATGAAACAGAAACCTCAGGGTTTAATTTCAAAGTCAACAGAATTAGTCTCACCTGTCCCCCAAAATTCCATCTAGTCCCATACTTTGTGCCAAAATGAGTGCTTGGCTACATATCCAAGATACATCCGCAGGAAAAGAAAAAAAAGAGTTACTAAAATCTGAACCAATATCCTGACCTGGTTCATAGCCTGGCTGTGTGAGTGGTTTTGGTGACCCACAAGAGAGGGGAGGGGTGGTGAGGTGCTGTGGGAGGCAGCATTTCATCTTTGGTAGCAGCAGCAACATACACTAGCTCAAGCTCCATGAAACTGCTACCTCTGGTTGAGGTTCCTCAGTGGCCTGAGTCAATATAGCTGCCAGGTCCTGCAGCCAGTACTTCCCTCTTCCACCATCCACACAATCCCCATCCTGTTCCCAGTCATGCAGCTACAGGGCAAGTTGATTCAGCTGGCTGATGCAGCAGACACCTTTCCTCCTCTTTTCCCCTGCCACCCAGGATGTCTGAAGGCTGATCTGGCAGAAGACTCGTTGCCATGTGGTTTGCAGATCCAACTCAAGGGAAGGAAGAAAAGATGAGAGAAAGGGAGAGGACAGGCTGGCCACCTTGGCAATAACTCACTGTCAGACTGGCTTTTGCACAAAGACCACAACCCACCCCCCTCGCCAACCTAGTTTTTGGAGATCCCACCCTAGTTTTTCATTCCATCACAATCGCTGTAGGTCTACAATGCACACCAGATCAGCTCATTGAGAGAAAAGATTGTTTATAACCCAGATCACCCCAGTGGGCTGCCACAGGTCAGATGGAGCCTGCAGGGAAAGTCTGCAGCCAGGAACAGGAATCCCTATATTAGCACTAAAGACGACAACTGAGAAATGACAGTCCAGAACATTGCGACATGTTTGAGGCCACTGGAAAGGCTTATATTTGAATGAAGAAAGTCTGCCCTCTGAGAGAGAGAAGTGGATTACTTGAAAGAGTCAGTGAAATAAGACCTGTCAGCATTTTTTTAGTAAAATGGAACTGCAGATACACCAGTTTACAGTGTTTTCCCTCTTACAGTGTTTAGTATTAACAATAGGAGAGAAGTACAGTGCTTTGATACAGGACTACTGTAGAGGTACTGTAGAGGTATAGTATTTACCACGGGACATGAGCTCCTGAAAACAGCCCAGTAGATGCTGATCAGTAGATTCATCAGATCTGCTGGAGTAATCCTGGCTGAAGCCCAGAGGTTAGAAACCGGTGTCCAGTCTAAGAAGTTTAAAAGTTATGTGATGTCATCCTCCAAGTGGTAACCACGTAGGTCAAGGTCAGTTCTAACAGACCACAGCAGCAAAGATGTAGTTAGCTCTGTAATCAAGATAGCATTTCCTACCTTTAACTTAATATTGTGTTGAATACTTGGCTGTAACAGTTCAATTGACCTTAATCAATTACAGCTTTTGCACAAATTCTTCCCTGAAGGAATGTAAAAAAAATGAACAGAACAAAGCTCACTTTTCCTATTTCAGTCAAAAAAAAAAAAAAAATCAATTAATTACATGAGATATCCCATCATTCATGCTACAAAAAAGATATAGTATCGGTTTATTCAGAAAGAGATGAAGATAAATGCATGCATTAAGTAAAAATATTATGCTGAAAGAATGTATACATTATATGCAAAAGCATTCAAGAGTTCAGGAGCACTGAACCTGCACTGAATGCAAGTATAACAATAACTTCATGCCCTATGTGTGCACAACTACAACAGTATAGTGTCTTCCTTAACAATATTATGATCTGAACTGGCCTGATTATCCACAACACCCTTAAAGTTTTTTTGGTTATGTTTAACAGTATCCTGAGATATAATTTCCTCTTTGCCCTTCCACAGTACTCTGCAAATCCAAAGATTTGACTAACCTAGATCTTTCAGTCATCTTTTTACTTTCTAATTCAATTTCTAAAAAAAAAAAAGTATTAGTATAATACGAATACTTCACCCGATACAAGATGATTTAGGTGATGTGATTTTTTAAGTGGACTCGGACAAGGGCAAGATGGGCATAAAGAAGGCCAAAGACTACACAGGAGGTGAGAAAGAACCCCGCAAAATATACATGCACATATTTTACCACCATACGCAAAACAGTACTCTGATCTCAAGACAATAAGGACAAGGGAACAATAAACACCCAAGGAAAGAGCAAGACTCCCAAGAGACACACAGTTTATCACCTTGGTGACAGGAAGGGGGCAGTTTGTTTTAAGACATTTTTTTTTTTAAAAACGCAGAAAGACCCATGAATGCTGAAAATATGAAAGTACTTCTATACTCCAACTTTGTCTCACCCTAATCTATCCATTATAGAGACACCAATGTAATTTATCTGGATCTTAATTCTAAACTTATTAGTCAATTCGCATATATGAAAAACAGACATTAGGTAGAAATCGGCTGAGTTACACATATGTACAGCTACTCTTAATAACTCAGATTGCTAAATAGAAACTTTAATTCTTATACGACAAAGTGTAATTTCACTAGCTGGGTCAAAATCGGAATCATAATTATACAATGACTCATCCTGCAAAGCACAAACCCATTCCAACTTCCAGTTAACTTCTAAGAAATTGAGCTGGTTTAACAACAGATGAAGTACAAAGAAAGCTGGATTTCTTGTCCCCAGCAGTGGACTATAAATTAACATGCTCTGTTGCATTAGAAACAGTACGATAATTAAAAGAACAGTGATCTGAAAAAGTACAGTTTAATGTCTATTTTGTCATGTATAACAGTGATACATCTTGTGAAACCTACCAGAAATACAGTTACTTACTCTCAAATCCTTTTAAGAATAGTATCATAAAATCAAAGTAGGAAAAACATAAGGCATACTAATTCAGAGATCAACTGTACCTGTTCCTGACCAAAAGTGCTACTAAGGGAGAAAGTAAAACAGGTGGCACAAAGTAACTTGCCAAAATTATAGGCCTTTGCTGAGAAGTGACAGGGAAACCCTACATGGTGCATAAGGACATGTCGGTGAAGAGTAACATTTTTGGTTTTAATTACTCCAGTTTTGAAAGGTACATAAAAACATTGTAACTTTACAGGCATGCATACCCCTTCCTCTGTTTGTGATGCCTAAAAGTCACATCTCATCCAGAGTAAAAATTCCACTTGCTACAGTTTCTGCCCTCCTGCCCTGCTCCTTGCCCACATCTCATGCAATGCACCCACAAAGTAAGGACATGGTATATGTAGCAAATGGTGAAGTATCATCAGAGGATGGCATCATGGAAAAAATCCAGAGAAGTATTTCCCGAACTTCAGCTCCTGAACACCTCCTCTGATCATCCCCCTTCTATTTATACCAGGAATCTGTCTACTCAAAACACCTCCGCAGACCTCAATCACAGCAGTTCCCATAAGGAAAAGATGGTCTCTGAAGTATGATTTAGCATATCACATCACAGCATAACATCGTACAGGAATGCTGCGACTCACTGAATATCATTTGAAGGGAAACTGCAGTAGCTACAGCTCAATTCCATCAGCATGTTGGAATTATCTGCAGGCAGTGCTGTCCAGCCAGCACCAGATAGGTACAATGTTGCTCCTTCTGAGAAAAGCTTTGCCAAACCAGATGTGCATTGCAGAAGGCCGCCTTACCCCTCTCCATTCAGTTACTACAATGTGTGTCTATCGTGCAGGCAGCAGATCACTGTCCCCGCTGCACTACTTTTCCTCTGCCTGGATTTATTTCTTTATTTAATGAAATACAGAAATGCTACGAAAACACCAGAAAGGACTTGTTCCAATGTTCTGCATGAAAAAAATCACTGCTTGGAAAGTTTGTAGTCCTTATGTTGAATCATAAAACAGATGGTGCTTAAGGAGCTATAGAATTGGCAAACTTCAGCTCCAATTCATGTGACTACGGAACAAAAGCAATCACAATCACAAGCAACCTCAGCTGCTCACAAACTCAAGTTTTCCATTTGCAAGGTCATATGATACAGATGTATCAAGACGTGCTAGGGTAAGCCGTTCATTGGGAGCTACCTGCCAACCTGGAGCACTGAAGACAGGGTTTGGTAGAGTTTTTTGGCAGTGTGCCTCCCTGTGCACCTCAGGCACATGGCTGCTCCTGAACATTTCCATGTCCCAGAGTATTTTATTCACTAGTCAGCAGTGCTTCAGACCTCTCTGAAATAGGAAGTGCGTGTTGATCATGATTCAGTCAGTACTTACAGCAGCTGGGGGATGATGTCTCTGTATTTTAAAACAGAATGCATCCTACTCTATGTTGTTTCACCTCGCAGGAAATACTTCACTTAAGGAAAATAAGGAGTGTTCAGAAGATACACTGTATGTTTAATAACTCTTGAACGATCAGTAGTATACTCACATGGGAAGTCATCCACAAACATGGGGTCTATGTTATGCAGCAGTTCCACTCTGGGGGACCGTCTTCCTTCACTAGGAGAGATTTCAAAAGGAAACATCAATTTCCTTCTACAGTATTTTAAGGCTTTTCGTCATGCTAATACAGAAGGACATTCATAACCATAAACTAATTGCTATCAACTTCAATGTGAGTGCTCTTTTCGAGCCTAATAGCAACAGCTTTTTCTCTGTATCAGTCTTCCCTGACTTCACTGGTGTCTACTGGGATTATTCACAAGTTTAACAGAGTACAGAACTGGCTCTATCAAAGCAGAGTTTTACAATAACCAACTTCAAAAACCAAATTTTGCTGTGTAAGCTGGCATGGCACTTGCTATGCCCTCTGCATACCTGAACAAGTGCTGAAAGCATTTTGGGTGGGTGCCTCAAAAAAACACCAGAGTCATTGGCTGCCCCTCAAAAAAAAACCACCTTCAATTTGTAATTGAGGTCACAAGGATTATTTAAATACTCTGAACATTCTTGTGGGGGGGGGGGGAAATCATCCCACTTTTTCAAGCCACTGATTCATAGGGATGGTGTAGAATGAGCCTCCGAACTTACCCATAAATTCTCTGAGTTAAGCAAATCCCAGTCCTAAAAAACTAAATATAAGAAATATACTCCTTATAAAGAGCAACATGAGTAGGTAGATGTAATTAGAAAGAAGCTTGGCTACCTCATGACACACCAATATTTTATTATTTGACAGTGAACCTAAACACATCTTTTTAGAAACTTCCAAATAACTTAAATTGTTTTCTTTTTATTAAGGAGCTTCATTATAACACTTGAAAATTCAGCTAGGGCCTCTAAACTACTTGACATTAAGGATAAAAAAGTCAGGTAATATAAAACTTAGTGGAAACCTCAAAAATGACTGTTATTTTAATATATATGGTATATAATTACACAATATTTACCTGTAATTTTATTTTTTCAATGACAACTAATTAAAATGAATATTGTTCTATTTGATTCCTAAAATCAGTTCTGAATGCTACACATTTTGAATAAGTACAAAATTAACAAGGAGGATTGGATGAAAGATTAAATGTATTCAGACAACACAGCCTTGGAATTAACACAAAGGAAGTACAATAACTAACCTACAGTGTTAGTGATTCAGTGTATAAGAACTGACACAAAACTGTTTTTCCCAAAATGCATGTGAAAGGTTAACTCCTCCACTTGCACCCTAGTATGTATAGAAGTCACACTCCTAACGAGTGTGCTTGGCTTTATTTAACCAAAATTTAGCTTATATTTAATTGACTCTTACTGTCTCTAAGATGCTCCAACTACAGCTGTGGTGAAGTATGCCTTTCGCCATCTGTTCATAGGTAGTAGTAACATGAGCCAGTTAGCACAAGTTAAACTAGGATGCAAATTCATAGCATGTGAATAACTCTGCAGTAACTGCTTGGGGAGACATTCTAATTTTGCAGTTTCTGAGATGTATCTACATTTTCTAGTATCCTGTTGAAAGAAAGCAAACACTAGAATTATGCTAAGTATTCTAGTATCTTCTAGTATCTAGTATCAGGGTCAAATACTGAAGAAGGAAGTAACTTATTCCTACATGCTTCTCCTGTTTATACATCCAATATTCATATAGTACCACGTTAGGTAGAAAGTTAGAACTGAGGATGTTCATGGTGTTCGAGCAGACTAGTATTACTATCATATCATTAGAAGTTATTTCCTTTAGGCTTTTAATCTGGAGGGTGGATAGCGTAAACTAAAAATGGCTAAGAACGTTATTGCACAGTAGGTAGAACACAAAATATAAAGATTACACCTGCATTCATTTAAGTTTTTCATGCTGCAGCTGACATTTTTATTTAATCCATTTTTTTCTGGGATAGAATATTGGTATTAGTAACTCGGAAATGTGATTTTTATATAATCACAAGATACACTCCCTGAAGCTTATGGTATTACTGTATTAAGCTCTGTAGCACTATCAACTGGTACTGAACTGCTTGTTCAGTTTAGGGGTTATTCTGGTAACTCTGTTACACACAAAATGAAGGTTTATAACCAGCATATATTATCCACAAAACAATAGCCAGGGAAAAGAAGATGGCATTGTACATTGAAGAAAGTGGCTGGCTGACAGAAAAGGACATTAGGAAAACAGAAGCAAGGTCCTGGGGACAACAAATAGAGAATTTACACTTGCAGCAGAATTCCCTTCGCCTGTGCCTAAATTCTGTCCTCGTTCCCATTTATAGAGCTCCATGCTGACCTTAGTCCCCTCAAAAGACACAGCCTCAACTCCAGATTCACCATGGCAGATGCTCTGCCAACAATATTTTGCATCAGGAATATAGTCTAGCCAACAGAGCTAGAATAAGAAAGCAATAAGATCCTCTAGTATCTTCCAGTGTACCCATATCTTACAATGCTCTAATTTTAAGAGTATTTATTTTTAGGCTCCAATATTCTAATGTATTGCTCCTCTCCCTAAAAATAAGGAACTTTTTTTTGTTTGGCTATTATTCTACCACGTCTGACTGACTATTTAATTAAGCAGTCAAAAGGTATTGTCTTCCAAAAAAGTCATCTGTGTAAGAACATCTTGATGAAAACATATGGACTAACTTCAGAGCTGGTATGAGAATCAGATAGTTTGTGCTCAGAACACCGCTCTGCGTTCCATTTTGCAAATTTTTTAAAACATACAGAAAGATCTGTTACTCCTTAGTGAATGTGAACAAACATCTACATGCAATCTTTCACTTTTGTTGTTATTGTTGTTAAAGAGGCAGAAGGTGTCCTTGGGAAGGAATCCAAGGTTTTCCAGGGTAAATATGTTTATCTTGCACAAAAACATCCTCAGTGTCACTCAGCAAAATCTGAGCCTTTATAAACTTGCCATATATTGTATTTCTCTGGGTCTTATCTGTACACACTTTCTTAAAATAAATATATTTAAGATATGTTGGAAATAAACATTACCCACAGCTTTACATTGCTCTTTATTCAGCATTAATTTATACCACAACAATGAAAATTTTTTTCAAACAGGTTTTTAATTCCTAAAATGAATGTAACCATTTGGTACACAACAATTCAAATTGATCTTGCTTCATTTACTTCATCTAGTCAATTCTGTTATTTCCAACATTATAAAAAAACAAAATTGAAACTTGGCCTGAAAAATATATGAGTAAAACTTGAAAACCTACCTTCACTAAAAAGCTTTGAAGAAGTATTAGTATTTGCACCGCATTTTATCCTGAATCTCTCAGTGCCTACCACATTGCTTCATGTGCTCCATTTGGTTTTCCATTTTCCTGCTAATAAAAATCTTTTCTCTGAACACAGACCTACTAGATACTCAGTACTGAAAACCAAAATACTTCAAAACAATGTATCAATCAGGGCAAATTTCTACGTAAGTAAAATTATTTTGCCTTGTGTATCTAGTTCAACAGAGCAGCAAGCATCTGGAGAACAGATGTTTCTTAAAAATGCAAGTGTGTTTTGAGATGCTTGCTTAGAAACATTCAGTATGATTTAGATTCCTTGACTAGTTGTATTTTAGTGTTGTTTTCCATTAATTTTTCTTTGTATTCTCAGTTACTATTTTTGTAAAATGTATTGGTGAAATTATCCTGTATTTTTAGATATAATTTCTAATACATACATAGTTTTAGAGGTTCTAGCTATATTGTGGTGTTACCCATGCTAATCTAAGGTACTAGAAAAGTGCAATCTACTATGATTTATATAGAAGGTTTATACCTGAGATTGCAATGGGCTGATGGATAAAAATGGGTTGGTACAGTGATACTATCCCAAGTTATTTTAAAAAGAAGTTAGGGACATTAAAGGGAAAGTTAAATCTAATCTCAAAGGTACTTGTTGGAAAATGAAATTTAGGAACTACTGGTCTAAAGATACACTGCAACAAAATTTTGGATAGAAAAGTTTTTTTGGTGGCCTGTTATATTTTACTGTAGAAAACTAGCAGAAAGGCCAAGATTTGTATCAACAGAGAAAGATTGGGAAGATCTGCCTGTGGAGACAACAGCATGAACACGCAGCAGAGAAAGGGCTCTTGTAATGGCCTGTGTTAACATCCAGATTAGTAGGTGAGGAAGACCCCAACACATCTAGGCCAGTTTCACAGGACAGGGACATGGGGAGTCAAAACAGTGACGGGACAGGGCACAGGAGGAGTACTAAAAGGGCACAAAAAGGCATAACCAGGACCTGTGCATAGTCACCAGCCTACGAAGAACACAGAAGATGTTAGAAGGACTTCACAGCTGGCATCCCTGGACCTCTGTACCATTGCAACAGATCCTGGGTCCAACATCTGGTCACAAGTGTCACGGTGTCTGGCTGCCAGATGGATGGCTTGAAAACCCCTGCCCTGGTGCCTGGCTGCTGGGCAGACTTCTTAGACACACACCTTTTGGCAAATGAGAGTGTGAGACTGTGAAAGCGTGAGTAAAACGAGCTTGTATTTCAGTTTCTGTTATAAATAAAATCACTTTCCTCTTCTATTAGGTCTCTCATTGTGTTGCAACAGTATTTCCTACACTACCAGGTCAGCAGATCAATTTTGAAACAGCAGACAAACTTTCAAGTTCAAAGTCCCTGTCAAAGAGCTTTTAAGTAGCATGCAAATTTTCACCTAAGAAGCTCAAACAATGAGAACAAGAACATCATATTCCCTCAGTTTTATGCATTGAAACATAAAGTATAGCTAGCTAAAAAGAATGCAGAAGACATTGTTGTCCATGACAAACGTGCTCATAAACTTAACATCTTTTCATGCATTTGCTCCTAACCATGAACTTTTTTCTAGTTCTTGAAGTCAAAATTAAGTACAGGAGGCATGAAACAAACAGTTGTAAAGATGTGTGGTTGTCAGCACCTCTATTTACTACAAGAACTCCATATTAGACAGTGCCTTGTTAACGCAATGCTTAATTTGGACTACCAATCATCTTAAAATCATTACAGAAATTTCATTTTGGTCTAGGATTTCAGAATTTATATTTAGGATTTCAGAATTAAAATATAATTCCTGTATTATTTATATAATAATCTGTATTAAAAAATTCTATATTTACATGTAATTATTTTCAGAATCATATTATTTCTATTTATTATATAAATAACATATTCAGAAGGCATCCTTAGAAAACTGACCGTTTTTAGACAGAGATCAAACAGATACTGGAATGCATACAATATTTTTGTGACTTCTGAGAGTATCTGCATTGTCTCATACATTCTTTTGAATATCTAAATCAACGTTCCAAATTTACAACCTTTTTCGCTCTGTTTACACACATATGAAATAGTAGGTTTAGGATTACAGTCCACGAAAAAAACCCACCAACACACCCACAAGAAGCATACGCAGCTACTTGTATTAAACTGGGCTGAAAAAAATACAGATGTAACACAGTGATTGGCTACTAATTTATTTTTTTTTAATGAGATAGAATCTTTGCAAAATTTAATTTCACTCCTGATGAGCAACATATTTGAACTTTCCATCAGATGTCACCAAAAGGGCGCTGTGCCTTCACTGTTTGCTATCCAATATTCAAGTGACCTTTTGAGTTATGATCATGAAATTTAATACACTCATTTCTCCTGATTACATGGGAAAAAACATGTGAAATTTGACATTTCAGTTGCAAGGTCAGCCAAAGATCAGCCTAACAGTCCACAAAAACTGACATTTTCCCTCCCTCTGGACAGAGGCCCTCCGGCTGGCACTACAGAAAATACTGGAGGTCACTAGCAATGCCAGTAAACATTGCATTCAGTTCCTCCACAAAGAGATACGATTCAAGTGCCAGGAGCCTGCAGGGGATGCACAGCTGTAGCTATCCTTCCCCATGTATAATTTCCCTGCCGAAGTAACCTGATCTGAGAAGATCAGTCCATGACAAAGAATATCTGGTTGAAACTGAATCTGAATTAGGCAGGAATTTTGCTGGTAACTGAAATAAAAGTCTGTGGTTTAGGAGTACCCCAGGACCTTGCTGATAAGTTTTCCCACAGTAACGCTGGCATGTAAAACATTTTACTGTCTCTGGCTGGACAGGAGTCTCCATTCCTTCCTGGCAGTTAATGGTCCCTGGTCTCAATTATACACATCCTTATCTTCTACCACTTGGAAGGGAGCCATACAGTACACCTGGGCACAAGGCCATGAGCTCTTTGCAAACTCCAGCAAGTACCGAGAACTACCCCATGGCTGCTCAGAAGCAGAGGCGGCACTAAGAAAGAAACCAAGTTCAGCAGTTTCAAAACTAGTAAACCTACTAAAAGTACAAGCAATTCTGAACTCCAGATATCCGGGTTTTTTGGCTTTTTGGGTTTGGCTTTTTTGTTCTTTTTTTTCTTTTTTTCCTACTTCAATGTCTATATAGGGCTAACCAGGGTCGAGCAGGTGGGTTCAACTCTGCTTGCTCTAACACTCCATTTCTCATCTCAGTCCCTAACACAAACACTCGCTGTTCACGCTTGTTTAGGAACTAACTCACAGTCTAGGATGCTCAGACACACAAAAATCAGTGCTTATTGCAAAGCACTCTGTAGAAAATTGCAGAAAATAGCTACATTTCTCCTGCAGGTTGTGGTAAGAACCCTGAGAAGGGAAAAAAAGGTTGTAACAGAATATAATATTGTCTGACTGCTATGAAAACAAAACAAAGACTATCAAAAGAAACAAAACACTAATTCTCAGATGAATGGCATGTAGCAAACAGAACTGCTAGTGCTTCTATTCTGCTTGAGTAGTATTAAACACTCCATCCTAAATGATTCTTATACAAATTAAAACTATGTAAATATAACTTCTAAGAACATAGACAACAGGATTTAGCCCCATCAGTGAATACATTATATGCAAGCACAGAACAGGTAGAAAGGAATTTAAGACAACATCACCATGCAATTTTTGCAAAACTAAGGTTTAGTCACAGAATTTTAAAATTCTGCAGAAACTCACATTTTAAGGACTCTGCAATACATTTTAGTAGAGTAAAAGAACATTAGAATAAAAGAAAAGCTTTGAAGGATGAAGGACTGACTGAATACAAGTCTTGACTGAAGATCTCACAAAGGGGCAACACCAGAGCTTCTTCTGATAGTTTGTTCCATAGGAAAAATCAGCTTTACTGTTACTGCCCATTTAATTTACTCTTCTACATTCTATTCTACTTACTCTGCTGAGCCCAGTGCACCAGTAATAAGCACACATTCAGATGTGCCCGGAGCCCCCAGTATCCAGCACGTGTGATACCACTTTTAATATTCTTTTCCAGAGGAAAAAATGTGTGAGATTTAACTCATTTTTCTTTTAATGCACAGAAGACTCTCTATGACCTGAACCAATGGGGTTTGGGATACCCCAGCTAATCCAGACAGCATGAGAGGTACACAAAGTCAGAGAGAGCCCAGTAAAAGTCATTAGCTTGGTCTCGGTGCCAACCCAGCTGGAGCTAAGCTACCTCTTTTGTCCAGCCACCTTAGCATGTCTGCACTGCAGTCCTGAGTGCTCCAGCTTGCATAAATCAGGAGCAACGTCATGACCTCTTAGGAACCAAGTCAGGTTTACTTTTGTACTGAACCTCACAGGCTGTCTGAGACACTGGACAGCATGATGTGGACCTATTCAAACGGTTACACTTAGAGCCAGCCTGACAGGTCCTGTACTGAGCTAACACACCATCAAAGTGGAATCCATCCTCAGTGAGTTTAATGTCTGCATAGATCTCCCAGATGTTCAATTACAGATGCATACTGCAGAGACGCCCAACTGGGCTCTGTAGAGAGCAGGGTTGGGTCCATAAAATTTACTAACTTGTACTCCATGCTGTGCAAAATCAGTTAATGTACTTCTGGATCACACAGCGTTCTTGAAAAAGTATTCCATGCTTGTGTATTGCTGTGTCCACACTGATAAATTCAACATACCAAGTTAGAGCCGTATAGAGTTTTTGCATCTGTGACTAGTATTAATTTGCAACTTGGATAATTGTCTCATGAACAGTAAAATGAACTGCGCATATACATTCCCTTTCTTTAGAGAAAGGAACATGTAATATTTGCTCCCAAGTTCCAGCTCTGTTCTCTGGGCTGATGAAATTCTTCTCATACCAGAACGCTGACTCCGTGATTTGACACGCAAGTTACCTGATAGTTTTCCAAACATCAAAGCCATCCAAAGGCTTAGTGCCATTGGTATGTCCTCCAGCAAGGTGCACCAGTGTTGGCAGCCAGTCAGAGATATGGATGAGTTCATGACTTTCTACACCTTTTTGTTTCAGTAAAGGACTTGCAACAAAGCCTACTCCTCTCACTCCTCCTTCCCAGAGGGTCCATTTTCTTCCTCTCAGTGGCCAGTTGTTCCCACCTGCCAAAGTCTGTCCTCCATTATCTAGAAAAGAAGTAATTAAAAAGTACTGTTGGTAAGAAAGAAACAGAACTATCCTCCCCACAACACTTTTGCATCCATTTGAAAAAACATTTTCACAATACAGGCATGTCACACAAGCACTTGCATAGTGCTGGTAAGTGTTCATATAATACGTTGCATATTCAGAGCATGTCACAACCATAAGTTAATTCTTGCCAGTCTTACAAATTACTACAATGAAAAGCTACTGCTAGGCAGAAATGATACCACACTATGAGTCAACGATTTAGAAAGACTTTGTTAAGAGCAACCTCTGACCTTGATTCTAAATATCATTAGACAGCCAAAGCTTCCAGAATCAAAGATTTTAAGAAGTCAGTCCAAATTACTTTACAGACCACAAAAAGAGTTGCTATCAATGCCATCATTAGTACTCAAGAATACACTGTTTTCCAAAGCAGTAAATTATACTCAAAAAAACCCCAAAAAACTATCATTCCAGTGCCAGGACAATACCCATAGTCCTAGTTCAGAACCAACTTTTTCCTAGATTTTTAGGCAGCCACAATGAGTTGTAATGTCACACAACACAACATTTCTGAAGCAGAAAATGAAAGCCCTAACAAAATGAGTTGAAACTAGTCCAAACAGTTGAAGCGATTCAGAAATGTAGGGAATTTATTGTGTTTGGTGAGAACAGTATATAAGATCGTTACAGAAAATGCTGAACTGTCACTACAGTAACTCAGAGTATCTACATGAATTAGAGATAGCTCACGCAACTCTTTTTTAACTCTCTCTGACCAAGCTTCCACACTTAGAATAAAATCTAGATTCCTGAATTTAACAGAATTACTGAATCTCTGAAGTTACTTTTAGTACTGCTGTACAATTGTTCTTGTTCAAACTTATCATAATGATCTCGGAAGAGTCATCGCTGGCTTTTTTTTTTTTGCATAATCTTTCTATATTTTAATGATGCTAAAATTATTTCAAATACTATTTATTGAACTGACATTCAGAGTAATTTGACATGTTTTTATTGTATTTTCCCATTAAAAACCAGGAATTTCAGGGAAGAAAGAAGTACATTCCTAACACCTTACAGAAGAACTTTACTGTCACCACACCACAACAAAATGATCTCCTTTCTGTTTCAGTAATTAGGGATCGGTGTAAGCATCCACTGTGAACATCCTTCTACTGTACACAGAAAATCCTTTCTGTTCTACTAAGGAACAAACCAGCGCATGTCTCTGTAAAGACTTTAAAAGGTGGAAGCCTCAGCAAAATGAATCAGTTGGAAAAAATAGCATGATTTGAAGAGAGTAAAGTGTTTTGTGGACCTTCCAGTAGGCCTGCTTGCACATCCAGCATTCTTGGGTTAAAAAGAAATAAATTAAGAGCTATATTGCCTTCAGTATGGAATGCAGGCAACCAAACACTAGCTACCAATCTTTCTCACAAAACAATGTTGAGCAATGAGATCTGAGAATCTAAGCACTTGCCAGTTACCAGAATAAAAAAAAAAAAAAAAAATTGTTTGAACAATTCCTTCTACTCTTCATGTAAACAGGAATTCCTGTCAGAGATACTCACGGGACAGAGCTTTCAGTAGCTTTTAACCTTTGGTGGCCTTAGAATAAAAGGTATTTTATCTACACTACATTAGAGCACAGTTTGGACATACAGTGGGATGAAGTCTTAAGTATGTTAAATACCTTCTTCATATCACAAGCTACTTAACTGTCCATATCAGTTTAATACTAGTACACGAGATTTTTTTTAGTAATTATACTTATTTTTCTTTTATTTTCTGTAGTTGAGTTGAAGACATTCATGTTGTGCCAGTTTCATTATACAATAAATACCCTGAGACAAGGAGTCTATCTAACTTACATTCTACAAAAACTTGTGTGTGATAGCTTTCAGACATAGTACACTAAGTTAAAAAAAGGAGAAAAAAAATTCTTGTTTTGATAGCTTGTCTGATATGTAAATGAATAAACACGACATATGAAACAAGCTTCGTCCCACTCATTTTGACTGCTCATTTTCACATTGCTACTGTTTCCTTCTCCCTCAGGAATTCACATTCAAGAGGCCCTTTCTGCTTCATTTCTAGACTGAGTTAATAAGAAAGTGTTGAAGGAGGGAAAAGGATGGCTTCTGGATCGATTACTGACATTTGTTTCCTTTCCAGGTAGGCAGAACAGAGCTAATGTGTCACTGGCAATTCATACACAAGTGATACCATTTTTAGAAGTTATAGATACCTACTTCCATAGTGTCTGAAATATTTCCAATGTCCAGATGGAGATCAGTGATGAGTGGTGTCCCTCAGAGGTCCATATTGGCTTTAGTAACATTTAATATCTTCATCAGTTACACAGGCAGCTGGATTGAGTGCAACCTCAGCAAGATCCCATCCAGAGAGGCCTGGACAAGCTGGAGAGGTGGGCCTGTGTGAACCTCATGAGGTTCAACAAGACCAAATGCAAGGTCCTACAGCTGGGTCGGGGTAATCCCCGCTATCAATACAGGCTGGGGGATGAAAGGATCGAGAGCAGCCCTGCTGAGAGGGACTTGGGGGTACTGGTG
>Ga0181612_170211_pt1 | contig 28337 bp, 16 predicted proteins | sample HoacroProtozoa21_FD_119630 | JGI IMG/M metagenome (GOLD analysis project Ga0181612, IMG submission 119630) | Hoatzin crop microbial communities from Cojedes, Venezuel. Combined Assembly of Gp0051906, Gp0051904, Gp0051908 | reverse complement strand
GTTGGGGTGACGGTTGGACTTGATGATCTTAGAGGTCTTTTCCAACCCTAATGATTCTATGATTCTATGAAAGAACTATGGGAGTCCATACTTGTGTACAAACATGGATTCATCTAGCCTAATTTGTTAAACTCTTCTCGTTCTGCTCTGCATCACCAATTACCCAAGCAGCCACAGGAATCTAATTCCTTCCAGGTGGTTTAAACATAAAACTATTTTCCATCTCCAAGACCAGAGAAAACATCTGATCCAGAAAATCATTCCAAAAATCAGGCAGCGCTCCCTGGCACAGCTCTAGGGAGGGGATTTCACTCTGTCAGAACATTTACTACAAAATATTTGTCTCCTGAAAATTCAGGCTTTTCTGTTCCAATTCGTAATCTGGAGTTGTTAAATCACCTGTAAATTTAGCCTGTTTATGGGCACTTGCCTTTTTCAAGCTGTGAACTGCAGTGTCATCCAAGTGGGCTATAGCCAAAATAATTCATTGCAGTCACACAACAACAATGCTGCAGCCAACAAAGCAAGAATGCCCCTTGTTGACATTTCTGTTGATCCTACGAATGGGCCTTTAATTTCTAAAGTCACTATAACTAATAAACAGTCATTGACTCAAGCTCAAGATTGAGAGTTTTCATTTTACAGCTTAAAAAAAAAAATCTGAAGGACTTCATAAATTACCAGGTATTTAAACTGAAGAGATTTTTAGAGTAGTCAGAAGAGATCACTGGTAGGGATCTCCACACACAACATGGAGAATATTTTTACCCTCTTGAGACAAGACAGAGAAGCCTGAAGTGTCCCCTCTGTACCTCAGGGGAACACATCCACAGGAACAGCCGGACCAGCCTTCCTAGACCACGTGTTGATGGGGCCAATTTCTGAGAACACTAAGAAATGCATCATTACTTAACACAGATTCCTAGCGAACAATGGAAATGCAGCTGAATTTAGCCACAAAGGTAAACTCCAAAAGAATACAGCTTTTGTCCCCAAAAACGAAGCATTAATACCTCAGTATGTCTGCTTGGAACAATAAAGATTAAACTGGAAAAACTGTTCATTGAGAAGCACAAGAAGTAAGCATACCACTGCGATACAGTGAATTTTACATCTGTTTGTATACAGTAAGAGCTGCGAGCTCTCATAGATTTGGGATATTTATACCACCCTTTTGCTGGAGAGAAACTAAAGCTTTTCAAAATGATCCTGCTGCTTCTTTTTCCCTTTTCGTACAGCTTTGACTCCAAGCCCAGCATGGGCTGGAGCTGCAGCATCTCAGATACTTGATTTCCTGACTCTGCACCGAGGACAAAGAACCTTCCGACTTGGATGCACGCAGGGACAGCCCGGAGACAGCCTTGCCTTTTGGGGGCTGCGACAAGTATCTGTAACAATACTTCTTAGCATTCATGCAGGACAACGTCTCACAGATTCATCTGTAGCAACCTGGTGATAGGTTCCTAGATATCTGTAGTATGGACTGGCTACACAACACAAGACAAATGAAATTAATTTGGCCTCATTTAAAAAAAAATAAGTCCTTGACCTAGGTTTTTACCATAAAGTGAAAGAATCAGCGTTAAACATGCATTAATAAGCAGGTAAACAGCCACAAAAAGGACCACGACACCTCTAGATTGTATCAGTCAGAGTTCCTGCGCTCTTTAAGCTGATGTCCAAAGGTGTGGTGCACCAGAAAGCACGCGCAGGCCCGTTACTGAGCCAGTGCCACCGGAGTAGCAGCTCTCTGCCACTGGTACTCAGAACTACGGTTTTGGCAATGCAGTGATGCTTTGGACTTCCCGGGCACTTCTCCGTACTTAGAGACACTTTGCACCCAACTGTAGGTACGTAAAACCACCCAGTCTCCAATTCGTAAGTCACTGGCACTCTGGGATAAAATCAGGAGGTGGAGACCCTGACGGACAGCAAGTTAATACCAGGGAAGACCTCTAAGATGCCAGGGGGCTGAGCAGAGGATGCAGGAGGAGAGGCTCATGGGTCTGGGTCTGTTCAGGTTGGAGAAGGGAAGGAGAAGGCTGGATTTAATTGCTGCACTCCACTACGTGAAAGGCAGTGACAGAGAAGACCAACGTACACTCTTCTCAATGAAAGGACAACAGAGAACAGACATGGGCAACAAGATGAGAAATTCCAGATACGAGGAAAAAAATTCTTCAGTGAGATTGGCTGAGCCCGGGGACCGGCTGCTCAGAAAGGCTGCGGAAATGCCATCCTGACAGATATGCACTATCCTCAACCGGATACGGCTCTGAGTAACCTCATCTAACCTTGACATCAACCCTGGTTCAAGCAGGAGGCAGACGACTAGAGAATCCTTTCAACCAAAATTTGGCTATTATTTCTACAATGCTACAAATACAGATTAATCATATTTACTTACTTACTTTCCCTTTGAAAGTATTAATTTATAAAAACTAGTTTCTTAACAGAAACTCCAACTTTGAATTACCATGATCTTTTTTATTTAATGTTGACATTTACCTCAACAGCAATCAGCATTTCAATAATTATATGGAGATAACAAATGAGATACAGCACGCTCAACATATGGCACAAAAGCCCAAGGCAATCATCCATCCTTACTGACTGTACTGGCAATCGCTACTTAGCACTTTACTAAGGTTATCACTGAAAAACAATCCAGCCTGCTCTTCTCCATCTACAGATGGAGAACCTTTCATGTAAATGGTCACACTGCTGCTTTTGTGGGCTCTGGAGAGGCTACGAGTCCTTCCCTGCCATGCCATTGTGCACGAACCTACCAAACAGTAAACTGTTGGCATCACCATCATATATCATGGATCCATGTCTAATCACACAATTAGAAACAGCTACATTTTCACTGTGTGACAGCTGCGTTCTCAATCTGGTGATTGAAAATGGATGCGTGCCTAGGGAAGGCTGTCTGGGAGAGGACTGGAAGAACAATTCACTTGGACTACATCAGCCTCCCTGAAATCCTCTTACGAAGCCCCAGCTGAAAGCGGACAACGAGCTATCAGCCAGAATTATTATTTTGACAGACGAGATCCGGCTCTTGGCCAGAGTTTCTCTGCCCCATCTGAAATGAAGAGCTGTGAATGAGAAGATGGTAACTGCTTTAAAAACAGGCTTAGTTTTAAGAATACTCTTCCACAGGTAAGTGGGAGCATGGAAAGAAGAGCAAAAAGCTTTTTCAGATACACACACCAGCTGACAGATTGATGTTCCATGGACATCTCCCTTTGAAGAGCCAGGTGACGTGAAGAATACAAAAAGCTTTTTGCGTGGTCAGTGCTTGGCAAGAAAGACCAGATATACAAAGCAGAGACATGCATGGGATGTCTGGAAAGGAAACAGTTTTCTACTATTTGCTGTACTCCGATCTTGGAATCACGCACATGTCGAGTGGTTGCTTTGGAAAGTCAGTTTCTTTGGAAAATAATTTTCTTTTGAATGTTTCAGGTTGTCCGCCCACCACCATCAAAAAGGGTGTGCAGTGATTAATAACAGCATTTTGTACTGTATCTGCCTACTGAAAAATATGTGCATAGTGACTTGAAGTTTTTTCTCTTCTCTCAACCAGATTTTTGATTTTCCATTTTTCCTCAAAATACTGCTTTTGTGCAGCCTGAGGCCTGTCATCACACCTTCAGTACGTGCCACTCGCATATACTAGTATGATGATACTCACGATCCCATGGAGACACGGTAATTTTTTCCCCCACTTACAACACAGGAAGAGTAGCTAAGGACAGTTACGTCTCCACCCCACGTTAGAGGACATTATGCAAAGAAGTAAACTGGGGGCTGAACTACAAGCACCTAAATGTAGGTTTGATTTTAACATCATAAGTTACTATACTTTACTTACTCTTCATTCCATCCCTCTGAGTTCTCTCACATAATAGAAATGCTCTTAATAATAATAAAAAAATTAAAAACCACCCCTGTAAGATTCCTTGCCTTTTAACAGCATCTCCCTCAATCTGAAAGCTGTTTGCCTGCCCCCTGTCCCTCTGACCCCCTAAGGATTTTCCTTCATCACTTGTCCCTTTGGGTAGATAAACCACCGAGTACAATTTTCTGCTTCTCTGACTTTCTGCTGATCTACAGCTACAATCTATTCAATAGTTCTTATTATAAAAAGCAGGTATTTCAGGAATCACAACTCACCACAAAAGCCACCTCAGATAAGTGTTAAAAATACAGTCTTGTTAAAACCCTAGCTTGTGACATGGTCACCTCCACCCCACAGCTCAAACAAGACTGTACATAATGAACAACAGAAGTCAGATGATGAGACTCATCATTTCAGGTGCTTCTTCTGTCTCCAATCCAAAGAGCATAAACAAGGAAGAGCAGTGGAATCATGGTGCTTGCAGTCACTTTCAAGAGCAATACAAAGGGATGCCCTCTGCCAGCACCAACTCCCTTATCTTGCCAGGATTTCTTGGCAGCAGCAGAGAAGTACTGTGTTCCACAGTTTCTGAGATTTAGGAAATGCTAAATCATGCAGTGCCTGTTCAGTTTCTGCTCCACAGAAAGCAACCCTCTCAATACTGCAGATGTGGAAATTCAGCCTGATAAAATTAAATGTCAAGGGTGGTTTCAATCCTGTCAAATACTGGCTCCAAATCTGTTCCTTTTTTTGGGTGAAAATGAGAGATGCACCTCCCTGTTGGCATAATTAAAATAGGGTTTAGTTCAGCAAAGGAACACAGAATTTTCTAGAATTTAACAGATGTGGAGAGAGATTCCCAGTGTCCAGCTTTCGATGAGAGCAGCTGAGTATCCCACCTAAATAGGCCACATTGTTAAAAGAATAAGAAAGGGCACTGCGCGATTGCCTTATAAGCGTCCAGCAAACAATCACTCAGGCCTACGTCACCAAAGTCTGGGAAGAATCTTAAGTTACACTTTATTGCATTCTTTGCTGAGCACAGAACAAGCAAACAACTCTGTCATAGTCTGGAAAAGCCCACTGGCATCTAACTTCTTTCACTAGCTTCACAGCACATCGTGTGCGCACTGATTGTAAGCTTCCAAAGATATGCACCATCCTCTTTTTCCCCCCCTACCACTCCCCTCGCCCCCCCTTTTTTTTTTAAGCTTTTCTTAAAGACTCTGAGACTCAGATCGCCTGAGCAGAGGACTAGTAGTGGCCTGAGGATACTCCCTCTCATCCTTTAAATCTGATTCAAAGAGGTTTGGGGCACCAGAACTGGGCCATGCCGAATCATCTAGAATGAGAAGATCCAGCTCACAGGCTCCTGGCTTACAATGCTACTTATTCTCTGACATAACACCAAAAGAAACAGAACCATAAGGTTACTGGCACTGAGTTATTTCTCCCTCTTTTGCACCATTTCTCTTACAGTATATGCTATTCAGGTAGAGTCCTTACATGGCTCTGTTTGTGCACACTTCCAGCACAAGTAATCCTAATCAGAATCTCTGGTTGCTCCCATACTAAAGACAATACAAATAAAACAGGACTACTCTTTCCTGGAAGCTGCATCAAAACCATGGAGCTGATGGCTTGACAAAGCCAACCCGTATTAGCAGAGCCCAGGAGAGGAGAGCACTCCAAGCAGACACAATGTACCCTGTTCTAAAAGCCAGATTCGCAAGGGCAGCACTCGGAAAGTTGCTGTGCACACATGAACACAGATGCTTCGCATGCTCAGGGCACTGCTATCAGAGGCTTTTGTTTACAAACATCATCCTCATCATCTCCGTCCTCATTACTAAAGACTAAGTAAAATTGATGAGCGAACGGTATGAAGAAAAAAGATAGTCTGCTGCTGCTGTGACACAATACAACCTCCATGCTTGACTTCATGCTTTATGCCATAAACACAAGCCAATACAAGAACCAGTAGCTCTGCTACTCTCACAGTCAAGGCTATTCCAAGTAAGGAAGATTATTTCATTAGCAGCAAAAGGCAGTGCAAAACCTTAGGCTCAAATGCACAAGACCAAGTGAGGACCTCAGGTGAGCCCTGGTCCCATGCATTCCAAGCAGTCCTTCATAAGGCTACCAGCCAGGACTCCTGAAAAGATTGAGGTGTTTCATGCACACATCTGGAGGTCAACCGCTGACATGGAAATTCTATGGGCCCTGAACTAATTCAAAGAAAGGCCTGTTTTAATTGTCATTTATTTAAAATGAAGACATTATCAAGAATATCTGACACAGTAGGGGATATGTAACAGATAGAGAATGTTTTCTATCTTGCAGGCTAAGCAGTCTTCACGTGTGCTGTTTACCACTCAGCAGAGTGTTCGGACTGCCTGTGAGCAAGCCCATTCGGGCCAGTTGGCAGCCACGTTGTGAAGCTTAAGCAACACCCACTGAGATGGAGAACCTGACCACAACTTTGAAGCCGCAGGTTGTCTGTCAGCAAGAGCTACACGGATGGAGGAGTGAAGAGCACACCTAGATCAGTCTCTGCAAGAATACTGGTCAGAAATCTCTGATTTGAAGGTTGTGGCTACACACAGATCTACAAAATGTATTTGCAGACAACTCCACCCAGCTGAGGTCAAAATATTTCGAATCCTCTTTCAGTGCTGGTTCAGAGAACTAGCTCGGGGTTTTAAAAGCATAACGTCTCATCTTTGTTTTCATACTGCCTCACTATACTTCGCATTCACATTAATTCACATGATTCATATTAGGCACACACTTCTGCAAGATGTGCATTATCATTCAGTAGACAAATTGAGACGAGAAAGCTCATCCAAAGTCAAAACCATCATCCGAATGCAGGACAGGGTCTGTAATTATGTGATGTGGCTCCCACTGCAAAGCCACATGGCACCTTTGCTACCCCTTCACAAATGCAGTATTTCTGACAGGTGGATATGATCAGAGCAAGCAACTACTTAACCTGAACGCAACCTCAAACTTAGGTCACTTAATAACATATAGCTACCCCTTAACTGACCACCTTTTTTTTTAATTTATTTTTTAAAAAGCGGGAAATGAAAAATACTATATACCATCAACACACAGTCAGATGGTAGGACACCACACTGTGTGTGCTTCGTACTGTCACACTGGGCAAAGTATGGAAGGATAGAAAATAGCCAAGAAAAAGTCATGGCAATACAACTGGACAACTCATTTCATGTAGCACTGCTTTCAAAGCTGCCCTTTATGACTTTGGACTTGCAAAAGCAAAGCAACATGACAAAGAAGTCTCCTTGCTCTCCCTTGAGGGACTTGGACAACATGGCTAACAAGCTATGAGTGCTATTTTGGCTGAAAATAAACAACAGCTCCAGCTCCTGCTCCAGCAGTTAACACGTAACAGTAAACACTACGGAATAAAGAGAATTACATATGAAACAAGAGCAAGGTACCCTAGAAGGGCATTTTCTGAACCACAGCTAGGTAGAACAAGGAACCCAAACTTCAGGAAGCAAGTGGGACTTACAATGCCATTAAAACACTTCAGTGATTCACAGTTCTTGGCTGCCTCAGGGATTGAAGACAATCAAATCATTATTTCCAAAGACAGCCTAAATACTTTAATTGAGAGTTTGCAGTTCCACATTAGGAATGTTTCCCTGGCTGTTAATCTCTGTTACGAGTCCCTGCAGAAAGAGCGGTTAAGATCTTCCAGTCCATCCCCACCTGAAAGCTGTTTTCCATCTGATACAGGATCAGCACTCACAGTGCTCTGACCCATTTTCTCAACCATACAGGAATGAAAGCAGATCCTGAGGGGTTTTGAAATGATTAATTTTTGGGGTGAGCTTTAGAGACTCATCTCTGCTTTTTACCTGACTATACAATGGCGACAACTGAATTCAACAATTGTACGTCAGTGCTGGTATTATAAAATTTCTACAGCGTTTTTTAAGGGCAAAAAACCCCAAAGTCTGTGGCAGAAGACAATTCCAGTGTTTCAGTCTCAAATGCTTTACTATGTTTAAAGCTTATATAATAAAAAAGTAGAAGTATCATTTTCTCATTAAAATACTGAAACGTCATTAAAAATTGTGAATCTGAATTAAGACACCCCTAGTGGCAGAGAGGCTTTTTTTCTTCCCTTGAGTTTGAGAAAGGACTTGGATAAAGAAAGCAGTAATGCTCATATAACATGGAAAACAATTAAAATGTTTTAAAAAATTAAAATTAATTGGCTGGAAGACCTCAAGTATTCAATAAAAATTAAATGGCTGGAAATAAAATTAAATGGCTGGAAGACCTCAAGTACTGTAAGAATATCATATTCCCTAGGTGTGATACTGCTACTAAGTACCCCACTTTCTTTAAACACAGTCCTAGTTAGATTACAGCATTTTTTATGTGGCTTTAGTGACAAGACTGTATATAAAATTAGAAGGGGGTAGGTACAACCTTAGAGGAAGATGAATATAGGGTATTCAATACCATAAAAAGGTATCAAGTTCAACTGAGGTTTACAAAATATGAGGTAAAAGGAATGAAAAGTCTCTACAGTAATTTTGCAGTTAGCTAAGAGAAGAATAATTCAAAGAATTAAGGATCAAAAGTGGAATATTTTCTATGCTTCGCTTTCAATGTAACAGATAAAAGCTACATTTTGCCCCCAAATGGAAGACTAAATTTGGAAACTAATGTTCTTTTCTGTGTACCAAAGCAAAAGCTAGTATTAAACTCCAGAGAACACATACGTGCAATTTTACTTATGGGTTAGTTACTTCCAACACATGGCTTGCTGAGCTTATAATATCTGTAGGATTTTATGTTCCTTTCAATCCTCCTCCTCCCCCCCTGAGCTCTGCAATTCTTCTCATCACCCACGCCTGCAAACTGTGTCTAGTATTTGAGTCTTCTCCTCCTCCCCACAAACTTACTCTTTTCAGACATGTATTTGTAAAATATAAAGATCCGAATAAGTTTTCACTTTTAAAAGAGCCAAAGATATTTCTAAATGTATTTGCAAAATGATCTTTAATGAGAAGATGCATGTAGCTTATTTGCCCTCAAAGAGATACTACTAACAGTGTTTCAGAAAGCTGAATGATTAAGTTTTTACCTTTTCTACTCTTCAAAGATTTCTAAAAACAATTTCAGTTTTACTGTGTTAAAACTAATTCTACGGAATGTTACCACATATTTTACTAATAAACTTAAATTCCTTCTCTTCAAAGTTTAGAATCTAAAGCTGTGATTTGCAAGCCTAATCCAATGTTTTCACTGCACGCGGCAAGAATTTGAAGTATTCCACTATTTTGCTACTTTATGCAAGCAAAAGGAAAGGAAACACAGTGACCAGCTGAATAGATTCTAAGATGGGAAAGAAACATGCAGTTGTACTATTGCAGTTAGACTTTGACATTTAAAATATATATGTATTTCCCTCCAAACTTGTGTATTTTTGACTGCAAATTTAAAATGCACCAAATGAAAATTAAAAATGTTCTCCAAAATACTTTCTTTCGATTAAGCATGCTTAGAAAATTGAAAGAAAGGGGAAAAATGATCACCAGCCACCTGATAGATATAATTTATAATACTGTATTTGCGTCAAAATGTCAGAAACATCCTCATCGGGTTTCCTCACTGCATAAACAACTGTTTTTAGGAGGTTTGTTCTCGTAAAATACACATTGTATTGTTCTTACCATACATGCTGTACTCCAGATATCAGCAGGTGTACTGTAACCTGCTCCTATTAAAACCTCTATGGATCTATATTGTCTTGTCTGGATGTCTTCTGTGAAGTGTTTATGCTAAAACAGAAAGAACCACATTAATGGAAAACATGAACAATAAAAAGGCCCCTTTTAATTACTGAAGGCTAAATAGCTAAAATGATGTAGCTATACTTACCACCCAGCAGGCATTCCCCAGGTCAGCAATTTTAACTCTGATTTTATCTGCGTTTCTTGGGTCCAGTGGATTCACCAGTAAGTCAGCAGCACGAGTTTTTGCTAACACAAGTAAAATGCAGAATAGTTAGTATTTTGAATATAGTATTCATTATCTCTAAGCAGTTTTGCCTTCACACTTTAAAGACATCAAAATAATTTGCTGAATGATACGAGAAATTAAAACAATATAAGTAGGATTTCTTACCTTAGATTTCGAGTGCAAATTTTTTGCATTCTTTAACAGCCAAATGACTATTATTAGAATATCCAGAGGAGCTTCTAAGCGAAAACAGTGCATATGTTTCCAAGAATAGACTCAGACAGAAAATGTTAAAATTCAAACTCCAAGAACTCCAGATGAAAGATATGTTCTTGGAACAGTTTGGTTGAGAAAATAAATTCTGCACTTCCATTCTTGGCTAAGGTAAATAAAATTTGGCTGGATTTTTGTTGTTTTTTTGTTTTTTTTTAACATCTGTCCCAAGGGGAAAAAGACTCATCAAAATTAGCCAGGGCTAACTGACAGCTTAGGGGACTGTCACCCATTTCACAGATAATTCAGCATTGAATCAAAGTTCTCTGAAGGTCCTATTTGCATTGAGTATGATCCAGACTAAAAAGGCATTTAATCTAAAAATGTTATCTAATTAATACCGCAATCTTTAGAGGCTCTTAGGACACTCCTGATGGACCCTAACATACAAGAGTGGAGGACTGCTGCTTTTCTTTGTTTTGACATACCACCTGCTAGCTTCTAAACTGCATTGGAAAGAGAGCAGATTGACTTGAATGTGGAAGACAGAACCGGATATCACAAATCACATAGCAACAGCGGATCCATCTCAGTTTCTGTCCCAAAGCTACTAGCAGTAAGGTACAAAAAAGTTACCAGATCCAAAAGGCATCTGGGACTCCAATGGGGATATAAAAATCTGTTAAACTGGTGTAAGACTTGGAGGAGGAAAGTACACCAGACATAGGACAAGGAGAAAAAACACAGGGTGTTTAAAAGCGAGTAAGCAATGACTGAAGTCAGATGAGGATCTTCAACTGCTGTGACAACAAGCCTGAAAGGGCCATCAGGGCCCTAAGATACTGGCCAACCAGAAAAGAAAGTGGCAGGATCCACGAGGGGAGAGAAGGAAAGAAAAGACTGGACTGAATGGCAGAAGATAGAAGGGGCAGTGATCTCAACAAAATAGTCCTCTAAAAAAGCTGGAACGGAGTCCAAGACTCAAGTTTTAAAGGAGCACCAATACAGGGCACGAAAGTAGAATACACTGAGAGAATAAGGTTACAATCCAGCACTGGAAAGACAGGAACTAGTAAGCTTAATACCGAAGTCTTCCTTTACGAGCATGCTGCATCATACAGTCTAGTTTTTGGATTTAAACACAACCACATGCATTATTCAAGAAATAAAAGGACCTTTCTCAATTCTGTAGCCCTGGCCAAAAAGAAAAAAAAGGTGGGAGGGGGAAGAGATAGTCCTAGATAAATCCTTCCCACATGTCTTGTTGAAGGTGAAGGACTGCAGTAAACAAAGCAGAATGAAGGGGGGGGGGGGAGGGAAGCCTCATCAGTAAGACATCTGAATATGACACTAGAAAACAGCTTTCTTCAACCTTCTTCTAACAGAGGGACTTGACAAGGTAACAGACAAGTGCCTACACTTTTGCTTTTCTCATGAACTCATGAAGTTTATGTCCCGTATTTTCGAGATGAATATGAGACCTTGGATTCTGAATCTGAAAAACATGGACCAGTCAGAACTGAAAGTGAAGTCAAACAGAATGTACATTTTAATAAGCACTCTCAAAAAAGCATCCCAAAGTGCTCAACCTGAGCACAAAATTAGAGAGCATTTCTTATTTTCCCTGTTGTGTGCCCTAGTTCCGTGAAACTGAGAAATATCACCTCCTCTTCTCACAGTCCCAGCATGATAGTATACTTAGTAAACATTCAAACACTGGAATGAGGAGGAGAGTCATGAGGAAATTAATAGATCTATCTTAAGGACATTTGGTCACGCAGTGAAAACTTGAAAAAGAGAAAAACTTAATAGCTGCTCATCCACTGAACACAAATTGGTCTGCGCACTGAATGAGGCAAGTATCCTGAAAAAATATGATGAGGCCATGTTACTTCATACTGTATAGCAATGCCTAGACAGAGAGGAACAAATAAAGTTTGCTTCTACATAAGAAAAGGGCACTAAAGCCTTAGTGAAAAAGTTGCACCATTTAAAAATACTGAATAGGCCGTACTCTTGTATCTTTCTTCTTTCTAAATATCTTAATCTTTTTTATTACTGTTTAAGCCAACGTTATTACTGATGTAATTAATAATGTTCACCTTTTCCTCGTTGTGAGGAAGAAGTAAGCTATGGCTGAATTTATTTCTTCTTTCTTTGCACAAAAGGTCTGTAAATTGCTCCTGATGAGATAACATCAAGGAGGAATAAAGTAGGTTTGTTTCCCAGCCATGGAAATGAGCTGCTCCCATGATGATAAAACCAGCTTTACTCTCTGGAGGTATGAGGATTTTACACATCACCCCAGGAAAACAGCAGTAGAGGCTTTCTGCTTACCTACTGCCAGCAGCACAAAGGAAGGGGCTACCGGGCATCTAGGAACCTCCTGTACTTAAGGGAGTACAAAGCGTAAGGAGATGGACTGGCAGACTTAATAGCCTGGATCTTGACATTTTCCAGAAATACAGCTCTACTCAGTTGTACTTTATTTCACATTTCTTGCCTACCTGTAGATTACCTTACCTGTCAGCCTCTGTAATAAACTGTTGTGACTTGTTCTTCTGAAGTCTCAAACCAAGAAATACATTTCATTGTATTTTTCAATACATCTCTTTAAATTTAGTAACTTCATCTGGGACAATGTTGATGAAGGCTTGGTGATCTTCTAAGCTAGCGCATTTTCTTCTATCTGCTTACAGATTTAGTCCCTCAGTATTTTCTTTATTGAAGTTGAAACCCATACATTTAACATTTAGCCACTGGCACTATAAATAAAACCTATGCGTAATACTTTGGAGCTATTTAATTCAATGGCAAAAATCCAGCTCTTTGAAATGACACCAAGATTTCACCTTCCATTTCTTCAATAAACAGGATTTACAGGCAAAAGTTTTGCATCTGAGCAGTTCTGGTGGCCAGAATTTAAATGTCCAAAACCATGCTGAATACAGAAAATCCATAATGAGTTGCGGGCTGGCAACATGCCTTATAGACATAGAATTAGTCTTGTTAAGTTTTAATAAAAGGTTAAGGGAGGAACGCTTTGAAACAGAAAAGAACCATTCATGATTAAAAATACAGCGTATTACAGAATTTTTGAATATGACTGAGAAAAGATATAACAAGAAGTAATAGCTAGAAGCTGCAGCCAGACAAATCCAAACTTGCTATTACTCTCCTAAACCAATTCCGAGTACTGACCAGCAGAACACACTTCAACCACAATAGATTTTTTATCATTTGATTTCTCCAAATCAAAAGCAGGTATCTTTTTGGGAAATATGTTTTAAGCCAAACACAAAGGTTACTGGGCTTAATAGATAGTGCATTACTGGCTTGTTATAATAGGAAGTCAGGTTACATGATCTCATGATCACCTTCTGCCCTTTAACTATGGGAATAATGCTTACTTGCAACTATACATCTCCTTTTCTCTTTCCTGTGTAGACTGACCTGTCAATGCAAATATTTCATCTACAGTAACTTACCTAATACCCTTAAAAACAAGTTCTACAGCAGATTTAAAAAAATAAAAAAATCACAGACCTACTTTCTTCTTAAAATTTAAGATGGTAGATTTACTTGAATTTAACAACAATGCTTTTGTATTGTGTTCCAAGCTGCATCTATCAAACTCCTAGGTTTGAATGCAAGAAAAATCATCCAATTTACTTAAAGTAAGCTTAGCTAAGCTATTGTCTTTAATGGGACTATTACAATTTTTTCTTAACCTAACCACTGCCTTTCTATTCCACTTACGCGTCTCTTCTTTTGTGTGCAACACACACCCATGCTACTAGACCAAAGTCTTCCACCAACTCAAATCAAAAGTGCTTTTTTCCCTCCTTTATGTCTAAAAGCCATTCAAAACTAATACATTTACTTTTCCTTGAAACCCGGTCCTAGGAGGCCAAGATTCACCAGAATGCTTTGGGACCAAACTAACTTAAAGGCCTCCTCTTCATTTCTAGGTATCTGTTCTGCCTTTCTGCCAAGCGTTCTAAGATGAAATACTAAATTTAAAACAATCATAACTGAGATTTTTCATTCACATGATGCACAATTCAATTAACAGAATGTCCAGTGTAGATGAGACCAAGAAGATTAAATCAGCCAGCAATGAAAAAAGGGTTCCCAGTAGTGGGCTGCAGCTGCAATCCAATTCTAGCTATGGTTAATCTGACCCCATATCCCACGTCTCTCCCCAGGTCTGGGGAGTGCCTAGGAAAGACAGCATCTGGAAGCAGTCTGCACAGATCTCTCTGACTGCAGAGGCTGGCACATGGGCACCATCTTTTCAGCGCACACTCTTCAGACTCAAGCACAAAGCAGGCCAGGACATTAGTAGGTTTGGCACCTACCCAGAAACTAACAACATTTAAAACACTTCACCTGTAGGGAGAGAAAAGTCAGCATCACTGAGAAGTGCTAGACCCAGTGTTCAATCAATCAAAGTCATCGAAATTGTGTGATAAGAGTTCTTGTCTGTTACTGAAAGATCCTTTTGTGTTACCAAAAGAAGTGTATGACAGCCTACCCACAAGGCCTGGTACTGAATTTTCACCAAAATACCCGAAACAAATGAAAAGTAAAATCTACACACACGTGTCACTGAACACAGACAGAACATATACATAAGGTTTAACGCCACTGTTCATTCTATGTAAGATACCACCTACAGCTCCAAGAGACTCAAGCATGGTATATGCCACTAAGAGGAATACTTACTTTTTGGCAAATCCCCAGTGCTTGAGGCTGAAACTGTTCTGCTCCTGTCATGAGATGGGCTGCTCTCCTCTCTTTCAGTTACAGCTGATTCTTCAGAAACAACAGAACCGCAAGCTACAGACTCTAGAGCCCCAGAGAACACTGAAGCTGAAAATTCAGAGAACTGTGACTCAGGAATTTTATGACGTCCATTTGGCAATTCACCATTAAACTGTTCGTAGGAGCTGCTATAAGAGTAATCACTTTTTGCATTCGGCTCATCAAGATTATATTCCTCTGGATTTGGACACTCTTCTTCTTCCTCGTCTTCATCTTCAATCTGTTGTTCCAATAGGAATGGGCCATTCACAATATGACCATTTGTTTTGGGGGATTCTATCCACTTAGGGTCTGCAGGGTCAGTGTTGACAAGCTCCTGCTCAACGTCGTCATCTTTTTCAGTGTTTTCTTTCTCTGTGTCTTCTTTTTCATCCTGATCTTCTGCTTCACCTGAAAAAATTCAGTGAGCAACACACTAGATCATACATCAATATAACACTTGAGACTAGGCATAATTCTTCATTCTTCAGTAACTACTTGACTTCTGAGAAGTCAGAAGAAATATTCAGAAATATGCAAAGACCTTAAAAATCTAAATTAAAGGCGAAAAAGAACTAATAAGGCTGTTGTAAAAAAGAAGCCATGGGAAGTGGTTCAGGAGGGAACAATTCAGAAGAGAAGAACATTATGAAGGGAAGCTATATGAGGACTTGAAAGCAAGCTTGACAAATCTGTAACTCAATCTCTGTCAATCACACAAGTAGGAAAAACTGCAGTAACAGCAGAACAAAACTAAAGCACGCCAAAAACCAGACAGTCTCAGCAGTCACATTTTTATCAGAATTTGAGAGAGTTCACAGGAAAACCAGGGAAGCCAGAACACCATTGGACTCTCCAACTATGGGGACTAAACAAGAATTTTAACACGACATCTTAGAAAATGTAGTGAAGAAGCTGCAATTATTATTATCTGAATAGATCATTACAACAAGCATTGTAACAAGAAAACAGGAAAGTAAGGTTGACTATGTTACAGAATACAAATTGATCTTATTTTTCCCTCTATCTCACCAAGATACTTGGTTATGCCACTTAATGGGGTATGACAACTGACTGTTCTGTTGAACTTTCTATGTGCTCTTTTGTGGGATTTGATAGCTAGACTGCTGTGGATGTTTTTATTCACTTCTATAGTAGGTTTGACTTTTCTTTTCCTTTTTAGACTTTGTAGTTATGATTTTACCTACAAGAGAAAATGAAACTTAATGATCACAGAAAGTTTGGAGACTTTGTTCATCCCGTCACATGCAATGCTGCAATTACTTCTCCCACTGAAACAGTAAATTCAGGGTCAATAAAAGCAGGCAATACTAACCATCATCATTTCCAGGTTCTTCATCTACTACCTCTTCTATATCAGCTGTTTTTAGTTTCACCTCTGGGTGGTACTCATCTTCTTGTTCATTTGATGGTACAGCTGAGGTTACATTTTCTTCTATTTTTTTCCTTTCAGCTTCTCGCTCTAGTTCTTCTATTTCCTGCAGGCGTTTTTCTAACAGCTCAGCTTGTCTCTTCTGTTTTTTCTTCAGTTTTTTCTTTTTGTTTTTGGATATTTTTCCAACCTGAAATATTAATACGAATGAAAGAAAAAAAAAAACCCTAAACAGTTGTTCTCAAGGCACCTCACACCATACTCCCTTGCAGTACGATTACTTTTTATTTGAAAATACTGGATGGCAATTAGCATAGTAAATATGTTGCTTTTTCCATTTTACTTCAAATCAAGAACGACATAGGGTTATACAAAGCAAAAAAAGCAAGCAAAATCTTACACAGTTATACAGCTTTTTACATAGTTGTTTATCAGATACAAGAGCAAAATACATCTACAATGCGATATTAAAATTCCTATGATCCTATAATCTCAACTAGCACAATAATCTTAAACATCAGTCTAGAACAACAGATGATATTGCATGTGGAAGATATTCTGCTGTCGTATCTATTGAGTTACATATAAATTTTACACATTATTTCTCTCCTGTACAATGCAGGTAATGACCAGCAAAAGTATGCTGAGAAACTTGAAAATGGTGAAGAATTTTAAATAAATCCTGTGCTGTTCAGCTATTTCCCTGAGAAAGGAAAGCTTTTTTATTATTCACTTCTGGCCCAAAACATATGAATCACAAACAACAGATGGCCATTACGAAAAGTTTCACATTTTATATAACAGAAGGATTGAAAAACTCAGGTACAGTAACAAGAAAAATTAACACATCTGAGCTAGGATTGAAACAGTTTCTTATATTTTATGTGAATTCTGACTTCTATTTTTACCATTTGATAAATTAGATCTATGCAGTTTTCATTCATTGTTTAGATATCACAATAAGAAATCCCCATATAACCCAAAAATAAAGTACAAGGAACAAAGGGAAATATTATTTGCTCAAAGGTTTATCTGTAAATCCTGTTATCTTCAAAAGAAGCTATGGGACATTCAAAACAAGACAGTTAATTTGACAATCCTACTAATTTTCATTCATGTCATATACCCATTGAAATTATGTACTTTCTGTACACACAGACATAGAAAGCAGGTTTGACCTCAGATATTTCTAAAAAGCTGTATTATCAGTGGTTATTTGCTACATATATATGAAAAAAAAAATCTTTCAAACCTCATAAAAAACCCTCTCCTTTAAGGCCTTGATGTCCTTAAGCTATGCGCAGGGCATGATATTTAGTGCATGCACCAGTATTTTTGTCAGGATTTGAACAGAATGGATTATTCTGCGAGAGATGAAAATGGCAATGCTAACTTTCTTTGACATAGCTACAGAATTGTAAGTGTATGAGAGTCTCCATCAGAAAAATAATGTGCTTAAAACTGGTAAGGCCACAGACATTAAAAGAAAAGTGTTCTTTGAAAGACAAAAGCTTTATTCAAAGTAAACTTTTAAAAAGGGTAGAGACTACCAACAGTCTAATAGCTATTAATACCTACAAAAAACCCAGAAAATAAGGTAGTTAATCTGAATTACATAACAATACTTACAGGCTTTTGTTGTGGAGCTGTACTCACTAAAAAGAAAAAAAATAAAATTTTAAAGGTATATTTTTATTAAAACAACTCTATAAAAGGAGAAAGTAGTAGGAATTATGTAAAAATATTCTTAACTAAATAGAAGCAGTGATTTTTTGTTTAAAGTCAGATTTTTCACTCTTTACAAGTACCTGCTGCCTGAAATCATTTGATGTCTCCACTACAGCATCTGGAATTGGAAGCAGCTAGCATCAATTTCTGTCCACTCTGTTGTGGTTGGTGAAGAGTTAATGAAAGTCAGAAAGGAAAGTCTGAATCAGTAAAGAGTGGACAGAAAACATTAAATGACTGCAGCGTCATCACAGATCAAATGTGTGTAGTCAGCTGACTGAGCAGGTATAGATAAGATTTTCAACAGTTCAGGGAATATCAACAAGAAGACTACTGTGTTGCACTCAACAGAGAAGTCAAATATTCATGTTTCCCTCATTCTGAAACAAGGTAATCTGATTGCAAGGACGATGGGCAGGCAGAAGTGCCTATGGCAAAAAGCACACCACCGCAGAAGAGCATCTCCAGCATGGACCTCTTCCTAAGCTGCTCTCAGAAGGATACCATCAATGACTAGGTCTGATGAGATCACAATAATAACTGTGAAAATGCACAGAACAGCACCACAAGCTTCCCCTCCCTCCAATCCAATCAAAATAACCAAATATGGGAGACAGAGCCAAAGTGGTAGTGAGAAAGAGGAACTGAACGGGGGAGGAGAACCTTTCACCAACTTTTTCAGACACACAGGCATATGGCAATTAACAAATGCAAAATAAAAAACAGAGACAGTTGAGACTTTAGAGTTCTTTTACAGGTTCAGCTCCTGCTGCTAAGTTCAGGGAAAAAAACTGCTTGTATGCCCCTGAGAGGGCAAGGTTTTCAAAAAGGCTGACTTAGGGTTCTTAAACTTGAGTACCATCACTGCTCTAAAAAGGGAAATTATGTAGAAACTATTCTTGAACTGCTGCAAAGAAAACACATCTTCAGCTCCTGTGTGGAAAGCCATAGATTTAATTACAATTTGCTAACAACAACGTGTGATAAAAACTCCATCAATATAGTCCTTAAAATAATATTTATTTTAATGTCAGGAAGCAATATAAAGGCTGCATGAACAAAATCAAGTTACTTCCCACACAAATAACATCCAGCCTTTAGCTATGCAATTACACATTATGTAAAATTCAATACAATATATTCATGATTAGTAAGATTTTGCATCTTAACATATCTAATACTGTGGAATATTTATGGATTTTGACCACAGTATTTGTTCCAGATATAGCAAGTATTTTATTATACCTCAGAGATTTTAATCTGTAATATATTTTCTGACAATATTAGAAAGGTATTTAAATGTTACTATTTTTCCATTGCCTGTAGCTGATGTGCTGGAATAGCAAATAAATAGCAACCATGGTACTAACAATCACTGGAAAAGCCACACTTTCTCCTTGTTCATCTTTACTGATTGCTGTGAACTTCTTTACCTTGGTTTCTCCTAGCTAAACATAATGTACAGTTCCTGTCTAAACTCTTGGGAAGTTTAACATAAAACATTTCACATACAGTGCTAGGGAGAAGGGCTTATCATGAATTCAGTTAGGTATAATAAATTTCATTTTCAAAGGTGAAAAACTATGGATTCTTAAGACTTTTCATTGCATTCTGAGAGTAAGTTATAACTGATGAGAAGGCAGAAAATTTCCCAAGGACACTGATGAACTTGTAATTGAACTAGACACATAATTTAGGTAAGACTATTAATTATTATCAGCATTAGAGATGCAAGGCTCCAGCGTGGCTAAACCCCAGCCATTACAGCTTGTGGGGTGGGAGAAGAGTAAGTTTATACCAATAAATCTTTTCCGTATTTGGGGACCCTAAAAAATTGTAAATGCAAACTGAGAAGAAAGCATTTCCCTGATAGTTTCCAGAGCATGAATAAAAATTAACTAGACATGCATATTTCACATGAAATTATTTAAAATGTTGATTTTCATTAAATAAAATATTGCTAGCACAAATATATTGATGGAACTTTACTACATATCATTTAAATACACTATCATACCTGCTGAGCCAGAGGGAGGAGGAGCACCAGCCTTCTGCCACTCGGTAGCTTCAGCAGCCATTCTACGAACATAGGCATCATCCACACACATCAAAATGTTTTCTGGCTTTATATCCGTATGGATGATCTTGCACTTGCTGTGTAGATAATCCAGACCTTGAAGTACCTAATTACAAAAGAGTTTTTTAAAAATTTATTTTAATTACCCAGACAAAGCTAAATGTATTTATTATTAGTACAGAGATGTCCGATTGATTGCCTGCAGTCCATATGTGGCCTGACAGGATAATTTATTTAGCTCATAAACCCAGTTATTGAGACTTCCATGAGTAAGACGCTGGGTAGCTGAATTGTCTTGATGACAGCAACCTGCTCTCAGACTTCCATTTCCCAAGTGTTCTTTAGTTGATCTGCATACGTGTTAGAAAGGTTGATACATCCTCCCTCGAAAAAGGAATTGGGCTGCTTGGTCAGCAAAGATGATCCTCACCACTTCCTTGTTTAAAAGATAATTATTCAAAAAAAAACACTGCAAGTACTACACACTGTAGCTGAAGTCTGGTTTGTGAATAACCCCCTTACAACCAATTATAATAAAAAGCAAAACCAGAACTGTTTTGCTGGGATGAAACGCTAACTATAGTTTTCCTTAGAATTCCAGGAGTAATTCAGCTTTTAATGTGACCAAGATGTCACATAAGGATTCGTCTGACTGTATTTGTCACATACATTTTTCTACTCATCTTTCATACTCTCTGCAGGCTAAATTCTGCTAGCTCATATCAAACCTGCATATCCAAAGTCTTAAAAATGCATTATGGGATGAAAATTAAAATATGATTTTTACACAATAAAAAAAATTTCTCAAATTTTGACTGGAACAGGACAACAGTTTGTGTGATTTTACAAGTACTTTCAGCAACATCTAGGTATGATAAACTGTGGAAGTCAATTATTACAATTACTCAGTGCAGAATAATGTAACAGCATAAAACAAGCTATTGCTATGATAACCTACTAAATATTGTAGAAAAATATGAGCAAGAAAGGAAAAAAAAGGCAGAAACCTAGCTCACCCCACTGAAAAGACTTCTTGCGATTTTTTCAAGAATGTTCTACAGCAGCAAACAGACCTCCACACTCATGAGCTCCAGCTACAAGAACATCCTGCCATTCTACGTATTTTATAAATAAATTAGCAAGCTCCTTGCTCTCAGGATCCATTAAGGCCTAACAAGTTAGACTGAACTTTAGCAACAAAACATGTTGGTTCAAAATACCAGTAACAGAATACAAAGACCTTAGTATACGACCCAGTCCTGAGCTAGTACCAGAATCAGCATACAAGATAGCTCAGGTAAGAGAAGAGGAGCAGCAGCATGCATACGGTATTTACACTCAGGCTAATGTATCCTAGAAACACCTCAAGCGCCTGGCTCTGCTTTTTCCAATTCTGGAGCCAGACTGGAACAGCAACCACTCTGAAAAGCTTTCTTTATATGCCTGTATAAGAACTGCATGAACATGCTGATGACTTGCCAAAGCAACTGAAAGAACGTACAGCATGTCTCAAAGTAAGAAATGTTAAAGAAAGATTAGTTTATACTGGGAAGGTAGTTAGTGGTTAAGTGACTTCAAATTTTAGAAGAGGCATTAACAGCAATAGCAACATAAGATAGATTATAATAGCCTCTTTCCTCCCCCACTACACGACAGACCATCTTACAAATCACCACTGAATGTCTGTAAATCTGAGGCCAGGAAAAAAAAAGATTCCAGAGTATGCTGAAAGTCATAAACATTCAGAAGAAAAAAATATCTGTTCCACTGTGATAGGCAGAAGTGGAATTAATGTGACAGTAGATTTGATATCTCCCACTTAAAAAAAAAAACACGTTTCCCTCTTTTAAGTAACAGTGTTAGGGTGACAGCTTTGTCTTTAATTTGGGTGAAGTATTTTTTTGGGGGGAGGGGACATGACCAAAAACAAAACACCCAAGAAATTCCCAGAATATTTTTTTAGAATCCAAATCAATGCCGTGAGTTACCATAAAGATCACTCTGCTAGAATTTTATAATTAGAATGTTCTTAGCTGTCTTAAAATGTGGATAAGACTGCTTCATCCTAGAAACTGGAAGTACATTATACCACTAAATCATTAAGGAAATCTATACTACATGGACATGCTTTGCACCATACTCTGAGATAACAGAGAACAGAGAAAATGATCCTAGTTTTTATTTATTTGTCCACTGAAAACAGAAAAAAATGAAATTGGTAATGTATTGTGACTATGAAAAATTATGACAGATCCTGTTACCACAATCCAAAATGTAAATTAGAAGGCTGTATTTTTTCCCTTATAAAGGTCACATGGTTAGTTTCACATCAAGAAATTCACAGGTTGCATTTTCTAATTATTCTTCACTTCTTTTTCTTTCTATTTAATTCAAAAAGCCACATCACATTGACTCATTAAACTCTATTGTAAATCAGAGCAAAAGTGAAAATTTTCATTGATCTAATACACAATGCTCATTTCAGCATCAGTTTTAGAACAGAATCTTCTTAAAATAGACTGACGCTATATGTTTTACAACCCAAAGTAAGGAATACAGAATTAAATAAATGGACACTTCCAATCATCTCCACTGCAGAAAAAGTACTGCAGCAACTATGCCTTTTTTCAGTTCTGTAGGGTCTTCTGTTGCAGAACAGTTCATACAACTCTACCCCAGGGAAAAAAAAAAAACTGCTTAAAACCAAAATGGAATTTCTTACTAAGAAACTCAACCCTCAGCTGCTTTTTAAAATAAACCTAATTTGTCCCAATGCTCAGAACTACTCAAAAATTGAAAAAATACTTTCCAAATCAGAGCATAAAAAATTATTTTCAATTGTAGCACGCAATTACAGTACTTGCTGAAATAAAATGGTTTGCTGTATAGCAACACCAGTGCAATAATTGAATTGTTTCATATTCAAGTTTCATAAATACGTTTTTAGAACATGTGTGGCACAAGCTTCATCTTAGTAGAAGAAAGAAAAAGGATCTGTATTATCTTTAATGAGATGAACAACCTGGAAGTCTTAACAGTCAATGCTACTCTCACTAGTCCAATCAGTTCATTCCAACCTCACAAAAATGAAACCCTTGTAATCTTTCAGGACTAACCTGTTCCTCTTTTTTCAGGTATCTGCTAAGATGCAGACTTCATAACACTGCAGACAACCTGTTCCAGCCTGACTACTGATACCTGTAAATGTAAATGGTACCCTCATGACCAGAATTTCTCTTATTGTCACTCGCGTACATTGCTTCTTGTCCTTTCACTGTGTACTGACAAGAGAAGACTGGCTCCATTTTCTCTATCTGTGCTGAAGATGTCAAAAGTTTCCCCCTTTATTAGCCTTTGCTTCTCAAAATCAAACAAACCAGTTCTCCCAAGAGCTCTCATACCACCTGTGCTGCAGCTCCCTCATCCTCTTGACAGCCTTCCACTGGACTCACTTCAGTAAGCCAATGTCTTGCACTTGGAGCCCAAAACTGTAGCTAGTCCTGAAGATAGCCCTCATTCTGCTGTCTACAGTCTTGCTAACATGGCCTACTACACAGTTAGCTTTGGTAATCACAGGAGCCCACCACTGACTCACGTTCAGCTTGTCTACCAGGACCCATCCTGCCAAGGCTGCCATTAGTCTTCACATTTTCAGCTAGTTCTTCCTTATTCAAAACCAGTCCAGTAACATGCGTCTCCAGCCTGTCTCCTTGCTGAGATACAGCTCACCCCATGCTGAGAAACTATCCTCAACACACTCCAGAAATCTCCTTGACTGCATGTGCCCCACCGGAGCAGATACCAAGGTGGTTAAAAGTCCCCCATAAGAACCTTCTTACCTACTTCTGACACTGGCAGCCTGCAGCAGATACATACCATGATGTCACCCTTGTTGGTCTCCCCTCTGACCAGGACCCATTCTACAGCAGAGATTCAAATATTTAAGCTCAACCCCTCTCTCCTGGCCATCCTTTCTAAAGTCCCTTTATCAGGCTACTTCTGCTCTCCAGGCATCTGAGCATTTCCACCACACCTTTGCGTTTCCGGTGAGGTCACAGCTCTGCAACTGCATATGGATTTCTAATTCCTGTTCTTTGTTCCCCACGCTGTACGGATTTGTACATGCCACTTGAGTCAAGTCCCCAAGTCACAACAATCACAAACAGTACTGAGAGCCTCCCCCACAATTCTGTCCTTCAGGCCCCTGTCCTTGCTGACCCACTTCCTACTGGGTTGTGGTCACTATCTCTGAAGATCCCACCTGGAAGTTCTCCTCTACTAGGTTACCGGAGCCTGTTGGCAAAGACGACGTGAAGCTGCGTTCAGAAGTTTTCACCTTCCTTCTAAGAAGGGGTTGTCTTCAGCTTGGATCCATTCAGTGGTCTGGCTTATAGCCTGTTTCTGCAAACAGGCAGCGTAACTGAAGCAAGAGTAACTGCAGCAGGGAGTTCCTAAACCTGGCTTTGCTACTAAGCCCAGCGTACCAAGAAATTACATCGTAATTTCTCAGGTTTTGGCCAAACTCCAGGGCAACAGTACCACCAATACTAAAACATTCCGGGGTAAAAAAAGAAGACAACTTCTATTGAAAACAGTGGATATTTATATGCACATACAATACAAATACACACACTCTCTTTTCTTAGTAGAAATAAGGAGCTGTAGTATTGCAGTGCTCCAGCCAAACTGAGCTGCCTGCTGAGGCACCTAGTTGTACAGAAATTAATGGACTCAAAATTTCAACTGTATTCTAACAACCGTATCAATCAGGTTATTTAGCTAATTCTGATTAAAGAGCTGATAGATTGATGTTCACCAGCGGACATACAATAATAATTACAAAGAAAGTAACTACTTTAACTGATTGCTTATTAATAAAATAGAGGGAATGTTGATGAATACAAGCTACCTAAGTGCCAAAATATTTCACTCATCATTTGTAGGTATTAACTGCACAGAGATTAATACTATGTACAAAATCACAGATATATATATATGATTCTTCCTTGCTGAGACACTATTTCTCCTTAAGATCACGTCTCAGCAATTTGATTTTCATAGTATAGCAAAAGAACATATTTTGAAAGAACATGTCCCAGTGAAATGTTCTGAACTGTTTCACCTTGTTCACCCTCCAACTCTACAATGATTTTTCAAAAAACACTTTTTTCCTTTAGAACCTATTTCTCAGAGAGATACAATTTTTGTTCAGTTTTATAATAACAATGTATTATTTCCCACTGTTCTGATGTTTTATTTTCCAGAAGGTCTTATTAAGAAGCATGACATGTCAACCACAACTGCGACTGAATATGAGTATCATTACATCGATGAAAAAGACTTATTGCTTTGACTTTTTGTTTTCTAAAGCAGCTCAGGAAAACTCCCTTATCAGTGGGAAATCTTGATTTAAAAAAATAAAACAAAACAGAACTAAACCAAAAAAACCCCAGCATGCAGAAATGCAGGCTATGCAGGAAGATGCTTTCGCAACCCCCCCTCCCCGCCCCCTGGGATTACCAAAAAAATTACCTTATTTTAGATATTCATTAGTAAGAGTTCAGTTGAAATACTGCCATTCTAACCTTCAAACTGTTAACAACGGTGGAAAAACCTAATTAAAATATTAACAAATCTTACCTGTCGAATTATACTTTTTACACAACGGATGGGAAGGCCTTGATAATTGGATTTGATTATCCATTTTAGGAGATGATGTCCAAGTACTTCGAAGACCATACAGACATCTGGGATTTAATTAAGGATAATTTCCAAATAAACTTGTTGACGAGATCAACACAAATGTTTGTTTGCATACTGGCTAAAGCAATCATCACCCTCTTTAGAGGGAAAACAGTTCCCTGTAAAATGAGCAGAACATGGTACATGCTTTGGTATTGCATATCAATTGTATATAAAGACATACAAGAACAGTGCCCAAATGTAGAAGAAATTAAAAGAAAATATTTTAATTATGCAAATCTTGTCAGTTATTTCTACATGTCAACAATAGCATTATGGTGAACAACGAAACAGGTAACTGGAAAAAATAATTCAGTTTTGTTTTCTTAGTAACAGTTAAAAGTACTGATTTGGCCTATTATCTCTACTTTCTAATAAATTTAAAATTATATGAATAGAAGGTTTTAGCAACAAAAGTCTGTAGCAACAGCATTACAGAAAATGAACCATACTAAACAGCTTTTTGATTAGACTCAATTCTTGACAAGAAAGAGTGAAGTAGTAAGAGAATGGATCCCTTACCATCCACAGTTTTAACTGCAGAGAATAATGGCAATCACCAAGAACTCAGGAACAAAGAAAACGTGGCACTCGGAAGCAGCATGCAAAAAACACAATGCCAAAAAGTTTAATTTGACCCAACATCTACTATTGGCCACCAACAGAGGACAACAGTAGATGATCAAGGAAGAGTATTAGGAAAAAACAAGATGTAGGAACTTCCAGCAATCTGTGGTTCAAGTGCTTCCTAAGTCAGAGATTCTACATTTAATTTACCTGGGTAGGTCTACTGAGAAAATATTCAGATAGTCAAGCTAACTGTAAGTTTTATCATCCACAACATTCTGGCAAGAAAATATACAATTTCATTATACTGAGTTAATCCTCAGACATGAGCTGGAAATGACCTTAATGCCCCTGGAAATCAGAAAGAATGTTAAAATCTTCCACATGATACCATAACCTTGCAAAGAATAACGTAATACAAATAACGGAAGATGTATTAATTGATAGATACTGCAGGAAAATCTCAATGGATGAATCAGACTGTATCTCAGAGACCATTCATAGGGAACTACACTGTTACGGAAGAAATCTTACCTAACTTCTCTAAGCTTTATTAACTAGAGTCTTGGCAATGGTCTTAGAGTCACTGTCTCAACTCATGTCAAAATGAGACTTACCCTGTCTATCATTTACATTCTTCTCAAGTACCTACCTATATGCGTAAAGTTAACTGAAGTTTTAAAATCTACATCCCCTATGCTGGAGTTAGACCAAAGTTAAAAGGTCTCAAGGCTGGTCAAAGCACATTGTGCAGAACTGTAACATTTCGATTGCTGCTACCTGTTCATCTCACTTCATGTTCCTTAATTCCTGTATTAGATGAGACAGTGAATAGTAACCTCCCAACCATATCAATCAAGTCTACTCAGAATATTATGAAACTGTTTCTACTCAGAATATTATGAAACATCCTCAAAAGAGGAAACAGTCTCGGTTACTTTACCACACAAGCATCCAATGAACAGAAGTCACTATCAAAGCGCAGAGCCATCAAAAAGGATGAACAGAGCACATTAGCTCTGCAGGGCTCATTAATTTAGCCCACGCAGTGAAGTTGCAATTCTACAGCAACACAGATTTCAGAAAAGCAAGACACTGCAGTATTCAGAAATGAAATTTAGGACAGCCGCCCACAGTCCTTCAGGCCACTGCTGCTGCAGACTCTCCAGTACACATTCCTGCCATTCCTTGCACTTTCGGAAGTGCTAAGCCTTGCCAGTTACCAGAAGAGAAAGGGGTGCAGGGAAGTGAATAGCTTGAGAGGCAAGGGGAGGGCACAGAGAAGGAAGATCCTAGGAGGAATGGCAGAGGCAGGCGAAGGGCCACAAGAAAGAGAAGTGATGTTTACCTGAAAAAAGATTGCAACGTTTTGCTGGGAGGACTTGGACAAACTCAAGGCATGCTCAGTACTGGGGAAGCAACTGGGATGGGGAGAAGATATGCAGGAAGCTCAGCATTTGCAGTACGTATGCAAAAACATGACTGATGTCTGATTTACTATCCTGACCTGAAAAACATTAACCGTAAGCCAGACTGCCCACAACAAAGAGTTTGGGAAAAGCTGTGCATTAACTATTAGGAAACCAGCCTTGCAAGACCCAGGATCTTCCTACAGCACCAACATCCTGACAGATGAGGATGGCCACAAAGTCCTCCAGCAAAAATCACAGAATCACAGAATGTTAAGGTGTGGAAGGGACCTCTGTGGGTCATCTAGTCCAACCCCCCTGCTGAAGCAGGGTCACCCAGAGCGGGCTGCACAGGACCTTGTCCAGGCGGGTCTTGAATATCTCCAGAGAAGGAGACTCCACAACCTCCCTGGGCAGCCTGTGCCAGTGCTCCGTCACCCTCAGAGGGAAGAAGTTCTTCCTCATGTTCAGACGGAACTTCCT
>Ga0181612_153628_pt1 | contig 28355 bp, 18 predicted proteins | sample HoacroProtozoa21_FD_119630 | JGI IMG/M metagenome (GOLD analysis project Ga0181612, IMG submission 119630) | Hoatzin crop microbial communities from Cojedes, Venezuel. Combined Assembly of Gp0051906, Gp0051904, Gp0051908 | reverse complement strand
TCCTGTGTGTATAATATATTCCACAGGCTAAGGAAAGCTATGTCTTTGGAGGAGCGCTTGTTTGAAAGACTTCAGCAGTATGTGTAGATCACCTGGGCATCACACAGACTGCACTATTTAGGCTGAAAATGTCCAGAGTTAGGTCCTATCTTATCCTGCAGCCTTACGACTAACACCTCCTCCTCAGAGCTGAAGTGTGAGCTGGAGCTAGCAGAGACAGGTGAATCATTACTGGCAGGTCATATAGGTACATACTGCGGATTTCAGGTCAGCCCAGTCATCTAGCAGGCACTGCTTCAGATTTCCCCCTACTCGTTTGAGGAGTCTGGGATGAGGTTGATTTGGAGAGTGGGGAAGGTTTTCTCAGCTGTAGCCTACTGGAAAAAAAACCTGCCATGTCTTGTGTTCGCTTTCAGAGCGAGCTAGGGAGACAAGAACTGCGTAGGATGCTGAGCTACCTCTAAAGGAGACATTGGCCTGGATCAAGGTGTCACACTGATGTGTATGGAAAGCTGGACTTGGTGTTGCGCAGCTGAATTTCTTTAACCAAGCCAGTGCCTTTCAACAGCCCCATAATAACACTGTTTTTATGCACGTTTCTGTATAAACAGAATATATAGGACCGCATTCCACCTGTGTATCTGTCTTTGCATCCCTGTCTCCAGTAACTTTTCCTCATTTCAAACAAATTTGACCTAGGAGTAGAATTTTCTAGGTATTTCTAAGCATTTGCCATTTAGTTTGTTAGATGTGATGTATCAAACATGGATCTACACGAAACAGGATAACTAGACATGTGGTTATGGCTCATTTGCAAGATTACGCCACTGCTGCTCATTCAGTATTACCCTCACTTTCCCATTCCTTACTGCTTTTAAAAGCAGGATGAGGAGCAGGAGCAGCTGCTGCCAGGAAAGCAAACTGCAGGAGCCAGAGGGACACACATACAGGAGTGCAAAGACGCAGGCTTTCAGTGCTAATGACCTTGGCTTCTAGCACATCCCACCATCAGCGTAACTGCTGCTAGAGCTGGAAGGCATGGGGGCTGAATCTGTGCATTCCATTTAGGGCTCAGGGAAAGGAAAAAAACCTACCCTGCTTAATAAACTCAACAAAAAAAGGGTGAATTTCTACTATGGTTACTGCAAAGTTATGTGGGGAAAAATACTTTCAGGAACGGTTTTATTCCTTAGAAAAAGACGTCCATAGCTATTAGAGGGACACAGGCCAGTACTTGTTTTGTCTTCCCTTCAGCTCTCTGCTGTTTCACACACTCCTGAATGCGTTTTGCTCTGTGGAGCATTGCTCTTGTTTCTACCTCTCTGTAGGTGCAGCACTTTTTCTCAGGAGAGATAAGACAGAATGGTTTACCTTGGTGCCGTTTCCTTTCCAACCACTTCCTAGACAAGAATAAGACCTGTTTAGGTGACTGGTGCTGCTTCTCTTAGCTATGTAGTAGCATTACCAGCTGTGTGTAAAACTTTCTGGCTTCTTTGGAAACCTTACCCAGCAGGTGGAAGATATTGCTGAAAATGGAGAGTTAAAGTAAATAAAATTAACTGAGTCCTCAAAAAGTCCTGTCTGCCCTTCTGCAGTGATGACCTTCACGTAGACTCAGGAAAACCATTCATAGTCAATTTTGTTCTTTGGAGCAGCTGCGTACAAACAGAGTTGGAAAAGTACTAAATAAAAATGACAGGTATCAACTCTTTCGCTAATTGCTTTATCAGGTAACCGTGATAGTGGGGAGGTGGTGAAGAATTGCACCCCAGGATAGCCCTGGGAAGCTGCTGGTGCCTGAGTATGTAAAACTCCACTCATCATTTCACAGGATGCTACCTTGGTGTCACAATTTTTTTCTTCTTTCCCTATTTGCTGACTTTTATCTTCTCACACCACCTTTCCATTTATCATTGTTTCTTTTTTCTGTTTTACTCCTGCCTATATTTTGTTTCCATTTCCACAGCTGGGATGAGAATCTGATAGCTTCCCATTTGAACACTTGTTTCATGATATTTGAATGCACTAGGAATTACAAAAATTAAATGTGTCCATTTCTTGATGCTTTTAATTTGGGTTCTTTCTGCACAACCCCAAGGACAGTGAACACTAAATGTAGTATGGCCAAACTTCAGTATTTAGATTCATTAAGAGACAATCAGAAATTGCTTATAAAGTTATTTCCTAATGGAAATGTCTCTGGTGGAAGGTTGTTGGGGAATGATGTTTCTTTAACATGGTAGACATGTAACATGTACAAAATTAAGTACTGAATATATTCGGCCAGCTGATTTCAGTAAAGGAAAATTGCTGCATGGTATTCTACACTACTGTGTAAATTATCCATGAATATTGAATTGGTTTTGTAGAGGAAATAAGTAAAAGCATGGTAGTGATCTTCAGGTGACGTCTGCTCCAAGCTGAACTGTGAAGTTTAGGAAATAATGGGGAAAAGAAAGTTCTTTTCCAGCTAGAATGTGATGGTGCAATGAATAAGAGGCTATTTCCATGCAAGTTTGTGAGCCAAAAGGAAGAGGAAAAACGTTACATGCAGCAGGAAACAGCTATTTTTAAAGTTTTTAATAACCTTTTGGCCAAGGCTAAAACTCTGCTTCCATTTCCATGGCCTGCTAAGAGTCATGATGATCACAGCTGGCTACACTGGGTGTTTCAGTTTCAGTGAAAAAATTAAGGCAAGATATTTTCTTTCTCCATCCTGGATTTTTTTTCATAATCATTCCAAACTGAGTCACCATTATAGACTTCTATGTACTGTGTTGTTAGGACTTCACCATCTAGAAAAATTTAGATAGTAACTGTGGTGAAGAGCAACTGCCTCTCTGCTGCAGGTGTGGGTGCTCTGCAGTGTTTGCAGGTGTGCTGTGGGGCACCGCCCTGCTCAGCCTCCATTTATACAGCTCACTTTCCTTTGGAAGGAAATTTGGAGCATACAGGGCAAGAACCATAATACCCTCAAAGATGTCAGAGGTCGGGTCTGTGGGGAGCATGGTGGGTCATGCCTGTCCCACACTGTGGATGTGGGTAGTTTGGTGGAGTATGTTTAGAGTAAGTGTGTTGATGCTAGCTGATCCCAATGCAGGATGCTGAAATAGCTCCATCTTCATCCAAGTTAAATAGCTATACCAGGAGGAGCCAAGAACAAGGCATTCTCCTCAATGGAGTTCCCTCCTTCTCATCCATAAGTCCCTCTGAGGGGAAAAAGTGAAAAAAGAACTAAGAAAAATTAAAAAATCAGCCTTTGTACAACAATGCATAGCCTGGACTATGAGGAAGGTAAGTGAATGAGGACTGAACTGTGTTTGTTATCCACAGACTGAAACAAGCCTAGTATCTTTTGGAACCTGTTTTAGTGATGAAAGGTTAGAGCTCATTCACTCTGTCTTGTTGCATGCTGTACTTGTTTCAACTGTCTCCAGCTGAGTCAAGGAGTAATATGAATAGAGGCTCTTCCCCTGTGAGCAATTATACGTGGGTTTAAAGCAGTTGTAAGGCTCTAATGGCCTTACAAAGAAATTTCGCTCAGTATTCTGTGTTATAGTAGCTATTTTATAACAAGTATATTCTATATGTGCATGAGGTCTAACCCCTTTTTGAGATATGCACAACTGTTTTCAAAAATTCTCATTGAATAATATTACATAGGCTTGTTTCAGAATAAAATCTTTGGCTTCTATCTGACTGTACATATTTTTTGTAAGGCATAGGGTTTTTTCCCCTGCTGTTCTTTTCATTTGACTTTAACTTAGTTTCCTTTATTCAGACCTTAGGTCAAAGAATTTTTACATTTAATATATGTATCTTAATGGGAACTCTAAGCACATTTTTAAATTTGGGAATTAAGACAGGCACCTCTATTTGATGTGTGGAAATATATGCCTGCAAAGCCTCAGCCTGATTTGTTCAAACCTGCAGGCCTTACACTTGTGATCACACACATCTGCTAATTTGTGCGTGTGCCTATTGTTCCCTTTGATTTCAGAAGCTGAAGGAATTTAATGTCTGAATACGCTGTTCAGGACCGAACTGGAGAAACCCAGGCTTTGTGAATGCTACCTTTGGTTCACACAAAGTTATCAAATGGTGAAATGTAAGTGCCCCATTCTTTTATTCGGTATTGTAGGTGTCACCATAACATACTGATATCCCTCTCTTGTAACGCCATCCTAGCCATGCCTTTGGAAAAGCTGAAGTCTTTTAGACCAGTAAGTCGTGACTTTATAATGCCCAGGGAGCAATAGCTCCTGTTCTTCAACCAAAAGGAAAACAAATTCTCCCTTGTAATTAGGGTTGAACGCATAGTCATTTTTTTCCACCCCTTCTGTGTTATAATATTGTAATTCAAGACGTCACTGTGTGCTTAATTGTGTTTCCCAAGCACAAACACAAGGATTGCCCAGCTCGGCACAGAAAGCCTAGGCTATAGGCACCCCTCCCTGGCTATAACTGTGTTACGTCATGTGATGCAAAATGGCTTCTGCGAGCAATGCTGCAAACCTGCTTTGTCTCGTAGAGAAGCATTTTTCTAAGAGGTTTGATAAATTGTCTTGTCACACTTGGATTAAACTATTGATTTGCCAACACCCTTCGTATGTTGACCCAAGAAAACACAGTGGATGTGATTTAGAATATTACAAATCCTCTGCCATATGCATGTTGTCTAGCCTACACTTCAACCCTATCACCTTTCAGCAGATTGCTTTAGACAAGAGATCTCATGGGCAGGGAATCTGCAATGCATATAAGCTTACTTGCTCATTTAATACAAGAGAGTCCTAGACACTGACCTTGTCTATAGCTTCCAGCTTGGCAGAGCTGTAACATCGCAAAGACCTGCAAATTCCTTTATATCAAGGCTACCTGAACCTAGTGGCCTGGGTCGAAATAGATGAAAACTTCAAGATGTCCGGCAGATCAGTTGCCTGTACAGTTGAGCAGAAAATTGTCTGACGCAGCACATACCGGTGTCTGCTTACACAGGTTGAGTACCAACTCCCAGCATAACAGCGTGTCTGTTGTCAGTTCCTAAAGAATTATATGTATATTGTTATTTCCTTAGTGAACTGTGGAAGGGTATTTTACATGGTAGATATGGAAGTGCAAATGTTTACCCAAGATGTCTCACAATTTGAACCAAAAAACATATTCCATCAAAGTGGATTTTGTTTGTAATTGTTTAAAATGGACAACAGCTTGGCTTTGGGCTGCAGAGCCTAGAGGAAGTCTCCAGGTAAATGAGTCTCTTTATCTGTGTGACTGCACCATGACATTAAAGGATGAAAAAGTGTGAGCTAAGAAGGTTGTTGGGGAGCGCATGGGGAAAGCAAGGCGCGTGGCTTCCCATATTCCCCCAAGCTTCTTTCTGCAGCCCTTTCCATGAGCCCAGCAAAGAACAGAGGAGACCTGGATATGGAAGGGCACACAGTGAGGATTGTGAGCACCTGGGCGCAATGTGGCACACTGATTTCCGGTGGGAATTTGCCGTTTCACAATAGTGACCTTCTCTTAGTTGAGATCAACATTTCTGGTAGCTTCAGCACAAGCAGGGCTTGTCCCATTGTAGCTGATATTTCTGGGCTTTTTAATTGTTTTCATAACTGTCGTAAGACCTGTTTCATGGAAGCACTATTGTATGCCTAGCACCAGCAAGCAATATTAAATTAGAAAAAAAATATTTAAAAACATGTGTTTGGCCCCAGGGAGAAAACAGATAATGACCAGATAATGACCAAGCCTAAACTGCAGCTCAGCGAAACTATATCAATTAGGGGTTACAGTTTGATGGAAACAAAACTCAAGATCATTCCCACCTCCGGTTTACCCAGATCAACAAAGTTCAAGGTAGTGTCTGATATAAATGTATGAGTGATCAGGCTTCACTTTTCTCCTGCCTAGGAATAGCTTATGCGTTACAAACTACACCATGTTATCTTTCACTGGTGATAAAGGAGCAATGACAAGGCAAACTATAGTAGTTGCATTTTAAAACAATAGCTGAGTAACTTGGCGAGATTGCAAATCTATTGTCTATCATATACATACTTTAATACTTACAGGAACAGGGACCTCTGCACTGCTCGAAATTTCTCCTATAATTTTTTGTCGGCTCATGCATGATGCCACGCAGCTTGTATGAGATTAGGTCAAATGATGTCATACGGTAGGATGTGGTGTTCCCTGGAACGCTGTGCGATACAACAGCCTCTTCAGCTTCTAAACAGAAAGAGACAAGTACTCTTGAAACCTGAATATTCTGCTGCATTGTTAAAGATTTGGAGTGCCTGTTGACATAGCAGTTAGTTGCATATTAACATTTCACATAAAAATAATAAAGCACAAAAACTCACCACCCACAATGGTTACAGTTAAAATTGTCACCCTTTTGATCACTTTTAAAAAACAAACAACTTCAGTCCCTGCAGTATCACTGAAATCACTTTCAAATCACCCTCTGAAGCTCCTGGAAGATGTGCATCAACACCCATATTAAAGGGAGGGTTTCGAGATGAAAGTCCTTGCCTAAGAAACCACTGCGTCTAAGCCCGATAGCTCTGGGGACTGACAGGGAGAGCTACTCAGCTGCACTTATCTGCAAAGGCTGGAGGAGGAAAGTGGCAGATGTGTAGGCAAAGGTGGTGTCCTTCCTACAGCAGGCTCTGAAAAATTCAGGGTTATCGCTGACATCTTGAGCAGCGATCAGCAAAGGGCAGAAAGTGAGTGTGAGAGTGGAAAATATGATACCTGTTCTTGCAGGAAGCCCCTGGCAGGCAGGAATGGTGGTCGCGTGTGGTTGCCGTATCACTGCTGCTGACAGGAAAACACTGTGTGTATCCCAACCGCGTATAACAAAAGCACCCAGATAAAAGGTATGGCACGTGAGGTTTCATTTGTGAATCCTGTTTCTCAGCTGTTTTGTAATATAACACGTGCCCAGCACTGTGGCCTCGAGGCACAAGGAATGAAGCTCAAGGATGAAAATCACCAACCTGTGACCATGTGAAATTAGAAACAGTGCCCACAAATTACACCCAACATTACCAAAAGAAAAATAAAATCATTCAATCAAACTGTTGCTGGGCAACGAGCAGATAACTCTCATCCTGTAGCAGGGAATTATTCCACTCTTTTGTCCGCAATCGCCAATATAACGATCTCCAAGCAGGCTCCGCTCTGGCTTCAGCCTTGCAAATTCTTTTCATGCACAGATATCCTGTACACTAGGACAGATGGGGAGAGTACCAGTAATGAAAAACACTGTCTGCTAAGTTTTATGGAAACTAATGCAAAAAGATATTCAGAAGAGAAGTCTAATTAAAAGAGCTGCTTGCTGGCATTGTCGCTTTCTGAGTCCTTGCTGTTCCCAATTTAGACAGAAAATAAAATATTTCCCAATGTAAGGAGGGAAACTGTTTCTCATGGAGAAGGCTGCTTTTTGTCTGGATTTCATTCTCTGCTTTCAAGAACATGGCAGGGTAAATGATTTGATCTTTGTAGGCTGACTGCCAAATATGAAAAACTCCACCAAATTCCAAATACTCATGCTGTATTTCCCAGAATCACTCGTGAATTTTTTGGTAGTGATAATCTCTGTCTCCAACTGAATGGATTACAGAAATATCCTTTGCAGTGGAGAACACTGTTAGGAGAAACAGGATTCCTTGTCTCAAAATATTCTTTAGTCAGATGTTGAACATCTTTCCTGAAAGATTGTAAACCTTATTTTCAGGCATGCATCAAGTGTACATTTCCACCAACCCTGTTCTTTTCTGGTTGAGACGTACTGATAGGTAATTTTAGATGTTCACAGAATCATACAATCATTTAGGTTGGAAAAGACACTTGAGATCATTAAGTTCAACTGTAAACCTAACACTGCGAAGTCCACCACTAAACCATGTCCCCAAGCCATGTCTAAATGTACACACTTCCCTGGGCAGCCTCTTCCAGTGCTTGACAACCTTTTCAGCAAACACATTTTTCCTAATCTCCAATCTAAACCTCCCCTGGCACAACTCAACCCTCTTTCCTCTCGTCCTGTCCCTTGTTGCTTGGCAGAAGAATCCAACACCCATCTCATTACAACCTCCTCAGACTTTCTCTCCTGAAGGACCTTAAGGATTCTAGTTAGTATAAGTTCTTTTTTCTTATTTTACTTCTATATAATTTCTAATGTTGCTCAAAATAATTTCTCCTTGTCACAAATTTCAGAGATAGTCCCATCGCTTCCTCATCTTAACTTTTTGTACTGGTTACTGTTAGGTTTGAATGTAGCTTATGAATCTTTCATATCACTGGGTTTTTTAATGCATGCATTTTACAGCTGCATTCTCTTCCACCTTCCTTCTAGAACTTGGTGTCAGAATAAAGACATGGTGTATTTTACCTCCTGTACCTCTGTCTGTGTGATGGTAGCAACACATGTGTAGATCACACATATGTGTGATCTACCACACATATGGCCTTAATGCAATTCTGAAACCTGTATGTCCATCATTGCTCATCCAAGGAGGAATGAAGTCAAGGTTTGTGTGGTTGAAGGGAACAGGTTAGGCACTTGTGTTCTTGCACAAGACCAATTCACACCTCTCTAGTGCAAAAGGTGGCAGGTTTTATACAGCTTAAACTCTCTTCATCTAGAGGTCTTTCCAGTTGCACTGACAAAGGGACCCTGCCACAAAGCCGTTCAGGTCATCCTCATGCACCAGTTGTGACTGGTTTTGAAGTCATGCCAGTGGTGTTTGCATGCTTCAATACTAATCCAATATTAACTTTAAAAAAAAGAGATAAAATGCTATTTGTTCACGATCATAATAAAAATCCAAGTTTTGCTGAGTCTCTTAAGTGCCAGTTTGGCTCAGGCAGAGACAAACAGACCAGAGAAGCTTAGCACAGATCCCACATTCCAGGTCCACCTCTGTTGCCCTTTATTCAGTCACCCACAGCTGCAGTAATTGGATCTTTAGGTACAGGTTAATGGGATAATTAGCCAAACGAGATTAAACTAGTATGCTGTGTAGAAATGAATGGTTGCTGTCTCACAGCCTCCTGTTGTATGCTGCTAGGGCAACCTGCATTTCTTTTTCGATGGGCAATAAAGTAGGAGATGAATTAGATGTGGGTGATTCTGCCTGCTCGTGGTGGTGAGGACAGCTTCATTGGTGTTGCATTTTAAAGAGCAAATAATACAATTAGCAATTGCGGCTGGAAGCATGTTGGCAGAGAGGTCTTCTGCTCATCGTTCTCCTGAGGCAGGCCAAACACTCAAGTCTCAACAGCTTCCACTCAAGGACATTCCTAGGCAATGGCACTGGCAAGAGAAAGGACTGTCTGCTGAATTATTCCCATACAGAGGACCCTGAAGACTCTTCATTTTTGGCAATTTTATAATAGAACTGAAATAGACAGTTTCAATAGCCCATGAAGCTTGCTTATAGAGTCACATTTCTTCATAGTTCATGGCTGACATGGATCTGACCCATGGTTTGCCTTGCTAGATTGAGAGGGAACAGGCCTAAACAATTCCAGGAATCTTTTCAGAGAAAAAAGATTTTAGTTTTTAGTTTGGGTTTTTAGGACTATCACGAATGCTTTTCATTCAGAGATCACTTTTTAATCAGGTCTTAGTGACATGAATGAACTAATATTCTTACAGAAGTGTTGGCAGAGACATTACTCACCCTACACTAATGGATGAAGAAGCCCACAGAGTAATTTTTAACTAATGCCAGAAACATATTTTGTGGTGGAGTTACGAATGCCGTCCCATTCTTCAGATTTTTATTACTGACTCAAGAAGCCATCTTCTGCAAAGTCAGTGATTCATGCAGGGTGATTTTAAAGGAATGTGTTTGAATGAGCTTCCTGTGTATTTGTCGCAGTTTAAGGCTTTTTAATAACAACTCATTATTATTGTGAAGTACTAAGCCCAGAATTCTTCATAAATCTTTTGAAACCGATCTCTATTTATAACCTGGGGAGGAACCTGTTGACTGTTTTTGTTCATTTCACTCTTGTTGATTCATGGATTATTATTAGACAGGTTTTAAAAACTTAAAATGGTGTAGGACAGAGGATTTTGTTCTCAGACTCATGATTTTTTACCTTTTTTTTTTTTGTCGTGACAGAGGGCCTGCTTGGTTTACACCGCAGGATCCACTACAGAGCACAGAGACCTACTACGGACAGCACAGACTTCCACCCAAGAGAACCGAGTCTGCCAGGCAGCAAACATGACGCCATGCAGTTCATTCAGCTGGCAGCAAACCAGCCGAGGTAGAGGGTAAACTCACTGACACCAAGTCCAGCACAGTTGCAGCCAGCCTGCCTCCTGAACAAGCTAACTTAAAAGTAGATCGAATATCTCCAGCCTACACATTTGAGATTACAGTACAGACACAGACAAGGTCCATTTTTTCCCCTTTTGCTGCAGTTAGAAGCAACAGTTGTCAGTGAAGCCAGAAATAATGTGACATATATGCAGACAAGCACCCTGAAGTTTGGCAAGTCATTTTGAGCTCACAACATACATTTGGACTTTTCTTCCTTGCAAAATTCCCAGAGCATTCTGTTGCAAGCTCAGTGATAGCATGGCTATGTGAGGATACACAGAAAGAAGGGATGAAGTGAACCCTTGTTTAAACTCTTTGAAAACTTAAAAAAAACAAACAACAAAACAAATCAGTGCAGTGTTCACTTCCAGTAATAGACTGTGATTTCTAGTCAGCTGCCACATTGATTGGAGACTTGGGGCTGAAATCTCGTTTTTTTCTTAACCGGTTCAGCCTTTCCTATACGTGACCAGCATGGATCCTGAACCTGCAAGATACTGATAAATCTATAGGAGGCAAAGGCATTCATCATCTCATAGAAAGTGCTCATTGTCTGGTACCATGAGGCCATGATGTTTGTACAGTCTTCTAAATTGGTGAAAGCATTAATTATACTGAATAATGGTAACCCTGGTATCTTGGCAGACATCTGAAACCTTGGATAATTATTGCTTCTGCTAAACAAATTTTAGTTCTTCTCTGAATTTTGATTTTAGGAGGCAAAAATAATTTTCAGATAACCCAGTGCCTGAGAAATCAGGGTGTGAAGAACTGGAGGTTTACCTGTACAAAAATGACTGATAGACAGGAGTAAAAGACTTTTTCTAACCACTTCTGATGAAATCATGTATTTCTCCTAACTCTGAGGAGATGGAAGGCACTGAAAAATCAGTGCAAAAGCAAACCAAGCAAACTCACAGAACACACTTTGAGTAAAGGAACACAACATAATGGAATGTGAAATTAAAAGAAAAACATGAAATCAGTCTTGATGAGGATTAGAAAATCTACATGTCAGCAAAAATAAACTTGTTACTTAATAAGTTTAATAATAGATAAAGTCCCCTAAAGATAAATTGTTACCACAGTTGACGACCATTTTATTAAAATGTTTATGGCCCGAGGCAAAAGCAAACTGTTCCTTTAATCTGCCAGAAGAACTGCTTTCTCAGGGATTACGTATGCCAGAGCACTTGGGATCTGAGCTAACTGTAATAAGCATGTTTGAAAATTGGAGCATCCACAGCTTGTGAATTTGTGACTACAAGGGAATGGATCTCACATGTCTCAAAATGGCTGTGCCCTTTTCTGCCAAACACAACTTTCACTCGCATTTTCAAATGAGAAATCTGTTCGATTCAATTGCTGCAGTCAAAACAGCGGAGGTGTCAGTGATTGAAGGAAGGATTTTTTCCTTGCCTTCTTCCATACTAACAGTGAAAAAGGTATAGCTTAATAAGGGCGATTGCTGTAATAGGAAACAGAATGAAAATATGTTTTCATCGGCACCTCTAAGCCTGGCGAAACTACGCAGCAACCTGGCAAGTACACCAAGCATTCAGTGAATTGTAATACATTGCAGTACGATTTGTCTGGGATGAGAATACCAACAAAAATGCCTCTATAAGATTTGATGAAAACTCATCCCATACAGACAGACTTCTTTCCACAAGCACAGTATCAGCTCAAAACACAATGGAGCTGATGAAGTCGAGTTCACGTTCCCGTATTTCCTGGTGACAGTAGAAAGCATATCCCTCAAAGCCATCGGACACCTGAGCAACGAGAAAGAAAAGGTAAAGCAGAAATCATTTGTGATGCTAAATGCTGCATTTCTTCTCAATTTATCTCAATGGCAAAGGTACAAAAAAATACAGAAAACTATGCTATAAATACATGCCTAGCACCCAAATCTTCGCTGCAAAAGTCTGTGTAAATGAAAGGGAATGAGTAAGACTAAACCAGTTTAGCACAGTCAAGGCTGTTTCCACCTTGGAGGAGGGAGGTATATCCTGATTCCCAAGTGGTCCCAGTATGGGGGATCTGGGAATGGGAGACAACCTGACATAGTTCCACAGCTCAAGCTGGTTTGTATGTGCAGCAGGCACTCAGACTCCACTCAGTCTGGTTTGGGGATGAACATTACCAAACCTTATTTCTTTCCTTCCCTCTTTTACCCAAGGTCCATGGCAATGATGGCATAAGTTTTGTTGTAGGCTTTTGGAGTGGGGGGGCAAGTAGAGCGGAGAGTAGCCCTGCACTGGGCCACATCTAAGAGGGACTCTGGGAACAGGCATGAAAGGTTTCACCCTGACCCAGAAGGCATTGCCAATGGGTGTAGTGTTTACGTGCACTCTGGGTCCCCTAGTAAGATAACACAAGGTTATACCAGCTTCTTTTCAGTAGCATGGATTCGTATTATAGCCAGTCTTCACATGCATAACCTATCTGCAGTTTTTAACAAGGGTTCTCCACTTTCACTCCAAGATTTCAACCGTTTGAAGTGAAGCTTTCTTCTGTACCTTGCCTTTATAGAAAAAAAGGCAAAGGTTTCATGGATGTGTATCTGATCATCAGTCTTTTGGGGAGACACATACTGTGGAACTCTCTGTGCCAGACAAATCAGAGAAGGAGCACAGATATATTGGTGTAAAGATATAAAAGGTTTGGTAAGACTGTTTTTTTTTTTCCTCTTTGTCATGTGTATGCATGCACTTACTCTTCTTTTGTGTCTGTTTTCCAGGCCAGCTACTAACCTGTCTTCAGAGAAACTTCAGTTTTCTGGGCCCAATTTATTTAACTACCTTGCTACACCTGCAGTTCGTTTAGTCATTTCCTTCTACAACAGATATCAATCTTCCTCAAAAACTGGGAGGTGGCTGAGTATTATTCACTGATAACACTCTCACGTTCTTCCATTCAGCTTTGGTATGGTACAAATGTAAGTAGCATTCTCACCTCTGAGGTAACTTTTTTTTGATGTAAAAATTCCTGCCTAATTAGTGTAGTTAAGAAACAGGATGGGGCAAAAAAGATGGCGTCTGCTGGTATTTCTGAGCAGTGAAATGAATGGTGCACTCAAAACACCTTTCCACCTGCGATGATGGCGCGTAATCCACTTGAGGTTTGTGTTGCTCTTGGGAGAGGTGAAGTTCAGGATATCTACTCACGGACTAGCCTGTGGTAAGCTCAGCTGTGCCTGACTTGTCTATGCTATATAAAGATATTTGGTCTATGTTAAAACCCTACACATGCTCTCTTCCATCAGGAGAGGTACCAGAGCTGAGTCCATCTTTGTGCTTGAGAATGCACCACGCTTTTGCAACGGGCCTGCTCTATGCTAAGGTGACAGGATAAATACTTTCTGTGCATCTGCCTTCTTTCATCATTATTTATTCTGTTTTTTTCCTCAGAGCAGCCCTGACTGTGTGTTGCCTGCTGAGCGTGACCCCCTGGCAGCAGTGCATGCAAGACTGGCCCATGTGAACAAGGCTGGAGGACGCAGGTAAGCGGTAGCATTCTCCTTGATGGAAACCATGTAAGATGCCACTTTTTCAGAGCAATGTAGACAGAGCTATTGCTTTGATGCAAGAAACCAAAGCCAGGGCAAAGAAGTAAGCAAGCTCTGCACAAATTTTAACAAATAAGTTCCAATTTCATGTGGAAGCCTTTTTCTGCCTTTCCCTTCTTCTAACCTGGAGATTGATGCGTAATGTTGCAAGAAATTCAGAAGTGATACTGTTTGGTGCCAAGTGGAGATGAGGAGGTAGCTAAACTACTACTTGATTTTACTAGGCTGGAGCGCTTCTACATCGTAGTGTCAAGAAACACAGTGCAGCAACACAGCCCCCAGTTTGGCACTTTTTTGTGGAGAGCGGGGCAGAGAAGACTGACACCACCCACATAAAAAGCACACACGGTCAAAAGCAGTGTCTGCAAAGGGTGTTGGATGGTAGAGTTTTGGGGGGCCTCTCCAGTGAGCTGTGCAGTGAGGCTGGTGTGTGGTGGGCTTGTCCTCTCGGGGTGCGTTTTTCAGGTTGGAGTCAGCAGTCACAAGAGCCCTCGGAGGGGTGGCAGGGACTGCCGTCCACGTGGCGGGGCTGACCCACCAGCTATCCCAGAAGATGACAGTCTCTTGCCTGGGAGTGCCAAGTGGGGGGTGACACAGCCAGGTTTCTCCCAGAGCTTGGGAGGAGGGCTGCACTCGAGCAGCTATACAGTTGTCAAACCAGAGCGCTCTGAAGCCCGGCCAGCTCAGGCTCTAGTGAGCGAGCGTGTGCTGGTCTGCGCCTGGCCCAGAGTGTCCAGAAAGGCTTAGTGACGGCAACGAACAGCTTCCATTACAGCACTCTAACTTCCCTGTGTAGGCAAGCCCTCAGAACCCACATTAACCCCAGTTTAGACCATAATTTGAACTCGCTGGCAAAGGTACTCCCTAACCAAATGCAGAAAATCCCTGGGATGAGCAGTAACAGTGCATATAAAATAGAATAACAGCAGGACTAGGGAATAGCAATGGCACATTTTTGTTTCCAAATTGAATTGTTCACTTCACTGTGAGAAGGAATAATTATCATGTTTATTGTGTTTGGCTCAATTAGGCTGGAATCTTAGGCCAGGAACCTTTCTTTTTACATTTCTGTAAATGTTGTCCATGTATGGCTTTGTCAGCATTGATTTTGCTATCATGAATGTACCACAGCTGTCTGCCTGAATTGGAACATGGAAACCAGAACTAATTCTTAAAGTCTTAAAGTCCTTTTCTAGTTTTAATCAGCGAAATTTGCTAGTAAACTGAAAGAAAAGCAAGCAAGCCTCTTGTAATTTCTACAGAGTATTGCCCTTGAAGGCACTAGGGACAGAAGTCTGGCCTGAAACCATTTCTTTTTGTACGTAGTGCACATTTACTCATAGAACCTACCGCAACAAGATGCGTTAGGACCACATACACAGGGAGATTACAAAACGTGCATGACTTTTGTCAAGTGACATATACATATGTGACTGACACATTGCATTATGAATAGGAGACAGTGAAGCTTGTGGTAGAGTCCAGCATTTTATACTGGGGAGAGGTGAACAGAAGTTAAGTACCTGATGTGGAGGGCACAGGTGAGTTAGCAGAGAGTCTGTGTGGGACTACGAGTAGTAGTCTCCTACTAATTTTGGTGTCAGGGCACATGTTTTTAAGAACTATACTTCTAAACACTGAAAAAGAGGCACTTTCATAGACATCTGTGTTCAAGCTCCACTTGTAGAAATGTGGTCTTACAGCAGGACAGGGCCAGGATCAAATATGCAAGAGGAGGAGGAACTCGACCACTTCTACAGGTCTAGGAAGTCCTTGAGGGAGAAAGTAGGTATATTGTGTGAGATCACTCAAGAGTCTCTTAACTATGACTGTTTGAATGCTAGATACATCAGTGGTTGGTAATATTGTGAGTATCAGAATGACCCAGCAAATTATCTGTTCCACTTCTGCATTAACCCTTTTTCAGATGGGGAGGCATCTAATTCCATGATCACTACCAGTGAGTAAGGGTGAATAGAAGAAACTAAATCTACACTTCTAGAAACTGATTTAGGTCAATTTCCTCTGATTCTTTGAAATTCCTTTTCTATATGGAGAGATAGAGAAGCCTAGAGAACTACAGCTTAAGAATTTGCATATAATGCAAAGTGAGGGATAATATGTATCTTGAGCACTGGGAAAAATTCTGGGAAAAGGCAGACTTTACCTAAGAGGGAGATCAGATCTTTGGTAGAGAAGTCTATCAAGGGGTCGATTAGGGATAAAATGGTAGGTGCTGCCTTTCAAAATTTTCACTTAGAATGCTTGATATTAGAAGACATTTCCATATCCAGTCGGAGACTGGACCAAAATCACAGCTGACATATGTGGGACAGGTTTTGGACTGGAAAAACAGTATGGAAAGAGAAGGTTTGTCTGACTAGTGAATGGAATAAGAAAAGGCACTTAAATAAAACTTTGTTATGCCGTTGTAAGAAGTTGAGGTGAACCAGAACACATGAAAGAGCAAGAGCACATAAAGAAAACTGTCATGTTTCAAATTCATTAGAGTTGCGGAATAGGTGATCATGATGTCTACCTGTTTGCTTAATTTGTCTTCATGTCCTCATGTGTGGAAGATATATTAAAAAGATAGTGTTTGGGGATTTATTTCCTCACATCATGCTAAAAAGCCACAGAATGCTTTATGACACCGCATCACATAGCTGAAACTTAAAGTTTAGCCTGAACCATAGGAAAAGGCCAGTCCAGACCTAGTGCTGCGCCCTGGGTGTCTGCCACACATCAGATGAGTACATACAACATGTGTAGGTCAATATCAAAGTTCTTACATCTGGGCTGCTTTGCTTAAACCGCACTGTCAAGAAATACACAATGCCTTGAACCTGCTGTTTAAAAAACAAAACAAAAAGCAAATCTGCTGTTTAAAAAATCCAGCAAAACCCCAAACTTCATTTTTCCCTACTGATGTACAGTTTCAATGTCCAACTCCACTTTTGATTGCCACAAGACCTGGTGGTTTTGCCTGCATCATCACGTGGGCTTGCACGCTAAACACAACTTGTGCCACTTCTCACATTCAGAGTTGCTGCTTTAAAGACAATCGTGGTGCATGTCTGTGTGCAGGTACAGACGTACGTGCTAAGTAGGGACTTATGATCTCAGGAAGCCAGCAGAAGACTTTCCATGGCCAAGAGTAGTGCTGCATCATTTCCGTAGTGCAGAGATGAGTGAAGTTTAAAGGCAGAGCGATTCCATGCCATCCTCACTGCCGGCGTGTAGGGAGTTCTTGGCAGTTCAGATGGTGGGTCATAAATTCTCCTTCACTAGTTTGGGGGCTTGAATATTCTTTTGTGCTCTGCTGGAAACATTACTTATGAGAATTGGGGCATTTTAATTTGGCTGTGCTACCACTTTATTAATATTTGAACGTGTCCCTGTTTTCTGTCTTGGCACAACGGGATCCACAAAAACAGGCTAAAAGAGAAAACTCTCTCCTCCCTGGCATCGGATTCCTGCCCTTTTATTTTTAATTACTTTGAATTATTTCTGGAACTTTTATGCCATTTTGTGAATACAAATTAAGTTTTGACTGTAAGAAAGAGTATTATAGAAAGCAAGCAAATGCGGCCTTACAGGTTCACCCAGAGACTGCATCAAACATTCAAGGGACAGACACTTGCCAATTTATCCATTATATCCTGGCATAACAATGATCCATTAGCCTGAGCAAGGCCTATGTGAACTGTATGAACATTGGCTAAACCCACTCAGTTTATTTAGCCTCTGGTGTACTCTGGATTAAAGCAGGCACTCATCAGAGAATAGCATTTCTTCCACAAATGCTGTTTTCCATCATCTGAAAGCAGAAGGCTTTTCAAAAGCCTTTGGTATTTAAGGACAAATGCACCCTTCTTGTAAATGTTCATCCAAGATTCAATAGGTTTTAACCGTTAGTGTTTCTAAAAGCAAACGTTGATCCTGAGGCTGAAAGCACAAGACCAGAGCTGCGGAAGATTGTGCACCTTCAGCTGGGATTTACCACTTGACCCCAACTTGTTTCTGTTTCCCAGCAGCTCGCCGTAAAGGGCTGAGCGCCTGAAGCTCAATGCCCTGACATTTCTGAAGCATACCTTGAGATCCCCAAGAAAAAGTTACCTCGTGCAGTGGGATAATTCTGTTCTGTGGCTTTCCAGGAGGATTCAATCACCAAATCAGGGGTTAGAAGGAAAAGGCACCCCAGAATATTCAATAATTATCTGACTGTCAAATGTAGGGGACTTGATTCTTAGTGGCACAGCAGCATCTTTAGACTGATAACGTAAAGAACTTTAGAGCAGCCATTTTTGATCCATTGTAGTTCCCTTCAGGCATTCAGACTTCAGACCACCTTCCAGGAGAAGAGGGAACCCACTGTATGTGTCAGGGAAACATAGCATTTATTTTCTTAAAATCACATTGGTGTATTTTTAGCAGATTCACTGGGAGGATTATTACTCATTATTGTGAGGGCATTTAAGCACAACATGTATTTTTCAGTTAAAAAAAAACCACATGGGGTTAAACCCTGAATCTAATTAAAATCTAATTAAAATCAGTGCAAGTCCCCACATTTTTCCCGCCAGTTCATGGCTGGACAAGATGACAAGTTCAGATGCACTTTGCTTCCCTATGCAGCAGTTGAATAAATAATTTTATGATACATGTGTCAAATTCAGTTCACATGCAATTCCATGTCCTGAACTGCCAGTTCTATTGCTATCTAACATGTGTAAAACTTCACAGATTAGCTTAGAAAAGTTCAGTGTTGAGAAGATTTCCTTTTACTTTTATATTTTACTCTGAGTTTTAGTCATTTGCTGTCAATTGCTTTGTGGCATATGCAAAACCTCCCCACTTTTGGAATGAAATACTTTGCGGATTCAGACATACAAATAATAATGCCTAGTAAAAGCAGGAATGAATTTAAAACAACTGTTCCGCAGGATGTAACTGATTTTATACTTTGCTTGAATCTTTGGAGCATGAAGTCTGTAAACTGTGTGCCATATATTTTACTGTGGGAGGATAAAGACATGGTAAGAGGTTCTGAAAAACACGGCTTGCCTACGCATAGCGTTGTCACAGTGCAGCGGAATTCCCCTTTTTGTCTGGACCCCAGGGCTGTGCTTTATGATAGCAAAGAACAGCCAGGTGCAGCCTCTGTCTCCATCCCTGAGGAGTTCTTAGGCAATAGCACGTGAGACAGTTGAGGTAGCAGGGTCAAGGCCAGGGCTAAGCGACGGAGCTGCACACCAATTAGCAAGCAGGCTGTTTAAAACTCATTGGCTCATAGTATCAGAGCTTGAACTATTATAATGAGAAAAGACCCGAAGGATCTTATTAAGATATTATTTCATATTGGTTTGGTGAAAGATACTCATTCAATATTCTTGGCTCATATATGAAGATAATTATTGGTACAAAAAAGAGAATCTGTTGCTATTACACAGACAGATATAAAAGAGAATATATGTTGACAATAAAAATGAGATTTAACAAAAGAAACAATGTCCAGAAGTTAAGAGTTTCCCCATTCCTCCTCCCCAAAACAAAGGCCCAAATTCATGCACCCTAAACTCAACAAGGCATAGGATGAGTATTTTTATAGGCTTGTAGAAGCACCAGACTAACAGCAAGTGACAGTACTGGGAAAGCAGGTGACGTGTAGCCTGGATGAATCTGCACAAAGGCCATATCTCTAACTACTAACTTCCCCTTTGGGAAAGGTTTTGATTTGGGTTTTTTTGTTTTGTTTTATAAAACAATTGGAAGGTGTGCGGAGGGGCCTGGAAGGATCAACAGGTAGGAGGAGAAGTGAGCTGCACCGGCAGCAGCCTCCGACCGTGAATCATGATAGGGCTGGGGGCAGCGAGGGCGACGCTGGTGTCAGCACCTTGGCTGGTCTCAGCTAGTGCCCTGGATGAAGTCTGTGATAAATGCAATAAATGAAAATGTGATAAATGAAAATGAGAACCTGGAATTTAATCTGGGAGCAAAGAAGTCAGTGCAGAGCACAAAATACACACATGCCGTCTCATACATGCCCTGCCTAACCAGTTCACGGAGAGGAAGGTGCTGACAGAGGGCACCTCTTCCCACCCAACGTTTGCACAGCTTTCTAGTGTTGTCTGTCTGTCTCTCTCCGTTCCAAGTCAGTGAAAGCGTTCAGTGCCTGCAAGTAGGTGAGATGAATTCAGGCCACCAGGCTCTCATTGCCAGCAGGGCTAAAAGGCATTTTGAAATGCTGTGTCTGCTGTGGTGTATCTAAGATAGCGAAACAGTAAACACATCTCCTGGCTGCTCCTGCTGCTTCCCATCCCTCTGCATTCAGAAATGGATGAGAGTCTGGCTCTGCTACCTAACAGGTCTGCACAACTACCAAGTTTGTTCTGTGCACGTTCCCTGAGCTGAGAGACCTTTTGCTCCTTCTTCCCCAGGTTACTTCCACCTATCTGCCTAACCTCACCTCTGTCTGCTCCGGATGGAATCAGTCCTCCAGTAACCAAACCTGGGATTCAGCAAGCTGTAGCAGCAGTCAGTCCCAGCTAAGCAGGATTTGCAGGCTGTGCTTCATGTATTTTGTTGTGCAGTGAACAGAAAGGGAACCAGACCCCTATTACCATCAGGAGAGACAACCTATCAGTCTTCTCAACCTGCTTAGTCCCCTCAGAGGGAGGAGGATTGGGCCGATGAAGGGCAATGTCATCTATTCCTGCCATGTCAGCAACACTTCACAGAATCAGAGGCAGCTGACGGATCGGAGAGTAGTAACTTTATTAACCGCTTCTCTTGCATTGAGGTGCTTTAGTAGAAATCTGAATAACAGGCTTGTCCCCTGGGTTTATTGGACGTGGTTTGTTTTACAAGTGAGAAAACAATTGGGAGTTTCATGCCTCGATGAGCTAACGTGTTTACACAACACTGCTGACGCAGCACAAACAGGATACAATATGTGTCAAGCATTGCTTGGGCTGCAGGCGAAATCACTGTTGAGCTGAAAGGCAGTGCTTAGTGCAGGAGTCCTTTTGCCGGAGGCGGCTGTCGGGTACCTGGGAGGCAGAGGGGAAGGGAGCGGGCCTCAGGGTTCAAGTCCCCTGTTGCAACATGGTTCCCAGAATGAGGAGAAGCTTTCCAAGCTTGCTATCACTCTCCTCCAGGTAGTGAATAATAACTATTGCCAGCAATTAATATGTTTGAAGTGGAACTTGAATGGCGTGTAGACCTCAGCTTGCTCTTAGGAGCTGACTCAGAACCTTCTGAAGCCAGTGGGAGACTTCTCCCTGATTTAAGTGCAAAACTTGTTTCTTGTTTTGGATTTTGAGGAGAAAGATTTGCTCAGCCTAATTTCTGTGTTGGGATGTCTGCACAGCAAGGAGAGAAGGAGCTTCACTCTTTCTGACACACAATAACGCAGAGCACAGAAAGATGGGCATTTCAGATGATTGGCTTAAAAGAGCTATCCTATAATGGCAGCACAATTACAAGCCTGCAGGGAAAATTTCTGGGCTTTTGTATAACGAAGAGCAAAGAAGAACACAAAAAGATTTTACTGAGCTACAGTGCCAGGGTTTCAGTTACCAGTTCTGTAGGAAAGCCAATAAGAGGGCTTAACTAAAGATATTTCCAGCACCGAGCCCATATACAAAATGGGTGGACATGCAAGGACAGGGCAGGAGGCAGAATGGGAACGGAAAAGGGAGTGCGACAGAGGGGCGACCTGCTGCAAACAAGAATTGCCACAGAAAGTAGCCAGACCAGAGAGGAGCAGAGAGACTTTCTGGACAGAGAAGGGTGGTCTGATGCTCTCCAAATAAATGAATGTTTAAAAAAAGGAAAAGAAAGGGAAAGAGAGAGTGAAATCATCTGCCAAGGAGTGCTGGGGCCAGAAAAAGCAACAAAGCCCTATTTTTAATGTAACTTTTTTTTCTGCCAGTAAAAAATCAAATGATAAAATAGGCTAGAGAAAGGAAGCAATTGGGGATGGCTGAAGAGGATTCCCAGCTGTGCTTGCAATCAGTGCAATTCATGACTCACAACATGCTGGCCACATCATTTCCCAGGAGCAAGATATTCTCATGAACAAGCAAAACAAGTCGGAGACAATCTTTAAAGGCTTTTTGGACCATTCATGGCTTAGTTGTGAAATTGCCCATGAAGCAGCTCGCTGGCTTTGAGGGTCAGGGTAATGTGAGGATTGGTCAGCTTTCCTTTTCTTTCCGCTTCAGCTGCCACCCCATCCACCAGCCCTTGGTGGCATGGCTGACAATGTCCTTTCTTTTCCGTCTTCTGACCACAATGAAGAGCTGGAAATGAAACTGGTTTACTGGCTTTCAAGCAGTTCTTGCCCTTCCAGTTTCTCACAAGGACCTTCTGCTACCCTGCAAAGAGTGAAAAAAAGAAAAAGCATCTGAAAATAATATTTATATCTTTATGTGAAACGGGATGTTTCAGAATTGACTGCCAGTATCTAGGTCTTGCTAGCTCTCACCTGGCGGGTAGGTAAATCCTCTGATTCCAGTGATTACACTGCAGGTCCCTCCAAATCTCAGCTTCAATTCAGCTGGGTCAGACTGCTGCTTTTACTGAGTAATATTTTTAAAAATAGAATTATGCACTTGCTCTACCACACTCTGAAATGTTTAGCAGTATTTTAGCAGTATATATAATTATCATGTAGCTACACTGCTAAAATAAAGAAGCAGCATTTAATGCTGCAGCAACCTTGAGTTTTTCCCATGGTTGGTGTTTACTTATATCCATGGTTGAGTAATTTATTTTTTTTGCTCATTTCAGAAGTCTCATCACAGTTTAAAGGTTACATGTCCCATTTATAATAGCGGTGCGGATCACACAGTGGCTGTTAGAGTCCAGCTAAAGGTCTAATCTTCTGTGAAGGGCGTTTCTTGTTACAAGAGTTTTCTTACCTGGCCGTCACATCTGCCTTGCATTGGGGTTTTCTGTGCAGAGGTTACAGCTACACCCATGTGCAGCAGATAAGCTTTTTTCCCCAGGGAACTGCAAAATTTTCAAATTTGTCAGTACTCTGCATCTGAACCCCAGGTCAAAACTTTGAAATATCCAGGGGGACAAATGCTGTGAAAATAGCAAATGGGAAACTTCAAAGCAGTTTTTTGCTACTTGATTGAGACACTGAATCTTTTCTTACATAAGGTTAAAATATTTAATATTAGAACAGAATACATGCTTGATATATGTACATTTTAATGAATAATTAATGTAACATATACTATGCAATAACACAAAGAGAAAAATAAAATAATCTCAAAAAACATGAACTCTCTGATGGAAGAGCATGTCCTTCATGTCCTTCTAACCAGCTCAGTTATTAGTACATCTTAGAAGAAAGCAACTTACGAGCTTTAATGTAGGGGGAGAGGACTTCTTTCAGGAGAAAAAAAAAATCAGCCGTAAGGATGTAAAATTTACAGGCAAGTTACTGTGTTTCAGTAATATTATAGTAAGCCAGGTGGTAAAAGACCCAGAGTATTAATTATTTTATGCACCATAGCTGAATCACATCCTTTAAATACGTGCTGTGAAAATATCAAGGCAATGGGCCAGTTAAGTCCAGAGATCTGTCCTCCAGAATGAATTTGATGCGATGTGTGTAAAAAAGGTGTAAAGGCCTCACATTGGCTTTATAGTCTAGAAACAATGATATAAAGCCACTTTAACTTGCACAGAATCAGTGATGCTAACTTCCACCTAACAAGACCTCTTGGGACCAACAGGTCTCTGGTAGTCCTGCCGTCTTTTGGGATGTTGTCTGTGGGGGTTGTCCTGGACTTCATCTCGGATTTCTAGCAAGCAAAGTCTGAGAGCTGAATTTTGGAGTAAAAACAAGTTTGAAGCTTCTGAGTTTTTTGCTTTCCTTTAGGGTCTAATTTTCAAAGAGGCAGAGCATTTCGGAGTTGCTGAGAAATTCGGAGTTTAGCACATCAGTAAACAGACGATAATCTTCAGCTTTTGATCTAAAGTGCAGTCCTAAAATCGTGAATCAGGGGAATACAACAGCACTGTTCCACCCTTGAAAAGGCCAGTTTCAGCACAAACAAGTCACGTCTTCAAGATGTTGACCTCTCTTGACAGACTCCCTCCATCCATCCCAGCGAGTAAAAGGCGAGAGCCTGACCACAATAATAACAACAACAAAAAAAGATTCTGTTGCTGAGAGATTTAATTTGAAAAATCGATGAAGTATCAACATATCTATCGCTTCTTCTCTTTGAAATTCTTGCTAGACAAGATTTGACTCATTTTCTTTAGTCCAGCCAGCAGAGTCTTCAGGACTGGCTACCTGAAGTAACTCTCACAGCAGTGTTTATCTCTGCACAGTTTGGAAATCTAGGGAAACTGTGAGTTCCAATATTAAAATGCTGAGCCACAAGAGAAACAAGGAAATAACGTTTCAATTTTCAGCATGAGAAAGGGGATGTCTCAGCCTAGCAATATTTATGAGCTGGTAAAAAGCTGTTTGTGTCACAGTGGTCATATGTTCCTTAAATGTCAAGTCACAATCAATAACCTCACCGAAATTTGACCCTGTTTGGTACGGTGTAGGAGAATTGGACGCTCTCCAGGCTATCGGCTGAAAGGGAAGAAACAGCAAGCAACTGATGAGAAGCTATCAATAAAACCTCAGTATTGTTTTGAGTTCAATTTCAAGTAATTGCTAGACATCTGAGATTGAGTCTGACATACATGAAGAGGGCTAATGTTGGTTCCTGGTACTGAAAAGGAGGTTTCTTGTTCAAAACAGCACAATGGGACCTAATAGTGAAATGGCTTCCCCCTTGAAAAACAAGTTGCTCTATGAGCGTAGGAGTCGGTGAAGCCTGTGTTTCTACGGATTTGTACCCTGTGTCCTTACAGCCTTCCCCTGTGGAAACTCCTTTGTTCTTCCCTCTTTCCCCTCTGCTTCCCCAGCAGCTCCAGTTTCTCCCTTATACCCTCTGTTCAGTGCAGAAAGCAACATGTGCCGCCTATTTGTTACTACAGAGTTCACCAAAAATTCCAGGTCAGGGGTGGCTTTTCCCTTTTTTTTTTTTTTTGGTAGCCTTTTACTTAATGATAGAAATTATGCTGGCACCTAATAAGCCGTCTCCATTGTTTTTCAGGTGAATTGTTAAAAGTGTCAGCTTTCTTCAGAAAACTGGGACAGACTTTACATCCTAAGTTAAAGCAAAGGTTTAAGTGGTGTGTTTTGCCTCTCCATTGTCAGCAGGTTAGGTGCATATGGGAAATTAGAGTAGCAAGACTGAGAAAAGGTTGCTTGTTAAACCGCTCTTAGCATAATTATCTATGATCACGATTTAGAACCCCCTTTTTAATATTATTTAACCAGCTCTGCAAAATAATTTGTCATAAGGTTCTTCAGTGATGCATAATTTGGGAAATTAATCCTTAAAAGAAATGTCTTCCCCCATTCTCATACTGTTAGCTAGGAACTTGCCAGAACACGAACTTCTGGCAGTAATACTGTTGAGCATATAATAGCACCAAAATCACTGAAGGAAATTACAGCCTTCAGGAGGCTTTTGCTTCCCACACAGAGCTCTGCGTCAGTTTTTCAGCTGAGTTCTCTTGTCTTTTGACCCTACGGTATTTTGAGAGGAGTGCCCAGAGGCAGTGGCTCTAGCAGGCACATGGGATTCAGTGTCAGGCTCGATTCTGAGGCTGAGTTGGGATTTAATGTTCAGACGGGCTAAAAGAGCAGCTGAAACTACTGAGGCAATTCCCTGAAGTAACAGGATGTGACCATCTTGACCATCAAATAGAAATCTGATGACATTTTTTAATTTCCTTGACCAAAGCCTCATGGAAGCAGGTAGTCATACAACATTAAAAATGTATTTAGAATCTGCTTGGGTTTTTTTTTTCCCCCATCTTTCCCTCTTCAGGAGGATTCTTCTTAGCTTTAGTCCACAGCTTGCCCTCTGCCCTGGCTGAGGTATGGTTAAACTCCTGGAGAGTGCACACATTGACTATAGCAAGGGTGTGTGATTTCTAAAGTGCGTGCTGATTCTGTGACATGAAACGCTTCATTTGCAGGTGAGTTTTCTTGCCTTTTACTAAGTATTCCAGCATTGTTTTTAGAAAGCTTTTTAGAAAGCTTCAGTATGGAAGAGGGACACTAAGCCTATCTGGACCTAACCTGGCTCTGATGGGTAGTCCCATCAGCAGGGCTGATGCTATGGCTGTCCAATATGGCAGTAATGTGACTTCTGTTTCCAAACAATCCCTCTAACTTTCTGCAGGTCCTGCACATGCCTCTCCTCCCACCTCTGGAATTCCTTCCTGGGCTTGTTTCTCTTCCTCAACAGTACACAGGCCTCATTTTCGTCTCTTTGGAAACATTTTATTCCTTTGATACCATTTTTCAGCTGCACTTCAGAGGCTATATTTATCCTTTGGCTTTGTCTCTTTTTTTCTCTTCTTATGGCCAAGAGGTTCTGTTGTGTTTAAAGAGACAGGGCAAGAATCACACAAAGGATGAAAAATGCAATCTGTATCTTCTTTCTGGCAAAGCAAGATTTGCTACCTCAATAGTCAAGCACACTACTTCATCTCTCTGCTCAAGTCTTGCATGTGCTGAAAGCCATCCCAGGCCTAAGTGTGAATAGGTGCAAATCTCAATATAAGTATTGCACAACATTTTGTTGGAGCTCTCAGCCTAGAAGTCCTATCAGATGTGAGTTCTTAATTTAGTAAATGAAGTTTATTCAGGATATCCTTCTGCCCTTGCAACCGAAGCTGCATAACTGTTTCATTGGTGCTGTCAATATATTTCCTTTTGTCTGTCCGCTTCACCTGTTGGAGTTCACCACTTTTGATGGGGGGCAGAAGTGGGAGATGCTGCTACCGCTCTTGATGGGGTTTTTTTTTAATACTTTCATGAGCTTGACATTTGGAGATTCTAGTTCCTATCTTTCTCTTGACATAAACGCGGATGCATGTGCATATTTGCCTGTGGAAATCACCGTGCTAAAACTCATGGTTACTTTTAAGGTCAACTGACATCTCCTGAAATCACACCTGCTTCAAGTTGCTTCCTTCATGATCATGCTGTGCTAAAACATATAAAATGGTACAGCCTGAAGACTCGTAAACTCTTTTTAATAGCAAAGAGTGGCTTGCTGTGAATATAGCTCCAAATGTGACAGAAAAACAGATTACCTTTGTGAAAGGTTCTCAGTGCCTGTGATCTACAGAGGAGAACTGGATAGCAAAGGGAGCTCTCAGTGCCCCTGTCATAATGACCCAATTAGCCACATTCTTGCCTTTGAGTTCAAGTTGCTCCCTGTGCCCTGGGTACACGCTCTAGTGCAGCACAATCTAAGATGTGGAGTCTACATTATTAGCTTAATATGAGAATTGGAGAGCCCTATCCAGTCGGGAACTGCCAGTTCCAGGCTGGGATGTAGAATTTTTCACAGACAGTCAAGATCACCCTTGATTCTTGGTAACGACATGTGATACTACTGTGATTGTCTGCCTCCGCTCTGTACCAACACCTTCAACCTCAGTGTGTAATGTCCAACTCCTGGACAAACTAGTTATGTGAATATTACTCTCCAGTATCTCTTATAAGGCTAATCTAAGTTAGATCATCCCTTTGAGTGGTGCAAGTAAAAAGTGAATTTTGCCTTTTAAATGCTTATTGAAAAGAAATCCAAGTCATTAGAACAGCTTGGGACTGAGAAACTGGTTTCGATGTCACTTGTGTATATTCCCAGTACTCCCAATGTTGGTCACTCCAGGAAGTATTCTGATTTTGAAAAATTTTTATTTCCAGATGGAAATCAGGACAAAAATGAGAAGCTAATGGCAAGAAGAACCAACAACCGCTTTTTAACTCCATTAATGGTTTGATTTGCACTCAGTTAAGTTTCAGTCTGAGATCTGGAGATAAGAGTTATTCTCCATTCTCAGATCCACAGGGTGTGAGGAAGCCAGGATAAAATAAATATCTCTGTGGTATATAATTTACTGAGGGCTGCCACCCTTCCTGTTGTTTATATGATTTGCATAGATGTGAGGGGAAAGACTGCAGTGTCATTAATTTACTTACTTTCTCTGTTAAATCTACTTGCAGAAGAGTTCTGGATATAGCCTGCCCTCAAAGTCTCTTATGTTTCTGCAGAATAGGGGAATTTTGGTGCACACCAAAAGCAAAAGAAAAATTGATCTTTGGGCTATAGAGAAATGTGATCTGTGGCAAGGGCAATTCAGCTGCCTGAGGCTGAGCTTCACAGGGTGTTAGTGAGGAGTCAGTCCCATCAGCAAGGGCCAAAGCAGACTGAGTGTAAAAATAATCACCTAGATAGCAGAGCTGATCTTTTTCTTTGTTTCAATTCAAAGTATGTTTATTCTCTTCTTCTTTTTTTTTTTTTTTTTTTTTTTTTTTTTTTTTT
>Ga0181612_156017_pt1 | contig 28363 bp, 11 predicted proteins | sample HoacroProtozoa21_FD_119630 | JGI IMG/M metagenome (GOLD analysis project Ga0181612, IMG submission 119630) | Hoatzin crop microbial communities from Cojedes, Venezuel. Combined Assembly of Gp0051906, Gp0051904, Gp0051908 | reverse complement strand
GGCAAAAGAAGGCTTCCACTTCCAGAAGCAGTATTTTGCTTCTATGGTTGTCGGCATCTGCATTGCTGTCAAAGGGGCATAGGATTGGATTGACAAATTTTAGATCAAATGGTAAGCTACTGTCAGATAGGATTAGATCTTAAATGTTCAAATTCCTTATTTTGAGTCCTTGCTCGTAAGACCAATGGAGGAAAGCGATGACTAGAGACATGTTCCAGGGAGTAGGAAAGTAAATGTGCCAAAGCTCCAGGCTATGCAGGTGACAACATGTGGGAGGAGGAGTAGAAGAATCAATATTTTGGACAGTGCATAATGTTTTATTTCTTAGGAATGGTGGATTTTTTTTTCTTACTGAAGTAAAATTCTATACAAATAATAAAAAAATAGGAAGACTTGTGTATATCCTACCCAGAAAAGAAGTACAAACCAGCACGTCCAATTCACTTTGTGCAAGGATCAGAATCGATTCTAAGACACTTACTGTTTAAATTAATGTGTATAATTGATTTATCCTCTGTTTAATTTTAGCAAGATGCGATTGTACATAACACTAAAAGTTTGTCATTCAAAATTGGATTTGGTAAGTCTGGGTGTCAGGTTTTCAGCTGTTTTTTGTCTGATTGCACTTTCTACATTCATAACTCTCTAAGCTTTTTAATATTCACAAAAAAATGAAATGCTAAGACCATCCAAAACCACCTCCCCTACAAACGTTCAGTACATTAGCAGTGGTTTTGTGAATAACTAGCTCAAAGCTTCTGATCAGTCTCAGGTTTTAGACATCAATCCAGCACCGCAAAATTTTAAGTTAATGACATCTTAAATTATATGGCAAAAGATTCTAGAGATCTCATTTGATATCACCACACAAATGTGCTGAGCATATCACTTACAGGCAATAAGCAGTAATGGCAAAAGAGCATGCAGTGTGAAACAAGGCAGAAAAGAGGAAACAGCCCCTCGTTACAGAGGCACAGAGACTGAATGAACCAGAGTTTTAGAGAGCCTGAGACAGATCCAAGAGTGGGCCTCTGTTCTCTGGAGCCTCAGAGGGGTTGACTGGAAGACTGTTCTTCCTCTCTTGTGGACAATAGTTTGTAAAAGGTCAGAAGTATCAAAACTACATGAAGACTAATTTAAAATAAACACCACACCTGCACTCCATCCCCCCAAAGTCAAGAGATTCTTCCAAGGAGGAGCTGGGGAATTTACAGTACTGCAGAGAGAGGGCACTAGAGTTGAGAGAAGACTAGTATATACACACAGGTGATGACATAAAAACACCTCCCAGCAAGAGTCATTCTAGAACACTGCTTGTTCCAACAAAATATATGAGAAAATACTTACAAGCCAAAAATGAAGGGACAGCATTTGAAGAGGTAAAGACACAAAATAGTTGAATCGGAGCGATCCCATAAAGCCATATTGTAGATCTTGCATCTTACTAGATAGGCACAATTTATTTTGAGTCTTCTCACTCCGTGGGGGATCCTTACTGAAATTCCAAGTATTGGAATTTGTTTGTTGGTTGTTGTTTTTCTGGCAGCAAGTCTTTATTCCCATAGCTACTTTAAACTAGATTAACAGCTGTGAATTCCATTTGTGGAACAGAGCAATGTTCCCTAAATAGTTAAATAAGCTTCACGAGCCATGTGATTTTATAATGTGTTTTTTTCTGACCTTGCAGCAGTATAAATCAAATTATGTCCAGAACAACTAATCTTCATTGCATTTTTCCTGAATACAAATGAGAGAGGAATCAGTTTCACATTAGGCATGTTTGTTGTTTAAAACGGAGCCATGATCCGTTTCAAGCAACCTCTGTCCTTTCACTAGGATATGGCACGTGGAACTAGCACTGGTTTGTGTGACAGAAGGATTGGTCAGATGCCTATGAACAATTCTTACGTGGCTGTCTTAAACGTTAAATATTAATTAAATCTTAAACGACTACATATTTTCAGGAAGATACTTCATGTGGTAAGATGTATGATAGATCTGATGAGTGAAATCCACAACTCCCAAATCCCCCTCACCCTACCCCACCCCAGCAAGTCTTGACTAAAAGTTATATTAAATTTTTTCTCTGACTTTAGCAGCAAAATGATTAGAAACGTAAAAATTTTAGGGAAGTAATTTTTGTATTTGTGCTATCTCATTCTCAGTCTGTTTTGATTCATTGGGTACAAAGACTTGGAACATGAAACTTCAGCCTTTAAGCTTTTTCAGTCAACTTTTTAATAAACTTTTGACTGATGTACTAAGCAAACACACTGTGAAGGTACATAAGGCTAACTTTTCTGTTTAGTGTCAGATCCTGCCCTGTTCTTCTGTTTACTGGTAAATATTTCACATTGCACATGTTTCCTCAGCTTCACTGTTTATTACTAATGGTGAAAAAGGGAGGCAAAATTATCTGGTGATGAATGAGACATACTTTCGGAGACAGTTTTCAGTTAATTGTTGTTTCAATAAGGTCTTGCCTCTTTTGTGCACAGTAAATTTTTTTCCACAGTAAAGTTTATGTGCATGAAACAAGGTTTTATACTTAGTGCAATACCTGAGATGCCCACTGAATTAGAGATTCAACAGAGAATTAGAGATACAACTAGAGATTATAGAATTTATCTTTAAAATTGAGGAAATTTCGTGATGAGACTGGAGCTTCATTGAGAATGAAGACAGCAGGATCAAATACTCAGTTCAGGAAATACCAAAGCCATAATTATCCATTTACCTTTCAGTTTCTGTCTTTGTACACTAGACTTCTGATATATGTTACCAATTAAAACCATGAACAAACTCTTCAAAGCAGTAGAAGCTTTATCGCATGGTCCGATTCAAACCTCATATCATATGAGAAATAATGTAATATAATGTTAATGTTCTAAACTTCTTTCTACAACATCTAATGTGCGCCTTGTAACAATTGCAAAGAATAAAAGATGCTCCTGAATATGTAAACTTTCATTTTACCTTTGTAGTTCAAACTGCTAAGTTTTTAAGAACTCTAATTATGAAGTATGATTAAACTTGTGGAAACACATCTTTCACGAAATTGCCAAATAGAAGAACTCTTAACTTTTATCTAGGAGATAAAATCCCTGGGGAAAAGCTTCAGGACAAGCATGATGGCATTACGGAGCTAAGTGAATGCAGATGTCTTGTCCGCATTTCTTAAAAGAGCAGGTTGTGCTGCAGCTTGCTCCATACGTGCTTTCAGTAATGCCTAGAACACATAGAGTATCAACTGTCTTCTTGGAAGTATCTTGCACTGTGATGAGTGATCTCTCCTCTGTCCACACACCTGTGTGGTCAACTATACCAATATTTGGTTTTACAGAACAGCGAAATTGCATCTTGAACTAAAGTAACAGGGCTTTTGAGTTTCTCGAGATTCCAGAGTAGCAAATTTTCACTTCCTAAGAGAAACAAAATCTTAAAAGAACTGATGTCACCAATTGCTGTTACCTGTACCCCTTAAGAAAACAGAATCACCTAAAAGCATGTTGCATACAAGAAATCAACAGTTACATGTCATAAAAAGGACAAACTGAAACTGCTAAGGTTTATCCAGCTCAGCTAACTCACTGTCCCAGAGAGTTCAGATAGGCTTCCAGAGTGACCAATCCTAAATCAAATGAAAGAGGGGGCTTATACTGTCAAAGGAGTATCAATTCCTACTGTCAAACGTTGGGCTTACTTCTAAAATAAGTATCAGCAACACTTACTCATCACAAGACAGTATGAATTTGGAATTATTGTAGTTACACTCTACCCCGACTGACTCAAAGACGTGTTTTACAACTGAAAGGTGAACACATTTTCAGTGAATTATACACAAGATCTAACATGTTCACCATGATAATACTGTTTTTACTGATATGTTAACTCTAGTTAGATGACAAATTCTTCATTAAAAGAAAAAATGATCTATACGTATTGAATGAATTACTTCTAAGGTTATTTTTGCTAGTTTCCTGATGATTTCTCTGCTATATAGATGAACGTTTAATGTGTAATTTGTCTTATCCATGTTACTTCGTAATTATCATACACTGAGCTACTTGGATAAAACTTGCCCAGGGGTCTGCTCAGTCCACAGTATAAATAACAATAATTGATTCACAATCTCTCCCATTACACAGGTCGACTATTAATGATTAAGCCATTCATGGCATGCAGTTTCACGAGCTATAGATGAGAAAACAATACACCAATATGATATTCAACTTTTGCTTTTATGGTGGTTTTCTTCATACCACCACTCAACGAGTGGTCCTGTATCTCTTGTACCACCTCCATGACCCTTCTCTCACAAGACTCCTTCTGGATTGTTGGAGTTGTTTTGTTGCTTAACAACTTCAAGTTTTGCCTGACATTATGGTTATCAGATTTGGGCTGAAGTGGCTTCAGAAAAAAAGCTTCTTGTACTGTTTTGCCTTTGAGAAAACTGAGGTCTCAGGTAGAAAAGAAATCTTTAATAAGAAAATTGAACTATAAAGTGTGATAGATTGCTACAAGGCAAGTAGAGCAGCAGTAATCAGTGACCTGAACTGTACAGCTGCAGTGGCTCTCTGTTGTTGAAGGCCATAAAGGGACATGGAGGATTTCTGGAAGTTTTTGCGGAGTTATCTGCCTAAGACATTCTTAAAACAAACTGTCAGGGTTAGTGACTACACCCTGGGTTTTTTTGGAAAAGGCAAGAAGATGCTGGTACCTTCTGCTTCCAAGGCTGAGTAAGCATTTTGCACTAAATAGCCAACAGATAAAACCTTTTAAGCAGCTTTTGGAAGTAGGGTGAACTAGGTTCCAATCTGAATCAAATTGCTGTTGTAGTGATTAGAATAATCTTTCTTTAACTTCTGCTTTCTGGTCCACCATTTCGAATTCTTCCCCATCACTCATTTTAGCAAAATAGGGTAGAGAATTTTGGCCTGTTACAAATAATGAAATATTTAGGGTATTTGTCAAGAAATTGAGAGCTGTGTCTTAAATCTAGTCAGCATTTCAAAAGCAGGACTAGGCAAGGGCTACATTTCCGTGCCTTCTGAATCTGATTTTTTCGGCACAGTGGTTGTCTGACACATTTTGTAAGGACCCATTGCAGGTACACGCTAGACAGCCTCAGACCACAATTACTTATTTCTGCTATGTAGAGGATGTTTTATCCTCCTTTAGGTGGAGTTTAATGGCATTTAAGTACAGATAATGCTTAGATGGACACAATTCTGTACACATACAAACCAGTACTTCACTGAGTCAGACACTGAGGACTTCAGAGATTTTTAGCGCTTGAGCAGATGTTTTGAATATTTCTATCTTTGATAGTAATTTAGCCACCTAAGTCTAAGTCTTTCTTTGGGCTCATAACTGTTCACTGGATCTGGACCTCACTATCCTGATTCAGAGCCTTCCAGCAGTCAAAAATGCATTATGACATTGGGGCACTTTCTTATACACAAGCACACAATGCTTCTCCTTCCTGTGAATTTTGTGTTCTGCACTCTATCGTGCTTCTACCCTCCATAACAAGGAGTACAGAAGGATTAGTTGAGGCACTCGCTAGCTAGCCATTCTTTTTTTTTCTGATCCTCACTAGCCTTCCCTTTCCTGCCATCACTGAAGCAAAAGCAAATTTGCATATCCTAGTTTTAGAGAATGGTATCGGTTGTAAATGGCACTGTCTTTCCAAGAGTGGAAACCTATTAATTCTCTTTCATGTGATTTCTTTTCTATAGTCCTTCCTTTCTTCTGCTTATCAGCTTCTTCACTGTAGGATATTGCAGGTGTCATGCTTTCAAACTAACAGGAAAGAACTTGGTATTCTCAAGTTTCTCCCATTAATTGGTATTTATCAGTAGTAAGTTAGAAAGTATTGTCTCTCTGGCAAGCAAAAAGAGCTCACAAGGCAGAGGCCTCAATGTTTGCTTATTGATTGCAGTAAGATTTGTTCCAGTAGGCTAATTAATGCGTCTGCTCTAATAAACACACCCAGGAAGAAAGGAGCACAGGAGCAAGAACAAGAAAGAAAACTTGGAATTTCTAAGCACTTGGCCATTTTTACACATGCGGAATAGTGCCTGACCCTGCAATCAGCAGATTTCCTTTACTGTAAAACATTACTCAGTGAAGAGATTCTGAAAGTCTGAAACTAAATGTCTTTCTGACTAACAAATATACCAGTATAACTGAGTAATGTTTCACTGAAGTTGCTATTCATTCATTGATAAAATTGTGCTCCTGATTCAAATTAGCCTTTCTTTCATGTAAAGGCACGCTAAAAACTGTGTGCACATCTTGGCAAACTGAGAAGTACAAAAATAATTTTAGGAATAGCCATACAAAATGGTTAACAGATGTGGTCTGTGAAAAGCCTCAGATTATTAGTATTCTTCTTTTTTTGCCCGTTGTTACAGTTCTAATTCTTACCATGCATTTGCGATCATCCACCCCAGCTAAATCCTCCTCAAACTCCTTTCCTACATCAAATTCCATGATGTAGTTTCTAAAAGTGCTTAGCGTTTTAATGATCATATGATCGCCATTCTGAAGGATTTCTTTGTCAGGTTTTAGCAAGTTTGCTATTTTTCTTACAGCAACATTTACATCTGAAAAAGAAAAAGAATGATTTTAATCCAGAAAAATCTACCACAAAAAGAATCTTGTAGCCCTTGGGAGAACTAAAACAAATAAAGATAAATAAATGTCCTGATCTTTCAGGCCAGCTTTCTCATCAGGAAAAAGTCCATAGCCTAATTCTTTTAACATAAATAAGTTAATGTTTTGATTTTCTGATTATGTGGAATCCTAAAAAATACCATTTGTATTTGACAGTTAGTAAGGCCTTCAATATTTCTGTAGAAGTACCAGCACTTTACATCAAATGCAAACACACAAAATTGCATTAAGTACATTACTGTCCCTTTATTACACACAAAAATTTTACCTTTTTCAAATTATGGTTGTTTTTTTAAGTTTGACATCTGCCCCTTACCTCTTCAAGCTACGTAGTTTAATCTCTGTTAATGTAAGCTTCAAGATGGTAAAAACTAGAGGCTGCTTAAGACAAAACAGTTTTGCATAAGGGAATTCTTAAAGTGCATTCATGAAAAGAATATTTCTCACAAAAATGATCTATGACTGTACAAAACATAGATTCATATAAAGACGAAGACAGGTTGCATTTGCTGATTATTTATTAATGAAACGCGAAGGGAACCTTACCCAGTGCTTTCAGATACTCCTCAAAATTGTCATTGCTGACCATTTTCCAGTAACCATTGAAATCTGCAGGCATCCCTACTTTAGGTAATTGTCAAAATCAAAGTCTCAGAACAGTGTGCTGATTCTGCACCATGCAGCACACCGCCTTTCTTCGTGGCAAGTTTGAACTCTGGTTTCTTTTATCTCTTTTTTAGACCATGTAGCTATGCAAGTCCTTCTAATCCGATTATTGCTGAAGCGTTGCCCTTAAATCCTTCCACAAGGCTGAACCTCTGAGATTTCTAATGACAGCAGGATGACTTGATTTAAACAGAATGAAACATTCACCTTCCATATGACTTCTGTAAGGGTACTGATTATCTGGAGATCCATTTTAGCCATATTACTCTTCATTTTTCATGCCATTCAGAAAAAAAACTTTAAAATAGTTTCAGTATAGGATATCAGCCAGAGCTATACAAGTGCTTATCTTGTGTGGTTTTTGAAGCGAATGTTCCAGCTACTTTATGCCTACTTTTCAGAAAAATGATCATACGGACTCTTTCAGTGAAAGCAATTTGTGTCTGGCATTACTTTAACTTGTTCCACAAGTTCCTTCATTCTAGACAACTACCAGCGGAAGCTGTTTGGCCAGCTGAGAGCTCTATAAGGGCCAGGCAGGTAAAAACTTGTATTAAGAAGCAGCGGTTAATTCTGTATATTGATAAATGCTACATCACTACTCAATGAATGCTTTCAGTTAATTTAAGCATCATTGAAACACAGAAGTAGCACTTTATAGAGATTCTATATTCTTTGAAGGTGTTTCTGTCAAAAATGAGATAGACTGAATCAGCAGAATAGGCAACCAACACATGGGAGAATGGATTTTTCTGGCTAACTTTAGGGCTCAAATACTGAGACAGCCTCTTAGCTATTTTCCTTTATTTTCCACTGCATATTTCCGAATGGTATAGCTGAAGTCCTCTTGGGTGTGTTATCTACTCCAGGACCTTAGCAATTACTTACTCTTATAGAAGGCTCTGGATCAGAGGAGGAAAGAAACTCACTTTAAATCTGGGGATGAGGACTGTCTGTCATTTGTGAATCTGGATGCTTAACAGTGACATGAATGGTGCGTGCATGATGCATTTTTAAGTGCTTGCATGAAAGAAAGATTTATTTCCATCTCTCGTCCAAGCTGCCAAAACACAAAAAGTTATTCAGGGTCCTAAAAAGTCAAAGTTTAGCCGTAATATATACTTAACTATATATATATAAAGAAAAGTTATGGTTCATTTTATTTTGCTGCTTCAGAACAGTAAGGCATCTTCATGCTAAAACTGTCCGTAGGATTACAGAATTACAATTCGGGAAAGCACTGTTTGACACTTAAGTATGACTGGAGATCAACATTTATTGTTAAGATCTTATTTATTTTCACAAGGAAGCTGTTCTTTATATATTTTAAGCCATGCAGCTGAGCATCCCAATTTGCTTAAGCACTACCACACACAAAAACATGAATTTAAAACACCACATGAATTAAAGAAATTTTGGACTGATGTACTTTCCCCTCATTAAGTAGAAACAACTTCTCGAGAACTTTACATGCAATAATGCCAAGTCTGTCCACTTCACACTCCACAGACGTCAGTCATTTAGTGGGTTTACTGTTGTGTTATGCAGCTTGAGAGGCTGAAGCAGGTCACCTTCATTCTTACGCTCACTCTCTTCTGTGTAGATATTATGGTGTGCAATGTAGGATATAACAGAATCTGGTACAAGATATTTTACACTTAATCCTCTGCACAAGGCATAGCGTATCTGTGTTGCACTGATTTCATTCTGAATCCATTCTTTCACCAGAAAGATATTGTGCTGATATTTAGTTAAAAGGTCTGATTCATTGATGTACTGCGCAGGATCAGAGCCGGCACGGCTAATACAGACCAAACCAAACTTTTCCACTATTTCTTTGATGTGTTCTTCCTTCCAGAGACTGGGTGTCTTAAATGTCCGTAGAAAATCAGCCCCACAGAGCAGCTTTAATTCTGGTAGAACTGGAAAGACAAAAAGGAAATGAGAGACTTCTATACTTGCTTGGTTTTCTAGGAAGCTTATACTTAAAATTGGTTTTAACTCATCACTTTTTCTTTTCTTAAAGCATTTACCTTTCTCCAGTTTTCTTTCAAAAGGTTGCAAGAAAAATTCAGCTTGGATTATATGTGTCTGATCACAATTACTTTATCACCTACTTCACCATCACTCACAGCATATCACATACTATCTGTACAATATTAAAGGAGAATTATTCCTCCACTCAAGCAAGCCAAAAAGGGGCAGAAGCAAATAAAGAAGAGAATTATTTTAGCACAAAGACTGGACTTGGTTGAACCCAGCCTGCCCTGGTCGCTTTGCTCAGGTACTGTGGGACCAACCCCAGCTAGCGAGGCCCTTGCCTGCCACTGCGTCACTGCATACGGCTGCCCGTCCCTTAGGGAGCGGCTGCCCTGCTGCACTCTGGCACAGAGACACAATGTTTGCATACTGTCACATTCGCCAGAGAACGACCTAGAATTTCACCTAGCTTTGTGCACCTATATCATCTAAAACATGATGGACTGTATCTATTCTAACTACCCTTATTGGCACAATAAGCTAGTTAGTTGACCTACTTAAGTTTTATTTTATATTTAGAGAAATTTGAACAAGCAGAATATTATGCAGATATTTTGTGTCATGTGGCCACAGCATTTTTGTTCTAGTACAAAGAGATCTAAAGCCAAATTTGCTGTACCTTGAATAATGACCAAGAATGATACTTCACTAGTACATTTTGTTTTTGTTTTCTCTCCATTTCTTATTTGCTGCCCACTGCCTAAGCTCAGTACAGAACTACCTCTGTCCTCAAAGTCTATTCTACAGCACTTGTCATTATACCATCCGAGTATTTTACAAACATCGACTAGGTATTTTCAGAGCCTTGCATTCATGTGGAATGAGGAGGAAGGATGGAGGTATTGTCTCCATTTTACATGTATTTGTGGTTGTAAGACAGCGTATCTGCAAGTCTTATACAAACACCTTAAATCAGCAATTTGAAAAATAAGAAGCATACCAGTGATGATGCATGAAAAGCATACCTCAAGTGCCTTAAAATACACTCAGTTTTGCAGAGGTTTAGTGTATACCATTGAGTTAGCTGCAGCATTTCTTCTCTTCTTACACTGCTCCCTACATACCCTTCGACCCCTACAACAAAAGCGGCAGGGGTACTGCACTGCACCTTCCTGTGCTCTGCAGGCAGCATTACTACAGAAGGAGGACTGTATGGGACAAGGCCACCTGAAACATTCATGCCTGACAAAATCCCATAGGCTGGCCACATACTTAAAAACAGAATTCTGTTTTTTTAGAGTTTATAATTAGCATATTTGGTAGGAATGTGAAATTTTTATAACAGCTCCCTCCCTCACAAAACACCCAGTAAATATTATTTTGATACCCACTTCTGCAAGGTTGGAACCTCTAGATTCCATGCTCTTGTCTCTGACACTTGAGCCAGTGCAGAAGTACCTGCAAACATTGTCTGTGATCCCTGCGTGGACCAGGGCTACAGGAGTATGAAACGCTGAAAGAGCATCTCAGATACTTCTGACAGCTGATGAACGATGGGACACCAAGAACCTTAGGATTCACAGAACCCTGGAAGCGCTATCATGATAAAGCTGATATTTTCTGCTTCATCCCTTCCAAGCCATCCTCTGCCATATGTTTCCTCATGCCAGTTCCAATCTTCTTGTCTTTCCACCCACAGATTGAACTCTTCCTTTCTAGTTCCTTGACCTCAGTTCCATGTTTAGACTGTTTCCAGTCCCTGCTTTCCGAGCCTTACCTGGGTTTTATGTCATAGCTTGCTTTCTACTTAACAGCAACCCCCACAATAAAACAATACTCTCTCCCTAGCTGTATTAGAGCTAATATTACACCAGGGCTTTTACAGTGTTGATGGGTTTTCTCTGAATGTACATGCATTGCAGTTCTAGGTACTAGAAGCTCAATTAACAGTTTGTAGCCTTTACAAAAAGGCTGTCAATTTTACAAGTGCTTCTCCATCCCAACATCTTCCATGCCAGTGAAAAAAAGATGTCTTTGGCCTTTCAAGGGCACTTTGCTAAATGATGATCTGCGGCTTCCATTATAGATAATAGTATAAAACCCAAACGTCTGCTGCAATGCTTTGTTTTTTGATAAGTACAATAGCCTTTATTTCAGGCCATGGTATGTCTGGATCAGGGAAATTTTTGCTCATTTTTGATTGGTGTAGCTCAGTCAATGATGGTGGACAGAAATTAATTGCAATTCTTTGAAGTGTTGTTCAGGGAAAAAGGAGAGGGTAAGCTAAAGCAGAAATAACTATTAACACAAAAGAAATAGCTGGATTGAAGGTCTAATTAAGGGAGAATGCTGTTGGAATATGCCAGGGAAAAGCATTCAAGAGGTGACAACAAAGTTGTTCATGTTAAGGCAACTGAGAGACTTGAAGTGTGCAGGATTCAATTAAAAATGAAACTAAGACAATCAACCATATCTTGTAAGTAGAATTACTGAACATGAAGCTGTATTTGGTGCATCAAGGAGGGACTGGCAAATCCCTGGACACTGAAAACCAGAGGAAATATCCATCCACTATGTACTAGGCAGAGAAACCCATTTCTTACCTGTCCTCCCTCTCACCCAGTTTTTGCTGTGCCTTTTGCTTTTGACTTTCGAGGAAACCTTTGATGATTACTGATTAATTCTGAACTCAGAAACTTTATTGGGAAAGAAACACTAGTTTTAACATATGTTTTCTTGACCATTTTTACATAAAATGCTACAGAGCTTGAGATAACTACAGAAAACAATAGCCAAAAGAATTTTCTGTAATGGAAAATTAAAATAGTCCTTACTACTTTCACACTGATTTTCCTTAGTGTGGCAATGTGGAATAATCTGACTTGTCACTTGACAACAATGATTAACCCCATCAGCCACAAGATTCCACTGCAGCCCACATGCCTGGAGACTTTTGTTCCTCTACCATCTATAAAGATACAATAACTCATCATTTGCAAACTTCTGTATAACCAGAAACAACTTAAATGTATTATTCATGCCCAAGAAGTGCTGCAATACTACAGGAAAAATGTAATGTATCAAAAATTTAGCAGCATCCTAGCAAGTTTAGGGCAGGGAAATATGATAAAATAGGAAACCCCAAACTGGCAGTGTTTCTAGAACCTGCCATACTTCTAATACCAAAAGAAGCTTTTGTGTCCAGAAATGCAGCAAACACCAATGCATCAGCATCACTGGTGTGGCATCCACATACTTCGTCCATTGTCTAACACTAGAATTACAATTCTAAGTAATCCCTCTACTTTTGATATTTTTTATTCATATATGTTATGCTTTGCAAAACAAGCACAGCCACAGCACACATCTCTGGCACAGCTAAAAAGATGCTTATAAAACCAAGAAATAATACAATTCCTAAATAAGTCTCCTGTCTGCGTGGGAGTTACTACAAAATAACTGCACCAGCAGTCATGCTGGCATTTGGCATGGCTTATTTTTGGCAGGCAGCTCTAACCCTCTGAACTTACCAGCTACTAAGCTCAACTTCTTCATCAATTAATCTAGTCTGATAAAGCTGTATTGCTTTTAATGCTAAACGAAGAGTCATGTTTACAGTTAAGAACCAACCTGAGTGCTGGTAAGAAAGGGAATCCTCTGCAGATCTTTCTATGGGCCGTTTGTTTTTCATGAATTCCTTCTTGGACTGGAGCAATCTGAGCGATTCATTGTAATGGTGCCTGCATTTGAAATAAAGGCTTCTGTGTGAGGTAATCCTCTCAGAGATGTACAAAGCGATTACCTGGCACTTTCAGATTCAGGAACACAGTCTGCTTTTATGCACTTTGGATTTAAATACAATTTGTTAAGAATTTGGCATATTCAGTCTACCATCAGATTAGTACCAACATAGTTAACATTTTGCAGAATTCACAAGCAATCTGCGTAATAGCATTCTGGTTTTCAACTCCTTTTTGAAATTCTACAATTACTGCAATTTTGGCACCAACATTACATTTAAAACATCGTGGAGATTTTCTCTTGAAACAGGATTAAAGCACACTTCAATGTCTAGATTTAATTTCTTGATTTAAGTACAGCCCCTCATGATGATGCTTCTGTAATGTGTGCTCAGTTTTCAGGAGGAGACGTTCTTGTTCTCTCTCATCCTCTTCTCCACAAAAACATGTTCCCTGAGTTTTCACCTTGTGGTTTTCCCTTTCATTTCAATTAAAAGAATTACAGTCCTGAGAAACTCAAAATATACAACTGTCATAAGATTTTTTTGACATCTGCTATGCTTCTAATTTTACTGAGTTTAGATCCATGAAGGTAGGTAAGGATCCTTAGGTCAGTTTTTCCAGGTTTCTATTACTTTATTCTTTTGTTGCTCCTGATCGCTGGTGCCGCGCTGCAATACTGGTACTACTACATCATGGTAGTGGCCCCTTCTACGACCACAAGGGCAAGTGCCAATCTTAGATCCAAACACCTAAACTCTCTTCCTTCCAAATCAGCACAGCCTTGTCTGTTTAGAACAGTCCCTGACTTGCACATCCTGAGCCACGCTTAGGCATTGCTCATATTAGCACGAGCCAAAATCGTTTCAGGAAACCAGCTCACGGTTAAGCAGGACAGGTAGACACGGACGCAGGCCGGTGTCCCATCCCTGCCTAACACGTACATAGCCAACGTGACCATTGGGTCTCACAGAACTGTGTCAAAGCAAAGACCTATGAGTTACAAGGTACAGTCCGAATTCAGTATGCATACAAATCCATAGACAACGCTGTGAATGTCTGGCCTAAGCAATGAATTCATAGTTCAGTGATTTAAATGGACACTCTTCAAATCATGCAAATACTTTTAGTCACAGGAATAAGTTGCACAAGTGTCAAGAACATACACCTAGACAGGCTGCATAACTATCTCCAGTAATTTTTAATGCTCAGCCATTGGCTAAAGAAACTGCACAGACAAGAGGTGAGGGACATATGGTAGTAGAGAGTAGGTAGCAGTAGCTTGGCCTGTGCCTTCCTACATTTCTATTTTTAATCCTGCCTTGTTGTAAACAGGCCGATGCTATCTATAGTCAAGTACCCTGACTTTGTATCATGGACTGACATTCCTGGGACATGATTCAAATGAGAACTCTTGGCAAAGAGCTCACTGCAGAACTAACAAGTACTGCAAAATCTTAACTGCCAAAAGGTCTGTTCAGCAGGCGTTTCAAGTGCTGGGGTAGGGAGGGTTACATCATTTTAAGGATATACCAAAAAGGACAAACCAATCTGTCAGTTTGTCAAGCATTTTCTGAACTGTGTATGAAGCTTTGAGTAACTACGTAATTAAATCACAAGCACAATTCGATGAAAATTGGATAAGATAGATCTTTGCCAATTCTAAATTAATGCATCGTACATCTGCACCACAATCAAATCGACATTACAAGAGGAATGAATGTAGTTCTTCGGTTACTGACAATACTGTTTTCTTGTCTAGGAAGAACATTCAGGAACAGCAGCTAAGGGGGAAATAGCTCTATCGTGTTCCCTCCTCCTCTCTAAAAAAAGCCTTGGGATAGTCTCCAACATTTCCATACTCACTTAATGTAACAGGCAACTAACAGCAGCACTACAACTGGGGTATGAGCTTCGCTGCTTAAAATTCTTTTGTCATAACTATTTGGGAGCCTTTACAAAATCCACAGATTGATAAAATATGACATTTTCATCACACTCGGGTAAAAGAAGTACTGTAGGAAAAGGCCATTCATGTGTTTTAGGACGCAATGTTCTACTGCAGTTAAGTGTACAATTCAAAATACTGATAAGAAGAGACATTTAGGTACAATAATGTTTTTTGTCTTTGCCTTGCAATAGCAAAATCTCTTTCATTGGTACTAAAGTTTCATACCTAAGTGAGCTTATAGTGAAGGCAGCAATTGGTTCCTGGCGGTTTGACCAGGGAAGAATCTATAGATTAAACTTCAACACTTGTGAAGAAGCACAACTCCACAATAAACCATTGCCTATTTATACTTGGCTAGGATCTAGCCCTAAAGCCACCTCTTTTGTTAATATTCACATCTGGCAGTTAAAATACAATATAAAGCCAAAATACCTACATGTACTATTTCATCAGGATGCTACTTCCCCATTCAAGGGACAGGGTTCAGCTTTAGATTATGTCACTGGTTCAGCTCATTAATATAGGTCATCATTTGGGAAAAAAACTATTTAAGCTCATTTCTCTCCTTAACAGGCATCCATTTTAACATTTTGTGAATTTATTTATAAAACTAGAGGTTCATTTTCTAGGCAGACAGGAAGTTTGGCTGTTCATACCACATTGATACTACTTTCCCTGAGCAGAAAATCATACGTACATGTTTTATTTACTGTACCTCTTAACCTAAAGGACTCTGAAGTGGATTTACAATTTACAAATCCAATCTTGCAAGTAGTACTCACTTTAGTTGGAGCTCTGCAAGACCAAAGCCTTTGTAAGTAGGATCACCTGACCTGTAAGATTTGTGGCTGCTTCTCTGGAGGAAAATAGTTTTACAAAACTAAAGTTTAGGAGAAAAAATCCCATACCCAGCCAATACTGCAGGACAGACCTGTTGGTGATTTCTCACACTGGACTATACAATTTTGATTAGAGAACAGAAGAGAGACGTTTTCTGCAAAGACAGGGTAGTGTTGCCTAGTCTTCCTCACGACCCAATCCTACTGTGCTGGCTGGAGGGAAGGGGCAAAAGAAGCAATTGCATGACTGTGATCACTCAGCAAAGCAAAAGCAGAACTAAAAGGCCCCACTGTTTTTTTTGTAAGTGTGTAGGGTATTCTTATATATGCTTTTGTAAAGTAACAGGTCTGTTTTTTAATTGCTTTCACATAGAGCCATAAGAGCTTGCTGGGCAGTTGTTGGAAGGCACGTTTCAGAGTCTTAAGCTATACAACAACTGCTTCCAGTTAGAAAGTAATGTAAAAAATGTGGATGGAAATGAAGAGTCATTGATAGTTCTTGGAGCACACTTGCTTTCTTGAAAGACATCCATGAAGTCTTTCACTCTAACAGTATCTGTTGACTTCTGTAGCATCTATGTTTCCAAAAAGTGGCTAGCACAAGAAGTTTGTGTTTTCATCCCTTGCCCCATAATGCATTTATTACCAAGACCAACCATATGGGAAAAAGGCATGTTTCAAGGTCCTTACATCAAGTTAACAGTTTTTGGACAAATTGTTTTATTTTTCCTTCCAGCACAAAACCACAGCAAACTCAGTGATTTTGAAGAAAACATCAGCAGTTATGGGCTGGGGTTTAACTTGCCATTAGAGCTAATAAGAAAGCTTTTCGAGGAAGTGTGACCAGATAAACCTGCAGGAATAATAATGCCAACATAGCTATCCTGGAACAGCGATGCTCCTGAAGAATGGGTTTGTTTGTAAACTCTTACTTTCTGATTAAGATCTCTATATTACCTGCTTATAGACTTAAAAGCAAGAGCAATAACATCAGGGCCAAGAACTCTGCTGCCGAACTCTTTCAGTGACTACAGTTTTGCAGGACCCTTTCTTGGCGGAGGCTTTCCACATGCATCCAACTACTTAAAATGGCACAAGTGCAGTACTGCGGTGTATTGCGTAGGTCTGGGGAAAGCCTATCTGTTTTGCACTAGGAAAGGAAAGACTCCAGGTGGGGGATACTGACTACGCAGCCTTTCTGAAGGATGCGGTGTGAATTTTCATTGCTTACAGACATAATACTTTATCTCATAACAGATGATACCATAAACAGACATGTTCTGGTTTGCTTGGGTGTTTTACAGGAGGGAGTTCTGCGCATTGACTGACCTGGTAGCCTGACATATTTTTGGCAATCAGTAACTTCATAAAGAAAGCAAAAAAAATGTAATTACCTTAATACTTTTACTGTCTCTGTCCATGTCTCCTGCTCACTCTCCCAGGGATCAGCTCGAATCCAGTCAGACGTCTCCAGTGCTAGTTTAGCCATTGCTATCCGGTGCCTTGCTGAAACCAAGCCTTTCTTTCCGTAGTCATCATTAACAGGAGACATTATGCCTTCAATCACCCGGTACCTTCCTTTTGAAAAAAAAAAAAGAACAGAAAAAAAAAAAAAAAAGTAATCTTCACAGAATCTTGAAAATTTAGAGTGGATGGGACCTTGGGAGCTCATCTAGTCCAACCTCTTCAAAGCATGGTTAACTTCAAAGTTGTGAGAGGCTATTAACAACTTCATCTAGGAATTATTTTTAATACAGAAATAGCAAGTAAAAAAATTTAAAAGCAGCTTTCTTGTTCCTCTGCAAACTGCTCACAATTACTATCAATATGTTTATCCTTTTAGGTGATTCACAAAGGAAGGCTGGATGAATATAAAATTTTCAAGCAAGTAGAGATGTTTATAATTTATGACACAAGCTATCAAAATTGCAAGTTTTATATTCCAATAAGTACAGCTTTTATATAGTCAGAGCAATGGATGACGTAACTGACCACTGCTTTGTTCCTAATCATCCAATGCTTCTTATTTATCAGAATTATTGTGCCTTTTCATTGTGTTAAGGCAAGAATTGTTGCATATTGGTGCAGCTGTGATTAATGCAATTCAGACAAATCACAGGATTCAAGAACAAAGATGGGGCTAATGGAGTCTAAAATGAGACTTAGAGCACTATGGTCCAAACATCAGCTTAGCAGCCATTAAAAACCCTTTCTATCTGGCTGATCATGTCAACTAAATTTGAAAATATGCACGTTTTTCTAGTCCTGTAACATAATGCAGTCATTAACACAACAAGCTCTAAGCACAGATGTTAAAGAGGTGCAATGTAATGCACAACTTTAATTTCAGCCTTTCAAAATTTCATTTGTAATATGATTTTCAGTACAGTTGTGTAAATAAACTGCTCTGAGTAAGGGGTGGAGTCCTGTTTCACAGACCCTGGAACAGACCAGACAATGAATCGTGATTCAGACAGAATCACAATTCATTTCCCAGTTCAGTCCTTCTTTCAAGGTAAAGAAATAAGTTACTGCACTATAACATACAACTTAATTACCAGTTGGTCTCACATTGCCTTGCTACTCCTTGTGCACCTGGGCAGCAGAAGCAGTTACAAAATTACAGTGAGAAACGTCAGTTCAAATCCCTTTTTAACCCTTTATTTCTAGTCCTGCGGGAGTAACAAAATCATTGACAGTTCTAGGCCAATAGAGACTCATAGAGGCAGCCCTCAGAGCCAGTTGTGTAATTCTTCCTCATGAGAGTCGAAGTATTCTCACAGCATATAGCAGGATGTAGTGTGTAGTTGCTGCTTTTACTGCACAGTGCTATCAGTGGATGACCAGATTCTCTCCCCCCAGCCCCGAATGTGACAGCCAAACTCCTTTTATTTTCTGTTCACATTCCTACTGAACCACCTCCCTAAGAACTTCTCTGTCAGCTTCCAGTAAACTATGATTCCCTTCCAACCTTTTTCAGAAACGTATGTGTTAATTTTAGGTGCCAGATGGGAAAAAAAAAAAAAGCCTCAGCAACCAAGCAGTTGGTCAAGCTTAGGGTTCAATAGCTTTTCTGATTCTTCCTTAAGTTCCTAATGTCACCGACCTTGTTGCCAAAACTTTCTAGCCTGCTGACATCTAGCATTTCTGACCTCCTTTATGAGGAAATTATTTTGCTAGGGGAGATAACTTTTACCTCTTAGTGAGGATGGATAATGAATAATTAATGTTTCATCTTTTCTCCAGTTTCATTGGGCTGTCAAAACTGAACTGTAACACTTCCTCATATTAAAACACAATGTATCATAAAAGCATGAAATTTGAACATAAATGTTTCTTCTCAGTTTCAAAATTATTAGGCATACTATTTCACAAGGCTCAGCCTGTTCCATGAATACGATCCTAAAACTGCTGATCAAACTTTCAGTTTATTTGCATGAACACTTACTATGATACTTATTTATGTACTGAGTCAAAGGAAAAGGTACTGCTAGACTTTCTATGTTGAATATGCCATGAAAGCCTCCCACTGAATGATCAATAAAGAACATGAAAATGAAGCCAGCTGTGAAGTGACAGCTTATCTATAGCGAGTGTTAAAAATCTTTCTTCCTTTTCACAGTAAACCGTCAGCGTGTGTGACCCTTACAACACCTTACTGACCTGTTTGGTGCAGGTGGTCTCTAGCCAGCTCAAACAAACGCATGTGCATGTTTGTGATGGGGTTAAAGGAACCGCAAGCTAGAAGAATGAGAGGTATCCTGCTCTTCATTCTGACATCAAAATATTAAAACTGCACCCTAAAGAAAAAAAAAATTAAAATAAAAGACAAACTTGACAAAGAGCAGCCTGCCTGTTGTTCCTCAAACTAAAAGGAGCACTGCGTTCAGATTCCTGGAACACCAGTAATGTATCAGATCAGTCCTACGTATCGTCACAGCATACAGGCAGTACTAGCTCAGAAACACGTGTTCTTTGATACTAATTTAGGAGAGCATCAACAAGGTCTGTCACCTCACGTGCAGAGATGGCTAGAAAGCATTTCTAGAAATTAATTTTGTCATTATTACTAAAAACTGACAGATTTTTAAGTGTTTTTTATTTTTAACCTGCTTTTGTCAGAAAACAAGGTTTTGTTCTGTCTTTCTGTCAACCTCCTACTAATAACTTTGGAACCTGTAGGCCTGCCAGAAAAGCAGATTTTTAATTTTTTTTTTTTTTTTAATAAGTTCTTATGATGGACCTTTGCAATGTATGATAAAACCCCACATGCAACACCCGAACCTGCAGGTCTGACTTCCTTAAGAGATGGGCGGGCAGTGGCTGGTGGCCAGCCAGCCAGCTGGCACATACTTCTAGCCATATTATCAGCCATTGCCTGTATGGTTTTTTTGTTGGATGGCAGAGCAAGTGATGGTGGATCAACGACAGGAACAGCAGGGAAGAGAAACTATAGCTGTTATGGGAAAACACTGGGGACATTAAAAAGCTATGAATAGGGTAAATGGGTGGGGAGCAATGCTGTTAGGAAACCTTGCAGGTGAATTTACAAACAACCCTTAGATAGTTTAGTTAAAATGTCAGTCAACTCAATAAAAATGCAGTGGAAATCAGTTGAAGTTAGTCATTATGCTTGGAGCTACTCATTTGCAAAGCTCTTTTTACAGCTGATCCAGAATATATCTGGCATGATAAAAAAAGTTGCGACACACATACATATCTGTGAATCCGATATTTAGATGGGGCTCTCTTCTTTTCCTAGGATTTGAAATCTCTACAGTGCTCACACCCATGTATCATATATAGACCATTCTCTTCCCTCCCCCTGGCCTCCAGCTCTCTCCATCAAGTGTAACAGTCTTCCCGCAGAAGACACTTGCATCCCAAACTTCAGAAGGCAGTCTTGGGGGAACAGACCAAACCCGGTATGGATTCTGTGCTCTGTTTAGCCATATCCTATTCTCTATCTGCTATGTACCAAAGCACTTTAGCTCAGAGCCTTCAGAGCCTACCTCTCACTGTTCCAGGTCCTTATATTCCCTTATATTTTTTTCCCTTTTCTTATTTGAAAAAATTTAACAATAATGGTTAAATCAATATCAAGTTGATGTTTTATAGCTGCCAACTCTATCAGTTCATTTACAGAGGATTTATAACTCTGAAGACTAGGACACTTGGCAGTTTGCAAACTTTTTATAGAGAAAATTGTTTGAAGCATACATGCTTGACCATCTAGTACTGAATATACATATTCAGATTCTTTTATAATGTTTTAATTTTACTTTACTCATTTCTCATATCTCCCATCATACTAAGGGAGATACACTGGGGGAGAACAGACTTGCTGGCTGTAAAGCCGTTGAAGGTTAGCAACAATTTTGTGGTCTACAATTGTGGCAGCTGTAGGAAGCACATTTCACAGCCCTCTCTCTTTACTCAGTTATACCTTGGAGATCGTAGAGAAAGAGTTCAACCTGTAATTCTTAATGATAACCACACCGTACTGCTAATGGCAACTCAAAACCCAAACCAAATCAACAAAAACAACAATAAAAGACAAAAAGAAAAAATGTACCAAGAATGTACTAATAGTAAACATGTGGTAAGGAGGCATTTCAAAAGATGTTTTTATACATATATATACACCACCACCACCATATATAAAAATATCTATATATGTAAATAAGAATCAAAACAGCAGTGTTTTTATTCCTTCTATCCCCTATATAGTATATCCTAAACTTATTCAACAGGTATAGTACAACTTTTAAGATTTCAAACTAAACTTCCTGATTCAGTTGCTGTCTTGGCTGGTATTAATTAACTAAGGGTTTAAAATCATTACAATACCATAAAAATAACAGAAAAAAAAAGAGAGTTAACTGATTTTACAGCTAAATTCTCCTGAGAAATGAAACAGAGGAGAAAACTTTAAATGCAGAACTTTAAACAGAGGAAAAAGCCTCTTGACCTTTTCACCTTGTGTGGTGCAGTGGCAGTCACACTTCCTTTAAGTGCTGCAGCATCCCAGTGTTCCTACAATTGCAGGCTGCTACAAACATTCAGTTCAAAGTCACATGTATTTTACCTACACACATGAAGCAGACTGTCCTTACTACTTTCACCAGCTGAATACAAACTACAAACAAGTAGGTGACCGTGCTGTTATCAGGCATTTACCGAGTGCACATTGTGCCAGGGGAATACATTTCTATTTCACGTGTTCCATAAAAATCAGCCATTAAGCCAGTCGTGAATACTTCAATAAGTTGTCTTTCTTGCCAGATGGCCTACAGACCATTAGCTTCTGCATCAATTTAAATATGCTAATAACAGTTTGCACCTATTAGTTGCTATATGTTTGTAAAAAGTCACCCAAGTATAACATCAATAATGTACTTTGTTATATAAATAATCTGTGATGAATTTGTTCCCTAGCAATTGTTCCTACACAATGCATATTCCATTAACGGCACCCCATAAAACACAGAAGTGCTCACTCCTCTTGCTGCTCCCAAGTCTAGCTAAAATATGAAGTACTTTTGAAGAAGTTGTGCATGGATAATTCAGTTGTTAATCCAGTCTTGTTGCAAGGCTGTAGTAAGAAATTCCAAGTCAAACATGTATCTTGACCTCCAACAGGAAATAATTAAAAATGCACAATGCACATAGATTGGGAGAGGAAGAAAGGACAGAGTGCGACATCTAAAAAGAGGGCTGCAACTAAGAAAGCAGACTTTGTCTTTGGGATTTCCTTGGTACCCAAGTTTCAGGAGTGCTGCAATGTAATAATGTTATCAATCAGCAGAAACAGCAATTATTTAGCACTTCTAGAATTCAGGTCCTTATCTCTGTGCTTCCACTTCCGTAACTGTGAAATCAGAACTAATGTTCAACTATTTCAGAGGCTGGATCTGGCTTCACACATACCTTAACTAAGTGACCTGACCTGTAGATACCTTCTTCATGTATTCTTCTCCTCATTTCTCCCTGCTACATCCGTGACAAACTACTGCTTTTATGGATAAGCTACCTACATGCAAGTGCTCCATAATCATTAAATGATCACCTCAAGAATCCTCTGAGGGTGACTAATTGTATAAAGAAATCACTTTTGTTCTTACAATCACTCCTGCATCAAAATGTTCTATCTACCCAGGAATCGAGAGGAAGAGAAAAATCTAGATATAAACAGGCAGTACTTATTCTGAAGAAATTCCAATATTGGTATCACCCCTATTTTAATAAAGATACTGTATGCATTACAAGGAACAATGCATTGTTATGCACATGCAATTTTAGGACCTTTCTGTCCTACCCAACAGCACTGTGTACCTTCCCACTATATTCAGACATTGATTAAGCACAGGCTCCAGAGAAGGAACACAACCAAACCTTCCAAGAACAGGTGCTTTGTTTCGCATCATTTTCTCTGTATCCCCTTATAGAGTTTATAAAGCAGTATTATTAACAAATCAAATATGTTCTAGGAAAAAAACCCAATCCTTTACAGTCTCCCTCTCTCTCTGGTTAGTACTTCTCAGTAATTTTTAGGTGTTGGCGCTGAAAGAGACTAACCCCCACAATTCTTCATTGACTGCAACTGCCAAACTCTCATTCGAGAAGCAGAAATAGTAAATTATATGGTAATGTTTTATATTGATTAGGTATTCACTACCTGGCAAACCAGTTTCAAATCCTCAGTTTCTTGAGAGATGGGGCAGAAAATCACTGAAGAATTACATCTGTAATGAGGATCTCCCACTCCCCCATAACCACTGTACCTCTGAACTATCTTCATATGACTGAAGTGATTTGCTGCTGCCTTTCTTAAAAACGGCAAGATTTTAGCAGTCTGCTTTGCTTTTCAAGTGTTTGCTGCAGCAGTACCATGTCTGTGTGTGCACCTCAAAGGATCAAATCAATTCAAAGCACCTGAAATCCCACTAGAAAAAAACCCACAACTGTATTTCAGAATTCTAAAGAAAATGCTTACAGTGTGTTAGTGAAAAAAGTTTGTTAAAGATACACAGATGCCAGATTGAGCTGTGAAAGCATTCTTTGATTAATGTGACTAATATTTTTAATAATTGCCTATGACATTACTCCAGCAAGACCACACCTGCTACTTTCAGCTAATTTCAAAGCATTTGACAAAAACTTGGCAATAAGTCAGTTATCATCACTATTACCAAGAAGTATTAATAAGGTTTGTATGTTTATTTTAATAGTATAATTGACTTAATTTTTAAATGTAATTCTGGTTTTAAAAAGAAACAACCACCTTTGATTTTTGCATGAAGAAAAGTCAGTAAACTCTGTAAATACATCTCCCTTTAGTTCAGCTTTCCTCCTGACATCACAGACACTGCCTTTTGTTGTACTCCTAACCTGTCTTTCACCATCTGAAATTTTTTTTCACCATTTCATGCAATAAGTGTGTATGCCTCTGTCTGGTGAGCGCTCCTCAGTCTCTGTGCTCTGCCCAGGGCACATGTACCAGCAGCCTTGGCCAAGCTGGTGTCTTCTTGTAAATGCCGGTTACCTTAAATCTTAGTCTCTGCAGTTTAGAAAGCTTTCAACAATATGGTACATCATGTGGCTACATGTACAAGGGCAGATACCTTCAAACGAGGAGGCCACACTTCAGCTGTATAAAAAAGGTTTTATGATGGAAAAATCTTCAAAATTTTCATTAGAAAATTCCTGCAAGTTCTTTTTCTGTTGCCTATATTCCTACAATATGTCAATAATAGATGACATTACAGATGACCACAGTTAAGTTCTGCTGAAAGTCAGTAATTAGAGCCATATCTGATTAATTATCAGAAGCACAACGGAGTGCTGAGCAGTGCAGTCTGATTCATGAACTGTTAAATTAGTGAACTGGGAGACAAGACGCTGATACGTGCACGCTATGAGGCAGGCTCACCCTTGAGGTAAAATTTCTGCAAAAAGCAGAAATAAACTGAATCCTAGCACAGGATAAAAACGTGTTATCTCCTCCTGTTAGGGTGAATCTAGACCAACTGAAATTAAATTTAGATTTGAACAAGTTCAAAGCTGCCCACATCCCCTCTTTTACTGGGCCACATCATTACCTCCTATAAATTCATGTGGCTGCACTAAGCCCAGCTGAGTTACACCAGGTGACATTAAGGATGTAATGGCTGCAAGACACATTTTCAAAGCCAGAAAATAAAAAGTACATTTTAGTAGCTGACCCAAATCATAGCAAACCAGAGCACACAAATATCCCTTAAAAATATGACCAGATATCAGATTTTCCCATGCTGTACATGATGGGAGTCACTACCCTAACAAAAGTTATCCCATTCAGTAAGTTCCCAGCATGTGCTGTCACTGAAATCAATCCTCCACAACACTGACAAATATTTGCCTATATATACCCACATTCCCCTTTAATAATGAACATAACATAAATATCTGGGTAAGGAAAAAAAATGAAAAATGTATAATCTAGGGTGATATTTTATTTGCTCATCAAAAAGTTACTCGCCCAGCCAAGAAGAATTTTACAAGGTGCACATAAATATTACACATAGCCTAATATGACACTCCAGTCCTCTAAAATAGCTTTTTCAGGGCCACATGATGGATCATATTATTGTTAAATTCCAGTGACTCAGGTGCACTTCATTTCTTTGACTTTCAGTGGAAAGCCATTAACGAAGTGTATGATAGGATACACGATTTTCTATCAGATTCAGCATATTGGAAGTATGAAGTTGCTGCTTCCACTCCCCACAGCAGACTTTTAGTCAGAAAATGCAAATCCCATCGCAGTTTCTCAATCAGCTTCAAAGAAACCCCCAAACCTAATCACCTCCAAGCTCGCTGCAGTCTTAACTAGAGCAGCACCTTACACAACCTTCTTTCTCTGTATTCGCTGGGAAAATCATGGAACAATCCACATTTTGTAACAAAGGCATTTCATTCTAACTGCCTGTAAAACATTCAGCAGCGCTTAGACACAGAGCTCTGTATCAGTTTCATCTGGTTACAAAGCCAATCATACTGCAGTAACCCAGAACTATGCAGAAAATAAGTAAAAAAAGACCAATGTGGCAAACTACACATATTCAGTGTTTGCTGGGTGCGCAGGATCTCAGCATGCATGACACATCAGCAGTCCCTGCACCTTTTTGCAGCTTTTCAACAAGGTCAAGAGAATACCATCAGATCCTGGCATCTTCTTGTATTCACTGCAGTATGATCTTTATAATTACTTATCCAATAATACTGAGTGATCTCTCAACATCCAACACTCAACTCCTTTCCTAGTCCCTGTGTCCTTATCAAACTAATGAATAAGCTTTTTCTTCTTCTACAGTTGTATAAACTATTCTAAGTAACCAACAGTCATTTCTCTATTTGCATGCATGAGTCAGTCGTCCACAAAGAACAATATATTGATTTCTAGAAAAAGACGATACATACAGAACTGCAACCTAGGGTGGCTATTGTTAAGCAAACAGACTGCTGATTTAGTGAAAGCACCAACTTGTCTGTCAAAACAAACTCTTACTAAAACTTCAAGAGTTCCTTTTGAGAAGCCGTTCAGAGTCACTGGCTCTACAGTTCTATGCAAGAGGTCTTCTAGCAAAGCAAAGAATTAAAATAAAATTAAAAACTTGACTAAGGCAGCTATCTTTCTATGCTTCAAGGTTTACCTGACCACCTCCAGGAAGCAAGAAGGAATTATTCTGCAATATATAGACCTGCTCAGTTTAAGTGCATGATAGGTCTTCTCATTTTCCTCTGAAACCTGTCTGTTAGTTACTGCCAGAGGCAACAAACCCAAGTCAACAGTTGAGATTAATGATGAATATATAAAGCTGCTGTTTGAAACAACATGCTGTCCTGCACCAATTCAGTAGCATCCAGGTGTCCCTAAGTACAGCGTACTTGACAGTGAGAAGGCTATTTGCAATTAAATTTTTCAGCCATTCAAATGAAAAGCATTCTGTGCATTGCTTACACTGATATATGAATTTGCCTAACACTGAGGATTTTGCATAGCAGTGAGGCAGTTTAACTAAATGGCTCCTAGGCTCAAGAGTTCAGATTGCTTGTTATCTTTATATTTTAATTAAATGATCAATTTAGAAATTCTGCTTGCTTCATCTTGTACAACCAAAGAATTCAAGGAAATTATACAAACATGTGTGTGCCCTGCCTATTGTCCAAAATGTTTTGCTTGCTCTTGAAGAGTATCTCACCTGTACAGGGATTTTTATCTATCCAAAAAAAAAAAAAGTGAGATTCTGAAACATCTACAGGGAAATTAAGTACCTAATTACAACTGCAATCACATTGCAACTATCATCCTAAATGTTTATAAGTTCTTATAATAATTGAAAGAAACATTAATAACCATACAGTCATACCATCTTCAAAACTTTGACTGCACCTCCTGTTTTTTGGTGGCAGCCAAAACGCCAACAAAATGCTGGGCATCATGAAGAAAAGTACTGAGGAATATTGTTTTAGCACTACAGAAAATCTGGATGGGCCCACATCTTGACGACTGTGAGCAGTTCTGGTCTCAGCTCAGGAAGGGCAGTTCAAATGGTCAAGGGAATGGAGCTACCATTATTCAAGAGAGGGAAAAAATTGTCTTGGAGTGTTTGGTTTGGAGAGGGGGAGCTTGAGGGAGGATACAGCTGAGTTTTACGAAATGATTGAGGCACTAGATAAACTGAACGCAAAACTTCTCCCTTCAGTCTTAGAGCTAGCGGGCAGTCAGTGAAAGCAGCACCGAATTTCACCCCAGGCGCAAGCGTACACTGAGAGGACAGATGCACGTGCGGCGTCCCCGAGGAAGCAGCCGCGGCTGGCGGCAGGGAGCACCGGGGAAGCAGGAGGCCAGATTAGCTTCCCTGAACTGCAGCCCCTCTCCCCATGGCCTGAGACAGACGGCGAGGCTGGACAGGCCCTTACTCTGACACAGTACGGCACTTCCCGTGTTTCTGCAGATCTCCATTGTACTTGGTCAGCCTAGCGGCTAATTTCTTAGTTTCTTGTTGCTACTGTTAAGAAAAACAGACAGTGCTTGGTGGGCAAAGGGCCTTCTACAGTGTTTTTGAGTGGTGCACTGCACTAAACCAACAATATGGGGGAAAAAGTATAGTTGTAAAGTTGGCTCTCAAGACTCGGGCAGCGCTCCTGCTACGGACCGGGCCGACGGCTGGGTGCTTAATGGCGTCACCCAGCCAATGTGACCTGCTGCACCAGACACAGCAGTACCCACTTAAACATCTTACGAATCAAGGCCTTATAAATCATTACTGCAATGAAAACCAATTTGTCTCCTTAAATTATTGTAAAAGGCAGAGCCTCAAATAGCTCAAACTTCCTTTTGACAGGACTGTCGCCTACTGCGTCCTCAGTGTCCCCCCCAGACATCTCAGGGCTTCTCTGAGGTCTTTCAGACCACCTGAACGCTAATTAGCTTATCATAGCTAAGCCAAATTCTAAAATTT
>Ga0181612_157836_pt1 | contig 28367 bp, 13 predicted proteins | sample HoacroProtozoa21_FD_119630 | JGI IMG/M metagenome (GOLD analysis project Ga0181612, IMG submission 119630) | Hoatzin crop microbial communities from Cojedes, Venezuel. Combined Assembly of Gp0051906, Gp0051904, Gp0051908 | reverse complement strand
GTTGAGTAGCAAAATAAAAATTGACTAACAAAGCCGGAATGAACACTTCAGTGAAGACCATTTCAGCATATAACTGGGAAACACAAACATACGCTCATCTCATCTCCTTTAGAGGCCTGCTGGAGAGGAAACACAACTAAGGAGGAACTTTCAAAGCAAAGCACAGGATTTCTGGTCCTCCTCCTGTTGTCCGCTCTTGGCCACAGACCAGAACAGCACAGTGATATTCACAATAAATACTCCTTGTCAGTCAGTAGCAGCAAGAGGCATGATACAGGTCTAAGCCAAATGGCATGACTGACCTCCTGGCCTGCCCCTGGCACCCAGCACCCTCAGCATGGGGAGAGGTGGCAAGCAAGTACTATCTACCCTTGCACTCCTGCAGTACCATGCAAAGTAAAGGCATGACAGAGCATTTCTTATATGGGTATATTTCCTGTATCTGTGTTGTGTTTGAGCAGAAATGATCCTTTTGATTTGATTTTTGAAACGGAGCTTCTGCCAAAAGTCAGGCTGTATTTGTAGGGCACCACAGAGGCCAGGGAGACAGGCGACACACTGCGTGCAAATGCAACCTCCACCCCAAATCTGGCAAGAGGTTGGTGAGTTATAAATTTACTAAGACATACAGTGTTTTTTAACAGAATGCCCATCATATTTTGGCTCAAGCACGCTAATTGTATAAAATAATATAAACTGCTGACAGTAAAATTCAGTTCAGTAGCTGCTGAAGAAGCTGTTTTCACCCAGCAAAGGAAAGAGTCTCTTAGCAAAGCTTGCTGTTACTGCACTGTAATGAGTTAATGCAAACTGCAGCTTGTTGAAAGGGCTGAAATGAACCAGCAGATACATGTGGGGAGGTTTATGCTAGCACCTACTCCTACAGGGTATGAGTCAGGCCAGTGCTGTTGCTCTTTCGCTTTTATAAGAATTAGACTTCTTTGCAAGCTTTTCAGCTACTCTGAAATTTCAGGTACAGATTTGTTAACTGACTAACCAGCTAAAATGTCTGCAGGCTGATAAAAAGGCAAAACAGTCCTTAAAATACCTAACACAGGTAAGAAAGCAGAAGAAATAATTATTAAAAAAAAAAGAGAAATGTGGCTCCATGTAGAAGTCACAGTGCAAGAGTGAAGCCAAAGGACTAAACTTTGAATGCTTGAGGTTTATTATTCAGATGTATGATGTATAATATAAAGATGTACAGTGTTTTTAAGATTTTTTGCTAACCTGTCTCATTCAGAGATTTACCTATGAGCTGTAATCCAGTTCAGCCTCTTTCTTGATTGGAGCTCTGACCCATGGGGTTTAAATTAAATGAATTCAGTGGTTAATGCTCTCCTTTAAAGCAATCAGTCAGAAAAAAAAACCACTCAAAACATAGATAGAAGTATGGCAACATGCGGAAGAGATCAAACACATGACCTCACCCCACTGCTCTAAAGAGAGAAGTGACTGCTTGAAAGAGGCGGAAAGGTGAGAGCAAGGGCTAGTGTTTGAATCACCTTCTCACTATGGCTAAAGTGACTACTCTGACTCCTGTCACTTGTGAAGAAGCTGAGAAGCAGGAAAGTCAGTCTCCATTTTCAGGTTTGTGTATCTTGTTTCCCAACCCATTGCAACAGGGTCTATGCTTTCAGAACTTCTTTTCCTTCAGTTTTCTTTTCCTTCAGACAATTAAGTATTATGAGTAGTTTTTATTTAGCTGCTTTTCCTTACTATATACAGTTAAAAGTAATCTTTAATTCCTTTTCAAACCCTTCTAGAATGTGCACATAGATGGGAAAGTCCAGTTTAACTTCAGAGCTATAGCTAAAGTTAAAGGGATGATAACGGTACCCACCACTTTACGCATAACACCTGTGTAAAAATTGGTGATGTTTGCCATAAATTTGTGGTTTAGAAACTTCCCTCAACCCAACAGCAAGAAATCCGAGGGTGCATAAGCATGGATCTGCTACTGATCCTCGCCACAACACAACCCAGACAGCCTGTGAGAGGACCAGCACTCCAGCCCTCTTCAAAAGTCCTGATGGAGGTACTGAGCCTGGGGCTTATGGCACTCCTGAAAGAGGGAGAAAATGTATACCTTCTTATATTCTTTAAGTCTGGTTCCCAGGACTTCCTGGCTGTCTGGGAGATGTTTGAATAAGTCAATCATCTCATCCATGCTGCCAAAACTGGAGTCCTGCACAGCCAGGAAAGTGGATGCTGAGCAATCTGTAACACCTGGCAGAGAAAGCACAGGAAAGTCAGGACCATATCCTGGTGAGCCACAGTTGAGAGATATCCCCTGGGAAGCTCCCACCAAGAGAAGGAGGGCCAGAGCTGGCATTTCTGGAAGTTGTAAGGGGGGTACAAGTGTTCAGAAAAAAATTACAAGAGACCTTTGACGGAAGAAGAGCCAGGACTTTCTGAATATTTTTTTTCCAGCATACCCTTTATTTCTCTGTTCTCAGCCATTTCCAGTTTTGAAGCCTTTATGCCTTTCTTCCTTCATACATAAAACTTCAAGTAATAATACTTTAGAAAGTCTACATGTCAGACAAAATTCAACACCTCTCCAGGTAAATACATCCCACTGTGCCCTGTAGCTTTCATTGTGAATCAGAAGAGATGACTAATGCCATAACTGCTTATTAAAAAGAAAATTAATCATTTCTTTGTGAGCTAAAGTCTTAGAATTTTTTTAACTCTTTAAACCCAAGGAAAATTAGCTTCGATGAGATACAGCAGAGGCATTTGGTTTTTTGTAGATGTAAAAGAGCATTTTGTTCTCAGCAACTATTGCTGAATTTTCTTTTTGGTTGACAGATGAGCTTATCAAGTGTCACTGACATTTTTGCAGTACAGTGCTAAAATATGCTTCATTTGCCACACATCTGAGAACTTCAGATATGTGTTGTTCAGAAGGCACTAAAGGATTGATCCAACAAATCATGTGGACTGGAAATGCCTCAGTTTCCTAGCGACCTCTTGGTTTCACTCTCACTGCCTACACCAAGAGCAGCAGATAACCTGATGAATAGGGGTCTTGCCTAGGCAATGGGAAGTGATTATTTGAACTTCCTCAAGCTGGTCCAGGATGTCTTTCACCACCTGTGATGGAAAGCAGTTATTCACTTTGCTCACTCTGTAAGGAAGCTGAAGGACATGCTTAGGCATTCGGTGCTTTTCTGGGCAAGAATAAACATAAACAATGAAGAGGGGCTGCATTACTTACTGCTTGCTTACTCTCTGCACCCATGAGCACTTCACCCTCAAAAAACATCAGCCATTCTAAAAAATACTGTAACTGGGCCCTCAAATAATGATACCTGACAGACAAATAAAGTATAAATTGATATAAAAAATTAGGGTGATAAAGACTACTGCAGTCACCTCATCCAGTCCTGTTCTCAAAGGAGAGCCAACTTCAAAGCTGGATCAGAGGATGGAGGGTCCTGTCCAGTCAAGATCTGATTATATCCAATGATGCAGGTTGCCCGTGCCTCTTTGGACAACAAGTTCCAGTGAATGATCAGCCACCCAGACTGGAGACAGTTCAACAGGAACGGTTTCACAAGTGCCAAATGGAGAGGAAAATCACTTTCCTAAGCCAGCTGGCATTTGCTGATGCAGCTCAGGATCCTGTTGACCTTTTTCACTCAAACTTGTTGTCTACCTGGACACCCAGGTTGTTGCCTGCAGAGCTGCTTTCAAGCAGTTTGTCCACAACCTGTACTCACCTTCATTGAACTTTATGAGGTTTCTGTCAGCTTGTTTCAGCAGCTTCCTGACATGTCAGTGAATAGCAGCCCTACTTTCTATTTCCTCCCCTTTGTTTGGTGTCGTTGGCATACTTGCTGTGGGTTCATTCTGTCTCATCACCGATGCCATTAATAAAGATTTTAAACAGTGTCAGCCCCTATCTCAAGCCCTAAGGAATGTTACTCATAACTGGACACCTTTTCAAGACATAGACCTTCATTCTTTCAGTGGGGCAGCCCAGCTAGAGTTTTTTACCAGCTTTGCAGTCCATCCACCTAGTTCAGACCTCCCCAATTTGACCACCATAGTGCTATGGAAGACTGTGTCTAAAGCCTTGCTAAAGCCTTGCTAACAGTCTTCTTTTGCCTTTTGAGCAAGTCATCTCCTTAAAGAACTCAATCAATCAGGCTGGTCAGGCATGATTTGCCATTGGTAAGTCCATGCTGGCTGTTCCCAGTCATCTTTTTCTCCTTCATGTGTCTGGACCTGGCTTCCAGGAGAATTTGCTCCATAATCTTCCCAGGGACTAAGACTGGGATGATTCTGATCAATAATCGATTGACTGATTTGTTACTCATTTCATAGCAAAGCTTCATACTCTCAAGCCATTCTTTGGTCCAGAGCTGAAGTCCTCACTCCTCACTTCCACTCTCTGACCTTCTTAAAGTCACTCCATAACACCAGCAGTCAGTCAAGTTCTCCCACTGCAACTCTGTGATCCCAACGGCACCATAACTCTGTGACTGACCGTGGACTTCTAATTCCCCCTTCAGTTTCCCATGCTTTGTATTTTGCTATCTAAGAGCTATAAAATAAAAAAAAATATTAATAAACAAAAAATCAGACCCTGAAATGACTTACAGGAATGAAGAATTGGGAAAAACTGTCAAAGTACAGAAGGTACTTTTTTCATTAAAATGCCCGTAAGTTTGTCCATATTTTTCCTCAGCCTATTCTAAAACGTCTTTTGCTTTTGCAAAGAAGCTAGCTTTTCAGGACAATTATTCTGCTTCATTAAGTTATACTGTAAGCTAGTTAAATACACATATGTAAGAAATACTAAAAGATTGTGGTAGGGATACCATTTGCTATGGAGCATTTCAATTTCTTTCTCTCCTAGCAGCAGACACAGGCTCAAGAAAACATTCAAAAGGTGATATTTAGTTCCAGAGGTTATATTTGTAGTTTCTGTTATGAGATTAAAGCACATGAGCTCCTTTGCCCTCCAGTACTGGTTTTCATGGGCTTTGCAGAATTTGAGGACTCTTCAATGTTGGAAAACAGTCTTAACATATGGCATTTCTGCCACTAAATGCATCCTTTCATTAAAAAGATTTGGTTGTTAAGTTTCTTTACTTTATGGAGATTGACGAGATTTACCTTACACTTAGGGCTATGCAAATAATTGATTTTGCAGCTCAGTGGCAGAATACAGCTAAAGCCAAAACCAATATTTTGGAGGTTTTCTTGCCAAAGTGAAAAAATTAAATATTTAATTTTCTTGTTGAAAAGAACATTGAGCTCAACCAGACACCAAAATTTTCATTTTGTTTTATTTTTAATAAAAACAAAAGAAGACTAAGGGATAGAGTCACAAAACAAGCAGGGAGGAAATTTTCCATTTTTGCCTGATTTCCCAGTGTTTGGCAGCCTTTTCCAGATCACAGAATCACAGAATCTTTCAGTTTGAAAGGGAGCTCTGGAAATCATCTGGGCTAACACCTCTGCTCAAAACAAAGCAGATGAGAGCAGCTTTACCTGCAAAGCAGGTTCCACACAGGTCCACACTTTCCACAGGATCTGGATGGGGGCAACGCCTCCATCTTTCTCCCCGTGTATTTGCAATGCACTTTACTTGCACCAAGCCTGAGTGACTGCGGGAAGGTTGAGCAGGAGGTGAAACTTCACACAGGCACTAGGATATACGTTGTTGCACGAGTTAATGAGGTGACAGTCGTTCCCTAAAAAAAGTTTTCTGTTATAGAGCAAAGGAAGAAGTTTTAGCTTTAGTCTTTTTTTCTGCTACTTTATGCTATTCTACTGTAAAGAGAAGATACGCAGTAGAGAACGGGGAAGACAGGGCAGTTCTCACACTACTAAAGAAGGTTGTGTAAAGCAGGCTATTCATGACTCTTACAAAGCATAAGTCTTTGATTTTTTGCTGTTTGGTACTTATTTCCCCCAGTGAGATTCTATTTCAAATGAAGAACACACTCTTGAGTGGTGGGGTCTGATCCTGCAGCGCTCACTCCTCTCTTGCTCCCGGTCAGTAGAAGGGGAACATGGTGTTGGAAGAGGCTACACGGGCAAGGATGCTTGCGCTGCCACAAATGCTGGGTCATGCGCTGCTGTATGTTTGTAGCCAGCACTGGATACAAGGCTGGCTCTATATGGGATCCTCAGGGTTCAGGGCACCTTGAAGCTAAGGTGCTTGGCATCTCTCATTATCAGAAGTTCTGCCAGAGTTGAACAGTGGGAGAAAGATTTGACCCTGGCAGCTTTTAGGACATGCTGCTAATACAGTGCAGGATCAGGGTACTGAAACAAGCACAGCCTCAGCCTGCTGAGCAACAAGTTTGAATGCACGTTTGATGCACCCTTCCTTCAGCTCATCCCTGGAGATGGAGACCAAACATGCCCTCGGGGTGTCACACACTACTCAGTAAGGACCACATCTAGCCAGTCCCTTGTGTGTGCTGCACCTTTACCTGGCTCCCTTGATTTTTATAAGGAGGTCGCACAGAGCAGCCTGTTTCCACACTTGAACTGTTGCACATCTGGCTGGAAGGTTTTGGGGAACGGCTTAGGCCAATATTCTCTGGGAAAGACAGGAACTTCTGTTCTGGTGTGGTGTTGATGGTAATGGTGGGGAGCAGGCTGGATGGCCTAGATGACTTCTCCAAGCTGTTTCCTGCAGTACTTTGCTTCGGCTTTACCTTTAATCCCTTGTTTCTCCTTTAATCCTTGTTTCTCCTCCTCCGCAGTATATTCATCTCTGATGCTGGCAAAAGGCCCTGTGGAGAATCTACAGCTTTGCCAAAGGTCTAATATGTCAGCAGAAGGGCAGCTCCTCTGCAAGTCTACATCCAGTTTTCTCCCATGCCATAGTCACAGCAATCCGTTCACAGTATCCAAAATTTCTGTGGCACATGGTGAATGGAAGAACTGCTTTTCTATTTAGTTTTAGCTGAAGAATGTTATAGATGAAGAATGTCAGACCAGTAGGTCCATCATGTGAAATAGTTCTGCAGTGCCCTCAGAAAGAACAAAAATTTTGCCCACAGACCCACATTTGACACTTTATTTATTCAAGTCGTATGCCCACACCTTGTAATGGATCCTCAGACCGCTGATGTTGGGGACCCGGGGAGAGAGAAAATGAAATGACTCCTCAGACCGTGCTTTTCAGTGAGTCATTAGCAGGGATGGATATAGAAGTTAAGGACTCACGATGCTGAGGCCTGCATGTTAAACCACTTGCTGCTACTAGGTCATAGATTTTTTTTGGTCACTATTTTAGACATGGCTATAATACAGTTTATAAACATTGTTGCAGACATGAACAGTATGACTTTTTAAAGCAGTTTTACTGAAACAGAAAGTGTTAAAGCTGATTGCAAGTTCTTCTGATAAGTGATTCAGAAACTGTTGGACTCTACAAAATTAGTCATTTATTAAAAGGTGTAAGAATCATTTCTTAATCTATTAATGAATGCACTCTACTGTAACCCATGACTAACTTCCCATAAAAAGAGATCAAAATTGTGGGTGCACGTAGTCATTTTGTTATCTTTGTGCCATAACTCAGTCTGTTTCTGTGCTGTGCATGGGCACATCCAGGAACCGAGTCTGCAGGTGCTCAAAGGCACTTGGTGACAGACTCTCTCCTTGAAGGGAAACCTTTTCTCGGAAAGTCTCGCTCTATACTTATTTAGAAGATGAGGAAAGCAACAGCAGTCTCTCTCATCTGCTTCGCCAAGCCTCGGCCTGTCCTCAGTCATGCTATTAATCTCAGCCTCTTTTTAACTCTTGTGGCTTTTTTGACCCAGGCTTTATTTAATATTTAGGTGATTTTGCTGTAATGAGTCACAGCTGTGACTGTCATTTTACTACAGTAAAATGTGTCGACAAGGCCAAGAATAGCAGCTGTCTGTCAGACCTGCACCTAACATGTTAATGGAGTCACCAAACATTGGAAACAAAATGAAAGGAAAAGAAACGGAGAACGCGACTCTACAGTGAAGGTCATCTTTAAAATATTGTTCTTAATTTTCTTCCCTAAGAAAGACAGTAGAGATTTAAAAAAATGAAGCTCACTGGGGCTTATCCTGCCCAGATCAATCTAAGGTAATGGAATTTACTGGGATAAAACCTCTGCTGGGAGGAGTGGAAGATCCAGGGTTATCTGTACCTCTTCAGCATCATCCCAGCAAGCTATTCTGATTGATACCTGCTATGAACTTGTCCCTTCCAGATACATAAAAAAATATATATGGCCTGGAAGCGTAGCATGAGACTTCAGAGGAGGCTGGCTCAGCTCTGCACCTTCTGCACTGCTTGAGGGGTGCCACAGCTGCCTCAGTTCTGGGCAATAAAACTTTCCAGACACAAAAATTTTCACTTCTACAGGAGCTGTTCAGTTTTGAGCAGTTGTAGTCAGGGGTGTAAGTTTGAGGTGTGGTGCTCAGTGCAGTAAGGCCAGGTCTTACTCAGTAACTATTGGGGTCCCTAAAGGATTGGTACTGGGACCAGTGCTGTTTCTTAACATCTTCTTTAACAATCTGGATGATGGGACAAAGTGTGTTGTCAACAAATTTGTGGATGTCACCAAATTGGGGGAAGCAGTCAAAGCAGTCAAGATGGTCAAGGGCAGGGTCACCTTTCAGAGGAACCTGGACAGGCTGGAGAAATGAGCCAACAGGAATGTCATATAGTTCTATAAGAGGAAGTCTTGCATCTGGGATGGAAGCAGGACAGTTTGGGAGCTGCTTGTCTGCAAAACAGTTTTGCATTAAAGGATACGGTGGGCAACAAGGGCAACATGCCCTTGCTGCAAAGAAGATCAGCTACCTCCTGGGCTGCCTTAGCAAGATTGCAGCCAGATAAGTACAGGAAAGTGACTCTTCCCCTCTGTTTGTAACTTACAAGACCACATCTGGAGCACCTTGTGTCTAAACTCAGGCAAGGGGCAGAAAACAGGAATTGTCTTGGCTAGGCTCCTTGAGGACCTCAGCTAACGAGCACTCTTAGAGCACAGCTATTTATTTCGTGTTAGCAGGTTCAGTGCAAAGGATTGCCAATGGCAGAGACCTCTGGGGTGTCAGCTGGTGTCATGTTGGTGTTGCTTATCCCACTACTGGCAGTAGATTTTCACTGGTTTATTTCTGGGTGGGAAAAAGGCAAACAAGTGGCTTTCAGGCCACAGACTGAAGGAGCTCTTGAGGGGTTTAAGGGCAGCTATTATTCCTGAAGTGTTGTTATCTGATCAACAGCTGGGCTGAGGCAGCGCAAAGGCTGATGTGAAACCCAGGTCTCTAGCTGCAGGTTGAAGTGGCCCAACAAAGGAGAGTTTGTTTTCAGTCCTAGAAGGAAGCCTACAAGTGGCTGCTGGGCACCACTGTTATCACTGACCTGCAAGTAGTTTTGGAGCTTGCCTGTCCCTCAGCTGCTATGGTACACGCCAGGTACCCCTCAGTCCCACGAGACTGGGACATGCACCTTGGTGCTGAGGAAGATGTTCATCAGTGCAAGGCTGCAGGCAGCCAGGAAGCAGGGTCCCGTGCTGCCCTGCACTGACGCAGCTCATCCTGCCTCTCCTGAGCAGAGGATCACCCACGTCCACTCATGGATCTGCACTCCTCTCCACTCCCCCAGGATCGAAGTAAAATGTGAAACAAATAGCAAAATAAAGAGAGAAAATGCAGGAAGGGGCAGCGTGCCTGGCACTCACTTTAGAGGAAAGAAAGAGACCTGGGTCCAAGATCATTCCCCTGTTGTGGTTAATGAAAAACATTTCAGAGAGGAATCCTTGCCACTGGCCTTTCGTTATCATCTATCCCTTGTTAGGGTTTATCAACTTTAATCAGCCTTCTGCTTAGTGTTTGGCTGTTTTAGATCCCTTTCCAGGTTAGATCAACTCTCCCAAACACTACGCAGGGTCTACGCATCTCACACTGGGTTATGGATTACACTTGGAAGCTGAGGCTTTGTGGCACCTTCATTGCTCAGATGCATGAACCTTTTCTTTGACCTCCTAATCAGCTTCTGTGCACAGAAAACTTCTGCTGAAGCCACCAAGTTTTCTGTGATTTTAAGGACTAGTGTGTAATAGTAATAGCCTATAGATGACGATGACAAATGATGATTAAAAGTGAGCCCTCAATATCTGTTAGGAAAATTTCAAATGCCTTGACAAATCCTGCTTCCTGAACCCAAAATAACCCATAGTATGTCAGTAGGTTGGGAGGAATTAGGCAGAAGCAAATAAGAGAGTCTGCGTTAGCCTGGCTGAGTCACTAATTTTGGGACAATTTTGAAAGACTACAGGTCCCCTGAGGCACAGACCCAGCAGAAGTAGCTGAAGGCCCTTCCTTCAGTATCTGGACTGATGCTGAAGTGGTAAAAGACTTTAGATCAAGGTTTCTGAAGTTTTCTTCTGGGAGGGCTGTTTAATGTGATGAATATCAAGCTGGGACCAGATAACTTCATGTGGAATGTAATTCCCTTCTGTTTAAGAGTGTAAGGTAACAGGGTTTACAAATTGAAGCTGAAGTAGAGCAAGTACAGCAGTATTTTTCCATGTTCAGGGGAGATGCATGTAGGTGATTTTGTTGAGACAACCTATATTCAAAACCTGCCTCAGCATGAAGGACTGAGCAAAGGTAGTGCCCAGCGCAGCTCTGCACATGCCATCCTTAAAGGAGATTCATCCTGATCCCAGCAGCATGGTATGTCTGGAACGGACCTTGAAGCAGTTTGTTAACACAGCACGGGGTAACAGGAGGGCTCAGAGAAGTGCTTAGGGCCAGAAAAGTAGCAGAAATTAAATTCCTTATTGCCCTTTCCAGGACTCAGTCTGAGCTCATCAGTTTTGTACAATATCACAGTGTTTTGTGGCAGGAAATGGAAAAAAAAAGAGTGATACAGTAATTGATGCTGTGCTTTTTAAAGAAAGAAAAATACCATCAATAATTACTACCACGTTTCTCTTGATCATACAGAGAAACAGTGTACCAGCTTCAAGGACACATTCCCTCTAGTACTGATGGAAGTGGAGTTGGTTCAGTTCTAGACAGTACCATATGAGCATGATGGACCTAGTTAACAGGTTCCGAGAGTCTAAAACCAGGGGAAACTGGAGATCTTTTGTGAAATAGCCCGTAGTGATGCACTTTGTCACCCTTACTTGGGTTCAATACTTGGGTCTGGCTGAAAGCTTGCTTTTCAGAACACTATATATAGACAGCAAAGCCCTCACTTCTTTCCATAGCTTATTCCACTGATTAACCATATTTCTTTTCTGAGATCTTGGTCTTTCTGATCTGAGGGCCTCTGGTTTCTGCATCTGTACATTGGCCTGAGTTCTCAATCAGACTGAAAGTCCTTTTCATATGATGTTTTGCCTCCCCAAGAGACAACAGTACCTATTATGGTATTTCTTCAACAACCAGGTCACAGCTAAGCCTTGTTTTGGATAAGCAAATCTAGCTCTTCTAGGCTTTCCCTTAAGGCATATTCTCCAGGCCTCAAAACATTTTTGCGACTCATGTTGTGACCTTGGACACAGATAGTGTGCTGCAGAGAACCTCTACAGAGTGAGGGCTGAACCCGTAACAGCACGGCTCTGCCTCAGATACTCCTACAAGAGATAAAAGAGGTGGGACAAAAAAGGTATGACAAGAAGTTCCTTGAGGGGTGAGTTTCAAAGCAATGCCTGGTACACAAGATGCCCACTCCGAATCTGAAATATCTGAAATACCAAAAGTATCTGAAATACTGATATTTCAGCAGAGCAAAAAAAATCAGAGCCAATTCACTATGCAAAGAGTTAAATCAGGCAACACAGATAGATAATAGCTAAAAAGTGAACGTGTATTTATAAGCTTGCTTTCACAGCCACCACTGTCAACTGATTGTACCACGTGCCAGTAAATAACAGGCAATGTTGAGATCACACTCTCCTATTATTAGAAACGTAATAGTCATATCTTGTTTAAAAACCTGTTTTTAAATCTGTTGCCACCTGGAAAACTAGACTAAACAGATCAAGAGTCAAGGTTATCTACAAATATTCTGGGCAGAAACATAATTAGGGCTGTAATTAGGATTATCATTTAGTAGGCAATGTAGACAAGCCTGCGAAGATAAGCCACTATCTGTTACTGTTGAGGGCTAAAGCGATTATTAAGCTCGTAAGTTTGGGCCATGTGTTTTCCTGGCAATGTGGAAATAAAGTTGAACAGCGTCCAAAAACCCAAGGTAGGACAGGAGGTTGTTTCTCCTAAAAAGCTTTCCCAGCGTGGCACCATCAGCAGACAGGTAAGGTGCTCGCGTGGGCCAGAGCCTGCTTGCAGCTCTCCAGCACCAGGGCAGTGGAGCACAGAGGACGAGGCTGTAAAGCAGGGCATAAAGCTGCTTGTTGAGCAGCCCCCCACTACTCCTTCCTGGCATGACACCTGCCAGGGCACATGCTTTCCAGCCCCACTGATTCACTTTCATTACCGGGACACAAAGCACCCACTACCACTGCACAGCACCTGCAAGGTCAGGCTGAAGACTCCTCTGTGCAATAAGAAGGAACACCAAGATAAGACAGAAGAATATAATAATTTTTATAGAAAATCATGGTGAACAGATCGCGCCCTTAAAGGAGTGTATCGCAGGGTGTACGATAGTCAGGCCAAGAGCTTTACGTGCCCCTGCAGTACATGGCTGCAGGACATGTGGGAACCCCACTTGGAACATCTCCCAGCCCACTGTAAGGTGACAGTAAGAGGGCAGCCAGCACTTCAGCACCAGATGTCCTTCCCTTCTACTTCCTCTTGCCTCTGCCAGTGAGACTGGCAACTCCCCAGCAACCTCATCCTTCCTTGGAGCTGCGTTTCACAACTTTCCAATGCCTTTACCACACCTCCCACCGGGGATCCATTTCTATAACCTCTTGCCACGTGGAAACTCTCATAGGATAAGGTGCTGGGACCTGGGTGCTTCCACTTCGCTCCCTGGCACCCGCAGGGGAACTGGCAGCACCTTATCTGCATTTCAATGTCTGCACTGCGTGAGGTGCATCGGGAAGTCCCCATCAGGGACCTTCCAACACACAGCAAAAAGCAAAGAGCTGGCAAAGAGCAGCTTGGTGCCACAGGCAGAGGTCAGCACATCTGCGTGGGGCCTATAAAGCCTAATGTGGCTGTCACCTGCTCAAAGAGGCTGACTAATCCGGAAGGTACAGGCTCCCTGGTGGCTCTCTCTTTCTGCTGTGGTGGCTGCAAAGAACCCAGGAGAGGTTAGCAGGGAGGTAGGAAAGCAGCAGGTTTGAGGGGCTTGGTGGGCCCTCCTCCAACAGTCCACTTCCTTGGAGCAGACCAAGCACTGCTGTTAAATGCAGAAAACCAGCAGCAGCCCCCTGATTCTTTGAAGTCGCTGATGTTTTGCAGCTTGCTGAGCTGCTTAGTGAGAAACTCTCATTTTGTTTCCAGAAACAGAAATAAATTGAGTCAGAACTTGCTTTCCTTCAGATAACTGATCTTTTTCTTCCTCTGGAAATACTCAATGGACCTGTTTTTATCAGTGTGGTGTTTACTTTCCAGGAGGCTTTGCCATGTTTGCAGCTCCACAAGGTTTTTTTACCTCAAGCTTCTCCACAAAACTACACAGAAAGCCCGGGACTGGTCCCTGTGGCTGGGAGGGTAAATCCGCTCTCGAGACAGAAAGGATGGCCCTCCTCATGACTTTTACTTTTCTTGTTTCTGTTTTCACATTTTATCGTCCTTCACGCTACATGAACAGGAAGCTATAGGGGCAGCCGCAAATCTTCTTGCTGCCTTACATCCTTCAGCTCCACTATTTTTACGCTGTCAGTTGTTTTTATACATGTGCCTCTACATTTATGGGATAAAATGAGGATGGCTGAAAGTCTCTTATTACAAATTCCATTGTGTATAAGAAGGCCAAGTGCCATTCCCCTTATTCAAACCTAGCCAATGATCTTTACTACTCTCAATTTATAGTAACCATAATTCCAGAAGATCCTTGGATACCTCACAGTGGTTTTTTCAGCATGAATAGGTTTTACAGCTGGGCGAGGTCTTACATTACAGAGAAATTTATGCTTAAACATCTGCTCTTAAATGTCCTTCAGCTAGTCGAGGTGGTTACAAATCCATCCACAACACCCACTGGAATATATAAAAAACCTACTACTCTAGTTTAATGTACCAAAATATTTTTGATTCCATTGGCAGTCTGGATAGCAGGAAGGAAGATGTCAGGAAACTTTAGATTCATGTCAGACCTCTTAATTTCTGGTTATTTCTCATGGGTAGGGAAAAACTCGCTCCTTTTTTTTCTTTTGTACAGCTTGTGGACTGTGCTCAGAAGCTGAACTAGTTCAGTGTTGCTGTGCATACATAGTCTTACAGTTCCTAACAGGTAGAAAAGCATGCTCACTTATTTCTGCTTGCCCTAAAACTTTTGATCAGGATTTGGTGAAGCTCATTGTGGCAGGCTGACTCTACACACATAATAAAAACTAGTCCCTGACACCAGCAGTGCGTAGCTGAGAGCTGAAACTCCAAAAAGATTGTGTATGTACTCCACTTTGCTGCCATGAGTAGTGCCTTGTTTGAGAGAATAGGGTAAGCAAGTCTATCTTCCCTTGCACATTTTCACATCTTTACTTCTTTGGAAAAAAAGAAAAGGCAATGAGACTTGGAAAGTCGTCTTCCAGTAGACCAGCCTGGCTTCATACTGTTGCCTACCTGAGTGAGGTCATATGTGCTTATCCTCCATGGAGCAGGTCTTCCCAGTGTTTTTCCTGGTCTAATGCCCAGATTCCCTACTTAATTTAGCAGTGCATTGATACAGACCTTGTCACTGTTTTATCTCAGCATCTTCGGTGCCGGTCTTTCCAGTAAGTCCATAGACCCTTTTTCAAATCTAATGGCACAAAAATTCCTTGTTACGTAAATTTCCACCCTGATAGATTTCTAGAATTAATATATAATAGCAATTCCGCTATGTCAAAGAAGTCAAGTCTGTCATTGCAGGATTATATACATTTTGTTATAGCAATTCTGTAAATTGAAAAATAGCAATCTTTGCGACTGAAAATGTAAACTTCTATAGGCTGGTCTCATTAGGGTTCTGTAAATGCTCAAATTTACTATGCTACAACCCTTTTTTTTCCTGCCAGCACATTTAAAATATTTTTACAATGCTGTTACGGAGTTTCTACATCTGCAACGGAGCCAGATTCAACCTTGTAGTCTCTTTGAGCATTTTACATAGTGGAGTTCTTCTTTAAGCTGTGCATTCAATGTTGAAATAAAGCTAGCACCTCACAAGGGCTAGACATTCAAAAGGGGTAGACTGGTGGAGCTCCAGATGGAGTTACGCCAACTGACACCAAGCAAGGATACAGCGCTTAGAACCTAAAATCTCTATAAAAGACTGGAGCTCCACACAACACTGATTAAAGCCATTTGGATTTTTCTCATTAATTTTAACAGTACGTATATTAAGCTGTCACATTTTTATTCTTTTCTATCAGCCAAATTCTCTTCATTGGTGCACACTGTGGCTCTCTTGTATGTGATGAAGAGCTGTGTAAGACATGCTCCACTATGTCTGATTCCTTTATATGCTTTTTCTGTGCTGGTGTGTGGGGCTTCTGTGGCTGGTAAAAGTGCAGAACTGGCAGAAGACAGTACACTGTGGATGAGAAGAAATAAAAGCAAGCAACATGTGTCAGGAGGAAGAATTTCCATATTAAATACTCACTGCTTTGCCAAGCTGCAAAAATGTCACTGTTTGGATATAGTAGATCTCCACATTTTTCTTTCAAAAATAGTTTGATATTAGTTAATAAAAATAAAATGTATATAACGCAAACAAACTCAACATGCCCAGCACCAAGAGAGACTAGGTGGAAGTTATAAAGCTTAAAATGAGTCATTGACTTTCTAAATAAGCCTTAAATCAATGGCTAAACCTGTGCAGATTTCAGGGATACAAAATCATATTGTAGAAGAGCAAAATTAGTGCCTAAATGCTGCACTAGGCTGAGCTCGGTCTAATCAAATTCATTTAACCCCATTGTTTTCTTCCTCATGTGTCACAGATGAAAACAATGGAGCCCTCTTGGCAGAAGGCCAGCCTGAAACCATCTATTACCCTCCATGCTGAAGTTCTGACAAGAAGAACAAGGCAGCTGTCCTTATGGTAATTGATATTAATGACTGAGGTTAGAGACCATCGAGCCAGCTCAGGACTTAACAACAAAGAGAAATCCCAGCCTGGCTCCACAACAACAGGGACAGAACTAGTTTGAAGGAAGACGGATGAAATGGGAGCAGACCAGTGCTGTCCTTTTTTAAAAAAAAAGATATTTTATTTATTTTGTCTTGGAAATTATTTAAATGTGACATGAACACACATTAAATAAGAATTTTGATTGAAATTGGCAGTATCTTGCTTTGCTGTTTATCTGACATGTCCTGCGCTGCGTCTGGATGGGCTGGAAGGGGCAGAGGTGGGGCTGGCCACCTTCCCAGCCTGGGGGCACGGTGGCCAGGGGGCTGCATCCCCAGACACCATGTGGTGCAGGGGTGAGCTGCCCGAAGGCTCAGCCCCGGCTGCTCCCTAGCAAGCCCTGGCCTGAGCCCGGGTGCTGCCCCAAACTCCATTCACAGGCTTCTTACGACGTTCCTGGTAAGGTCATTTTCAGTGTTTTGTGGAAGTCTGTGCTAATTTCATCAGATGCCTGCAGATTTCACACATTTTTGTACATTTGTGCAATACTGAACATTGGCTTTCAAACTAGCTGGAGCTATTTTAACCAGCAGAACCAGGGATTTGCACTGGTGAAGACTCAAGTGATATTACCTGCTTAATTTTACTTGTAACAGGCTCTTCTTATTTGCTTTCAGATTTACTTTTTAAACACAGAAACATATTAAAATGAGTCCATTAAAATGAAAAGCCCTGCTTCCATGAAAACTGAATGCACTCAGATTACATGTGGCTCCAGGCTGGAATGAAAGAGTGGAGAGGCAGCCCTCAGAGTACAAGTGGCACTTTTTATATCCAGGAAGAAGATTTTTTGCCATGTCGCTTGGTTGAGTTTGTGGCAGGCTTTGGTTTTTCATTCACAAGGGAAAAGAGGTTAAGGGGACAACCGGATGCGAGGGGCCTCTGTCATATCAACATAGGGACAGCTGCTGTGCTGTCACCCTGGGAGGGATACACCTCTGAGTGCTCTCTCACATCTAACTGGGGCTTCCCCAGTCTTCTTTGTGTGTTATTTTCTCTTTCTGCCTTATTCTGTTCTTAGCTTTTAGAGCCCTCAGCCCCAAAATTGTCTTTTGATGGGGGACACAAAAAATCCAACACCGCTGATCTCCTAAATCCCACCTCAGTGCAAATAGCAAGCAAGAAGGGCTGGTTTAGGGCACGACTACTTCAAATCACTTTCTCACTGTGAACCATAACTGACAACTAGTGGTTGTGGGACAGAGAGCACCTACTCAAGGGGCAGCAATGACCTCAGCAGAAGAGGTGGGTGTTGCGCTTGCTGGAGGGTGAAGCAGACCTTATGAACAGTGAGTAATTGGCATATACCACTATTCTGCCTCCTGGGAGTGTTGTGACTTTTAGCCACCTTATCTTCAAGGTGTTGAGAAGTTCAGCATTGCAACATGTGCTGTCTGTTAAAATAAATGTAGTGCCTATGTTGTTGTTATAGATGTTAAGTAAAATGCTTTCCTATGCAGGCCCTTGAGAAATACATTCTCTTCTTGACCCAATTCTCTTCAAAAGAATGAGAGGTATGGTCAAGTGTATCACACTTTTCAAATGAAAACAGCACTCAAGCTTGCTCTGTAATTTCTAGTCTCCCATGTAAATATCTGGTGATGTTCCCTTCAAATCTTCCCTGCTTTTGCACCTTTGGAGTGTTTTAGCACACAGGGAAAAGAATGGAGTCTTTCAAAAAGGAAAATGGAAAATGTGAAAAATGTTAGAAGAAAGCAAATACCTGGGTTATTACAAAAATATCAGTGTTTGAAACGCTCTTGCTTTCCCAGCCTCTCCTCAACTGTCATTCCTCTGAAGTCCAAATAACACAAAGCATTTACTCACCGTAATTTGTCTGGACTGAGAATTATTTCATGACATGATAATCTGAAATGCCAAGAAACAATTACAATTTGAATTCCAACAGTTACCTTTAAACCAAGATATTCAAAATCATGCTATAGTCTCCTATGGGAGGCAGTACGGTTAAATTTCAAGAAGCCAATACTTACCTGAAAATATAGCAGAAACAGTCTCATGGTATTGCTTCATAGCGGTGTTTATTCACAGTTACACACTCGACTGAATTTAGATTACAATTTTTACAGCTGGATTTCAGCTTTTCTACCGAGCATCTTTATAGCCACTCCTCCCCAAGCCTGTAGTGTTGCATGGGGTTGTTGTGACCCAAGTGCAGGACTGGTTCTGTCCCTGAAAGCAGGTTCAGCTTCTTAAAAATTTTCAAGCATTGTCAGCCTTTTCTTAGATTGGGCTATCCCTCTTTTTATGGTAATATAAGGCAGTTTTCTGTACGATTACAGAGATACTTTGCAAGGTGATTCAGGGTGAGAGTCCACGCTTCCCAAATACATTTGTTACATTTCTTCACTGCTTTAAGTGAGAGAACAGTTTATTTGTGATCTCCAAGGAGAAAGTATCTTAATGAAAAAACTTTGTAAACTGGAAGACATTAAAAAGTGTTCAACTATAGTAGTGGTGGCACACCATTTTATTATATCTCTACTTTTCTGCCAAGGGCCAAGTTACCCAAGGGCACTTAATAAAAGCAGATGATCTGAAGCTGACATTGCAGACAGCCTTACTACCCTATCTCCAGGTTAACATGCTAGTACCGGCCAGTGCTTAAAATCATGCCTGACAACAATGTCAGTGAATTCTCTGCCAAGGCAATGAGCAGGTTTTACTTCAGTATCTGTTTCATGATAACAACATGATTACCGAGAGATTTGCTACTTAGTTTAGGAAATCACACAGAACTGTAAAATAAAATTGTCGTTTCATAAAATGTCTAATAAAACATAATTTCCTAAGAAAAAAGAAATATTCAGCAGAACTAAAATTAGTATTTCTAATATACTATCTGAATACTTCTCCAAATAGAAAGTTGTCTCTGGTGTTGTTATGGAGTGATCATTGTCATTTTCTTTTATGGGACTATGGAAGACCAGAGTTGCTTTCTTTCTGTAGGTAATAATAAACAATAGACAGAATCACTCAGAAATGTCAGATTTTTCCTTTTTATCTGTAGGGGACTGAGGTCCTTCATGACCTGATGTCACGGTTCCTTGATTTTCTGGTTTATTATGACACTGGCCATGCCAAAAAAGTTGTGACTAGAATTAAGCAGTAAGGTGGAAATGTTAAAAACAAATAAAAGAAAACCCCAAGAAACTCAGTAATATTCAAGCTTCACTATGGAGAACGTTTATTTTTTTTTCCCGAGCTTGAAACTCCAAGAATATATCAAAGATTTCGTTGGATTATGCATTATGCCTGCTGCCGGTTGAGCCATGTTGCACACACTACTGAATCACCATGGGGCACCTTGTTGTAGAGGCTTCAGTGTGTTAAAGTAGACGATATAAGGCTAACCCTATTGTCACTCCTCTTTTCCTGTACAGGCATATTTGTTTTCTTTTCTGAAAATGTAGTTGCTACAGCATCTCAATTACTTTTATGAGAATGAAGTTCAATAAATATTAGGTTGTTTCTACCACCTACTCTTAAGGTTAAAAAAACAACATGAAACAGCCATACTTCGTATAATTAAAGGCAACCAAAGTTAAGGGTCCTTCTGATAATACCTACAGAAAAGGAAGACTGTTATTGGTTCCCTTTCCACCTAATATTTTAAGATAATTACTTTGGTTTCCTTCTTATATTTAATCAATATAACAATGATTTTTATGTTGTTGTTTCTTTCCTTCCCCAGATGTACATCCAGACAACAACACTTACTGTCTCCATGAGTTTAAGTGCTTCTGTGTCTCTGGGCATGCTCTACATGCCCAAGGTTTATATTATCATTTTTCATCCAGAGCAGAATGTTCAAAAACGGAAGCGGAGCTTCAAGGCTGTAGTGACAGCTGCCACAATGCAAAGCAAACTGACCCAAAAAGGAAATGACAGACCAAATGGCGAGGTCAAAACTGAACTGTGTGAAAGTCTTGAAACCAACAGTAAGTCATCTGTAGACTTTCCCATGGTCAAGAGTGGCAGCACTTCCTAATAGATGTACGTTCACAAGAATGCACTTTATAATAATAATAAAATCTATTCTTTTTGTTGCTTCTTCTGCATGAATCCAGAGATGTGTCAGAATTCATGTACTGCTGAATGCAGGAATGCCTAGAGTTGTTTCAGACAAATTGTTTTTCACAGGAGGCTAGTGAAAAAAAAAAAAAAGCACAAGCAGATTTTGGAAAGGCACATCTTTTGAAAATGATCTGTTTTAGCTAGTGCTAATTTGATGTGTTGTGCATTGCTGTGCCAGTTGTGGTATGTCCTGACAGTTCATCAGGTGTTTTTATGGTCATATTTGTATATTCAAAACTAAAGCTTGTTGAAAAAAAAATAATAAAACCAGTTAACATTGCTTTTATTTTGCAGTTAGGCATGGAAGTGAAAATAATGCTTTCTACCTCTCCATCTCAATATTTGTTGACTTTTTCATTTATCACAACTCATGACTACTAACACTTCCCAGAATAACATTTCCCATCCAGGTCTTTGTTGTGGTTTTCTTCATTTTGGTAAAAAATCATGGTAATTCATACACTGCTTAATCATTATGTGTTCTGGTATGTCGTGGGTAGTAATGGGAAGAAGTTCTTTCCCATGTCAGAAAAGTTCTTCATTCTTTCCCTGTCTCTAAATTGCTCTGGTATAGAAGAAAACAAAGGTTACAGCTTCCATTCCACCGCATGAAGACACACTCTCTTATAAACTGGACTTCACAACAAGAATAATCAAATATGAATAAAGCCAGCAACTTTACCCCCAGAGCTTAGTAATGGAGAATTGGTTTCTATTAAGGAGTTAGAGGTCACGTGGGATGGACGTCAGCTGTTATAATTAAAGACCTTTTTTCAGTCATTTTACTGCAAATGAGGGGTTTTTTGAATTCTTATTACTTTCTGATGATGTTGACAGGAGATTGAATAGTACTATTTTGCTTGAGCACATTCAGACAAGTCAGTACCTAGTCTGCAGAAAAATATTGTACTTTTTTCAGAAAAATGCAACCCCCCACTGAATTCAATCAGAGTTTGCCACATCGAAGACTGTATAAATATAGTCCATAAGTTTACCATACTATAGTTGCTGATGCTTGGAGGCTACTGAGTGCAAACCAATTCACTTAAAAAACTCATGACCCTTCAAAATGTGTATATCTGCTAGACTGAGCTAAGGGTTTATACAGCTTCAGGTTATGACATATAACAAAGGACAAAAGGAGAAAGGCAATGAAATTCCTTGTGGAACAAATAATAGTATGGAAATACGAAGAACTCAGTAATTTCTCAAATCTTCAGAAGCCATGAAAATAAAATTCAGAAGGGAAAGTGATGTGGATTTTGCTGAGTTTGCAAAATTATAATTTTCTGACGAAATGTCAAAGGAGAGATCCCACAGTAGGGTGAGAAAGAGCGTTACTAAGAAAGTCTTGGGTATCTGATGTTTATCTACTGTGCCTAACTAAGAAATGCTGTGCCTGATATTCCTTAAACTATTATTATGCATAATTCATAGAAATAGCTGCTATTGGAAACAAGTCCGCTTCTCCAGTAGTGTGAGGTATGCAGGGTAATGCTTATTTACTGTGCTGCAAACAAGATTTTAACAGTAGCACATCTATATAATTCTGAGCTCACTAGGAGTATATCCTGACTAGGCTTTGATCCAGGCATCATAATACTTCCATAGGCAAAAATTCAGAGTCAATTCATTTGCGCTCCAGAAAGCTGTCCCTATATAATACAGCTCTTGGCCTCAAGATGGGTTTTTCTCTTCCCCAAAATTATTCTGTACCATTTGGATTTGAGCATCTTCCCTCTTTTCTGCCAAATTAGTTATTGTCAAACTTTTGATCATTCCTGTGAATTATCAGTGCATAATTCCACATAAGACCTTTTCACTAGGTCCATAGTAACAACTTCTCAACACTGCAAAATGCCTTGCACTGACTCTGTGTGAGGTAGATCTGTCTTCTCTTTGGCAGTATATGAACCTGATCACAAAAAATCAGGCTATTCCTAGTAAACCAGAGTTGTGTAGTAAGTTTTTCCCGTTATTTCCCAAGCACAGATACTGGTGGTGATAACAATGCTCATAACTAGGTAAGGAAGAAGATGATACAGTCAGGTAATTCCTTTTGCTTCTCAACCAGAGACGAATCTGCTCTGTCTGGTTTGTCCTGTTCCATGTGACAGACTTTACTCCATGTTGTCCCTGACACGAATACAGTCTTTTTTTTTTTTTTTGAACTGCATTCATATTCAGTGGAAAACAAATTGTATCTGGGAATCTGGATGAAAAAACAAATCCAGATATAATTATAGAAGGCATAGCAATGACTTTAAATGCATACAGGTGAGATGTCAATAATCACTCTAAATTGCTTTAGATCCTCTTTTATATTATTCTTTTTCTTTTTGTCTCATTCCAACAGCAATGTGGTAACTGGAGCTAGAAAACGTTGTTCATACCCAGAAATATTTTGAGCCAAGTCTGTTACTTTTTCTGGCCATCTAAGCTTGCCAAATTTGGTTCATGTTTTTACTATGAAATACTAACAGTCTTAAAGAGCAGGACAGCAGCTGCTGAAGCTTTCAGATCCCCAGACAGAAACTCTAGGCTTATTACAGTGAACTATGAAGACACTTGAAATATTTATCAAGTAAAAAAACATTGTTTGCAGAAGAGATTAGATTTAATGCATTTAAAATTACTATCTACACTAGTTTCCTGCATTGTCATTTTTTAAAGTAACAACACTTGAAACTCAGTAGGAAAACTTTTGTTTCTTGATCAGTCCTAGATTAATTCTGTCAAATCTATTTAAGTCTTAGATACACAGCAATGTTACAGCAAATTCACAAGTTGCTCTCAATCAGCTGAGGTGCAGTAACTACTTATTTTTGCATTTTGAGCTTCTTGCAAATGTCCTCACATAATTCAGCTTACTGGGTTGTGATAAATCCGATTATGTTACATCGCTGTGGGCTAAAAACATATACATGAAAAGTTATCATAGAACTCAGCTGATAAAGGGTAATGTGGCAAGCTAGCTTAACCTAACCTGATCACCTAACCGATCCTGTTTTCATGGTGAGGGAAAAAAATAAGCTTTGTTCCCTCTGTCCTTTTGTTCCCAAGCGTGCAGAGTTTGCAGATGTGCATTTATTTGTTATTTCTTAGTTGGGAACAAATGCTTTTATGCTCTGAGGAACTCCATACCATTTCAGCAGTCCTGCATTATTTTCGAAGGAGCTTAACAGGCCAAAAGAAAAATAGAATCCTCTCAGAAATCCAGCTGTAGGAGCATGGGAGAGTTCAGATGGGAGCAGTACATTCCTTCTGAAAGATCTGAAAGATGTAAATGAGGCTATATTTGCTTCAAGTGTCCCAATACCGGCAAATAAATCTACTTCATGTTGGTGCTTGAATACTGTGATTGATTTTGTGAAATATTTGCTTAATGTGCCAAAAGCAATCCTGTCATGAATTAGCTCCTCCAGGCACAAAGTACTGGAGCTATCTGTGCAAGTGGAAGTAAGAAATACTATGTTATGCAGCTTGCTTTTGATTATTCATTCTTATATATACATTCTTAGGGAACAAAAGTTATAGTTATATGTGAATTATAATGGTCTGGTTCTGTTGTGTCTTACAAAATGTCAAATGTAATATCAGAATCAAATTGCTCAGAAATCCAAAGAAAACATGAAGATGAAGCAAGCAGCAAACTTAGTTATTTATGCTACCTAGTATTATTTTGCAGAAATTTTAGTCATCTTTGATTTAGTTTAATCCTTGGTTCAGGACAGACAAGCTGTAGTTTCTTGGTTTCTGTACTCTGTTCTTTCCAAATCATCAGATTGTTAGACTGGATTTAGGAGGTAGAATGAAGAATCTTTTACGTATCTATCTCAGCTCTTCCCACCAGATTCTATATAAAAAAAGAAACTGAAGGAAGGAAGGAACATATGGGAACAGAATGAAGATCTTTGGATCTAGAGACCAGACAACTTTTGTGCCATGAAATTATTTTCATCCTGCCAGTTGTAGTCTTCACTAACATAAGCAGAACATGTCTGTAGCAGATGGAATATAAAACTTATTTGGGAAGCCAAATTCCTCTGTATGCTGTATGACATAGACCTTATTACAGAGACAAAAAAGAGACTTAGTCCCCCAGCAGACTGATTTGCCATGTAGCCAACTGGTTTAAAATTAGGGAGCTAACTGTGGGACCTAGTGTCACCATTTCTGTCTTCCCACCACTACGTTAACACAGCAGTGGAGACTTGGGCCATATTTTTAACAGCAAAGGGGTAAGATACAATGGCATAGAAGATGATGTAAACTTCCCTGTATGATTCACAGTTGTTCTCTTTTACAATAATAGAAATGTTTAACTTTCTCAACATACTACCTCATTCTGAACAAGGGGTGTCAGCTTTGCTCAGAGGAAGACATAATTAGCTGACCATCAACATAAGGAGAGCGTAATAGCATGGCAGCTCTAAAACACAGCCTAGGGTCTCATAAGCATTTCTGCTGGCTCACTGCTATGTAGATACTCTGTGTCTGAAGAGTGTCTGGAGAATATGTGCTGTAGGCACTAGCTGCTCTGTTTCACTAACTTGGAGAGATGGTTCCCGTATCAGGTTTTGCTCCTTTCAAGGAGCATAAGCCTTTTTCTGGATGGACGAACCACCAGTAGCTGCAAAATTACCTTCAACCAGCAGAGGAGATAGAAAAATCCAAGCTCTAAATTAAAAAAGTCTATACAGAAGTCAGCCAAAATAATACCAGACAAACAGTATGATGAAATTCTGTTACAAGTATGCTAAAACCACTCATCATTGTTCCTCTCTATTGACCTCTGCTTCCCCAAGTCATAAACAAAATGTTATCATCAAAAACACAGAACCTGAGATCCAGCTTACTCACTGCCTATATACATGCTTAAACTTTCTTATTTTATTCCATGAACACCGGCGATGTTATTTGGAAATATACTTGGACATTGTCTGAGTTCAAATGCTAAATATGTTTTGTTTTTTTTCTCCTTTGTCGATTCTAAAAATCCTGAACTTTATTTTTTGTTGTTGTTTGTTTTTGGTTTTTTGATTTACAGCCTTCTCTACCAAGACAACTTATGTCAGTTACAGCAGTCAGGCAAACTGAGCAGGGATGAAATTCACTGGAAGACCTGCAGGATGGGATCTTGCAAACATAGACTGTACCACAACGAGAATTCAGTCTTGGAAATATCAGTAAACTACATTCAAATCAATAGTCACTCTCCTAAAGGACACGGATTACACAGAGGCAAAAGGCAAAAGAGACAGGGGAAGGAACAGTCCAGTTTTATAACACAGAGACAGAGTGTCCAGCTTCTGAAGAGTTCACTCACAAAAGGAAGTAAATCACAAAAGGAAAACAAATGTTAGCTTGTGATAAAAAATGCTGTTGAAATAAATCATGTCTGATGTTATATCTGTAAGTACTTTTTTGTGATTGTGACAATTTCCTTTCCTGTCCTACATTGTTCAACTCGTAAAAGAAGAGTTTGTTTCTTGTGACGGCTGACTGAATTAAGTCCTGGGTTACGCTAAAATAAATGCAATGATCAACGCATGCTAATTTTTATACAAAATAATTTATTTCTAATAATAAAGGAATGTTTTACAAATGTTGAGACTTGTTTTGTTGCAGTTTTAAGGAAAAAAAGTCCTTACACTCTTGTCTATTGTTTGATTAGAATGTGCAGTAAAGGTGGGTGTACAAATAAAATAAAAATCATGGCATCAGAAGAATGCAGTGTAAACTCTAAGCATGTGTGTGTGTGTATGTGTGCATGTGTGCGTGTACATAGGTGCATGCCAGCATGTATGTATGTGTGTGTGTTTACTCTGCAGTGCGTGAATTTTTTTGTTCAAAGCTTTGTGACTGTATTTTCTAATGGAAGGATTTTTTCCCCCTTCTCACCCTCAAAGTAAGTGCATTTTATATGTTTGTAAGTGAAGGAGTCCTGACAGTAATTATTTTGTATGATTGTATTCTATTTCTGAACCTCCACTAATAATTTCAATCCTTTTAATTTCTGGAATTTACAGTTTGTAAGACTTCATGACAGCTAGACTGGATTAAGCTGGAAGTCTATTCAGCTTAGTATCCTGTCTCTGACAGGGGAATGTAGCAGATGCTTATCTCAATAAAGGTGATTTTGAAATAACAGGAGAGATATCAATGGAGAGTTTGGAAAGTGGTGACCTAGTGGATATATGTACTATTGCCTTATTAACACTTAAATATCAAAGAAATAGATGTCCATGTGCAATCTTCACATCTTCTAACTCCCATGTCAAAAGGTGGTGTGTGCGTTAGAAAAGATTATGCAAAGAGAAAGAGAAATTCCTATAGATGTCTATCAAGTTTATAAACCCCTCCAAAGAAGTTTAAAAAAGACAGCTGGGGACTTTCTGCTTTGGTACTATACCTGTGATGTTCTTTAAGACTTTTCCACTCCGTACGCTATTTATCATTTGTCAAGTCACTGGGTCTTCACAATCAGTTGGTTATTAAATATTACTCATCCTGAATTAGCCTGGATGACTCCTTGTGCTTTTTTTCTTCAAAGGAGCTGTATTTTTATAACATATCTTGAGGAAGCTGTGGTGTGTCGTAAACTACATGAATGAAAGTTGAAGTATCTGAAACTGAACCTCCTTCTGTCACCATGTCAACATTTAAACCGCAGCACAGTCAGCAAACTGCATGATACTGAATTTCCGTGTTCAAGATATTTGACAAAACATAGTTAGTTTTTCCCAGCATTTAAATATCTGAATTATTAACTGATAATTGCTTTCGTACAGTGTGGTATTGTGTATTTGTTACATGTGCTTATACTGTGTGAAAATTCCATTTTCGACTATACCACATCATGTCAATCTCAAACCTATAAATTAATATATGCTTAATTTTAGGCATTTGAGTAATGCAGCTAATGAAATGCGACCTGAAAAAACTTTTCATAAAACCAGTTTCAGTTCTGTTTTGCTAAATAATACCTCATCAAATTGATGGTTTTTGTGAAAATGCATTGATTAGATCAATGTTTTAACAAGTTAGACTTCCATGTCTAGGATGGATTTCCGAAAAGAGAAAGAGAGAGAATATGTTTTATCTGAAAACCAATGTATTGGCACAGTTTCTTATCAAGAAACCTTTATAAAGTTTCATTTTCAATCCACAACAACAAAAAATTTCAGATCTTTTGTCTGTAATATCTATACATAATAATATAACAGTATGCTTTCGAAAAAACAATACATAGGAATTGCCTTTAAAACACATTTCATATACAGATAAACGTTTTATATACACATAAAGATTAGTATATGATATATGAATACCTTCCAGTTTCAGAGTAGTCCAAAGGAAATGTTGTTCTGAACAGATTTACTGAGACCAATATACACTTTTTTTGGTTGAACAGTAGAATACAAACAGAATGAAAATTATTTTGTGCGTTTTCTATGTCATTCTGTCTGAAATGTGCAGTATATTAAGCCTCACTGGTATTAGTGTAACTCACCATACAAATCAGCACACAGTCTGAATTACAGAATGAAACGGGTGTTTTCAGAATACAACAGAACAGCACTGGTCTACAGGTTTCAATTCTATAGAGTAGATATGTACAGTTTATGCATTTGCATAGAATGGTGCATATCCATCTCCTATAAAGGATCAAAAGCACATTCTTCTCTTGTTTTGCTCTAGAGCTATGGAAGAACAATGCATTTTATTTCTGAATGAAATGTTTACTTTGTTCTCTTCAGCTTCGGAGACTTTCCTGTACAGGCAGTAGCAGCTCCAAAGATTTTTTTCTAGCAACCTGATATGTGAGTTCTGCATCCAAGACTGTACCTTCAGGTGACCTGAAATCACAGAATCACAGAATCACAGAATCACAGAATAGTAGGGGTTGGAAGGGACCTCTGTGGGTCATCTAGTCCAACCCTCCTGCCGAAGCAGGGTCACCTACAGTAGGCTGCACAGGATCT
>Ga0181612_179082_pt1 | contig 28430 bp, 15 predicted proteins | sample HoacroProtozoa21_FD_119630 | JGI IMG/M metagenome (GOLD analysis project Ga0181612, IMG submission 119630) | Hoatzin crop microbial communities from Cojedes, Venezuel. Combined Assembly of Gp0051906, Gp0051904, Gp0051908 | reverse complement strand
TGTAGAAAGTCACCAAATTTGTAAGGCATGATTTGCCCTTAGGGAAGCTATGTTCGCTGTCACCAATCACCTCCTTATTTTCCATGTGCCTTACCATAGTTTCCAGGAGGCTCTACTCCAGGACCTTGCTGGGCACAAAGATGAGACTGACTGGCCTGTAGTTCCCTGGGTCTTCCTTTTTTCCCTTTTTAAAAACGGGGGTTATATTTCCCTTTTTGCAGTCAGTGGATCTTCATCGGATTGGCATAACTTCTTAAATATGATGGATAGTGGCTTACCAGCTTCATTCACCAGTTCCCTCAGGACCTGCGGATGCATCTCACCAAACCCCATGGACTTTTGCACCTTCAGGTTCCTTGGGCAGTCTCGAACCTGGTCTTCTTCTGCAGTGGGTGGTTCTTCATTCTCCCAGTCCCTGCCTTTGCCTTCTGCAACTCAGGCGTTGTGGCTAGAGCACGTGCTATTGAAGACTGAGGCAAAAAAGTAAGACTATTCATGTTCCTGCCTCCGCATGTCCTACAAAGAATTAAGTATCTGTCTTGTGAAGTCTCTCTGTTCCTTGAATCTTTGATTAGAGGTAAATACAGGTATCATCTCAGAACAACAGTTCTGGGGGGATTCCACAGGTAATAGCTGTATTTACAGTGAGTAGAGGTAGCCTTGGGGTGACAGTCCAAGAGTAGAAATCACAAGGTCTGAAATCTGTTCCTGCCTTTGTCCTAGGGTTGGTTCATAATACAGACAAGTCACAGCATGTCTCTGCTGTGAAATAGGGATTATGCCTGCTTAACAGCATTGTAAGGCTACCCTCTGTGAAGAAAGGTTGTAAAAGAATTGCAAAGTGCCATTTCAACTCTATCTACATTTCATTTGAACTCTGGATTTCCAGGGTGAAGGAAAATCAATATCTGTTTTATTGTCTCAGACCCCTTTGGAGCCAACATACTGCAGCTGGAAAAAGCCTTTCTTTCTCACCCAAAGCTTCCAATTTTTTTTCTTCCTCCTCATGTGTTTTTAAAGCATTCTCATTTGCACTTCGCCTTGTTGAACTTCATGCGGTTCATGAAGGCCCACCACTCAAGCCTGTCAAGGTCCCTCTGAATGGCATCCCTTCCCTCCAGTGTGTCAACCACACCACACAGCTTGGTGTCATCGGCAAACTTGCTGAGGGTGCACTCAGTCCCACTGTCCATGTCACCGACATGTCTGCCTCTGTCAGTTTTACCAATAAACTGTTTGCATGCTCCACTTCTGAATTTTTGCCTAATATAATGTTTTTTTGGTTTCTGACATGCTTTAATTTCTGCAGAGCTGAGCCTTGGCTGCTCTGTGCTTGCAGCAGTAGAAGTTGTGGGGGCAAGTAAAACCACAAACCATTTGACTAACTGCAACTGGCTTTTTGTTGTTCCTGATTAAAGTATGAAAATGGGAGGAATACCTATGTTACTGTCACTTTTCTCTTTGTGTTTCTGCTTAGTGGTGACCTTTGACTCTATAGGTTGAAATGTTTTTGTTGCTTTATACCATTTTTGGTATTGGTATAGATTTTGAAGCCAGCAGGTAGTTTTTTCCATGTGTTTTTTTTTTTTTTTATATTCCTTGGTTTGGCTTTGGGAAGTTTCCCACCCAACCTCTATTTTGTTCGCTGCGTCAGTGATGCTTTGCTTTGCTCTTTGTCTCAGTTAGGAAGTGAAGACACCAAGTGAAATAGTGTTCAAACCACGGAAGTGTTGGTTGTGTGTTTGGTGCCTGTTGGAACATTTAAAACACCGTGCTGTTTCCTGCTCATCATTTATGACTTATTAGCACCTTTTTGGAAAAGGTGGCTCCTGCTAGGTTGGGAGGAGGTGAATCGCTCTGTAGCCTTTTTGTGTGCTTTCTTTTAGTCCTCTGTATTTATAATGGCCTGACTTGAAGGCGAGCACCTTCCTGTGGGTGCCACTACCTATTTTTAACAGGCTTCCTTGCATTGAAGACTTTAGATGTCATACTTTGAGATTAAGAGATAAAGCAATTAACAAGGCTTCAAACAGCCTCTTGATGGAACAAATCTGTAGGCACCTTTACACAGTGTTAGTAAATTGCTGGAAGTTTGCTTGTTATGCTTTATTTTTTCTACTTTCTTTGGACTGTCTTGATAAGTTACCTGTTTCTGGAGTAACAGATTAACAAATTACATAAATATGAAAAATACCACGTTGCTCCTTTTTCGAAGCTTGGGGTGCCTGGTAGGAGTTTAAAATAACAAACATCCATCAATGTTGTTTTCCTGGTTCAAATGGCAACTGTTTGAAACATCTGCTGTCTAGCAGTGCATGGATAACATACTTTATTAGAAGTCACATGTCTGGAGAGTTGTATCTGAGCCAGGGTGTTTTGATTTTTTTTTTTTTATGACAAACTATGCTGCTAATCTTTGCTCAAAAACTAGGCTTTTGGCTCATGTTCCTTAACCTCAAAGAGTGTAATTTGGCTAAAGGAGATGTTTTGCTAAAGGAGATGTTTTATTCTTCAACATTTGTGAAGCATGTAGATATGTGAAGAGCAATGAACTCTGTCATAAGAAGCCTGTCATGCTATTCAGTCATTTTTGAGCTAAACTTATTGCTGTTGGTCTCATGAAGCACTCGCAGGTCTTGGCTGTGGCTACCTTTTAGAAATGGAGGTCAGCATGAGTTAAATACTGATTTTGATCTGGTTTCTAACAGCTTGCTTTTTCTACCTGCTCTGTTGGTATATTAGCATAAATTACTGTAACTTGCCTGAAGGAAATGGAGCAATGCTGAGTAACAACTGCCAAGGTTTGGGACCTTATTTTTTTTCTAATGTGTTTTAGACAACAAAAGATCTCATTGTGAGAGAGAGAGAGGTAATACTTAAGCATCTAGTTTAGCCTTTAAAAGGAAAGGAAAACAACATGCAGAAACAGATGTTTTTGTCTTACTGTGATAGCCAACCTCAACAGTAGAGTCAATGTTTAAAAGTTTGATGTAACAAATAATGAGCTGTACTCTGTCGAGACTCCAGTTTATGTAGTTGCACTAATTGAACAGTTAAGGAGTGAAAAGTATGTCTAATAATTTTTCACAAGTCTTTTAGCTGTGAAGAGACAAATGTAAATATTTGCAGTTGTGAGGAACTTTGTACACATCAGTGGGGTAAAATGGAATGATACAGTCTTTGTTTGCCTTTCAGTGGTTTCGAATAACTAGAGAAACATAAGTATTCATCATAATTTAACGAAAAGCAGTATCTCAGTTTTACATCTATGTCCAGATCCTACAGTCAGAATGAGTTGAATTCAGAGAAGGAGAAGGATTCAAGGGGAGAACAGTTTTCAGCTTCCTTTATGTTGCCTAGAGCTGTTTTTTTTGTTGTTGTTTGTTTGTTTCCTCAGTGTGTGGTATTGCAGCAATCTTTGCCCTCTATACAAAAGGTGACTGTGAAGCTCAGAAATCATCTTTCCACTTCACTGACAATACACTTCATCTCCCTTCAGCTTCCCCTTGAGCATCAGAAGGCATTGACACCCTGATGGGGAAGTGTCTCACAGCCACATTGCCACTACTTGTCGGTACAGCAGAATCTTTCCAGGCGATTGCTGCTGTGGTGAACTTGCCAGTTGTAACTTGCCCTTGGCCCCTTAGAATCACAGAATCATTAAGGTTGGAAAAAGACCTCTAAGATTATCAAGTCCAACTGTCAACCCAACACCACTGTGCCTGCTAAACCATATCCCGAAGTGCCATATCTACACATTTTTTGAACACCTCGAGGGATGGTGACTCCTCCACTCCTTAAGCTGATGCTTTTTGTTTCTTGTCAGCTATTCCTGTGGCTGAGAAGGAAGAGTGAGGAGCTGAAATTAATTCTGTCTCTCCTTGTGTATGAACATTTAGCCCTTGCCCTGATGTCTCTGGAGGCATTTGCATTACTCTCATTAACTGGTTAATCCTAATGACGCTAAATACTTAGAGATTAAAGAAGATTGCTCATGTAGGTTCGTTTTTACGGGGTGTCACCTCTCCATTTTGTCTAAGACTTGTAATAGTTACTTCAGCACTTTGAATATTTGCCTCCCAGTTGGCCACTGAGCTCTCTAGCTGGTAGGATGGCAGACTCTGTTGTGTTGAGAGGCTTGTGGCAACGTTTGCTGTTAACTACCTTTGGAGAAATACTTTGGTTTAAACTGAGAACTGAGTTCATGAGACTACCAGATGTAGTAGGCATGGCAAGCACTTTTTTCCCCAAGGTTTTCCCACAGAGCCCTGAGAATCCTTCTCCTTGGTTAAGAGGCTCCGGTTTGTAGTGATTCTCCCTCTGGAGAAACTTAAATGTATTTGGGCTAACCAGGGGAATTGGTAGAAAGAGAAGTGCTCAGTGCACTGCAGCTTCATCAAGTTATGCTTTACAGTGTTGCTAACAGAAGCCATATATTGGATATCTCTATAACAGCGTTGCCTTTAGATTGCTCTGCTTTGGTGTTTTGGATGTGTATTGATAATATAATACCGTGCATAACCCAGAAGTGTGTATTTTTCAGATAATCTAATTTGTACTTGCTGTGTATTAGAATATGTTCAATGACAGACTTTGCCCACTCAGACAGCTGATTAATTTTGTTGCATCAGGACTCTTCTGTCCTCCCCAGTATTATGTGCAGACTTCAGAGCTGAAGCTGTGCTTCAGCTGTCCTTCTTTTTTAGGACAGATCATGTAGCTGTTAGTACTATTTACCAAATCATTTTAGGTAGCACTTATGCCATTTTGTGCGCAGTGTAAAGCTATCGAGCTGTAACCTGTGCTAGCAGCACTGTATGTCATCTGTGAATTCCTGTGCTCAGTATTCTAGCTTTCCCTCCCAATAAAGTTGTAACGCTTTTACTGACACTGTTACATACTGACAAGCCTAGTGCAGGACTCAGTGGTCGGACAGTCTGGTGGGAGGCTGGGAAAGAATTAGGATTGAAGCTTCTTGCAGAGTGAGCGTATAGACCCAGTTGTGTGTTAGGATTGTGCATGGTGCTGCCCTGGTTGAAGGTGGGACTTGTAGAACCACAGTTCTGCTTCATTACTTGCAGACCAAATCCATGAGGACATCCATAATGTTAGTAGTAGCCTTTATGTACTCATTTCAGGAGAGATAGTACCTTTGAAGGCTGTGTGCTTCCTCCACTATTGTGATGGGTTGACCCCAGCTGGCAGCTTGCTTGCTCACTCCCTCTGCAGAGGGATGGGGGAGAGAATTGGAAGGGCAAAGGCAGGAAAAAAACTCTGTGGGTCAAGATAAAGATGGTTTAAGTGAAGGGGAGGACACCACAACAAACACCTCCCCACAACCAGTGCAAGGGCAGTCACCACCAGCAGGCTGATGTCCAGCCAGTATTTTAGCAATGGCTACTTTAGAAAAACTCACCCTCCTGCCCTCCCCACCCGAGCCCCTCCCCATTTTATGGCTCAGCATGATGTTCGGTGGTTTGGAGTAGCTCTTTGGTCGATTCAAGTCAGCTGTACCAGCTGTGTCCCCTCCCAGCCTAACAAGGGTGGCAGAGCGAGAAACTGAGATGGCCTTGATGCTCTGAAGCAGTGTTCAGCAGTGGCTAAAACACTTGTGTACCAGCAATGGTGTTTTGGTCACCAGTGTAAAACACAGCACCATATGGGCTGCTATGAAGAAAACAAGCTCCTTTCCAGCCAGACCCAGTACAGCTGTGCACTGTTACTGACCGTGGGGCTGCTGTATTTCAGGATTTCCCCTGTAACAGGTGCATGAGAGCATACTGCTGGTCAATAAAGGTTCAGGCATTGCTCAGACACTGGAGTGTATTCTATCCAGTAGCTGAAATCAGACCAAATTCTTGGATTAAGATGGGTTTGGTGTTTAGTATAGTCTATGCAGTAGCAAAGATCTGAAAACTTAGATTCTCAAGTTCAGTGTTTTGCCTGTAGTTTAGACATTATTTAAACCTGACTGAAATATTTATCCTTTTAGTTTCAGTATCCTCAACTATGAAATGATAATGTTGATAACACTGGCTGAATTCTTAAGTGTGTGGTAGTAGAAAGGTAGTAATGCGAAAGGTAGGAGTGCTTGTAAGGATCCTTTATTTCTTAGGGATACTAATAATTAAAAAAAAAGGGGGGGGCACTGTGTTGTTGTTATTCTTGGATTTCTTTTTTTTTCCTGAAAGAAAACATTCTTGGCAGATCTCCATGAATTCTCAAGTTTGTCTTTGTCTTGAGACATTTGACAGCAATGCCAAACAACACTGGAGCTATTGTTAGAAGGGAACCTGATACTGTTATTGTTCCACTTAAATGGAGTTGTGCGAGGAAATGCCAGCTTTCCTATTGAGGGAACTCGATGAACTGGAAGAGTTTTTGGTTTCTTGCATTACTAGCTGCCAAATGAATGAGAACTGATTTAATCCAAGTATGACAGCTTACTCAACAAGCATCTGAAGGAGTGAAATGTAAATGAATTGTCCTTTGCAGGGGAGACTTCGGAATCTAAATCACAAGTGGGAAACATCGGTTTGAGCTTAGGTATTATATGCATAGACAAAAGCCTATATCTTTTAAAAGATTATTAAATTAGTGTAGATTGAGGCAATACAGCATTTCACTTAAAGTATTAAGAGAGCGAAAGAGCAGTTAGTTTGGATCAACTACATTTCATGGAATTCAAAATAAATTTTATTCTATTCCAGAAACTTCTCACTGTTCCTTTTACCGGATGTTTAACTCACACGTATGCTGGGTAGGTAATATATGGCTTAATCCACCCGAAAAATCAGAGGAATTAGCAACTTTGATTGACTTCAGTGACAGAATACCTTGACACTGAACTGCTTTTTAAAACTTAGGTTTCTTAAACTGTTAGCTTGAATTGTGTCATTCAGTTACTTTAATTGAATTTAATTTTTGGGCCAAGGACTTTAAAGCCAAACAAAAAAAAGGAAATGGTGTTAATGAAAACTGGGAGTGGGAATTGCTACTTGAATTTAGATGGTAGAAATTCACTTAGACAGACCAGTCTGTGGGTTTTGAAGATTCATTGCAGTTGGGTGACATTAAATATCTCCTTTTTAAGTCAGACTAGCACTGTTTTAAGACATGTTTCTGTTTACTTCCGTGGCAGGTGTGAGGTATTTACCATCTAAATGTAAATAAAGAACTTAGGAATATTTATGTAAATTCAGCAGTGTTTAAAATCTTGGTACTTTGTACAGGTTTCAGCTTTTCAAATCACCTCTTCAGCTTAATTAGGTGTGATATGAAGCTCTATATCCTAACGTACAGGGTAGAGCTTCTTGTAAACAAAGAGTTTTGGGATCCATTGGAATGAAAAATATTATGGAATTAAAGGTAGCATTGTTTGGTTTAGACTGCTAAGAAATAAGTGCTTGGGTGATGTTGAATACAGCTAAAAGTTTCACTACTTTTCATGTATGCTAAGTAGACAGAGTGTAGGAAGTGCAACAAAACAAATAAATTTTGTAATCTAGATTGATTGGTAATTTTGTAACAGCACTCACTTGCCTGTAGCAAATTTCCTGAGGTTTAAGGAGCAGATGGAGTTAATTGGCTCCTCCCAGTCAGTCACTGGTCTTCAGGGAGTTCATTTCAGTGCTTATCCTTACTTTCATAGGATTCAGTGAACTTGTATTCTGTGTAGAAGGAGGAAGGATGAACACAATCTTGGCAAAATTTCAGTAGTGTCAGTGATTATCTCCAAATATCTGTGCTCCAATATCAGCAACTAATTAAACAAACTGTGCTGTGTACCTTTCTCCCATAGCAGTCATGAATTGCATGTTGTGGTATGGCTGTATTTCTCTGCAGGTGCAGTGTGTCTTACACAGGGAAGGTGGTTCCTACTTGTGGATAACATAATTTATCATATTACAGGATAATTTTTATTATTATTTTTATTTCCAGAAATGTTAACTGCAGATTTCACTGTATGCCCTTTTTTTGCTGCTGGCACTACAGAACAGATTCCTCACCCAACCTGTCTCAAATCAGAATGAGCTGGGCAAGGCTTCCAGACTGCCTGGTCCATTCACATGCTCATTGGACAACCAGTTTCTGGAAACTGGGGAAGGGTTCCAATAAAACTGAGACAAGGCCCAGAAACACAAGCCAATGATGTCAGCTGAATGAGTCCATGCAATTTTTAGTTGATATTTTTAAGATTAAGAAGTGTAGAAGTTCTTGTCAGGACTCATTTAAAGGGTGGCTTCTATTTCTGTGTGAATGGAAGTTCTGGTAGATCAGCGGTCTTTAGCAGAGACAATGGGAGCTTTGGGCCAACTGTGTTCCTTTGATAAACTGGTTGGAAGGAGGGAATTTCACCCAAGGGAGACTTGGTTTTATGGCTTCTTCATAATCCTAACTACGGCCATCTTTAAAACACATAATTATATAGTTCGGGTACCCAAAATGTAGTAAGTATTTTGAAGTACTTACTGTGAAAGATAACTCAAATATGTGAAAGGTACAGGGAAATATAAATATGCAATAAGTATGATGATAGTAAAAAAAGAAAAAAAATTGAAAAGTAGGGAACTGCATGAGGTGAAGAGGGTTTTATGGTTGTCCTGAGTTTGGGTTTTTGATTGGGTTTTTTGTATATGTGAATGGCCAGACTGGGAAGAAACTTCAGGTGTATAGTCGAAAGAAAAAGGAATTTTAAATGAGGCTAGGACTGATAGAGATGAAGAAGGGAATTTGAGGGAAGAGGACTGCGTGAATGGCTGATTCTGTAAGGAGGACTGGCAGAGGAAATGTGCTTGGTTGGTTTGTCATCACTTTCCCTCCCTTTTCCTCTTCCTTTTCTAGTCAGCTGTGATTTTCCTTCAATCCCATTGATCACTCACAGCGCCTGGACAGATGCAGGTGATAGGCAGAAGGCTGTTTACTTTTTGCCTGGCAGTTGTCTTTAACACTGAGCTTTTCTGGGCTCCCAATAAGGGCGCTGTTGTTGTCCAAGCAAGAGCCAGGGTTTGGCAGGCTCCAGAGCTGTCATGGAAGATTCCTAGCAGGAGGGGAGCGCAGGGAGGGTGTTAATCTCTTCAGGATTTCTGGCCCCAGAAGCTGCTTGTTCTATGGAAGTAATTCTTCTAAAGCTTTTCCTTTTTGCTTTATGGGCAGGATTTGCAAGTGACTTGACATATTTTGAAGTATTTCATTTTTCAGACAAAACAGGAACTGTTTTATCTCTAGACAATATCACTGTTGACATCAGAGACAAGCTTCGTTGCTGGTATAAGCAGGTGCAACTGTGTTGACTTGAGAGAAGCTGCACACATATTTGCCAGAGGTGAACGTCTCCTGTTTCCACCCACATAACAGTTGGGTAAATAATGATGCACACGGTTCTCATAAGGGGATTATAGCGAAGCCGCAATGGAGTTTATTCAGTTTTGATAGAATCAAGTGACTTCACTTTGTAGGCTGATAATGCGATTTACTGCCATACCAAGGATTCAGGTCTGAACCAGATACAACTTGTTTCACTTGTGCATACAAAGCATTTAACTGAGTTTGAGATACGTGTTTTCTGTCAGCTCATCTATGAGTTATTTAGTGCAGGCATGTTTAGGATCAACCATCCAAGGTCCTCTTGTGTCTAAAAGGGACTAAATTAAGAGCTTGTGATGCAGCAGTTTTTACTGGCATGGGATATATACAGAGGTGAAAATAAAATAATAAACTCTTCTGCAAGCATGTCTTAAGTCATATTGGTGTGTTTATTTGGGACTCAGTATGAGGGGGCAGGCAGGGGGGGCTTGTCTTTCCCAGGCTCTGTACACACTTCATTAGGGTTACTTTATTTATATTACAAGGTCAAATGTGATCTCGGTGCACAGGCCTCCGACTTAAACAAAAATTCCCTTGATTGTTAGTGATACGATTTTTTTTCCTCCCAAGTCACTTTCTGATGTCTGGCCTGATTGAAAACAGGCAGAAACTGGCACAGAACAATATTATGTCATCCTTTGCTTATATTTCCTACCCACGCATTCTTTATTTTAATGTTCTATGAGGTCTTCAGGAGAGTGTGACATATTGTTATAATTACATCATTTGGAAATGTGTTTATCCCCAAGAGTCGTAATTTGATTTAGGAACTGTTTTCCCTGCTTTCAGTCTGTTATTCATAGCGTGGCATGACCATCAGGCTTCTGCAGCAGGGCTTGACACACCACTTTAAATATTTGCAAACCAAAACACAAGAGTCCATTGATGCATGTGGGGAGGAAAGGAGGAAGGGGACATGATTTAAGATTCGATAAAATTCTCGCAGGTTGAATAAACTCTAATAATATTGTGGTAGTTTCTGTGTAGAGTATTAATCCATTCATATCTCTTTGCCATATAAACAAATGCATTTTTATGAGTGTTTTTATGTGTTTCTGTAGGGTGCTTGTAATGGAACTGCACGTCTGGCCCTTGGCCTTGTGCAGTGGGAGCAATAGCTCTTGAGCATGTTTGCTAAGAAAATTGCTGTGATTTTTAGCCATGGTTTTTGATGCCTGCAGAAAAACATACTTAATTAGAACACAAGTTAAGGAAACTTCAGAGCAGTGTTCAAAAACTTTTCAAGATCTGCCCTATGAATTGAACAGCTGTGTAAATGTGGGAAACTGCCATTTTTATGATGATAAGAAGCAGAGCCCCATGATGTTCATCATCAGGCATCGAAGAGCTGCCACCAGAGGTATCCAGACCCTCCAGAGTTGTGAAGTTGATACTCAGTCCACGGTTTTCAGGCTTGCTGTTATGTGAAACCTATGTAGCATGAGAATATATCCAAAGGCCCAGGAAAAGAGTATGAAGTGTGCCATTAGAAATAGTAAAGAAGATGAGTAAAGAGAAGAGTAGTAGTAAATGTTCCTGCAGTGTTATTTTGCTGTCTCTGGCGATCATTAAGGATCGTTAAACTGTTTGCTTTTAAACTTCCTGCTTAGTAAATAGTTGTTGTTTTTTATATTTATATATACAAAATGAGAGAGAACATCAAAACAGATAAATGAATTAAGGCCTATTAATCTTATCTTTTGTAACTAATTTGAGATTACTCATGTGAAAGGAACTTTGTAGGGCCATACCCAGGATTGTGTTTTGCTTTTTACTGGATTATTAGAGCATATTGTGTGTGTGTGTGTGTGTGTATATCTGTCTCACTTATGTTCTCCTACAAGGAAGAAACATTTACTGCATTTTGATCAAAGCCTAGAGATCATACGTGGAAGAAAGGAGTATGGCTTAACTTTGCTTGCACTTGATTCTTAACTGTGCCAGAATACGTTTGTCTCAGTACTGAGCCTGGGCAGATTGCAGGTGGCAGCTCCTGACTTCCAGTTTTTCGAAGATACCTGGCCTGATGCAAAGCAAAGTCATCAGGGGCTCTGCTGAATGTTCTTAAAACACACATGTCCCCCATGGGGAGTTCTGGCTGTTCTGCTGGCCTGACTGCTGTCAGCCTGTGCAACTGTCGGTGAGAGTCCGTCTCTGTCCACCAAACTGTATTCCGTAAGTCTAAGTGTAAGAGTTGTTGCTTTACACAAAAAAGAACGCTATGACTGTTTGCTACCTTTCTCCTGTTATCCTCAGGGAACAATTGTCTTTATTGGGGTCTAAAGAATGGGGCCCTTGGAGAGAAATAAAGGTCACATTCATGCTTTAGATCTGCATTTCCTCTTCTGAGTGCCAATTTTAGTCACAGACTTGGGGTGTTGAATGGAATGCCACTGGTCTGGCATACTTACACCATCCTTTCCAGCTGCCCTGCTGCCCCGCGTTCAGAATTGGGAAGCGAGGGAGACGTGTTTCAGCAGACCTTGCTGTTGCAGTCGAAACTGCGAATCTCATGAGCATAAAAGCATACACCTTGGAGAACTTTAGGTCAATAATCTTAGTTTTTGATGTTTTCCAGTCTTTTAAGCTATTAACGAATTACATAAAGGTATTTTTTCATATTCTGCTTAACAGACACTTTGAATTTGTTTGATCATCTGCATTGCTGGATTCTTCATCAACTCAGGCACACATTAAACTTCCTCTTACACTATATCAAGCTCTTCTAATAGGGTATGGTTTTGCAGCTTGGATTCGTTTCATGCCTAAACACAGAAAATAAATTCAGGGACTTTTATTACCTCATTTCTCATTCAGTGTACTCTTGCTCACACTGCTTTTGCAGTGGGCTTCAGAATTTTGTTGGAGATACTTGTTCACAAGATTTTCAAGTGATAAACTGATTCACTGAAGAACTTCATCCGTATCTGTGTGGAGAAACCCCATGCAGAATCCTGTTTTTCTTCTGTCGGAGCCTTGCAGTCCAGGTGCATGTTTATGAATGGGCTTTGCTTTTGTATTTCTTGGAAAATGTACAAAAGGTGTCAGGGTAATAATTTTGGTTTTTACAGTACTGATTGCTTCTAGGCCCTTTCTGCACTGTGGAAAAAAATCCTCTTGCCCTGTATTGTTATGTTTCTGCTCTGGCCTTTGTCTGTTCTTTACTGTCAGTTCAAAATGTGCTGTAAATTACCTCTCTTTCTTAAACTAGCATTTTGCTTTTTTTTTTTTCACCTGGGAGATTGATGTGAAAAAGTCCACCGGTTTCAGACTAAAGGTTCAGGTGCTTGTATTAAATCTTGACTCTATCTCTAAAGCCAGGTGAAATGAGTTATTCAGTCATTCTCACAGGGAGAACTTGAGATGATGTGGAGAGTTACATAACAGTGAAGTGCAGCACAGCTGCTGGGAAGGAGCTGGCTGGAGGCTGGCATTAAGAACGCGGATATTATGCTGGGTGGGAACAAGTGCGATGCTTAATCAAGAAGGCTGTTCTGACACTGTGGAACAACATCAGTGGATCTGAATGCTAAAGAGAAATTGTTGAAATTAAATGTAGGCATCTTGAAATGTCTTTTACATGGGCAAAGAATTAAATTGAAAGCTAACATCAGTGCTATTGAAACTACAAGAATACTACTGTAACATCTGAGTTTCTTATGTGAAAAAGAAATCTCTTTGTAAACAACCCTCTGCTCACCACAGGCTCTTAAATAGGTTTTTCTTCTCTGGCTTGTTAACCCCACCTATTTTAGAAGGATGAATATTCAGAATTAGTGTAGTGATCTTTTAAGTATTCTGATGTTTAAAAGTGGTATCTCAGCATATTGGTTATTTGATTAATGAGTGACTTCCAAATGAAAATTATAGTAGCTCAGATCCTTGAGCTTAAACTCTCCCTCAAAAGTTATGTTTACAGGCTAAGGGACAAGGAGCAAAACAGTCCCTTTGAGGCTTGTTTTTATCTTTGGTAAAATGGGACATCAGCATCCTCTTTAAAAAAACGATGCTATTAAATAGCTATTAGCTAAACGTACCCTGTAATGCAATAGTGCATTTGCTATGAGGTCATCAAACTTTTCTTGCTCCTTTGCATATTAATGTGAAGTTCATTCTGCTCAGATCTTAAATCTGCCAAAAATGTGTTTCATCTCAAAATACTTTTTCTAAATTATTTTATTCTATGAAGTGGTGGTTTATATGAACATACATAGAATTTGTCATTGTCACCTCATTTCTGCTGTGCTTGCTTGTGATAGAGTATTTTAAATTACTTGCTGGGGATGTTTAATGGACTTCGTGGTCAGAGTGGGTCAGCGAAGAGTGGGGGTTTTTTGGTGTATTTTTTTTTTCTTGTCTCTGATTTCTTGAGTTAGATTCCTGTTTATAGGTTGTAAAATTGTAGCAAGTAGCGCTAGATGAGATATGGTTATGGGAAAAGATTGTGATGAATGTGAAGAAATGTTCAAGTCATGGAATGAGTTACAGATCTCAAATTTTCCTTTTGAGATAGGTGCAGATACGCTTTTGCTGTAATCAGCTTGCGTGCATTGAGCAAATTAATCTCTTGTGAAACAGTTCACTAAAATAATTTGAGCTTATATGAAACTTAATTTGATCTCTGGAGCCTAGCTGATAAATGTGTATCTCTGAGCAGAAAGATTGCATAAAATTAACAAAACTGTTCAATTTTTGAAAAAAGTATTTTAAAGTAAACCTTTATGTTTGTCCATCTCAGCATATTTTCTATGTTTGCATGAAGGCAGTGTATTTATTAGGTAGCAAAAGGGGGGGATGTTAGTGGCTTTCTGTTCATAAGTTACTTAAGAAACCTGTAGTTTCTAAAGGTAAAACAACTAGCCACTAGAAAGTGAATTCCTCTACCTTTCAAAATCAAGCCTAAGGCTTCCTTCAGCTTCAGGGTATCACTTTTCCTGTAAGTACCTACTTCACATTGAAGTGTTCTGGTATTTGCAAAGTTGTGGGGTTTTTTTTTTTTTTTGAGGTCAGTATTTTGAAAGCACTGAGTAATAGCAAAGCATTAATGTTGTTCCTGAGATGTTTACCTCATGGAAGAATGCACTGAACTAACAAATGTTGAAGAGGAATATGTCCAAAACCCCAAGCTTTTCAGCCTTGTGTTTATTGTCATCCTCAGGCTCTTGGCTAATTTCTAATTGTGTGTAATGTCTCAAACCCAGGGCTCTAATTCAGATCTAATTATCATATGATCAAGCTGTAGTTGTTATTTTAGTGTAGATTTGGGAAATAAAAACTGACAGCTGTGTTCCAGCTGCATTTCAGCTGCACTCCATTAAAAAAGTAGACTCGAGAAGCAGCAGCAGCTTTGCAATTTTTTCCATCGTTGCTGAGCTTGATGAAGTTGCCTTATCTGGCTGCTCTGTGAAATACTTGCCGTGTGTCTCTGGAGCCTAAATAAATAATACAGGAAACGAAGGTTCAGTAAATAAATGGAAAGATTTTAAGTAGTAGACTGAACACGCAAACACATGTATGTGTATTTGGCTCTGCTGAATACAGAAGAGATCAGCTATTAATTCCTGTTAGACTTTTGTGTAGGGCGGATCAGAGGTTACTAGAGAGGTCAGTTCTCTTAAATAAATCAAGTTCAAGATACATTCAGTGACTTCCCTGTCATGCCTTATTAAAAACTGTCATGTAACTGCCATATAGAAGACAGATTTAAAATGTTTACTAGGCTGTCATTTTTATAAAACGCAGTATTGATTAGGTCATTAATTGCTAAAGGCACAAGCCTTATTCCTCTAGGCATGAATGAAGTTCTTTAATGTTTGAGACACATATGTGCATTGTTTATATACCCTTAATAAGGAGTCCTGAGAGAAACAGATCATGGAAAAAAAAGAAAAAGTAAAGCAAAGCTGAAAGTTGGAGCTGTAACTTACTGCCCTTTAAAAATGCAGAATGTACAAACAGTGCAGATGAAAGCTGAGGTACACTGACAATTTGGGCTTCTATTATAAAATTTAACTTTTCCGTCCATTTAGAAGTATTTGATCATTGTAGGAATAATATTTTTCAAAAGTTGCCACCTGATTCAGGAGCTGCTGATGTTAAGGCAATGTCCTGAAGGCTGTGATTATTTTGATGCAGAGTTTTCTCATGTTCTCTGGTTTGGTTTCCTGAATCTTTATTTGGGTTGCTTGAAGATCTCTCAGCACACATTGGTGTTTTAATTGAGGGGAAAAAAACCCCAGCAGTGGTCATGCCTTCTCAGTCCACCACTCAAATCTGAATTCATGCACACGGTGCAGTTGAAATCTCTGTTCCTTCTGTAACTGGAGGAAGTGTTTGTGGTTTAGGTCTTTGAGGGAGGAGCAGGAGATGTTTATTTTCAGACTTATGAGCTGAAGGACTTGGGAGCTGATACTACAGAACTGCTATTTCTCAGTTTTCTCTCCGATCTCTCCAGTGCAATAGAATCTGTTTTCTAGAGAAGATAAAGATGGCATTCCTTTCGACCGCTCTCATGTGAGAGCGAGCAGTGCGGAAGAGGAAGAAAGAGCACTGTGGCTCAGCTTTGGAACATGGCTGATGAATGATTGTGCATCTTGTATTTGTTCTTGGTGTCCTATAATTTATCAGCAAAACTGCAGAATACTGAGGCTTGAATCAGTGAAAGATACAATAAGTGTTCTACTGCCATCTTTAACTGATGTACTGCTGCATTATTTGGCCACAGGACTTTAAAAGAAATGCTGCCTGCTGAAATCCAAGAGCAATGGCGTGAGCAAGTGCTTTCAGGTTAGGGAACGAGCGAACCATGTTGATAGGTAGTATATGGTTGACACTTGCAGGTTTGAGTGCGGTTGATGAATAATGTCTGAGTAGCACGTAGATTAATAGCATGACTGGAGTTCTTGGCAGCTGAATGGCTGCCTCTGCGTCTTTGCTGGAGGTTGCAAGGTGCATCTGCAATGATGCTAATGGGTGAAAAAAGGTGGTATAGCTTAAGTTACCCCTTTCATTTCCGTGTTAAGCTCTCCTAACTCATGCCTGTTAAGACGGAAGAATGTGACACCTTTGAAACTTGTGTGGTTTGACAACAAAATAATGTATTGAACCAAAGACACCTTTTGCAGAATTTAAACTGACTGGTTCCACAGTATATGAAGCTCCCTTTCTGGAGAATTAGTGCATCTTTTTTCAATGCATTGTTGCATTTTTTCATAATTTGTAGCTTGAATCTGAAGGGACTGACAATGAGCTTTTTTTTCCATGTGAATCCTAGAGTTCTTCTCTAACATATGTTTCATATTTAATGAGTTGTAACTATGTTTTTCTGATCAACATCTCTAGTCTTAGGCAAGAGAGGCATTGGGGCGATCCCATCTTCCGAGTTAGATTTGTGATTGATCTATTTGTTGTTCTCATGCTCATTATTTTCTGCCTAAAGGACTAACTAACTTATTATAGACAATATCATGCTGAATTCTAGTTAATTTATTTCAACAAAAACTGAGATTTAGCTCTGTATTGACAAATATTTTACTGGGTTTTTTTTTTTTTCTTTTTTATATATGTTTTGGTAACAGCTGTTTTACTGCAAGAGAATAGTGTTGGTTTGTGTTTGGGAGCAATGTTCTTCTCTATAAACTGTCTTTTGAATGCCACCCAGAGGACAGAGAGTTAGTGATTAGAAAATTGACAGAGTGGATTGTGCCCATCAAACTGAAGAATTAAAGAACATATGCATGACTTTCTGTACAGAGTGTACGTATACCAGCATGCTTCATTCAGTTCTACGTTTTCCTTGCTTATCCTAGTCAGTCTAAGACTACTCTCAAAATTGTGATGCAAACCAAAATATCAATCAAACATTTACTCGAATTGTAATGGAATACTACCTAACTTTGTAGCCATTTTGGAAAACTTTCAAAAAAAGAAGTGAGACAAAGTGGTTGTAGTTGAAAGGTTAGAGCGAGCTAGATTCAGTGCGTTTCGGTGGAGGCAAAATGCATACTTAGATGGGAGAATCCCTCTGTGCTATGGAAAAATACCAAAAGGGGTAGCTGCAGATTTCTTGAGGTAATTGTATGCTCTGTTTTTTGGCAGCATGGTCTAGATATCATTTGCAAATGTGGTTCAGGTCAGAAACCACAAATCTTTTAAATCAGTGAGATGTTGCAAATTAAATACTTCAGCCTCTGTTTGAGAGTTGAATTCTTCAGCCATTTATGGCCTTGTGTCGCTGAATAGAACAATGTCTGTAACCTCAAGGAATTCTGTACTGAAAAGCCTGACGGCTTTGGCTAAGTCTAGCAAGTATAGAATCTAGCCTTGGGATGGTCCATTAGTGACAAACTAATGCTGGAGTTCTCGTACAGCCCTCAAACTCCAGACTGAAGTTCATAGTTGGTGGATGCTATGTTTCTTTGAACCTTTCATCATCTGCAGCGGTCTCTCCTTTTGAAGGCTTATGCATATTTCATGGTAGGTTAGCTGAAAAGCGGGAGCAGCCTGTCTAACCTGAAAGAACACATCTTGTTGTTTGGGGATTGTAATAAACATGTTGCAGAACATTCTCCAGCTGTTGCCCTCGAGATGAAAATTATCAGGGTCTGTTAAGAAGGCAGAATTATTTTCTAAACCACCAAACTATGTGCTCTGATACCGAGTAGATCAATAAACAGCTGATGTGTGAAGCTCAACAGAAACAACTGCAGTATGATAGATTTGCAATCAGAAGGTGGAAAGTTCCTAAAACTGTTTTGTTTAGATCTGATGTGACAGAATGGCTCTTGTGGAGCAGCAGGATGCAGTTTCTTACGACTTTCTTGAAATTTGTCATGATTTCACTGCAGCTTTTGGGAAAGTGTGTGACGATCAGTTAGTCAATAAAAGTGTTGGTAATATTTTTGTCTGCTCATTGGGTACTGCAGCACTTCTATGGATAAAATCCTTGATGCATAATCTGAGAACAATCCCTGTAGTTTTGTCAACATACTTCATCCTACTTTTTCATCTTACTGCATGTTATGTTCACTTACTGCGTTTCATTTCTAATTAGACTGTAAACTCATTGTGGATGACTCCTTGTTTATATAGATGTTTAGATAGCAGCATAAAGTGGTGTTGTTCCTTGTCAAGTCCTTTTACTTGTCCTTTTTTTTTTTAATGTGTAATGTAGATATTGCATTCTGCTTTTCGGAGCACCTAAGCTCCAATACAGTTTTCAATTTTGCCTGAACATAGACTAAGGCCTCCAAAACTGTTCTTTGATATCAGCACATGTAACAGATGGAGTGAAAAGTTCTACTTTCAAAAGTCATAAGGTCAGTCAGGAAGCTAGTTCCTAAAATGTCGTTCCTTGTTATCACATGACAAGATTCTGCTGCTGTTTATTTTATGGAAGTCCATAGAAGCCTGAAGACTGGGATATTTTTGTGTTTGGAATGAATGAGCATCCATCTCCAAAAAAATACAGTTTAAGTAGTCAAGACATGCAAGGTGGAAAAATAGCAAAGCCTCGTGTATCATGTAACAGCCTAATACAAATGAAGTTGCTGCTTTTGCTCATAAAAAGGCCTTGTCACATTGGTGTTTTTACCGGAATATAGCTGATGTTGCTGCTATTGTTGGAGAGTAAAGATGATGCCTGGGCTGTCTGTTTGCACAGCTTAATGCTTTCGTTCAGTGCAGATTCAGTTTAAAAGATAATTAACATATTTATGTGTGGATGAGTGGACATTGATAGCTAGTGGAGATTATTTGGTGTTGGCCATATTAGGCAATTTTTGAAGCCAGTACAGCCTAAATTCCAGTGTTGTCAAAGAGGTTGGTGGTGGGCTGGAGCAATTTTGACACAATGCTGTGAGGACTGAGACTAGAATTAAGTAATATTTCAGCCTTCTGTGCAGACCCAGCACGTCAGACACTGTTTCGTAGAAAATACATATGTGAGCATAGGGCTTAATGGTAGGAGATGATCCATGACTTGGTTTAAAAGCAGAGATGAGTTTAGGAGATGATCCATGACTTGGTTTAAAAGCAGAGATGAGTTTAGCAGATGTTTGAAGCCAGAATACGAAGGAGCAAGCTAGGATATAGATCAGCACTAGAGTATTTTTTCAGGGCAGTGATTTAGGAGAAAGAATTCTTGAGTCCAGTTTGACAGAGTTAGGAAGAAAAAAGGTTCAGGAGAGAGAAAGAGATACAGATACTTCTCTCTCTACTATAGTCTTTTTCATACCTTCTGTATTCCATCCTTCCTTTGCTGTTTAAAAACATCAAAGATGCCCCTAGATAATTATTTGTGGAGGTCTTTTTCCTTCCAATATTTGCATGCTAGGTGACATAGTATCCTAGAGACAGCAGTGATTTTTTCTTTTTTTAGATGCAAAAGAATCATAGTAATTAAAAGGAAAGATTGTTTTCAAAAAACCTGCTTTGGAGTATGTCAAATAGCTAGTGGAGAACTAAAAAGATTTCAGTCAGGGTAATGTTTTCCATTTCACTGGTTTTCTTAACATCTTTTTAAGTTACACATCTCTTTTTTTTTTTTTTTTTTTAAAGTTAAACATCTTTTTAAAGTTACCATAGGAGTTGAAGTTAGACTTGTGAATGCTTTGGGTAGTAGATAAAATGAATTGCTTTATATATTTGCTGTTAAGCTTTATTAAATCTTGAAAAATTATGAAAGCAGTGTACATGTAACTAAGGAAGAGCAGCCAGACTTCCTGTGAGTGTTGCTTAGCTTGATCTGCAATAATACTTCTCTTGTGCGAGAGAAACCCGATACACACACCCCCAGGTGGGGAATAAGGTGGTTTTATCACGTAGCTTTCAGGTTTGCTCACGTTGCAAACATTGCACAATGTGAACACAACTTTTTGCCCTACTGGGGAGGGAAACTGGAGTGATTGCACTAGAAATCTTTGGTCATCTTTTTACTTTAAAGCTCTCAGGACACTGTACAACAGTGAATAATAAAGTATGATGAACTGAATACCAGAAACACTTCATAGAAGCAGATTGGATTTCTACGTGGCCGGGGCATTAGTCCAGCAACACTTTGCTGAGATGGTTCAGAGCAGCAGAGTCCCCTGGGCTGTGGCTCCTTTATGTAGTCCGTGAAGAGCTCTCCACTTGTCTGCTTTTCTGAGGAGCTGAGTTGGAAGGGACTCTAGCAATCCTGTTTTTATGCTTTTTGAAAGTACTGTCTCAAAAGGTGTGGGTGTAAGCTGCTGTTACCCCTCCTGTGAAGTACTGTGGCTTTCCTCAGTCACTGTGTTGCCCTTGTCTTCCATTTATTTCTGTGAGATCCTGATGGCATGGGCAGATCGTTGCTGCATATTTAGCTGGAACAGCGCAAGAAATTACCCCCAGTGTAGCTTGTTATTAACACCAGGTTGGCAAACAGATTGCATAAATACCCTTTGGACCATTCATCAGAAAGTCATCTGGGTTGGCTTAATCAGCTAATACATGTGAGTTTGCACTGAAGCAGATGCAGAGCACTTACATCACCTGATCTGTTAGATCAGCTGTAGAGGTGCAATAGCCACTGACAGAGGTTAAACTGCTTTCCTTTTTCCACAAGGGAGGATTTGTCTTTGTCCTGATCTAACGCTGACCTGTGCTTCCTTGGCTACTTCTGACTTGTGAACAGAGTGTAGAATAGCACAGTAAAATCTAATTCTGCTGTAATTTATTTCTCTGTATTCTGTTGGAGTGTGCCCGTCTTATAAAGGGGAAGATTTTTTTCCGAGTTGTTGGACAACTCTTATATAATAAAATGATGTAGAAACAATTTCCAGATAGGAGTTTATTCTGTGTTTTGAAAGCCATGTTATTGTTTTAATTACAGGCAGTATTTTTATGGATCACTAGTATTTAAAAGGCACAGTTTATTTGTTTTTAGGTATTTGGAAGAAGTATTATTGCTTATGCAGCTGAAGTTAAACTATGATCTGTCCTGGGGAGAATTTGGGTACAAACCAAAGATTTCATGGCATTTTGTAAGAAGAGACAGGGATGACCTCAGCCTGTTTCTCAGGACAAGTGTTACTGTGCCAGGTAATGTTAGCGATTGAGGTTCACATAGCTGCTGCTGTATTTGTTTGTAGTATTCACACAGTGTCTTCCATCCCATTTAACAGACTGATTTGACAACCTGTAGAGAAAGGATGATTTTTTTTATTGCCACTTGCTTTGTTCTTTGATGCACTATATGGTGTAGTTTGTTTTCTCAAATTAATGATGAGCCTATATGTTACTGTATAGTTTGGTTGCAAGCTTTTTTCCATTGGCTATTTGTTCTGAAGTGCAAAATGAAAATAAAATTGCATTTAAAGAATTCAAATTATTTTCCACACTTGTGTGCCTAGCAATGGCTCAGCAATAGTAACAGCTTATTACTGGTTTTCCCCCTTCATTTTTTTTTTTTCTTGCTAGCTGTCCTTTCTCACGCTGAAAGGATAGCCAACTGGTGATGATTAGCTTGCAAAATTTGTTTCACTTGGAAGAAAGGATGCAATGGAAAGCACAGTGGTCATTTCTTAGCTGGTAAAAAAAATGTTAGAGCTTATGATACAAGGAAATTACAATTTGAGTAATTTTGAGCACTCAGTCTTAACTTTGTGTTAACTTACAAATGTGGTTCCTTCACAATGTTGGAAAGACAGTTGGACTGAATGTAAGTGTTATGGGCAGCATGGACCATCTGCATGACACCTGCTGCAGAGTTCTTTCATGAACTTTTCTCCCTTCTTCTTTAGTACTTGTTAAAAATGTTCTGCTTTCACATTTAGATTGCTGTATTTTGTAGCAATGGGCTTGAAAGTTTCTCAGTCTGTTTTTTTTACTTTTTCCTGGGGTATTCTCTTTGGTTCTACCTTCTTGTGTTGTGTACTCATCCTTCAAAGCTCTACCCTTTCCACTGTCTATTTTGTGGTCCTGTGATATCTTCCCTGTTGAATTGTAACTGCTGTCTCAAGGCTGACAGCTTTTATGTCTGTCATGCTATTTTATCTTGTATATGAAACTATTCCTGGACCTAGTACCACGACTCAGACCCAGTTCGGTGTTGAAATCCTTCAGAATCTTGACCTGGCTTCTTCCCAGCATTACAGCTGTGCCGATGTGACATCTCCAAGAGACCTGAATGAATCTGCGAAACCAAATAGCTACAAAAGAGTTAACCTTTGTCATTTTTGATCTGAAGTCCAGGGCTGCAGAGCTGCTCTAACCGGTATGCCTGGAGACCTCCCTGCTCTTGAATGTGATGTTGCCTTTGGTTGCCTTTAGCTGCTTCTTCCCATATGAGATTCAACATATATTTCATTCCTAGAGGGGTTTATTCCCAACCATAAGCATATTTTTCTGAAAGACATGCTAAAATGACATATAGTTCAGACCTATACTTTCAGTTATGTGTTGCTTCTGAGAAGGTCCATGTTGTTGTCCACTTTGACTGCAGCTGTGCAGTGACTTTTGTTTCAGAAAGTGATTTGCAAGCATTTTGTCTGTCAGGGAACCTTCAAGAAGTGTTTTCTTTGTTTCTTTCAAGAATTGGGGAAAAATTGACATAATAAATAATTACCTGCTGGCAGTGTCTAGGTTTCATGTACTCGTTTCCAGAAGCCTTCCCTTGGGAGTATTGTATTATAGTTTTTGCTTTTAATAGCAGAACTTTATAACAGTTTTTCCCTGTCAACTGATATGGTTGTTTATACTATGGAATACATGTACATGACAGGTTTTGGTGAAATTTTTAGGCCCTTATTGTAGCTTAGTGTGTGATCTTAGCCCTCAGTAATTTTATATCTGGGATTCAGTTACTATTTTGTACGTTCCTCTCCTACTTCCATGCATGTCCACTTTACAAGTTGTACTTTCAAGTAAACATTTTATGTGCATACCTCAGTAATTCATGTTTTGCTAGGACTGTTCCAAATCCACTTTCTTCTCACCTTATTTTGCTTAAGTCTACTTTATTTTACTTACTATTGTGACCCATTTCTACTTTGTTTAATATAATTCTAAACCACTGCAAAGTTTGTATTGTTCCAACCCTGAAGTTTATGAATTCTGTCAGGGTTTAAGAATTGGATTTTCCTAAGGTCTTGGTCAGGGAGTGCAGAAATGTATGGGGAAAACCAGCCAGAGTCTGAACCCTGGATTACCACAACTATAGGATGGAATAAGTTGTTGTTGCACATGGCTGTATTCTTTTCACTTTGTACCCAGACTGTTGTGTCCTGTTACTGTGAGCTGCAGAAGAGCTTCTGCATTCATCTCCAGAGGTACTTCAGGGTGTGTTTTCAGATTGTTGGACATGAAAGGCATTGTGGAAACGGAAGTGGCTATTCTTACTTTCACCCTCTGTATAATTAATTTCTCTTTAGGAAGTAAAGCAAGATAAGAATATAGTTTGAACTCAACAGAACTGAGGCACAGGAACATATGTCCCACTGGTCAGCGTTACCCTAAACGCAAATATTTCAAGGTGGAGAGAGCAGAGCCATAGCAAATGAACTGTGTGCCATTCTGTCCTCTGCTTGAGAGCAGGCCTGTGTTTATGGAAGGAAGTGGTTCTGCTGAACTAGTCCTGATGCTGTTCCAAGCCAATTGGTGATTACGTTTTCCACGGGGATTGAAATGAACGTGTTATATTTTAAAATAAGCTTTTAAACTGCTCCTGCTATTCAGAATTTCTGTCTGTTAGTTGTTTGTTCAGCTGGACTAGACAGCTTCTGTCTTAACTGCGCAGAGAGGCACTAGCTCAGCTTCAGTTTGGCTTTGGTTCCCCTCCCCTTTTTCCCTTCACATTAGTGTGCGTATTTTCTTTCTGACCTTCAGAACTGTAACGTACGATGAAGGATGTCTATAAATACTAAACTGAAGTATAAAATGAATCTACATTTATTCTGCAGGGCTGTAAAAGAAATAGTGCACTGATTTATTGTGATCTGGGATGTTCCTCTGAATTTCTGACGATTTAGCCCAGTCCTCAGAAAAAGCTGCTGGGCTGGAGGCAACTGGTGTGTAATCTGGAGAGGAGAGGAAGGGAGAAAAAGGGAAGAGAAGATAAAAAAGGTGAAGTCACATTTCTTGGATATTACTTCATCTACAAGGTCGAAACTGCCCAAGTTGGATCTGGAATCTGTTCCAAGTCTGAGTTTCCTCAAACTGTGGGGGAAATAATGATCTACGATTCCCTTTCAAGTGGACTTTTCAAAGAGTTGTAAGGCTCAGATTCACAAGCGGAAATACACCTTAAATATTGGGAAATGACTTTACACTTTGATTCACATGTTATCTCTTATTTCATTATCAATTAGTGCAACAAGATAGTAATAATCAATACTAATATCCCTTCTGTGTTCTAAATTGCTTGAGCTGTGCTGAGCTGTGCTGTGAATATAGGTAATTTTGTCAAAAAACTGCATTTGTAAGTAGATGGCATGTTTTGCTCATGCCCCATGGAGGAAAAATGACTGGCCACAGTGCTGAGTAAACTATTGTCAGTTTTTAAATTCAGGTGGTTTCTGTGTACAGAAGATTATTTTCTTTGTTTTCCTGACTAATCATGGCTGTTTGTAAGGTAAAAGACAACATTCAAGGAAATTTTTTATTACGTGATATTTTCTTTTATCCTATGTCATCAAGTCATTCATTGTGTCCTTGTTGAAGATTACACATAAATGTTTTTTTCATTTCCACAATCTAGGCAACACAGCAGACCTCTGGCTGGGTGTGTTTAAACAGCAATGTTTAAAAGGTACTGCAGTGGTTAATTATTTTTTAGGTGAGTATTTTTTGGTTTGATTGTTCTGGTAGTTGAGGCATCAAAACCAATAATGAATAATGCTGTAGGTAGGGCTTTAGATATTCAGCCAGTATGTTTCTTCTGGCTTCCTGTCGCTCTCCTCTGGTTTCAGACTAAGGATAGGATTCTTTAGTGACTGTACACGGTGTATAAATCATGTGGTGGAATGGTGGAGAAGGTCTGAAGTACAAACAAACTTCAAATTCCAGTTTAAAATAAGTTTGCGATTCTCTAAATACCCAGTGTAAACAAAGTAAAGCAGGTACGTGAATCTTTGCTTTCTGAACGTATTACAGAGAAGATGACCAGCTAATCAAAATTCTGATTAAAGAAATTTTACAGTATTAGAGCTTCATTTTCATATGGTCTTTGGTACTGCACTGAAGATATGTTTCTGAAGGAAATAATGAATGAGAATCTCATTGCCACTAGACTCTGAGCAGATGAGCATGGTCATGTTTGTTTTCCAGACCTAAAGATTTGTGCTACTGATAAATGTACATCTTTTATCAAACTACATAAACTGGAAGTATTAGGAACAACAGAGGAGTAGGAATTTCTTCATTTTATAATGTATACATTAGATTCTTTCAGGGTTGACTTTCTTGGGTAGAGTTGCATTTCAGGGGTGAATCAGAGTTGCTGAAGTTTATGTATCCAGGTGTAAAAAAAGAGAAGGAAATGACTCTAATTACATTTTATGGATCATACAGTAATTTCTTATTTCCTTATGTGTAGTATGGTAGGGTCTAAGAGTCCTAAGCACTAATATCTGAATATTGGTAGGCTGTTACACCACAGGATTTTTTGAAATTAAAACCTAACGCAACATATCCTAGGCAAAATATTAAAAATTATTATGAAGTTCATAAATTATGGGGAAAGTAGTTATAAAGTTGTCTGTGTAAACTCAGCTTGGCTCCTTTAATCCTTGTAATAAATACACACACTTCTTCATGTTTATCTGTCATTTTTCTGCCAGGAAAATTTAATTTACCCCACATATAAAGTAGTCACTGAATTAACATCACAGTTCACTGTGTGAGTATACCTTCTGAACCTTTGATCGACCACTGGATATCATCAGTGCTCAGGTGTTACTCCCAGTTTTGTTAAATTGCATCCTTTCCAGATCCTAGAATGAGTTGTTCAAAAGTCTCAGACCTTAGTTTCTCTCTGTATGTAGTCCATATCTGCCTCATCTTGTGATGAACGTGTTACTCTGCACCAGTGCTTTATGTAGGCAAACTGATCCTTCTCTGCCATTTCCTGTGCCTCAAGCCTGAGCCCCGCATGAGCTGGAAGAGGCTAGCCTGGGAGCTAGCTGCCTTGGTCTTGCAGGACTTTTAGGTTATTGGCCTGCAGATTTGTGGCAAAAGCTTTGTGTGTCTTTGTAAAAAATGTGCCAAGGAGCAATACCAGTTCTAGTGAACTCATTTATGAAGAGACTGGATGGCTGTGGAAGTGGAATTGCACGATTTACATTTTTCGTTATTAAAGTGCCATCAAATGTATCAAAACAGTATAAAAAGCATTAAAGGTATCAAATTTAATATTGACCTTGAATCTTAAGTCTGACATGAGTAATTTGATAGTGATTAGTCTGTGTAAATGTCTTGTTAGGCCTATATTCTATGAGGAATTATGCAGATGTTCTGGACTTTACTAATACTGCTCATGTTTATAGTTAGAAACATGCATTATGGTGTAAAGGACTGGGACCTTCTCATCAGAGCAAATGTAGCAGCGAAGTCAATTTTGTTTGCTGCAATACAGCCAGTTGCTGGATGCAGTAAAGCTGCCATTTAAGAGAGCAGAGTAGCACTGCGTAAGCCTGTAAGATGTCTAGCATCAAATATCCCCTGTACAGTTAAAGCTTCACTAGAGTTTGAGATAATCTGTGGACAAATATCCCTGGAATTTAACACGAACAGTGACAACACTTCTGTTTATGCCAGAAGTTCATGGAAATCTTTGAGCACAGAGATAATTTTTTTTTCTGTTGGTCTCCCACACATTGGCTTGCCAAAGGGTGTACGTTTAATCACCAGTACCATTTCCTTCAGCATCTCAACAAGCAGCACATCCTTGTGCTCATTTGGCCCCAGATTTTAATTTACTGTACTGCAGTGACCAGAGATGAATTTTCAAAGCTCTGCGCTGTGTGTGGAGTGGTGCAGGAACCTGGAGCCTTTGTGGAGGGTGCTTCATGTTCTTTAGTTCAGGTAGTGGTACCTGCCTTGCAGAGTTCAGTGAAGTTTGGTTTGAGCAGCACAAAGGAGTGTAACTGTAGAACTGACCAGAAGATAATGGATCCCTGACACCTCTAATCCATCTGTTTTATGTAGATAAAGCAGCTCTTACCCTTAGTTAGGTAATTATGGTGAAAAAAAAAACCTCTCATCTGGCTCCCTAAGATTTGTAATACATGTCTTTCTGAACTGCTAGAGTACAACTTGCTTTCTATTAACATAAGTCTGACGGACCTTAAGCACATAATGCAAAATGATAGCTCTGAAATTTAATTGTTCTTCTGTCTGTGTGCTGGCAAAATTGGAACCACTTATGGTTTCCACATTCACAGTATTTTGCTTGGAGTGAGCATGCTTCCTTTAGGAAATATGTGCTGCTCCACCTAAGGTTCTGGAGACATAACTATATGCAAGAGTATAAAATGAAGATGATAGCAATTTTTAACAGTAAAGACTGTACTGCTTTAAAAAAAAAATAATCTCAATCCGATTTTGTAAGATAAGTTCTGTTAAGAATGTATGATAGGCAGTTAAAGTAGTACTCTCTGGTTTATTTCACTCTGCATGGACTTTAAAAGCTTTTTTTAATAGAGAATATAAAAAAATTCTAAAAAATTTAAGTTCCAATCATGTGACAGATGCACAAAGATTGTAAGAGTAATGGTGGTAGTACTTAGAACATAAGTATTGCAACATATGTGCCTCAGTATTTGAGGGCTAAGATCTTCCCCAAGCATTTGGACTACGTAACTGCAATTCATGGCAAGTACCTTATTGGGAGAGAGGAGTTCCGCGAGCCTCCTTTGAAGACATTGATTTGGTAGTTGGCACATTTCTGGCATTTTAATTTTGTAAAAAGGTGGGTGATGGATGCATATATTGTTCCTCTATCTTCACAGAGTCACAGAATCACAGAATGGTAGGGGTTGGAAGGGACCTCTGTGGGTCATCTAGTCCAACCCTCCTGCCAAAGCAGGGTCACCTACAGCAGGCTGCAC